>ENA-OWPD01000775-OWPD01000775.1-human-gut-metagenome-genome-assembly--contig:-NODE-775-length-32485-cov-3.355103_pt1 | contig 32485 bp, 30 predicted proteins | sample MGYA00248262_ERZ651842 | MGnify/ENA primary metagenome ERZ651842 (study PRJEB26924, sample SAMEA4378253) | human gut metagenome | biome: human gut; feature: human-associated habitat; material: faeces... | reverse complement strand
GGCCTGTGATCAGGGGCTTCACTGCCGGGAACCGCCTGGCAGACGGCCTGGCCACACGGATGGGCCATTTCTGGGTCATGGTCAGTCTGGTTTCTGTGCCGTCCGGCTCCTGGAGAGTAACTAACGGCTCGTTGATGGTATATTCGCCGTCAGAAACCACATCCAGCACATAGCCCTCCTTGTCCGGAGGAACCATAACCTTGTGTACAATGGCAGGAGTTTCCGGAACCTCGGCAATAATCGTGCCGCCGTAAACACGGTCGCCTTTTTTTACCGTCATATGAGTCTGCCATTTTTTCTCCGTATCCAGGGAGTCTACGCTGACGCCGCGGTTAATGTAGGCGCCGCCTGTTTTTGCAATTTCACTTAACGGACGTTCAATGCCGTCGAAAATGTTGGTCAGGATACCGGGGGCCAGGGTAACAGATACCGGAGCGCCGGTTCCGGTTACGATTTCTCCCGGTTTGATTCCTGTAGTTTCCTCATAAACCTGAACGGTAGTGCCCTTGGAGGTCAGGCCGATTACCTCGCCTACCAGGTTTTCTTTGCCGACATATACCATTTCATTCATGGTAAATCCGGGATCGCCCTTCAGATAGACAATGGGGCCGTTGATTCCGTAGATAACGCCGGTCTTAGTCATGAACCGTACCTCCCTCCGCAAGACTTAAATCAAAATGAAAGTTTTCCCGGGCCTCTTCCAGTCTGGTCCGGAATGAATTGTCAATCAGGATATGGCGGCTGGGAATTACTGCCCGGCAGCCGCCGGAAAAGGAATATTCGCTGATCTGGATATCAGCGGATCCGTGGTGAAGCGCCAGCCGGTTCAGCTTGTCGCTGTCAGCCGGATCCAGGTAAATGGTAATGGGAGCGCCGTCTGCAAATTCCACGGCGGCCTGGATCTGTCTTTCCAGAAGCTTCTGGTAATCCGGCGTTTCCATAAAGGAGGCCAGCTTGTCTCTTAATTCCACAAAGAGCTTGTCTTTTAACTCTTCCTGCTTCATACCCAGGGTACGTTTAATTCCTATTTGTTCGAAGGAAAGTTTTTTGTTGATTTCCCGCTGGCTTTTTTCTGTTTCCTGCCGCAGAAGCATGTCTGCATGGCGGCGGGCATCAGCCTTGTGTTCTTCAAAGGTCTGCTCCAGCGCGGTTATATATTCATCCAGCATCCGGTTACTTCTGGTTCTGGCATCCTCCATACAGGTATCCAGAAAATGCTGTAATTTTTCCTCAGTTGTCAAAACAGTCACCTGCTTTCTGTCAATAATCAGAGCTTCAGCCCAATGGCTTCGTTTACATAGGAGGTGATAAAATCCGGCTTGCGGCCGGTGCCATGGCGATCGGGAATTTCTACAAACAGCGGCTGACGGTGGTTTAAACGGACTTCATTTACCAGATCCGGGAAATCACGTCCGAATTTTTCCGTCAGGAGAACAATTCCGATGTCCCTGTCGGCCAGGACCTTATCCAGCTCCTGCTTCAGTTCTTCTTTTTCATGGACAACAGCGCCGTCCACCCCGGCCAGCTTCATGCCGGTCCAGGTGTCGATGTTGTCGCTGATAAGATACATTTTCATAAATTACAGTTTACCAAGGATCATGAAGGAAATGATCAGTCCGTACAGGCAGACACCTTCGGCAAGACCTACGAAGATGAGGGATTTACCAAGAATGGAACCGTCCTCGCTGATAGCGCCCAGAGCTGCGGAAGCTGCTGCGGATACGGCAATACCGCCGCCGATGCAGGACATTCCGGTGGAAAGAGCGGCTGCCAGGTAGCCCCAGCCGGCTGCGTTAGAGGCAGTGGAAGCAGTTTCTGCTGCAAATGCATTGCCGGTGAACATCAGGGTTCCTGCTGTAACCAGGGTGCCTACGAAGAGAAGTGCGTTGATGCCGAGCGCTGTTTTATAGCGTCCTTTTGTTTTTTCACCTGCGGCGAAAGCTCCAAACGGAATGGCAATGCTTAAAAGTAATGCAGCTGCTAATGTAATTTTTGCTAATAAGGTCATGATTTTAATCTCCTTTACAATGTGTAAAATAAATAAGTGCAGTTATTATGCCTGTTCTTTTTTGCCGTAGGGGCGGAATTCCCGTCCGGTTCCCTTGTAGAAACGGCTGAACAGCTCGTAATATTCCAGACGAAGAACCTGAATTCCTACAATCAGGCCCTCCATGCCGCAGACAAACAGGTTGCCCAGAATGACAATCAGCCAGTTGGGATTGCCTGCCTCAGCGCCTGCCAGCATTAAAACAACCTCCATCATAGCGGCATGGCTGACGGCAAAAGCGCCTACACGGACAAAGGACAGGGTGTTGGAGAAGTAGCTTAAGCACACCTCAAACAGTTCAAAGAATCCCTGAACAAAGAACATTCCCTTTTCCTCCGGAAGAATTTTTGCCTTCTTTTCTACCAGGGCAGCCAGAGGCTCCTTGAAGAAAATCACAGCCAGGGGAAGTACAAACATTACCACCAGAACAGCAGTGGCGGGGAGAGCATGGCCGGTCATATAAAGGGTTACAGTAGCGGCCAGGGCTCCGTAAAAGACGATTCCGGCAACGCCGTTGGTATCAAACCAGGCGTTTTCTGTGTCATGGCACCGAATCCGGTTGATTACATTGATCACCATGGTCATCAGTACAATTCCCATACCCATTGCTACGGCAACTACAAATACTGTATTCAGATTACCAATAAAGGGCAGCTTTGTCATAGCTGTTTTTGGATGGAGCCACAAAGGTTCCAGAATGGTTTCAAATCCGAATACGCTGCCGAACAGGAATCCGAAAATCGTGGAAAAGAAGCCGCAGCAGGAAATAATGGCTGCCAGATTCATTTTCTTTGCCCGGTACAAAAGGAAGCCGCCAATCATCAGGCAGAGTCCCTGTCCCACATCTCCGAACATAAATCCAAAAAGGAAGGAATAGGTCAGTCCCAGAATGATTGTCGGGTCAATTTCATCATAGGAGGGAAGACCGTACATACGGATAAACATTTCAAAGGGCCGGAAAAGCTTTGGATTCTTCAGCTTGGTCGGCGGTTTGCTGACAATGTTTTCGTGCTGTTCCTCTACAAAACAGAAGGTATCGTCATCCTGGGCGACCTCTTCCTGGAAGGCCTTTGCATCAGACTGGCTCATCCATCCGCAGAGAATGTAGAAGGTGTGGTCATCCTGTTTGGTGCAGGCGGCCAGCTTTCGTACATCAAAGTTGGTGGAATAGGTTCTGAGCTTTTCGTAGGCAGCAGCCAGCCGATCTTTTTGATCATCAATGACAGCGGTGATCTCCTGATCCACAGAGCGGATGTCTGCGCAGATATCGGAAAGACGGCTTTCCAGAGTGTGAGTAGCGACCTCGGGAGTGCCCTCGTATTCATCCGGAAGGAAGAAACGCTCAAAATGCATGGATGCATAAATGGCGTCGATTTTATCACACAGGGCATGGGGAACAAAATAAACGGCCCAGATGTAATCGGCATCCTCCATACAGGGATGAATGACGGTATCTATGGTATTGTAAATATAGGTCATGAATTTGTTGTAATAATCCCGGGGCATTCTGCCGAAGCGGAATTTTACATACTTAAAGTGAAGAATATCTTTTAAATCATAATTTAAATTGGCAAACGGAATGACATTGTTGATGGAGTTGCGGATAACATCAGCTTCTTTTTCCAGCTCATCCTTCTTCTTTGTCAGTGTCTGCAGTTTTTCGTCCAGGCTGCGGACGGTTTCCACAGCTTCCTTTAGGGAAAGCTTTTCGGAAGAGGTGCTGGGCAGATGGTCGTGATAGCTTTCCATAAGCCCGGCTGCCGTCTGAAGTTCAGCCTTGTACGGATTGGTTTCCGTGTAGGGTCTTAAGCTGGCGACGGTCTTTAACTCAGACAGGGCATTTTCCAGATGGATCTCGTATTTGGAAAGATACTGGTCAATGACCCGGTCAATATCGTCCTTGGGACCGGCGATGCTTAAAAACTTCATTTTTTCAATCACAGGTAAAACCTCCTTATTGTTTTGCTGCAAGCCCTTCTATTTCGCTGGCGCTCAGACCATAGCGGATTCCCTCCAGAATGGTGATGATTCTGTGCATTTCCCGTTCTTTAAAGAAAAGATAGGAATTGAGAATAGCAATAGAATAGGGATTTTTTCTTCCCGCGGTGCTGTAAATCCGCGCCATAATTCGGCGGTAGAGCCCGTCGGCATCCGGATTTTCCTGAAGAAAGGTATTAGCCATATTTCCATAAGCGGTCTGAGTGGCCGCTGCCAGAAATTCTTCTTTTGTGGATGCCTCTGCCATCCGGGTGATCTGTTCCGGCTTCAGCCGGTAACGGACAGGAATCAGCAGAGAATAAATATCTGCCGCCGGAAGGTGATAATACTGTGTGGATCGGTACATCCATTGAATGTTCAGCAGATCAATTTTAGAGCCAAAGCATTCGTCCAGGATTTTTAATTCTTTTTTTGATAAAATCTTGTTTTTGATTTTCCAGAGAGATTTAAAATAGAACAAATCAAGCTGAAGCTCATAATCAAAGCTGCTGCATTTTCCGTCTTCCGCCAGTCCGGCAAGCAGATCGTAATAAATAGAACCCTTCAGACTGCTTAAAAATTCTTCCAGACTTTCTGACTGGGAAAGGGCAACCAGATCAATTGAGGAATGCTTTTCAAAGAATTCCCGGAATTCGGATAAATCCATTTCTGCAGGCTGTTTACTGTATACATGCCGCAGAGCCCGTTTCATAATATCAATTTCGTAGTGCATGAAGTAGAGATCCAGAAAACGCCGCTGCTTCAGGCCGCCGAACCGGTAAAGGCTGGCAAAGTCCCGGTAGAGGGAAAGGGTCAGAAGCCGCTCAATATTGCCCCTGTGCAGCATGGAATCGTCAAGGCCGGAGAAAATACCGGCATAGGCAGGCTGCTGCTTTAAATAATCGGCGGCGCTGTGAACATCCTCCAGGGCAGCCATTTCACGAAACTGTGCCTCTGTGAAAAGGCGGCTTTCCATGGCTCGTACTTTTGTGGTAATTCCACTGTAGGTCAGCAGACTCATAGCTACTCCTTTATCATGGACTGAAACAGCTGCATGACGTATTCCGTGTGATGGTTTTCATAATTTTTTTCCATCCATGTCAGCACCGAATTTGCATCGGATTTTTGTTTTGACAACTTGGAATCCATTTCAACTTCCATTTCTGCCCGTATTTTCTGCAGTCTGGCTTCGGTTTCCGAATCCAGTTCCCGGTCAAAGGCAGCAGTTTTTTCTGCCATTTCTTCGGCAAAGGCTTTTTTTCGCTCGTTGGCCGAATCCATGACAGAGGCGGCTGCGGACTCAATTTCCGATATTTGCTTAATGACAGTGTCCATCGCAATCCTCCTTGTCCTGTTATTGTTTTCCTGCAGAGAGATTCCATAAGAAAAAGCTCTGATTCAGAGAAGTATTCTGTAAAGAAAAATCCTATAGGTTTGTCCCTATGCAGGGTATTATGTAGTACACGTAACATCATACTCGTTTTTCTTTGAATTACTATAGTGAAAACGAAAGAAAAACAAAATTTTAACATGGCATTTTCATTCATTATGTATAAGGAAGGAGAATAAAGTGAAAGACCGCGAAGAATTGGGAGAAAAAAGGGGACCGCGGCGTCAGAATATGACGGCCGCGGCCCAGAAGGAAATTGTGCAGCTTATAAAGCTGCGGGGGAGCGTGTTAAACAAATATCAGGTCAGATTATTCTGCAGACAGATACTGGCTGGCTACATAGGCCTCCTGTCCATTGTAAAGGATAACGGCCCATTCTGCATCGTGCGCCCTGATATACTCAACGGTGGTTCCGGCAGCCAGCTGACCGATCCGGTCGCCTTCTGTATTGGGCTGGGAGCGGACGTTCAGGGTGTCGGTGGTTTTATAGACAGGAGCTGCATTTTCTGCCGCCGTTGTGTCGGTCATCGGATCGGCAGAAGTAGATTCTGTCATAAACTCCACAGGGGGAGTGGTTGCTGCCGAGGTATCCTTTGTATCGCTGCCCGGTTTAAACAGCCGGATAACAAAAAACAGAAGAATGATACAAAGAACAGGAACCAGAAATTTTAATAAATCGTATAAGGTAAAAGGCTGACGTTTCTGCGGAGCCCGTCGTCTGCTGGAAGAAGAGCTGCGCCTGTTGTTCTGAGAAGGCCTGGAAGAACGGGCCGTCTGGGAAGAGCGGTTCGTCTGAGGCTTTCTGGAGGAAGGAGAGCGTCCTGCCTGGGTGGAGCTGGCGCCGGATAAAATCTGTGCGCCGCCCCGGGAAGCAGACGGGTTATAGCGGTTCGCCGGGCCGTTCTGGGAAGAACCGGAGGCGTAGCGTGCTCCGGAACTGTTCTGGGAAGCAGCCGAGCCGTAGCGGGGCGCGGAACCATTCCGGGAAGAATCGGAAGTGCAGCGGCCGGAGTCCTGGACAGCTCTGGATGACTGGAAAGAGCGTCCTGTGGTACGTCCGGCATTTTTACTGTCTGTAAAAGCATAAACCTCCTGAGACAGCATATGATATGCCTGATTGGCATTGTATGCATTGGAATCGCCGTCATGAACTGCGGCGTTGCCGATAATCCGTATTTTGTGGTAGTGTTCACAGGCAGACTTGCTGATCCAGCGATTTTGGTAGAGCAGATCGATTTGGGTTTTCAGATCGCATCCCTCATCCAGTCCGGCCCGTTCACTAAGCAGTTTTACCATAAATTCCAGAGTCTGGCGCGCTTTGACCATAGAGGCATTGTATTCCTTCTGACCAATCAGCCGCTCTGTATCACTGACACCCTGCTGGATTCTCTCCCAGCTGGTATTAGTATTGTTTGCCATGGGAACCTCCTTTGTATGGGAATGTGCTGTGAGAACACATTTTTTGATATTTCCTATAAGCGGTCAAGCTTTTGTGAATATTATACTACATTACTTGGAATTGCGCACTCAAAAAATGCAAAACTATCGAATTTTAATAATATTGTAACATTTTCATGGTTTCTGAGCGGAAGACGGGGAGAAACCCTTCTGTTTTCTTTCTGCTTGCAAAGAATATTTCCGTCTGGTAGAATAAAAACACAGCATGAAAGCAGGTTTGGAGGAAATATAGATATGAGATTACGTCACATTCCGGGGGCAGAAGAAGCCATTGCTTCCAGTCCCTATGTGATTCAGCAGCCGGCAGAGTATCGCGGCCGGTTTCATGAATTATTTGGCAATCATAACCCTATCCGCATTGAGGTGGGGATGGGAAAGGGCCGTTTTATTATGGAAATGGCAGCCCGGAATCCCCAGGTGAATTTTATCGGGATTGAGCGGTATTCCAGCGTATTGCTTCGGGCGCTGCAGAAACGGGCGGAGCTGGAGCTTCCAAACATTTTCTTTATGTGTGTGGATGCAAAGGAACTGGCGGAAATTTTTGAACCGGGAGAGATAGAAAAGATTTATCTGAATTTTTCTGATCCGTGGCCGAAGGATCGCCATGCAAAACGCCGTCTCACATCACCGGATTTTATGAAGGTGTACGATCAGGTTCTCTGCAAAAACGGAACGGTAGAGTTTAAGACAGACAATCAGGGGCTGTTTGCCTATTCCCTGGAGGCGATTCCGGAGGCGGGATGGAGAATTGATGCATATACAGAGGATCTTCATCACAGCCCTATGGCAGAGGAAAATGTGATGACAGAATATGAAATGAAGTTTTCTGCCATGGGAAATCCCATCTGCAAGCTGATAGCCAGCCGCTAAACTGCATATAATGACAGCAAAAGGATTTCCCGGAGCTGCAGATGGACTTAAAAACAAAGATAACCCGCAGCCTGCAAAGCGCCACCTGTGACAAAGAGGCCCTGAACCGGAAAATATTAAACTGGTGCCGGTGCTTTCGAGAGGTGGAGAAGATTCTGAACCGGGGGCGGTGCAGGTAAGGGACTGAAAGGAGTAAAAGAATATGGAAAAGACATTTACAACTGCAAATTTTGAAAAAGAGGTACTGCAGGCAGATAAGCCGGTGCTGGTAGACTTCTATGCAGACTGGTGCGGCCCCTGCAAAATGATGGGACCGGTTGTGGAGCAGCTGGCAGAAGAGCTGGACGGCACAGCCTATGTGGGAAAGCTGAATGTGGATGACAATGAGGAAATTGCCATGAAGTACGGCGTTATGACAATTCCCACTCTGATGGTATTTAAAAACGGACTTCCGGCAGGCAAGCTGATTGGCGTACAGCCGAAGGATACAGTGGCAAAGCTGGTGAAGGAGGCGTAAGCCTGCTCTTCCGGAACAGGAAGGTTCCGGCTGTTAACGGGACAGCATAAATTCCGGGCTGTGGCAGGAGACGGCATTATCGCCGGAATTCTCTGCCGCAGCCGGTTTGAATGGGGAGGAAGCCGGGGGAAAATACTGAATAGAAGAAAAATTAAAAATAATTAAAAATAATAGAAAAAATATAAAAATAAGTGTTGACATTTAAGAAAAATAGATGTAAAATGATATTCGTCTTGTTGATGAGGACATCATGAAAATAAGATATGCGCCCTTAGCTCAGTTGGTAGAGCAGTAGACTCTTAATCTATTTGTCCGGGGTTCGAGTCCCCGAGGGCGCATGATAAGGTACTGATTTTGCAGATGATAAGCTGCGGGGTCGGTACTTTTTTTGCTTTACAGGAAATTACGTCCTATGAAACAAAAACACTCCGCGAGGATCGCCATGGGGCGGCAGAGAATTCTGTCGCAGAAACACTCCGCCGGGGTTTGGGGCCGGAGCCCTGCTTTAGAGGCAGCCAGAGCGGAGTGTTTGTGCATCTCGGGGATAACCTTTCTGGTTTCAGGAGAGCGGCGGCTGGGCCTGCTCCTTCATCAGCTGTCGGATCATGTTCCGGTTAAAGGTCATGTGCATCATCATGGCAGAACGGGCGCCGATGGAATCGTGATCTGCAATGGCATCAACAACAGCTCTGTGCGTCATAATGGTTTCTTCCTTTAATCTGGTGTGGGTGACATTGACAAACATCAGTACAGCTGTGTCAATAATGGGAATCAGCTGCTCTACGACTTTATTTTTAGCGCATTCAGCGACACAGGTGTGGAAGGCAATGTCTTCTTTAATATAGCTGGAACCGTTTTTTATGCGGATTTCCACCTGATCGCAGAGCTCCCGAAGCTTTTTAATATCCTCCGGTGTGGCGTTTAAGGCAGCCATTTCTGCAATACCCGGCTCCAGCATCAGGCGCACATTGACCAGATCCAGGGCCAGAGCCATTTTGTCTTCGATTTTCTGAAGACCCAGAGGATCCAGGTCAGCAGGGGTTGTGCTGATGACGTAGGTTCCTGAACCCCTCCGCACCTCCAGCACGCCTTTTGATATAAGAAGCTTTACGGCTTCCCGGATGGTACTTCTTCCTACTCCGAAATATCTTGCAAGTTCAAATTCGTTGGGGATTTTCGTCCCGATTTCATAATGATTATCAAGAATATACTGATACAGCTGTTCCTGCACCTGTTCTGCCAGGAGCGTACTTTTAATGTTGGATAATTCACTCATAAGAGGATCCCCCTTTTTCATGATGTGATAAGACGTCTATAAGGTTAGTATACGGGATTTTCCTGGAAAATCAAGCTGAAGATAAGACGTCTGATGTATTTGTGCCAAAAACAAGACGTCAGATGAGCGGACAGGTGGAGAAATCAGAGAAAAACCTTGTAGTTTGTGGAGTTTGCACAATGAAAATAAGGAAAAACTGTAGATATAGTAGAAAGAAGGTCTGATGACTTGCAATAAAATTGAAGAAATGATAGGATTTAGACATAAGATGTCAGATGACTTTTGAGAAAGTTTTTATTGAATTGAGGAGGTTTACGAATGGAACTGCACAGCCAGAAAATCAGAGTACTTGCACCGGAAAATGACCCGCTGAAAATCGGTATGGGTTGGACTGTAGAGGATTTATCCAAACCGCAGATTCTTGTGGAAAGCACGTTTGGAGACAGTCATCCGGGAAGCGCCCACCTGGATCAGTTTGTAGAAGAGGGAATGCGGGCAATCGCTGACAACGGAGGAAAAGGCGCCCGCAACTATGTAACCGATATCTGCGACGGAATTGCCCAGGGCCATGATGGAATCAATTATTCCCTGGCTCACCGGGATATGATGGCGAACATGGTGGAAATTCACGGCAATGCCACAGGATATGACGGAGGTCTGTTTATTGCAAGCTGCGACAAATCCATGCCGGCCATGCTGATGGGAATCGGAAAATTAAAGGATATGAGCGCGATTGTAGTAACCGGCGGCGTTATGGAAGCACATACCATTCCGGCGAAATATGTGGAGCAGGATCCCTCCTGCGCCATTAATGAGCTGCTGACTCTGGAGCAGATTGGAAAGTTTGACGCCCAGGAAAAGAGAGGGGAGATTCCCAGGGAGCAGCTGGATTATTACAAACAGCACGCATGTCCCAGCTGCGGCGCATGCTCCTTTATGGGAACGGCTTCTACCATGCAGATTATGGCAGAGGCTCTGGGACTGATGCTTCCGGGAACGGCCCTGATGCCGGCAACGGCTCCGGAGCTGAAGCAGGCGGCTTACGATGCCGGCGTGCAGCTGATGAAGCTGGTGGAGCAGGGAATCAAGGCGAAGGATATTGTGACAATGAAGAGCTTTGAAAATGCCATTATGGTTCATGCGGCTATTTCCGGCTCAACCAATGCCACCATGCATATTCCGGCCATTGCCCATGAGTTTGGATTTGAGATTGATGCAGACACCTTTGACCGGATGCACAGAGGCGCTCACTATCTGCTGAATATCCGTCCCTCCGGTGACTGGCCTGCCCAGTATTTCTATTATGCAGGAGGCGTGCCCAGAGTAATGGAAGAGATTAAGGGAATGCTTCATCTGGATGTTATGACAGTAACAGGAAAGACTCTGGGAGAGAATCTGGAAGAGTTAAAGCACAATGGCTTTTATGAGCATTGCGATGCCATTCTGAAGGAAAAGGCAAAGCTGCTGGGCCGCGAGATTAAACGGACAGAGATTATCCATGATTTCGATGATGCCAAGGGAACAGACGGAAGCATTGCCATTCTGAAGGGAAATCTGGCTCCGGAGGGATGCGTAATCAAGCATACGGCATGTCCGAAGAATATGTTTGAGGCAACTCTGAATGCAAAACCCTTTGACAGCGAGGAGGAGTGCATTGACGCAGTTCTGAAGGGACGGGTAAAACCTGGCGATGCGATCTTTATCCGCTATGAAGGCCCCAAGGGAAGCGGTATGCCGGAGATGTTCTATACCGGCGAGGCAATCTGCTCTGATCCGGAGCTGGCTTCCAGCGTGGCGCTGATTACAGACGGCCGTTTTTCCGGCGCATCCCGCGGACCGGTTATCGGCCATGTCAGCCCGGAGGCAGCAGCAGGCGGACCTATCGCTCTTGTTGAGGACGGAGATCTGATTCACATTGATGTGGTAAACAGAAAGCTGGAGATTGTAGGCGTAAAGGGCGAAAAGCTGTCAGAGGCTGAGATGGAGAAGGTTCTGGCTGACAGAAAGGCAAAATGGCAGCCGAAGCCGGCCAAGTATACCAGGGGAGTGATGAAGATTTATTCTCAGCATGCCGTATCTCCCATGAAGGGCGGATACATGGAATAATCCTCCTGAGAATACAGGAGACAGGTTTCTGAAGGAATCAGAACTGCAGAAATGAGGGAAGTATCCGGCCGGGAAGAGGGTGCCTGTCCGGATAAAAAGAAAGGCTTTCGGAAACGGACCGCCGGACTGTGTCGGGAAGAAGCGGCCCGGCGGGAAGGGAAACACGAAAAAAAGGGAAAAAGAAGAAACAGGTGTTGAGAAAGGGGTAAACAAATGGAGACAGCATTAAATCCCGCAAGGCTGGTGGCGGCGGCGCTGATTGGCCTGGTGATTTTACTGGTATTGATTATTAAGTTTAAAATTCAGGCTATGGTAGCGATTCTGATTGGCGCTATTGCAATCGGTCTGATAGCGGGAATGCCGTTCGGGGACATTATAAATGCAGTTAATGACGGTATTGGAAATACATTAAAGGGAATTGCCCTGCTGGTTGGTCTTGGTTCTATGTTTGGAGCCATACTGGAAACCTCGGGCGGAGCTCAAAGTATTGCGGTTACAATGGTAAAGAAATTCGGAGATGAGAAAGCGGCCTGGGCCCTGGGAATTACCGGTCTGGTCATTGCCATGCCGGTGTTCTTTGACGCAGGACTGATTATCCTGATTCCTCTGGCATTTTCTCTGGCAAAGAGAACGAAAAAATCTTCTCTGTTCTATGCGATTCCGCTTCTGGCAGGACTGGCTGTCGGCCATGCCTTTATTCCGCCGACACCGGGACCGGTTCTGGTGGCAACCATGCTGAATGTAGAGCTTGGATGGGTGATTTTAGTAGGTATTCTGTGTGGTACGGTTGCCATGATTGTGGCAGGTCCTGTATTCGGCGCATTCTGCGGAAAAAAATATAACATTGCCATTCCGGAGCATGTGGCAAGCCAGGCGGATTTTGATGAGTCTAAGCTGCCCTCCTTTGGAACAATTGTAGGCATTATTATGATTCCGCTGGTGCTGATTATTCTGGATTCTCTGGCCGGTGTGATTCCGGCTATGGCTCCGCTGTCCGGAGTTCTGGGATTTTTGGGAGAGCCGTTTGTAGCTCTGCTGATTGCAGCTGTTGTGGCAATGTATCTGCTGGGAACCAGACATGGATACAGCAATGAGGAGCTGGAAAAGGTTATGACCAAGTCTCTGGAGCCGACCGGACTGATTCTTCTGGTAACAGCCAGCGGCGGCGTGCTTCGCTATATGCTGCAGTATTCCGGTCTGGGCGAGGTTATCGGAAATGCAGTGGCATCTGCTGCGCTTCCCATGGTTGTGGTAGCCTTTATTGTAGCTGCTCTGGTTCGTATTTCTGTCGGTTCTGCAACCGTTGCCATGACAATGGCGGCAGGAATCGTAGCTGCAATGCCGGGAATTGCAGAGCTTTCTCCTCTGTATCTGGCCTGTGTAACAGCAGCAGTGGCAGGCGGCGCAACAGTATGCTCTCACTTTAATGATTCCGGCTTCTGGCTGGTGAAATCTCTGATTGGCATGGATGAGAAGACAACTCTGAAAACCTGGACCATTATGGAGACACTGGTAGGCGGAACCGGATTCCTGGTAGCACTGATTATTTCATTTTTTGCATAAACAGGAAATGATGATTTCCGAAGCCCTTTTGGCAGCTGGCGCTGAAAGGGCTTTTTTCTCATTTCACAGGAAATGAATTCCCGTGAACTTAAAAACGCCCCGCAACCGAGCCATGATGGAAAGTTCTTTCAATTTCTCTTCACACGTTGAAACGAAATGTGAAATGTGCTAAAATGTTGTTTATTCGACAAAGGAAGCGAGGAATCAGGCCTTTATGACATTACATATGAATATGAAAAAAAGGAGAAAACACAGTGACAGCCTGCGTCGGTTCTTTCTTGCCGGCGCAGTCCTTTTGAGTGCGGGAGCTCTGTCAGCCTGCGGCAGCGGGGAAGCTGCACCGAATGAGTCAACGACTGCGGCGCCTCCGGTGGTTCTGATGGAAGAGACACTTCCCCAGACTGCGGCGGATGAAACGGTTATGGCGCTGACGCCGGACGGACCGCTGCTTCCCTCCGTAGCGGGAGTGGATGCAGAGTATACGGATCCGATTCCTGACTATCTGCGGATTGGCGAGCACCACCCGATTGTGGCAAAGCTGCAGCAGAGACTTATGGATCTGGGATTTATGGACAACGATGAACCGACGGATTTTTACGGCGAGGTAACACAGAGCGCAGTAAAGATTTATCAGCGTCAGAACAAGCTGGCCCAGGACGGTATTATCGGTCCGGAGACTCTGGAAGCGATTCTGTCACCGGATGCCAAGTATTATGCGGCTCAGCTGGGTGATGTGGGCGAAGATATTAAGCGGATTCAGGATCGTCTGTATCAGATGGGGTATCTGGCTTATGGAAATCAGGTGACCGGCAATTTCGGAGAGGCCACAGAGGCAGCTGTAAAGAAGATGCAGAGCGTCAACGGACTGGAGCAGGACGGTAAGGTTGGGCGGAAGACCATGAACCTGCTGTACAGTGATGAGGTAAAGCCGAACCTGCTTTCCTACGGTGAGAAGAGTGATGTGGTGCTGGAAGCGCAGAAACGTCTGAAGCTTTTAGGCTATATGACAACAGAGCCGGACGGAACTTATGGAAATGATACGATCATGGCAGTGAAACAGTTCCAGTCAAGGAATGACCAGGTAGTAGACGGATTCCTGGGACCGGATACCCGAATTGCCTTAAACAGTGATTCAGCAGTACCAAACGGCATCAGTCTTGGTGACAGCGGTGAGAGCGTTCAGAGAGTTCAGAGTCTTCTGAGCGGACTGGGATACTTAAATTCAGGCAATGCAACCGGTTATTATGGTGAGATTACAGAGGATGCGGTAAAATCCTTCCAGCGGACTAACGGCCTCAGCGCAGACGGAACGGTAGGCGCCATGACAATGGCAAAGCTGACCAGCAGTGATGCGAAGAAGGCGCCGTCCGGCTCCAGGGGCAGCAGCTCCTCCGGCGGAGGAAACAGAAGACCCAGCACAGGAGGCTCCAGCCAGGGCGGCAGTTCCGGTTCCGGCGGAAGTTCCTCAGGCGGAGGCGGAGTTCCCAGTACAGGAACAGCCAGCGGAAGCGCCAGTGCCCTGATTTCTGTGGCAAGCTCCAAGCTGGGATGTCCTTATGTATGGGGCGCCAAGGGACCCAATGCATTTGACTGTTCCGGTTTTGTATACTGGTGTCTGAACCAGGTTGGAGTCCGTCAGAGTTATCTGACCTCCTCCGGCTGGCGTAATGTTGGAAAGTATCAGAAGATTACCAGTTTTTCCAACCTTCGGGCAGGCGATATTATTGTAGTAAGCGGCCATGTAGGCATTGTTGCCAACGGCGGAACGGTGATTGACGCATCTTCCGGTAACGGCAAGGTGGTACATCGATCTTTAAGCTCCTGGTGGGCCAATAATTTCATCTGCGGCTGGCGTATATTTGGATAAAGAACGAAAAATCGTCCCATTCCGGTGATAAACCGGGGGTGGGACGATTTTTTCAGGATTGTTTTTCAACCACATCAAAGCCGATTCTGACTTTAAACAGATCTCCGTCAATGAGAATTTCAAAGGTTCCGCCCTGAAGCCTTGTCAGGCTCTGGGCAATGGAAAGTCCAAGACCGCTTCCTTCGGTGGTGCGGGATACATCACCGCGGACAAAACGTTCTGTCAGTTCGGAGCCCTGCACATTTAAGGGAGATTCGGAAACATTCTTGATGGTAAAAAATACGCGGGAGTCTTCCTGAACCACTTCTGTGTATACGCGGCTGTGTTCCATGGCGTATTTAAATGCATTGTTGTAAACATTTTCCAGAACCCGCCACAGATGGCGTCCATCTGCATGAATCAGGATACTCTGAGCAGGCAGAGCAGCAATCAGCTCCAGCTGGCGCTGGGCAAATTTTTCTTCAAACTCTCCGTTTGTCTGCCAGATCATTTCTACCAGATCCAGAGTCGTCATTTCCAGCTTTACATTGCCGGAGCTGGCTTTGGAGGCTTCCACCAGATCTTCTGTCAGGTTTTTCAGCCTCTGGGATTTCTGATCCAGCACATTCAGGTATTCCTGAACCTTTTCTCCGGGAAGTTTTTCCCGTTTCAGCAAATCAACATAATTAATAATCGAGGTGAGAGGCGTTTTGATATCATGAGATACATTGGTAATCAAATCCGCCTTCAGCCGTTCACTTTTTACCTGCTCCTGAAGGGCCTGCTCCAGACCGGTTCCGATGCTGTTGATCATTCTTCCCATCTGCAGCTCTTTTCCGGAAAGCCCCTGCAACTCCATCTGGTAAGCCGTATCCCCGCCTGCAATTTTTTCAATGGCATCGGCAATCCGGTCATGCTGTCCGGAAATGCAGAACAGCTTGTGAAAGACCAGATAATCCAGAAAGCCAAGACCTGCTGTCAGAAGCAGAAGAGCGATCTTTGCAGCAGGATAAGTGCGGAAACGAAAGGCCATGGCTATCAGGCTCAGCACAAGAATATGACCTCCGATAAAACCGGAGTAAACGCATAGCAGCCGCCAGGAAAAGCTTCTGTCTGTAAAATAAAGCTCCAGGTTTTTCTTTAACTGGCAGGCGGTGCTGCCGCTCCACAAGGTTCTGCATTTGTAACGCCGCAGAAGGCTGAATGCGCCGATCATGCAGCAGCCGTAAATCAAAACAGCCCGCAGCATCCGTTCCAGAAATCTCCAGTTTGCTTCTGCTGTAACAAGATGAATCAGCCGGTAGCCGATTTTTTCTCCCAGAAACAGAGCAAATAAAGTAGAAATTCCGGTCATAATCAGGCATGCTTCTGTAGAAATTCCGTCAAAGCCGTGAAGACAGGGAACTGTTTTATCTGCGGTCCGGTAACCGGAGTTAATAATCAGGTAGTACAGAGTTGCAAGGCATCCGATGATACCAAGGGCCAGTCCCAGAATGGCTTCTGTAAATCTGCCCCTGAGATGTCTGTAGGCAATCGCCTGGTCAGAATAAAGATCGTCAGCCAGATAATCCGTATCCACAGCAACTGTAATATAGTAGCGATCGGAATTCGTGGTATTATTCTGCTCCATGGAGGTGGCAATGTTTTTCGGAATTTCTGACAGGTTGGTGTCAATAATAATGGACTCGCTGGTCAGGGAGCAATAGCGCCCCAGTCCCATCAGCTCCTGGGAGGTGATGCCGGGAGCATTGGTATAAATAACATCCGGGATATCTCCGTCCAGGTAGGCAATGGAATAATACAGGTTGGAAGGATTGGCCATAAAACGGTATGTGGCAGTATAATAGCTGCTCAGGCAATCCAGCACCTCCCGGGACAGATCCAGCAGAGAGGAGTAAGCGTCTCCCGGCTCTGTCAAAATCGGATTGGACTCGTAGGCCCTCCAGATGACACGCTGATCCCGTGTTGTGGACGCGTTGTCATAAATAAAAAGGTCATTGACGACTTCAAATTGATCGTTTAAGTAAAAACCCTGACTTTTGGCGTAGCGAAGTACCTCCTCCAGGGTATAGATAATTTCCGGGCCGTCACCGTGGGACACCGCAAACATTTCTTTCGAAAGATCAAGCGAACCGTCAGTTTCAAAAATATCCCGGTAAGATACGTATTTGAAGATCAGATCCAGGTCTGACTGAAACTGCTGCTGAAATTGAGGTGTGTCCTCATACTGCCGTTCCAGAATCCAGCCTATTCCGCTTCCGATTCGTGTATGCAGATACATAAAACTGATGCTGGATATGGTCAGAGTCAGAAATATCAGGTGGAGCAGTACAGCAAGAGTTTTGCGGATCTGCAGAGAATAGGTTTTCCGCTTCATAATTTCTCCTATTGTTTTTCAATTTTATAGCCAACGCCCCAGACAACCTTAAGGTAGCGCGGTTCCCGCGGGTTGATTTCAATCTTTTCGCGGATATGCCGGATGTGGACTGCTACAGTATTGTCTGCACCGATAGCTTCCTCATTCCAGATCTGTTCGTAAATCTCATCAATGGAAAATACCTTGCCTGCATTTTTCACCAGGAGAAGCAGGATGTTGTATTCGATGGGAGTCAGGCGGATGGGCTCTTCATCTACCCATACCTCTTTCGTATCGTCATTGATCATCAGTCCGCCGCATTTAAAAATCTGATCGCTGGTCTGCTGGTTAAGATTGCCCAGCTGAGTGTAACGGCGCAGCTGGGATTTGACTCTGGCAACCAGCTCCAGGGGATTGAAGGGCTTGGAAATATAATCGTCTGCACCAATATTCAGTCCCAGAATCTTGTCCGTGTCCTCAGATTTTGCGGACAGAATAATAATAGGAACGCTGCTGTTTTCCCTTATTTTCAGAGTGGTTCGTATTCCGTCCAGTCCCGGCATCATTACATCCAGAATAACCAGATCCACATGGCTTTTTTCCAGAAGAGCCAGAGCGTCATAGCCGTCATATGCTTTGATAACCTGAAATCCTTCCCCGGTCAGGTAAATATCTATGGCATCTACAATTTCCTTATCGTCATCACAAACTAAAATGGTCTGCATAAATTTCCTCCTTTTCTATAGTCCGTACCGCAGGGGAAATGTTTTCCTGCAGATATCAGTATACAACAAAAGAGGTCCTGCCGCAATCGGCAAGACCTCGGATTGTAACAACCTGGTTATTGATAATCGCAGACATTCAGCCAGCTGTGAAGCAGATCTGCTTCTTCCGGCCGTTTTTTTGTAAGCTGAGCGGCAGCTACCAGAGGAAGCCACTGCTGTACATATCGCTTGTCGGTACCGGTCTTTTTACAGAACAGATCCATGTATTTGTCTGCTGTATCCTGGTTGTCCAGGCAGAACAGCAGATAGGTTCTGGCAACATCAGCACTGGCATTGCCCTGGGTTGCGTGAACCCAGTCCAGCACATACATGGTGCCGTCTTCCTTCACGATAATGTTTTCGGGCTGGAAATCACCGTGGCACAGTTTTACGTGCTTGGGTGTGCTGTCCAGCCGGGTGAGAAGATCGTAGCGGTTGACAGGGTTCAATTCCTCAATCTCAGAGATCTGCCGCGCCATTTTGTCTTTTAACTTGTTCAGTAATGGACAGGTCTTAGAATGAATCGTCAACTGTAAGTCAACCATTTGATTCAGATACTCGTCCAGCTTGTCCGGATTTTCATCCATAAGCTGTTTGAGTGTCTTACCGCTGATGAATTCCTTGTAAATAGCCCAACAGCCATCATCATCTACTTCTACCTTCAGGGTAGCAGGGATATTGATACCGCCGATTTCCTCGATACGGGCACTGACAAGTGCTTCATTCAGTACTTCTGCTTTCGGGAAACCCTTGCAGAAAACCTTAATTGCCATATCACCATCACGGTAGACACTTTTGGTCGCGTTCTTGGATATTAACTCTCTTGCCATACGAAACTCTCCTTCCTTTTTGGTGTTGATTATTCAACCAGGTCGATACTTATTCTACTACAAAAGTTTCAGAATGTCACTCACTTTTTGACAATTTTTTAACAATTATTTTTTCTTATGAAATCCTGCCGCCTTTACCGGTGCTTCTGCGGTATCCGGCGGGAGGAAGATAAATGCCTGTAAGCCTTAGGAAAAACGGAGAATTGCAGTTCCGTAGGCTGTAAGAGGCAGGTTGATAGAGAAGGGCTGACCGTCGCATTCCTTCTTGACTGCCCGGAAAACGGGGGATTCTGACGGGGCATAAGCGCCGTGTCCGTTATCCAGCAGAAGGGTGTAATTGCCCCGTTTGGGAACACCTACCCGGTAATCCGGCCGATCCATGGGGGTAAAGTTGCAGACAAAGAGCAGACTCTTCCGTTTGTTTTTTGCATAGCGGACAAAGCTGAAAATGCTCCTGTCCCCATCGTTGGCATTGATCCACTGGAATCCGTCCCAGTCATCATCAGACTCATAGAGAGCAGGATACTTCTGGTAAATATGCAGCAGATCCCGGACATAGCTCTGAAGATCGCTGTGGAGATCCTCCTCGGTCAGATACCAGTCCAGGCTGACCTTTTCATCCCACTCGTGGAGCTGTCCGAAATCCTGTCCCATAAACAGAAGCTTTTTTCCGGGATGTCCTATCATATAGGTATATCCTGCCTTCAGGTTGGCAAATTTATCAGGGAAATATCCCGGCATCTTATTGATCATGGAGCATTTTAAGTGAACCACTTCATCATGGGAAAGCACCAGAATAAAGTTTTCGCTGTTAAAATATGTAAGACCGAAGGTCATCTTGTTGTGATTGAATTTGCGGAAATAGGGATCCAGCTTCATATATTCCAGGAAGTCGTGCATCCATCCCATGTTCCACTTAAAGGTAAAGCCAAGACCGCCGTCTTTGGGATCGTGTGTTACCAGCGGCCATGCGGTGGATTCCTCCGCAATCACCATGGCGCCTTCTCCGCGGGAAGCCATAATGCTGTTCAGATGGCGGAAAAATTCAATGGCTTCCAGGTTCTGGTTGCCGCCGTACCGGTTGGCAACCCATTCGCCGTCCTTGCGGCCGTAGTCCAGATACAGCATAGAGGCAACCGCATCTACGCGAAGTCCGTCTACGTGGAATTTCTCCACCCAGTAGAGCGCGTTGGCAATGAGAAAATTGGAAACCTCATGCTTTCCGTAATCAAATACCTTGGTTCCCCAGTCCGGATGTTCTCCCTTGCGCGGATCCGCATATTCATACAGAGCCTGTCCGTCAAAATCAGCCAGTCCGTGGGCATCCCGCGGGAAATGAGCGGGAACCCAGTCAAGAATCACGCCGATTCCCTTTTTGTGAAGGTAGTTGACAAAATACTGGAAATCCTCAGGGGTTCCGTAACGGGAGGTAGGAGCATAATAACCTGTCACCTGGTATCCCCAGGAACCGTCAAAGGGATGCTCGGCAATTCCCATCAGCTCTACATGGGTATAGCCCATGTCCTTCACGTATTCAGCCAGTTCTGCTGCAGCTTCCCGGTAGGTATAGAATCCGTTTCTCTCTTCCCTGTCCTTTTTGCGCCAGGAACCCAGATGAACCTCATAAATACTCATGGCGGCTTCTCTCGGGTTGGTCGTCCGGCGTTTCTGCAGCCAGGCGGAATCGGACCATTTATATGAGGTGTCGGAAGCTACAACAGAGGCGGTTCCCGGACGGAATTCAGCGCTTCTGGCATAGGGATCAGCCTTGAACAGAAGCTTTCCGGTCTGGGTGGCAATGGCAAATTTGTACAGACTGCCTTCCTTTAAACCAGGTACGAAGATTTCATAGATTCCGGAGGTTTCCAGAAGCGTCATGGGATGAGATTCCGGATCCCAGTTATTAAAATCGCCGACCAGGCTGACAGAAACAGCATGGGGAGCCCAGACTGCAAAATAAACACCCTTTGTTCCATTCAGTGTCATGGGATGAGCGCCCAGCTTTTCGTAGATCTCATAGTGCGTTCCCTGTCCGAACAGGTATCGGTCCATTTCTGATATGATGACTGTGGCAGCGGTTCCTTTTTTTGTATTGGCAGCCATATTCCTAATCCTCCCTGATTTCCAGGACAGCGCCGCTGTTGCCCGGTAATGTAAGTGTGAGTCTTCCGTTCTCAAATGGAATGATTGTGCTGTCTGTCAGATTGACAGCTTTACCGGCAGAAATCCCGACCGGTATGGAAAGTGTGCTTTCTCCGTCATCGCTGTTGGCAGCGGTAACGATAAGCGAATTTTCTTTTTTCCGTGAAAATGCGTACTGGCGGTTGGTCAGGAGAAGCTCCTGATACTGTCCGCCGTGAAAACATTCATGTTCTGTATGAATCTGTCCCAGCAGGCGAAGCAGTTTTGTCAGCTCACAATCCAGCTTCCGGCCGTCTTCCATGGAGATAGCCGGACGCAGGGCCCGATCGCTGTCTCTGGTGCGGACGCCTTCCATGGCCCATTCATCTCCGTAATAAACAGAGGGAATACCCGGAAGGGTGTAAAGCAGGATCCAGGCCAGAGGAAGATGAGCCTTTTCTCTTAATTTGCTGGCGATCCTGTTTTCGTCATGATTGTCTAAGAAGGTATAAAGTCCGGCGCCGATATTCTGAAGGCGGCGTACATTGTGGGCAATTTCAAAAAAGTTGTGATCGTTCAGACCGGAATACAGGCTTTTGTGCAGCTCGTAATTGGTCACAGAATGAAGCATTTCATCATTGACCCAGCGGGAGTATTCTCCGTGAATGACTTCGCCCATCAGCCAGAAGTCCTTTTTCATGGGGGCAGTGGCTGCTCGCATCTCCTTCATAAACTGGAAATCCATCACATTGGCGCAGTCCAGACGGATTCCGTCTATATCAAAGGTGTCAATCCAGAAGCGGATCACATCAAACAGATACTGCTTTACCTCCGGATTCTGCAGATTCAGGCAGGGAAGCTCGTAATGGCCCTGCCATGCCTCATAGCCAAAGCCGTCGTGAAAGGGGCTGTCCCAGCCGAAATTCACTCCTTTATACCAGCTGCAGTAGGGGGAATGCTCCCGTTTCTCCTGAATATCACGGAAGGCAAAAAATTCCCGCCCCGTATGGTTAAAGACTCCATCTACCACAACCCGGATACCGGCCTGATGACACAGTGTGACAAACTGGATAAAGTCTTCGTTGTCCCCCAGCCGGCGATCGGTCAGACGATAATCCCGGGTGTCATAACCATGGGAAGAGGATTCAAACAGCGGTCCGATATAAAGGGCGGTGCAGCCTAATTCCTTCATATGGGGAATCCATTTGTCCAGTTCTTCAAAACGATGGGCAACAGGAGCCTCCGGATTATTTTCCAGGGGAGCCCCTGTCATGCCCAGGGGATACATGTGATAAAATACAGCTTTTTCATACCAAGTAACCATAACTTCAGTAAAGTCCTCCTGATGTATTGATTCTGCGGTGTTTAAGAATTTTCCAGAAGCTTAAATCTCCGCAGCAGAAACTGATACCGCAGCTGAACGGCCTTCAGTTCATAAATATAACAGTCGATTAAGGTGGGATCCACCACCTCCTCAAACTGGTTCCGAACCGATTCCATCCGGTGTCTGGTCCGGTCAATTTCCGCTTTCAGTTCCAGGTTTTCCGGTGTATCAGACGCCTCTGTGCTCTGCCGGTTCCGATAGCCTGATTTTGTTTTCATAAGATGCTGCCTCCAAAGCTTGTAGATTGCAGATAATATCTGGCTTCGGTTTCAGTATCACCGGAAAATGGAAAAACTATACAGAAAGGGGAAGTGCTCAGTCCTGTCTGAAAAAATCTTCCACGAGAGCGCCCATCTGCATCAGCCTGCGGGTGGCGCTTAAAAGCCTGGGACTGTAATAGTTGGAGGTGCCCCGGCGGCGGACCTCCACAAGCCCGGAGTCTTTTAATATTTTCAGGTGATGGGAGATTGCAGGCCGGGACAGACTTGTCTGCCGTGTAATCTCGTTGACATTCAGTCCCTCCGGATGATCCGTCCGGACGGCGTGGGTCAGTGTCTGTATGATGGTAAGCCGCATTTCATCACCAAGAGCAATGAAAAGGGGCATACAGTCATGAAACTGCTGTTCCAGATCCTTGCCGTCTGCCATAATAATCCTCCTTGGTTTAAAAATTTAAACTAATGCCATTCTAGCACGGTTTTCTGAACATGTCAACGAAAAACAGGGCAATTAAAAGGATAAAATCAGACATTATTCACAAAAGAATGAAGGGTTTCTGACGAATCGGAGAAAATAAAAACAGGAGAACTGCAGATGCAGCCCTCCTGTTAAAGAGATAGAAAAGGATATGTATTAAAGCATTTTCTTCATGGCATCAGCTACAAACTGTACCTTGGTGCCTACAATAACCTGAACAGCAGTCTTGCTGGGACGGATAACGCCTGCAATACCTGCAGATTTGATCTTTTTCTCATTTACCTGAGTATGATCCTTAACTTCCAGACGAAGACGGGTAATGCAGTTGTCCAGAGAAACAACGTTTTCTTTACCGCCAAGACCCTCCAGGATAATAGCTGCCACACCGTCAAAATCGCTGGTGTCCAGAACAGCCTTTGCATCCAGTTCGTCGTCATCATCCTCACGACCCGGGGTCTTTAAGTCAAATTTAGTAATAGCAAACCGGAATACCAGGTAGAATACTACAAATGCAGCTGCACCCAGAGGAAGAATCAGCCAGGTTTTCTGTGCTGCCGGAAGGGAAGCAGAGAACACCAGGTCGGTTAAACCTGCGGAGAAGGAGAAGCCTGCACGGAAGCCCAGAAGTACGGTGATGGTGGTGAAAATACCGTACAGCAGAGCGTAGATAACGTACAGCATCGGAGCAAGGAACATAAAGCCAAACTCGAAAGGCTCGGTAACGCCGCAGATAAATGCACAGACTGCTGCGGAGGCTACAAGACCGATGGCAATTTTTTTCTTGTTATCTTTTGCAGTCTGAACCATTGCCAGTGCAGCGCCGGGGATACCGAACATCATACATGGGAAGAATCCGGACATGTACATACCAAGATCCCAGGTAACATCAGCGGAGGTTTTGCCTGCCCAGAAGTTAGACAGGTCGCCCAGACCGATGGTGTCAAACCAGAATACGTTGTTCAGTGCGTGATGCAGACCGGTAGGAATCAGAAGTCTGTTTAAGAATGCGTAGATACCTGCACCTACAGCTCCCATACCTACAATTCCTTTACCCAGAGCAACCAGTCCGCCGAAGATAAGCGGCCATGCAAAGAGCAGGATTGCGGCAGCAACGATGGAAACAACAGCAGTAATAATAGCTACAGAACGCTTGCCGGAGAAGAAGGAAAGCGCATCGGGAAGACGGGTGTTTTTAAATTTGTTGTAGCAGGTAGCACCAATCAGACCGGCAATAATACCGATAAATGCGTTTTCAATTTTTCCGAAAGCCAGCATGGAGTTGGCATTGTCTGCGATAGACGGCATAATGGTGGTTACCACGCCGGGATTTAACAGCTTGGTAATCATCAGCCAGGAAACAAGGCCGGCCAGTCCGGCAGTACCATCGTGGTCATCTGTCATTCCGACAGCAACACCGATAACAAACAGCCAGTGCATGTTGTCAATCAGAGCACCGCCTGCTTTTACAAGAAAGAAGCCGATAATCTCTATGAGACCATTTACTTCACCGCCCTGCATGGTAGACGGGCAGAGTGCATATCCGATACCCATCAGAATACCGCAGATGGGAAGACATGCTACCGGAAGCATCAATGCTTTACCAAGTTTTTGCAGATACTTCATCATAAGAAAATTCCTCCTTTTTCTTTCCTTTTTGTGATAAAAGGTATTATTTTTGGAAAATTAGTGCGAAAAAGGGAAAAAGAAAGAATAAAAAATAAAATTTCCCCCTTTTATAGTACGAACATAAAATAATTTTCCATTTGTCTTCATGATACGTTTTTTATGTACAAAAGTCAATACAATTTTTTTATAAAAAGTTTATGATTTTTTTATATTATTTATGATTTTGTTGATTTTAGGAGGAAAAATCGAAAAATGCGGGAGAAATTTCAAATCTGGAGGGGTGTCGAAAAGAGTCGAAATTTGACGATCGAAAAGCGGCCGGATGGAATTGACATCCTGGTTATTTTTGGGTATGATTAGTGCACAGTCAACGCCAGTTCAGGCGGTGTGATTCAAATTTCATTTATGCTTCCGTGTCGGAGCTGTTTTATTCGCAAAAGGAAGCATCAGCCAATCGGCAAAATATTTTCAACACAGTTTTAAGAGGAAAATTTAGAAGAGAGGAGGGGGAAGTCTGTCTGAGGAATTATTTTCCAGGTGCATCTTGTGTATCGTTCTGACAGGCGCGGGAATTACAGATCTGAGGAACGGAAAGGTGTATAACTGGTGGCTGGTTTTCGGACTGGCTGCAGGTATTTTGTGCAGAGGAACCGCATTTTTTCCAGGAGCCGCTTTTTTTCTGATACCATCCTTTTTGCTGTTTTGTTTCCGCATGATTGGGGCGGGAGATGGAAAACTGGCAGCTGTTACAGGCGGGTTTCTGGGCATTCGGGGCGGCTTGTCTGTAGTGATGATCGGACTTTTTCTGGGGGCACTGTGGTCTGCGGGGCGTATGTGGAAGGACAGAAGCTTCGGACTGCGAATGGGTTATCTGTTTCGCTATGCAGAGAGTCTGATGGGACAGAAAACCCGTTTAAGCTATGATGATTTAAAAGGGCTGGAGGCCAGGCACAGGATTCCTCTGGCGGCATGTCTGTCAGCCGGGGGATATCTCTATCTGTTTGGAACGGCTGCAGTCAGATTTGGAGGATATGTTTTATGAAACGGATTATGGCGGTGTATGACGAAGACCCTTTTTATGCGGATCGGTTTGCAGAGTTTGTAAATCAAAAGGAGGCGGCATTTCACGCTGTGGCATTTACCAGCCTGGCCCGCCTGCGGGCGTTTTCCGAGCAGCAGAGAATAGAGATGCTTCTGGTTGGCGATGAGGTGGAGGCAGAAGCGCTGGAAGGAATCAGGGCCGGACAGGTGATTCGCCTGGGAGAAACGGAATTTCCGGGAAAGGAGGCGAAAACTGTTTACAAATATCAGGCTACAGACAGTGTATTAAGGGAAGTCATGTCCTGCTATCAGGTAAAGGAGCAGCCGGTGCGGATGGCAGCCGGAGGACAGAGAAGCAGGATAATCGGCGTTTATTCCCCTGTTGGAAGATGCGGAAAAACGGCATTTGCATTTACGTTGGGGCAGGATCTGGCCCGAAGCAGCAAGGTGCTTTTTCTGACGTTGGAAGAGTGCTGCGCACTGTCTGCCCTTACGGGAACGGAATATGAAGGCGGTTTGTCAGATCTGCTCTATTATTACAGACAGGGAGAATACAGCCATCTTCGCCTGCGCGGGGTGACCTACAGCTGGGGCGATCTGGATTATGTTCCTCCTGTGGAATATGCAGAGGATTTTGCATACATGAAGGGAGAGGAACTGGCCGGTCTGATTGATTTGATTGCATCAGAAGGAATTTATGACACGATTGTGGCAGACCTGGGACATTTTTTCTGGGGAACAGAGCAGTTTTTATCTCTGTGCGATGTAATATACACTCCGGTTCAGGAAGATCCGGTTTCTCTGGTAAAGCTGGAGCAGTGGCAAAAATACATAGAAGCTTCCGGATATGGCCGGCTTCTTGAGCGGATTCGGAAAATCCGCCTGCCGTATCAGAAAAATCTTGTTCAGCAGGGACATTATCTGGAACAGCTTTTGTGGGGAGAAATGGGAGATTTTGTGCGCAGTCTTACCGGACGGGGAGAATCAGGAAGGGAGGAGTCTTAACTGGAAATAGTACCAAAGCCGGAAGGGGACAGGCAGGGAGATGGCCGGACTGTGCAGGAACGTCTGAAGCAGGAGATCCGGATGGAACTTCAGGGAATCAACCAGATCGAGGAGGAGAATCTGCAGGAGTGTATTGATCAGGCAATCCGCAGAGAAGGCAGGCGGCAGTATCTGCCTTTGAGGCGGCGCCTGGAATTGAAGGCAAGACTTTACGACAGTTTCCGGCGGCTCGATATTCTTCAGGAGCTGGTGGATGATCCGGAAGTAACGGAGATTATGGTTAACGGAAAGGACCGGATTTTTGTGGAGAAAAACGGGAGAATCAGTCAGTGGGACAGGACATTCGATCAGGTAGAGGAACTGGAGGATCTGATTCAGCAGATAGTCAGCCGTATTAACAGGGCTGTGAATGTAGCGCACCCGATTGCAGATGCAAGGCTGGAGGACGGTTCCAGAGTTCATGTGGTTTTGCCGCCGGTTGCTTTGGACGGTCCTGTTGTGACAATCCGGAAATTCCCGGATCCGATTACAGCAGAGAAGCTGGTTGCCATTGGCTCTTTGACAGAGGAAGCGGCGCAGTTTCTGAAAAATCTGGTACAGGCAGGCTATAACCTGTTTATCTGCGGCGGAACGGGCTCCGGAAAGACCACCTTTCTCAATGCCATGTCAGGGTTTATTCCGAACACAGAGAGGGTAATCACGATTGAGGATTCGGCGGAGCTGCAGATTCGGCAGGTTCCGAATCTGGTTCGCCTGGAAACCAGGAATGCCAATGGAGAGGGGGAGGGAGCCATTGAAATCAGCGATTTGATTCGAGCGGCTTTGAGAATGAGGCCGGATCGGATTATTGTAGGTGAAGTGAGGGGAAAGGAATGTCTGGATATGCTTCAGGCGTTGAATACAGGACATGCGGGCAGTTTGTCTACCGGTCATGGAAACAGTCCCAGAGATATGCTTTCCAGACTGGAAACCATGACGCTTATGGGGGCGGATTTGCCGCTGGCGGCAGTGCGGAGCCAGATTTCCTCGGCGATTGATATTCTGGTTCATTTAGGACGCCTGCGGGATAAAAGCCGGCGGGTTCTGGAGATTGCTGAGGTAGGAGCTGTGGAGAATGGCATCATCCAGCTGAATTCTCTGTTTCGTTTTCAGGAAGAGGAGGGAAGTGCCGATGAGGAAAGGAAAACAGGAAGGGTCAGGGGGAAGCTTGTCAAAACAGGAACCCTGCAGTCAGTGGAAAAACTCAAAGCAGCAGGTTATCCGGTATGAGGAATACAGGATGACAGGGGCAGAACGGCTTCGGGCGGCCGGAAAGGGGATGGCTGTGTGCGGCCTGTTTGCAGCAGTTTTTTACAGAAGCATGAAAGTATTCTGGATGATGGTTCCTGTTGGCGTGACTGTGGCGCTTGTCTCGGAAAAAAAGAGACTGAAAAACAGAAGAATGGATCTTCTGGCAGCTCAGTTTAAGGAGAGTATGGTGATTCTGGCATCTGCTTTAAGTTCCGGCTATGCGATGGAAAATGCTCTGGCAGTGAGCAGGGAGGAATTGTCCATGCTTTACGGGGAAAACGGACTGATTACAGGAGAATTTTCCTATATGATGGCTCAGCTGAAAACAAACAGGACCATTGAGGAGGTGTTGAATGATTTTGCAGAGAGAAGCGGTTTGGAGGATGTGAAAAATTTTTCTGAGGTATTTTCTGTAGCCAAGCGCAGCGGCGGAGATTTAAGCGGGATTATGCGGCATACAGCAGAGGTGATCCGGGATAAAATGCAGGTGAGGGAGGAAATCCGGACAATGACGGCATCACGGCAGTTTGAACAGAGAATCATGGGGATGATACCATTTCTGATTGTGTTTTATGTAGAAGGCTCCTCTCCCGGTTTTTTCTCACAGATGTATGAAACAGGTCTGGGGAGAATTTTAATGACCGGGTGTATGACAGGATATTTGATTTCAGTGGTTTTATCCAGAAGAATCCTTGATATCCGCATATAGGCTGCCTGAAAAAGGAGGAAGGAAAGCTTTGGTGGACAGAAAAAAGCAGTGGATTCTGCCGACTGCCTGCATTGCAGGAAGTATTGTACTTTATGGAGTTCTGGTAATTTCCGGCAGCAGAGCATCAGAAAGCCTGCCGGGAAACAGGATTCTCAGGGATGGATATGCGGGACTTGAGGAACAGTATGAGCTGCTGGTAGACGGAATGGCTCAGAAGGCTGTTCCTGTTACAGTTCAGGTCAGCCCCAGAGCGTATACACAGGAGGAAGCGATGGAGGCCTTTTATCACCTGATGGATGATATTGAGGACAGAATCCGGGGAGAAAATCGATCGTTGACAGAGGTGGAATCCGATCTGGATTTGATTTCCAGGGATAAAACGACAGGAATTGCTGTCCGATGGCAGTCCCTGGAACCGGAACTGCTTTCCTCCATGGGAAAAATTATGAAACCGACGGAAAGTCCCAGACAGGTGATTCTTTCTGCCAGGCTGTCTGTGGACGGTTATCATGCAGATTTTCAGGTTCCTGTCCGTTTGGTTCCAAAAACCCTGTCTCCGGATGAGCAGATTCTGGCAGGACTCCAGCGGGAGATAGAGAGAAGGAATGAAGAACAGAAGACAGACGAATATCTGGTTCTTCCGGAGCGGGTAGAAGGCAGGGAGATTTCCTATCGCAGGGAAAAGAAAGAGAATTATATAGCGCTGCCTTTTTTGGGGATTTTTCTTGCATTTTTGCTGGTAATCCGGGAAAGAGAGGCTGAAAAGGAGGCGGAGAAACTCCGGGAGAAGGAGCTGCTTCTGGATTATGCCGAACTTGTATCAAAGCTGATGATTCTGGTCGGGGCAGGAATGACGATCCGCAGTGCATGGGAAAGGATGGTGAAGGATTATGAACACGCAAGAGAAACGGGAAAGCAGAAACGTCAGGCGGCAGGAGAGGAAATGTGCCGCACATATTACCAGCTGGTGAACGGAATGCCGGAGGGGACTGCCTACAGAGAATTTGGCCGCAGATGCAAGCTTCAGCCTTACTTGAAACTGAGCAGTGTTTTGGAGCAGAACAGAAAGGCTGGAACAAAAAACTTGAGAACCATACTCAGGACCGAAATGGAGGATGCTTTTGAAATGAGAAAAAACCTGGCCCGCCGTATGGGAGAGGAGGCAGGAACAAAGCTGCTTGCACCGTTATTTTTGATGCTTGGTATTGTAATGGTAATGATCATGGCTCCGGCTATGATGACAATGGGATAAGGAGGATACCAATATGTTGAGAAATGAAATCTGTGAATTTTTCTATCAGGAGGATGGGGTTGGCGTAATTGAAATCGTTTTGATTCTGGTGGTTCTGATTGGACTGGTGATTATTTTCAAATCCCAGATTACGGAGCTGTTAAATAATATTTTTAACGAAATAGACAAGCAGTCAAAAGAAGTTTACTGATAAAAACACAGCGGGAAGAGCAGGGACAGAATGAGAAGAACGGCGGACGGGCAGATAACGGTATTTTTCAGCCTGATTATGATGTGTATGTTTGCTTTTTTCTGTGTGCTTCTGGAGTCTGCAAGGACAGCAGGAGCCCGCTGGTATCTGCAGACGGCAGCTTCATCAGCGATGGATTCAGTATTCAGTCAGTATCATCGGAAGCTTTGGGATACTTACCGGGTTCTGTTTGCAGAATATGATACTCCGGAAGATGTGACAGATGCTTTTGGGGGATTTATTCTTCCGTATCTGGAAATGGAAAACTGGTATCCGATTCAGTATACAGGGGCACAGGCAGAGGAAATTATAAGGGCGACGGAAGGACAGGGCGTTTATTTTGAAAAAGAGGTTCTGGACTATATGAAGTTTGGAATCTGGCATATGGATTTTGATGCAGATACGGTACAGGGGTTGTGGAACAGTGCAAAGGAAGCGGCATCTGTGAAAAATATGGCGGAGAGCTATCGGGGACATGCCCGGGAGGCTCTGAAGCTGGAAAAATCCCTGGAGGCAATCAGTGAAAATCTGGAAGAACAGCAGAAACTGAAAAACAGCGGAATGTCTGCATTAAACAGCTATGACGGCTCGGACTTTCGGAGAGCGGCAGAAAAAATGATCAGAAAGCTGGAACAGATACCGGGGCTGGTAAGGAGCTACCGGAGGAAGGCGGATGATCTGGCAAAGGGGATGGAAATCAGCAGAGCAAAATATGAAAAGGAAAGCGGAGACTGCGGGGAGGAGATCCAGGGACTTCTGGAAGAGGAAATTCAGCAGTATGAATCTTATGTAAATGCAGACGGGGAACGAAGACAGGAGATAGAAGCACTGGAGCCCTGGTCAAAGCAGATGATTGTGGAGCTGAACCATCTGATTGAGGAATCTTACGAAGTAGAAGAAATCATTGACGAGTGGGAAGATGACGAGGAAGAGGGGGGCGAAGGCCCGGATCTGGATGCTTTGTGGTCGCCGGTGGAACACGGGTTCGGTTCTCTTTCCATACAGAAGCTTTCTTTTGTCCATGGGGTAAAGGACAAGGAAAAGGAAGGCTGGCTGGAACAGGTATCATCCATGTATCAGGATGGATTTTTGAAACTGGTGGTACCAGAAGGAAAGGAGATTTCTAATCGGGCTTCTGAGCTGGAGGAGGTGCCGTCTCACCGGGATATGAAACCGGAGACTGTCAGAACAGTGAATTTTTTAGATCATCTTCTGATCGACGAATACTGCGGAATGCATTTTAAAAATTTTTTAGAAGAAGAGGAACAGCAGGAGGCCGGGCAGCAGGAGACGGAAACGGTTCTTGCCTATGAAATGGAGTATTTTCTGGGAGGAAAGGAATCGGATCGTGAAAATCTTTCTGATGCGGTTCACAGACTTCTGGCTGTCCGGGAAGGAATGAATCTGGTGCATATTCTGACAGATCCTCAGAAAAGAGCGGAGGCAAGAGGACTGGCAATGACCATTACAGGAGTGGGGGCTCTGACACCGCTTCTTATGATTACGACATTTTTTGTAATGTCTGTGTGGGCCCTGGGAGAATCCCTTATGGATGTCAGAGGACTTTTGGCTGGAAAGAAAATTCCTCTGCTAAAAGCGAAAACAGACTGGCAGCTGGAACTGGAACAGCTTTTGTCAATGGGGAAGGAGCATGTTGTCGGGACGGGGGAATGTGATACAGGGCTTTCTTATTTATCCTGGCTGAAAATACTTTTATTTATGAGTAATATCGTACTCCAGGAGTTTAGGATGATGGATTTGATTCAGATGAATCTGAGACAGGGGCAGGACAGCTTCCGTATGCGCCGCTGTGTCTATCAGATACGGATTCAGGGAGATTTTTATGGAAAGCATGTATTTTTTTCTCCCGGCTTTGTAGGAAATCTGACAGGCGGTTCTGATTTGGTATATCCCATGACAGTTACTGCAGAGAGGCGGTACTAAGGAAGAAGCGTCAGACTGAAAATTATAGGTAATTGCGAAACAAAAAAATGAAAATAACGAGAGTTATCCACAATTAGAGGAAAAAGGGAGAAAAATAAAAAAATTTGGCTGCAGAGAGATCAGGCTCTATATGTTTTCAAAGGATGTTTCCTGAAGCAGATATTTATAAATCTCTATGGAATCGAAAG
>ENA-OWPD01000769-OWPD01000769.1-human-gut-metagenome-genome-assembly--contig:-NODE-769-length-32770-cov-3.374843_pt1 | contig 32770 bp, 22 predicted proteins | sample MGYA00248262_ERZ651842 | MGnify/ENA primary metagenome ERZ651842 (study PRJEB26924, sample SAMEA4378253) | human gut metagenome | biome: human gut; feature: human-associated habitat; material: faeces... | reverse complement strand
GGTCAGGTTGGGTCGAAAGTGGTGCAGGTTAAAGGGGTTATGCTGCTTTCGCAGCCTAACCCCGGGAAACACCGGCCGGCAAAGCCGTCCGGGGATTTCGGTTTGAATACTTTGTTGGCATGGAGAAGAAAATCTGGTACTGGCGGGGCATGAAAATGGCGTAAATGCAGGAAATTTGCCGCATTTTTATGATTACCGAAGGAGGGGAGGAGCTGGACGACGAAATAAAGAAGGTACGCATAGGCGTTTACATGGAGAAGGAGCTGGTAGACCGGGCCGATGAGCTGCTGGATTTTGCAGGCGCCCGGTCCAGAAATGAGTTTGTGGCGGAAGCGGTAAAATTTTATATCGGATATCTTCATTCCAGAAAAGCGGAGAACTATCTGCTGCAATCCTTGTCTTCCGTTCTTGCCAGCACGATCCATGACAGTGAAAACCGTCTGGCCCGGATGGATTTTAAACTGGCAGTGGAGTTGTCCAAGCTGGCGCATGTGATTGCATATTCCCATGACGTGGATGAGGAGGCGCTGCACAGACTGCATGTGAAGTGTGTGGAGGAAGTGAAGCGGATTAACGGGACGATTGAATTCGAGGACGCTTACAAATATCAGAAACGGGAAGCGTAAGGCAAAGCCAATTAAAATAGCAGCATGATAGGAGGAGTCATCGTGGATTATAATCAGAGTGTGGATGTGACGATTCATCGGTTAGCGAGAGAGGCGCTGTTGAAACGGAGAACAACAGCCAAAGGGGTGGAATTGGAACTGCAAAAAGAGCTGGAAGCATTAAGTGAAGAAGTGAAGGAACTGCTGGGACAGCTTCCGGTGGACAAGGGCGCAGCGTTGAAAACATATCTTGAGAAAATGCGGCTGCTGTCAGAGAAAGAAGGTGATTACCTATATTTCCAGGGCGCCAAAGATTGTATGGAACTATTCGAAAAACTAGGGCAGGCAAGAGAAAAGGAATAGCTACCGGGAAGCCGTACAATATTTAAACAGTCGAAGTGGGAGGTAAATCGAATGAACAGTCAGAAATTAATAAGGAGCAGTATCGGTCTCGTACTGTTTGTTATTTTAATGTCTGGATGTACAGAAAAGAAGCGCCCATTAGATGGTAACGGCAGCCAGACTGAGCAGAGTCGTGAAACAGACATCGTTTATATTTCAAATACCCCGCCATCAGACTGTCAACTTTGCGGGAATGGGAAAGGCACCTTGCTGCCGGCATATTGGGGAGAGGATAACATTGGAATTATCGACTTAAATACGTTTCAACTTTCGCATATCAGCATCAATGAATATGACGATCATGGCAGAAGAATCAAAAATGGCTTTTGCGGTTCCAGCTTTAATACGCTGAATACGGGAGAAGAAGGGATGTCTGTGTGGGGGAACACGGACAGCAACCGGGGGTATTATTCCGGCCAGGCTTGTATGAAAAGCCAAAAGGGGTTAGAAATGGAGAAGGTATCAAAGTTTTTGTGTACCGGATGTCTTAATACGATGTTGGACCAGTGCCATGATGAAACATATTTTAATCTTGGAATTGTAAATTTTAGTACGAAAGAAATCCGACTGCTGGAAAAGTGCATGACGGCCGTTGTCTTTGATGATTTTTATGTTGATTGTGATTACTATGAAAGCGAAGAGCCAGAAAATAGCGGTCACGGTTTTAACTTACTGATTTTTTATTGTCCACCCAGATATGAGAGGTAATGGATAACAGTCATGGCCAAAATTATTTTTACCAGCCGATATATGCGTGCTGCACCGGCTGCGCAGCTTGAGAACTATGTGAAATACATTGCGACCAGAGAAGGCGTGGAAAAGATTGATGAGAGCAAGCGAAATCTTCCTGCAACGAAGGCGCAGAAAAAATTGATTGCCCAGCTCTTTCTGGATTTCCCGGAAGCAAAAAACATGCTTGAGTATGAAGATTTTAAGAGACAGCCAACCATTGGCAATGCCTCGGAATTCATTTCCACTGTGCTGGAATGGAACCAGGGACAGCTGGCGGAGCGGGAGAACTATGTAGATTATCTTGCAAACCGTCCCCATGTGGAACGTGTGGGGGAACATGGACTTTTTACAGATGCCGGAACTCCGGTTGTGCTCTCCAGAGTACAGGACGAGGTTAAGGAGCATAAAGGGCCGGTATGGACTCACGTGGTCAGTCTGCGGAGAGAGGACGCGGCCCGATTGGGATATGATTCCGGAAAACAATGGAGGGAACTTCTTCGCTCCAAGCGGGCCATGCTCAGTAAGTACATGAAAATTGACAGCGAGAACCTTCGCTGGTATGCCGCATATCACAATGAAAGCCATCATCCCCATGTCCATATCATGGTATACTCTGTCAAAGACAACGATGGCTTTTTGACCGAACCGGCGATCGAGGCCATGCGCTCTGAACTGGCACATAGTATTTTCCGTCAGGATTTTGCAAATCTCTATGAAGAGCAGAATCAAACACGTTCTGATTTGAAGAAAGAGGCTGCTATCGTGATGAAAGAGCTGGCGTCTCAACTGGAGCAAGGTGTGCTGCTGAATCAGGAGATTGAAAGCAAAATCAGTCAGCTTGCAGAGCGTCTGCAAAGGACAAGCGGGAAGAAGGTATATGGTTATCTGAAGGCGGATGTAAAAAAGCTGGTCGATCAGATTGTCGATGAGCTGGCAAAGGAACCAAGGGTGAAAAAACTGTATCAAGCATGGGGCGAATGGAATAACCAGATCGCGCAGTTTTATTCCGGCACCTGTCCGCCGCTTCCGCCCCTGTCCAAACAACCTCAATTTAAAAGTATAAAAAACATGGTGATTGCCGAAGCGTTACAGATTGGCAGTCATCATTTTTTATTTGACGGAATACCAGAGGAGCCGGAACTGGAGGAGAGATCGGAACCAATGGAATTGGTTGAGGGAGAAGGTGGAGATGAGGGGCTGGAAGAGCTTGAGTCTCGCGGAGAGCTGATGGAAATAAATCTGCCGGAAAAAGCAGGCAATTCAAAAGTGTTTGCTGAAAATCAGTTTTATATTAAGTGGAGCGATGCGTATCGGGAAGCTCGGTCCTGCTTATATGGGAGTGAAGAGACAGAACCGGACTTTGAGGAGGCATTCCAACTATTCCAACAGGAGGCGGAAAAGGGAAATGCACTTGCCATGTATGCTCTTGCACGGATGTTTGCAGACGGACTGGGCCGGGAGATGAATTGGGAGGCAGCACAGGAGTGGTATGCAAAAGCACTTGCTGCTTTTATTGCTGCGGAGTCATCGGCAAAAGAAAAACAGAGACCGTATCTGCAATATAGAATTGGAAAGATCTATGCAGCAGGCTTGGGGACCGAACAGGATGATATAAAAGCAGCAAAATGGTTCATGCGTGCCGCCGAGCAGAATCACAAGTACGCACAATATTCTCTGGCAGGACTTTACTATCGGGGCCAGGGAGTGGAGCAGGATTACCAACAGGCGCTCAGGCTTTACCGGTGTTCGTCAGAACAGTCAAATCCTTATGCGAGTTATGAACTGGCAAAAATGTACCGTGATGGGATAGGAACGGAGCCGGACGGACAGAGAGCTTCCTCTTTTTTTAAACACGCTTTTCAAGGATTTCTTTCGCTGGAGACAGATAGCCATGATGATAAATTGCAATACCGCCTGGGGCAGATGCTCTATACCGGTACGGGAGCAGAGAAGGATGAGAGGAAAGCAGAAGCGTATTGGCAGAAGGCCGCCAAGCTGGGAAATATAAATGCTCAGTATGCGCTGGCACGTCATTGGCTGAAAAACCGGACAGGAGATTTGAAGCAGGCGGTGAAATGGATTCAGAAAGCCGCAGAAGAAGAAAACACAGCCGCTGTCTATACACTGGGGAAGCTGTATCTGGAAGGAGAGGTTGTATCACAGGACATAAAAGCCGCAATGGAATTGTTTGAACAGGCCGCCGAGAAAGGACATGACTATGCCGCGTACCGTCTTGGCTGTCTGTATTTGTCCGGGGAATTGACAGAGAAGAATGTGGAGGCAGCGGTGGCCTGGTTAGAAACAGCGGCCGGATCCAATCATCCGTTTGCATTATACAGGCTGGGAAAACTGTTTCTGGTGGGAGAGGATGTACCAAAAGATGTTGATCAGGCAATCGACTATTTTAAACGTGCGGCGGAAGGCGGAAACGAGTATGCAGAATTCCAGCTGGGAAAGTTGTATCTGCAGGGGGAAGATGTTCCTAAACGTGTGGAAGAAGCGGTTGCATGGCTTTCAAGATGTGCAGGCCGTGGAAACCAGTTCGCCCAGTATGCTCTGGGAAAGTTATATCTCTGCGGACGGGATGTGCCAAGAGACCGGGAAAAGGCCATTCCGTTGCTGGAGGCAGCGGCGGCTCAGGGAAATATCTATGCCCAATTTCTGCTGGAGCATTTGGATTCATTCCAGGATCCGTCCGTCTTTTTGTCAGCTACCCGCCTTCTGCACCAACTGACCCGGATATTCCAGGAGGAAGAACGGAGAGAAGGGGCAAGACGCATGAATGTGGACCGGAAGCTGCGGCGTAAAATCCGGGAGAAGAAAGTGGCCCAGGGTCATAAGGAGGAGGATCATGAGCCGCAGGAAATTTTATATTGATCACATAGGGAGGAGGAACCATGGGATATGTACATTTTACAGAGGAACAGAAGCAGCGGGCCGGTTCCGTGGATCTGGTGGATTTTTTACAGTCGAACCGGGAGAAACTGCTTCCCGCCGGACGGGAGTGGCGTTTGAGCAGTGATCATAGTATCACGGTCCGGGGAAATACCTGGTATGATCATGCGGAAGAAAAAGGCGGTGGTCCGATTAGCTTTATCCAATATTTTTATGGAAAAAGCTATCCGGATGCAGTTACTATGCTTTTGAACGGGGAGCAGGGAGCCGTATATAAACAGAGCCGGAGAGAAGAAAAACCAAAGGCACCGTTTATCCTGCCGCCAGCCAACCAAAACATGCGGCGTGTATACGCATATCTGTTGAAAAGCCGGTTTCTGGACCGGGAGGTTGTGGATGCTTTTGTCAGAAAGGGTCTGCTTTATGAAAGTCTGGAACCTTCAAAGGATGGTACGAAACAATTCCACAATGCAATCTTTGTAGGAAAAGATGGAGACGGGACCGCCAGGCATGCACATAAAAAGGGAATTTACACTTACGGAATCAGCTATCGCGGAAATATCGAAGGGAGTGATCCTCGGTATAGTTTTCATTGGAAGGGAAGCGGCGATACACTCTATGTATTTGAAGCGCCGATTGATTTGGTTTCTTATATCTCGCTCCACAAGGAAGGCTGGGAAGATCACAGCTATGTGGCGCTGTGCGGTGTGGGTAGTCAGGCTATGTTTCAGCTGCTGATGGATAATCCAAACCTGAAAGCAGTGCGCCTGTGCCTGGATCATGATGCCCCGGGGATAAAAGCAATGAGGCGTATCACAGAGGAGCTGCGGGCACAGGGATATCAGGATACAAAGGAAGAACGTTCGGTTTGTAAAGATTGGAATGAGGACTGTAAGGCCGCCCACGGGCAGCCGGGACAGCCGGCAGAAGTGTTCCAGGAGAAGCCGGGAGTGGAAAAGGAGATAAGCCTGGTTTGTGGATAGCATGTTGTGTACTTGTTCTTTGGAAAGGGGGAGTAAATGCAGGGAAATCAGCTTGTGTTGCTGGTATGTGCCGGTATCGGTATGCTTGTGATGTTTGGAATCATTCCGTTCCTGGCCAATCATTATTCGCTGAATGGGATTAAATCAAAAACTGTAGGAGATGGACAGTATGGAACGGCCCGGTTTGCCAGTGAGTCGGAGATTAAAAAGACATTTGCCTATGTGGCTTATGAGCCAAAGCTGTGGAGACAAGGAAAAAACCTGCCGGAAATTCAGGGACTTGTGGTAGGCGCTAAATTCACGCCGCGGGGTGTGACAGCGCTCATAGATTCTGGTGATATCCACCTGCTGATGATCGGAGCGGCAGGCGTTGGAAAAACAGCTAATTTTCTATACCCGTGTATTGAGTATGCCTGTGCCAGCGGGATGAGTTTTGTCTGCACTGATACAAAGGGGGATCTGTACAGAAACTATGCCAATATTGCGAGAAAATATTATGGCTACAATATCTCCATTCTGGATTTAAGAAACCCGACCAGGTCGGATGGAGACAATATCCTTGGAATGGTAAACAAATATATGGATCTGTATTTGGAGGATCCGACAAACTTGGCGAACAAGGCCAAGGCAGAGAAGTATGCGAAGATAACCGCCAAAACCATCATCAGCTCCGGAGGAGGAGATTCCTCCTCTTATGGACAGAATGCATTTTTCTATGATGCGGCGGAAGGGCTGCTCACCAGTGTGATTCTGCTGATATCCGAATACTGTCCCAGAGAGCAGCGTCATATCGTGAGTGTGTTTAAACTGATTCAGGATTTGCTTGCCCCGTCGCCGGTGAAGGGAAAGAACCAGTTTCAGCTGCTGATGCAGAAGCTGCCGGCAGACCATAAGGCAAAATGGTTTGCTGGGGCAGCGTTAAACACAGCGGATCAGGCCATGTCCTCCGTACTCTCCACCGCCATGTCACGCTTAAATGCATTTCTGGATTCGGAGATGGAGCAGATCCTGTGTTTTGACAGCGAGATGGACACGGAGACATTTTGCAATTCCAAGTCTGCCATCTTTATTGTATTACCAGAGGAGGACAATACAAAATATTTTATGGTAAGCCTGTTTTTACAGCAGGTATACCGGGAAATGCTGTCTATAGCAGATGAACATGGAGGAAAGCTTCCAAACCGTGTGGTTATCTTTGGAGATGAGATCGGGACCATACCAAAAATCGAGTCGTTGGAGATGTTGTTTTCGGCCGGACGCTCCAGGCGGATCAGTATGGTACCGATCATACAAAGTTTTGCCCAGCTTCAAAAAAACTATGGAAAAGAGGGAAGTGAAATCGTTGTTGATAATTGTCAGGGAATTTTGTTTGGGGGGTTTGCACCTAACTCGGAAAGTGCAGAGATTTTATCTAAAGCATTGGGAAATAAAACGGTCTTGTCAGGTTCCATTAGCCGGGGAAAGAATGATCCCAGCCAGAGCCTCCAGATGATTGGGCGTCCGCTTATGACGCCGGATGAACTCAAGGCGCTTCCCAAAGGGCATTTTATACTGGCCAAGACAGGCTGTCATCCGATGCGCACAGAGTTACGCCTGTTCTTCAAATGGGGGATCGAGTTTGAAGATGAATATGAAATGGAGCAGCATATTACACGGCCGGTTTACTATGCAGACAGATTGGAGCTGGAACAGGAGATACTCCGGAGACAGTTAGAGGAAGAAGACGTAGATGACATGCCGCTGGAAGACTTTGAAGATGAGAAACATACTGCAAATAAACCATGGCGTCCGCCAATACGGACGGATTAGGGGGTGAAGGTATGGGATATTTCTCAACAATTTATTCAATGGATCTGCCTCATCGGGCTAAGGCAGTTTATATGTATCTAAAGGACCGGTCCGATCGTAACGGGATGTGTTATCCATCAATAGGAACCATCGCCAGGGAGCTGCAGCTTTCCAGAAGGACAGTAGAGCGTGCGCTTGACGATTTAGTAAAGGCGGGACTGGTGGAAAAAGAACAGCGATGGAGAACGAATGGTGGGAGGAGCAGTCTGCTGTATCAGGTAAAGAACAGGCCGCCGCCAATATAACGGATTGATTTACAAACTGCCGCCAGGGAGAAACTCTGCCATTTTTGTGGGGTATGGGATATGTCATGGTGGCGTAGGAATAGAAGGGATCACTCTAAGAAAACTTTAGTGGCAGAGAATAAAATAATAAGAAGTGAAGATGAATCGGAACCATATGATGTATATCCCCCCCTTTATTGTCGTATTGAAAAAATAGTGATAAGCTGAATAAAAACTCGGACTTTTTACCAAAATATGGGGTGAAATCCATAGCAGGCAAAATTCCCAGACATCCTATGGTCTGGGAATTTTGTATTATAGCCTGTCAATAAAAGGACAATCGAGAAGGAGTAAACAAAACGATGGATCAAAAATACAGTTTATCACTAAAACACATAGAGGAATATCAGATCAGTTTGATGGAACGGGAGTGCAGCAAGAACACGATCAGCAAATATATGCGGGATATCCGGACATTTTATGAATACCTGCCGGAAAACAAGGAAATCAGCAAAGCATGCGTGGTGGAGTATAAAACGTATTTATCAACGAACTATAAAGGAACCAGTGCCAATTCCATGCTGGTGTCAGTCAATGGACTCTTTTCTTTTTTGGGGTGGCAGGATTGCCGCGTCAATCTGCTGCGGGTGCAGCACAGTACATTCCGTGAGGTGGAGAAGGAACTGACAAAAGCGGAGTACCAGAGGTTACTGGAAGCGGCGATGGAAAAAAAGGATGAGCGTTTAAACCTTTTACTACAGACCATCTGCAGCACCGGAATCCGGGTGGGGGAAGTGAGATTTATTACCACAGAGACTTTGAAGAAAGGGGTGGCACTGGTGGTAAACAAGGGAAAAGAGCGCCAGGTACTGCTTCCGGAGCAGTTGGTTATACTGCTGCGGCGCTATTGTAAAAAGCAGCATATTTTTTCCGGCTCCATATTTATCACCCGTACCGGCAGGCCGTTAAGCCGCGGCAATATATGGGCGGCCATGAAGCAGTTAAGTGCTGCGGCCAATGTGGATCCGCATAAGATATTTCCACATAATCTCCGCCATTTGTTTGCATTGACCTACTACCGTTTGGAAAAAGACATTGTCCGTTTGGCGGATATATTGGGACACGCATCGGTGGATACCACCCGGATTTATACGGCTACAAGTAACCTGGAATATATAAAAAGTCTTACGAGAATGGGGTTGTGTTTTAGCAGTTGAGTAAAAAAATAAGACATATTTAATATTATGTCCTAAAAAAATTAAGAAAATGTTAATACATATTCATTATGCAACAAGACAGGGGAAAAAGCAAGTTCTTTCTATCATACATGCTGTCAGAAATTGGATATATGAGGGGATATTTTACCTGTTTTTAAGAGAGGGGGATAAACGATTCAGCTATCGCCTTCTTTTTTGTGCATATAAAACAGGCAGGAGGCATCGAAACTGCGTTTTCCCTGCCGGAGAATGAATATAAATGGCAGATGGTCCGCGGTACGGACGATCCTGCCTTCTTTTTTAGGACATATTATTAAATATGTTCTGAATGAAACTAAATAGGGAACCGGTATACTTACTGAAAGGTAAGGACACAAAACTAGAGGGACTAACCTGCGATCAGGCAGTATGTCAGCCAGTTGCATGATATGTGCAGCTGGCTGTCCATGCCAGCTTTTTATTTTGTCTGAAAGCAGAGGGGAAAGGAAAGAGCGGCCGTGTCAAAGGAAGCGTTTCAACGCCGGAAGGTGGGGGCGGGAAGACGCTCCCGCAGGAAAGTACCGGGATTTAAGATACGGATGCTTGGTGGCTATGATGAGACACAGGTTCTGGAGTATCTGTCAGCACTCCAGGATCATTTGGAGAAAGAGTATGAGGGATATGAACAGCGGATCAGGGAACAGGATAAAAAACTGGAAGAGCTCCGGACAGCCGCGGGCCATGGGGACTCCATTTCAGACAATGGAATGGAAGAGGAAGGAGCAGGGATGCTGCAGGGCGGTATTCTGGCCGCAGTCCTGTTTTTCCACCTGTATATGGGCTGGGGGGAGGGCAGATTGCAGGATATAATCGCAAATCTGTCCCACCGGATTGATCTGGAACATGGACGGCTGAATATACGCCGCAGACACCGGCGTTTTTTATGGCTGACAGCAGCCCTCCTCTTATTGTCAGGACTGACAGCTGTTCTTTTTGTAACAGCTGGAATCGACAGGGTGGAGGGAGACTCCATGTATCCGTCCCTGCAGGCAGGGGATGTCATTCTTTATTCACGTACAGATACGGACATAAAACGCGGGGACATCATCGTATTTACCCAGCCGGGGACAAAGGGGCATACCGTGAAACGGGTGGCCGGACTTCCGGGGGACACCGTTTCGGTGGATCAGGATGGCAGGATTATTGTCAATGGCAGGATGGTAAGGGAGCCATATGTGACAATTCCGGACCGTCGCTGGAATGAAAGCGCCCCATTGACCGTGATGGACGGACACTACTTTGTTCTGGGGGATAACCGTGGGGAATCCTTAGACAGCCGGTACTCACAGGTCGGTACGGTAAAAAAAGAGGACATACTGGGAAAGGTTACTATGATTGTGCGGAGAAACCGTTCGCAAAGGCAGGAAAAAGAAGATAGATGATTGTGATCCATTGGAGGGAGTAATAAGAGATGAATCGCGGAAGAAGCAAAAGAAGAACTGAAACTAGAAGACATGTTCCATTCCTTGTCAGCTTGGGAGTGATCGGGGGACTGACTGGGGCTCTCCTTTTGATGGGAGTGGGTATGAGCGGCGCCAGGACAAGGGAATGGATTGAAATATCATCGCCGGAGGAATGGGAGCAGTACCTGCTGGATGAGGACAGCCCGGATTATGATCTGGGAGGGCGGTACCGCCTGACAGCGGATTTGGACCTGACCGGCTGTTCCTGGCCCATCGGGTCGAATTATCACCCATTTACCGGCCGGATGGATGGAGACGGACATGTGGTGGAAGGATTGGACCGCCCGATGTTTGGTGTCACAAAAGGCGCGAAGATTGAGAATCTTCTGCTTGATCAATGCAGCATCCGGCATCCGTATACCTATTACGATGGAGAGAAAGCGGTGGACGGCTATGCGGCTCTGATTGCTTACGCAGTGGATACGGAGATAACCTCCTGCGGGACTGTGGGAGAACTATACATAGATACACCCCAACCGGCCATGCTTGTGTTGGACTCTGATGATACGGTGACGGCAACGCCGTCTGAAGCCGGTAAGGCGACCCCATCCGATGCCGGTAAGGCAGCCCCGGATGCCACAGAGGCGGATCCATCTGATGTGGAAAACGAGGCAGATCTGGAAACAAAACCGGGAACAGACGAGACCGGAGCACAGGATGAAACAACAGAGCAGAAAACGGAACAGCCGGAGACAGAGGCACCTACGGCATCGAACGACATAGTTATAGAAGAAACAAAAATAGAAGAAACAAAAGCCGTAGAAGAAACAGAGAAGCCAAGGCTGCCGGAAAAAGAGACTGAGACTCATAAAGAGAATCGTGCTCAAAAGCAGACGGATTCCGTGTCTGATAAAGTAGAAAAACACGAGGTAGAGGATGAATTGGTTCCGCTGGCCTACAGTCCTGTCAGGAGCTTTGCCACAGGACGGGAGCATTCGTTTTATGCAATGGGCCGCATGGAATCGGGTGTAATGACTGTGGCCAGTATAGGCGGCGGTTCAAGCGCGGGGGATCATTCCGGCAGCGGAGGAAGTTCCAGTACGGGGGCGGATTCTGGCAGCGGAAACAGTTCCAGCACAGGAAGCGGATCCGGCAGCGGAGACAGTTCCAGTTCAGGAAGCGGATCCGGCAGCGGAGATAGTTCCAGTTCAGGAAGCGGATCCGGCAGCGGAGACAGTTCCAGCACAGGAAGTGGTTCAGGCAGCGAAGATAGTTCCAATTCGGGAAGCGGAGCTGGCAGCGAAGACGGTTCCAATTCAGGAAGCAGTTCCGGCAGCGGAGACAGTTCCAGCACAGGGGACGGTTCCGGCAGCGGAGATAACAACAGCACAGACGAGGGCGCTGGCAGCGGAGATTCCGGTACCGGTGATAATACCGGCAGTGGAGACAGCACCGGCAATCCCGATGAAAAACCGACGGATTCAGAGCAGCCGGAAACCCCTGACCCAGAAGAAGGAAAAACCGATACAGAAACGCCTTCCGGCAGTGAAGAAGGAACCGGTGTACCGGAAGAGACAGAACCAGAGCAGAAACCTACGGTTGATACGCCGTCCCAAGAAGAATCGAAAGATTCAGGAAATACACAGGGTGGAGCTGGGGCTGGCGGAAGTAAACCTGGATTGGCGGACCCGGAGGAATGCCTTCAGGAGGAAACCCTTCCGGAAGAGATCCTTCCTAAGGAAACAGAACCTGAAATCGAAAAAGACGAAGACGCCTATTTTATAGAGGTGACAGCACAGCAGATTGTGGCTGGAGGTCTGGTTGCACAGATGGATGGCAAGAGCCTGATTACAGAATGTTTTTCCTTCATGAACATGGGTGGAGAGGAAGCGGACACTCTGGAGGCGGAGGTCCTGGCAGCGGGATTTTGCGGCTTTCTGGGGGAAGATACCCGTGTGGAGAGCAGCTATGCTTCGGGCATTGTGGATGTAAGTGGAATCAGTGCAGGTTTTGTGGGCATTCATGCAGGAAAACTCCAGGACTGCTTTTCTACCTGTATCATGGGTGAACACTGTGAGGAGCCATATGCATTTGTAGGAAGGAGCCGGGAGGAGACAGGAATCCTGAACGGATGTATCTATGACCGGCAGATTGCCTGCGCACAGGATGCTTCTGCCATAGGACAGAATACGATCCGGATCATTGGGGACGAAAGCGGGCTGTCCGGTGAAAACTGGCATTATACCGAGAATGCGTATCCCCAGATATCCTATTTTGCGAATCATGAGAATGAAACCTTCCGTCTGCGGTCCAGCGCTTCGGCCATAGCCCTGGTATTGCCGGAGGATATCACTTTAACGGATGCCCTGACCGCGGCAGAAACCGGCTTTGCTTTACCTGCGGAGATTGATGGGGAGGAAATCAAGTGGAGCGCAGACGGCGCAGTATCCATTACAGATGACAACCGGGCGGTCTTTCATGCCTCCGGCAGCGAGGCAATAACAGCGCCGGCAGAAGAGGAAGAGGAGTCAGAAGACCTGGCAGAAGAGACAGCGGAACCGGAAGATTCGGAAGAAGAGACCGCGATTTTGCCATCGGATGAGAGCCGCGCGGAAATGCCGGACGCAGAGCATGATGAGGAAGAATCTTCCTCGGCAGCGCAGGAGACGTTAAACGGCGGAGGGGTTACAGAGGAGTCCAAGGTATATCCGGATGAAACCGGGATGACCGCGGACGAACCGGACTATATAGAAGATTCTGAACTGGACGGTTCCGAAGAAAACACGCTGGAAGAGGAAACTGCAGATGACCTTTTACCATCGGAAACCGTGCCGCCGGATGAAACCTCAAATGTTACTTTAGAATAAGGAGTCTGGAAGATGAAATCGAGAAAACACCAGATCAAAATGAAATATAAGCGGATAAGCCGCCCGGTGCTATGTCTGATAGCGGTGATACTGGCAGGAGGCATGCTGAGAGGCATGGCTCCTGTCAGCGCGCTGGCGGCACAGCCGGACAGTGGAATCCGAATAGAAGAACCGCTGGTGGAAGAAAACCGGTCGGAGGAAGCTATACCGGAGGAAAGCGCACCGGCAGACAGTGTACCGGAGGAAAGCGCGCCCACAGACAGTATTTCGGAAGAACCGGTGTCCGAATCGCAGGAACCGGAGTCTCTGCCTTCAGAGAATCAATCCATATCCGGCAGCCTGACTGCCGAGCTTGGGGGAATCTCAAAGAGTTTTTCCCTGTCTGTAACACCTCTGGCGGATACCAGGGCGGCGACCGTGAATATTGGAAACGCAGCCCAGCTGACAGATTTTGCAGCAAAGGTGAATGACGGTACTTATACGAATACCAATGCAGTACTGACCGCGGATATAAACCTGTCAGGCGTGTCCAACTGGACTCCGATTGGAACAACTGTGAATCCCTATGCGGGTACCTTTGACGGCGGATATCATATCATATCCAACATGAAGATAAATAAGTCGTTTAGCGGCGGTGATTCGGTCAAGGCATCCCTTGGACTGTTTGGAATAACCGAGAATGCCACCATTAAAAACGTAATTTTGGATAGGGGAGAAATCACCTCCACAACCAGTGGATCTCCCCACGAGACCGTTGGAGCCATTGTTGGCTATGCCGAAAATAATACAAAGCTGATAAACTGTGGAGCCAGAAATATAACATTAATAAAGGCAGGAAGCACCAGCTACTTCAGTACCTTTGGCGGCCTGGTGGGGGATCTGCGGGCGGATTCATCCGTAACAGACAGCTATTTCCGTGGCGAGATCACAAATAATAATGGAGTGGCTGCCAAAGCGTCTACCTTTGTTGGGGGAATTGCCGGAAGACAATGCTATGATACAGGAAGAGTCAGTAACTGCTATACGTCAGTCACTCTCAATAATAGCGCCCAGGGAACAAAATACACGGCATACATTATAGGAATGGAGCGCGACAGACCATGCGTCACAGACTGTTATTACGACACTACATCTAGTACTTCTGTGACCAGTTATGGAAATGGCACGGGAAAAACCGCAGCACAGATGCGCACTGCTGATTTTGCCTGGCAGCTGAATGCGACCGGAGGCCACTACTATCCGAATCATGTATGGAATCAGCAGACAAAATCAGACGGGATAACTAAGGCAGGAAACGACGGCTTTCCCGATTTTGTATCTGGAATAAAGGACTGGTATGTATTCGGAGCCACCGTGGAAGCGCCGACGCAGACGTCCGGCGCTTACCAGCTCACAGATGCGGATGATCTTGCCTGGTTCATGTCCCAGGTCAACAGCGGAAAGACCACAATAAACGGGACAGTGACGGCAGATATAAACCTGACGGGAAGCAGCCGGGGAGGAAGCGCGTCAAGCCCGATCCCCTGGTCCAGCATAGGAGTAAGTGAAGCCAATACATATAAAGGAACATTTCAAGGGGGTAAACGGACGATTTCCTATCTGTCCGGCAATCCGCTATTTGGCTATCTGAACGGAACGGTTGATGGAGTCATACAGGACAATACCTGCAAGATCACCGGGACCGGAGGCCTGATTACAGAAATGATTGGCGGTAAGGTCTCCAACTGCCTGAACGCCGGCGCGGTGTCAAGCACAGAATGGGCCGGAGGAATTGTCGGAAAAATGAAGAATGGGATTGTGGAGTACTGCGGGGTTACCGCGAACATTAGCTCCAGCGGCTCCAATAATAGCCTTGGCGGAATCACCGGCTGGATTGATGGTACAACCACGAAAGCTGAGATAAGGAACTGCTATTACAGAGACGGAACCATGAGTGCGAACGAAAAATGTTCCGGACAAGGAGTGACATACATAGGGAGCGCTTATACGAGTAAAGTAGTCATTTCAGGCTGCTATTTTTCCGGAAGCATGTCCGCACCAATAACAAAACGCTATGGCATTACAAGGACAGGCAGCACAGTCAGCAACTGCGTATACCTGGAAAGCACAAGTCCCCCCTATACAGAAAGCATTCCAGGCACAACGGCCCTTCCGGCGGACAAGCTGAAAAGCTGGTATGGAGCATACCTGATGAACGGAAAAAAGACGGGCAGCGGCACCATCTGGACCGTCAGTTCGCCCCAAGGCGTGTATCCGGAATGGGGCACTCTTGGTACGGTTACAGATTGGGAATCCGTAGGAGAGATAGCGGACAAGCCGCCGGTATCATCGGTGGGAGGGACAAGCTATTACGTCATCGACTCTCCGGAGGACCTGGCCTGGCTGGCTTATCAGGTCAACCATCCGGCGTCCGCGTCCGGCGAGGCTTATAACGCCCTGATTGTGGCGGATATTGATCTGTTTGGCGGAGAGTACACCGGAAGAACCAAGACAGGAAACGCAGCTACCGATGCAGCGGAGGCCCTGGCCTGGAAGCCCATCGGATATACGGCGGGTGAAAGCACAGATTCGAGTGCTGCGGCTACTCCGGAAATTTACTATAAAGGCTCTGTGAAGGGTGTGAGCAGCCCAGACAGCACAGCGGCGGCCCAGCGCACCATCGATTATCTGCGCGTGGACGGGACCGGAATGTATAACGGGCTGTTTGGCTACACAGCAGGAGCCAGTTTCACCAATCTGACAGTCGGCGGAAACAGCCGTGTAAAAAGGAATAACAAGCAGATAGCGGGAAGTCTCGCGGCAGTGGTAAAGAACGGCACAGTCACAGACTGTGAGAACGATGGAACTGTGAGTGTATCAGGTTTGTCAGACTATGGGGCAGGCGGAATTGTGGGGGCCTTGAACGGGGGAACGATATCCGGCTGCAAGAACGGGGGAACGATTAATCAGACAAGTCCGCGGTGGGGATACAGCGGAGGCATCGTAGGGAATGCCCTGGGCAGCGCAAGGATCACGGGGTGTTCCAATACCGGGGCAATCACATATGGTTATTACTCGGGAGGGATTGCGGGACTGGTAGAGACCAACACACAGATAGCTTCCTGTGACAATAGTGGAACGGTTACCTATGGAGAGCGGTCCGGAGGGATTGTCGGATATGTAAACGGATCCAGCATAAAAGATTGTAAGAATACAGGGGAGGTAAAGGCCGGCAGCCCAGACTATATAGCCCGATCAGGAGGGATTGCGGGTACCGCTGGGGGAGCAAGTACCGTAAGCGGCTGTGAAAATACCGGGGCAATCGGGCTTATGTATCTTTTGGCGAATAATAGTGCTGGAGGGATACTGGGCTGGCTGCCAAGCGGTACCGCAGAGAAGAATCGCAATATAGGAACCGTGAGTGTTGGGAACAGCACGAATACTATCTATGCCGGAGGCTTGGTGGGAAACGTAAGCGGAGGTATATTACGGAACAATTACAACACGGGCGCTACCACCGGAGGTTCTGAGAAGGTATACTGCGGCGGTGTGGCAGGCACAATCACGAAAGGAAGCGTTACCAGCAACTACTCCTGCGGGACGGGCATGGGTTCTGGTCTATCGCAAGGCGTGTTCGGATTAGAAAATGGCGGCACAGCCAGCAATAACTTCTTTGATGAGGACAAACTGACTGGTATCACTATCGCAGACAGTTTTATGCGTGGAGGACGCACAACCGCGCAGATGAAGCAGTGGGGCCTGGCCTATCAGCTGAACGGAGCGCCGGATCTAAGCGTCGTATCAAGTACTGTCTGGCGTGAGGCGTCAAGCGGAAGTGAAAACAGCGGCTATCCGGTGTTTGCGGAGACCAACGGGAAGATGGACGCGGCAGCCAACTGGAGCGAGCCTGGGGCCTGGGTGGACGCATATGGGGCGAAACCCGAAGGAGACGGCAGCACAACCGCTTATAAGATTACCAGCCCGGAGCAGCTTGCCTGGCTGGCATACAAGGTGAACACGGATTCCAGCAACTACAGCAAACGGAATGCGGATATAGGAAAGAACAAGCTGGATCTGTTCGGAAGCCGTTTTTCAGGCCGCGCCAACACGGGGGACGTAACCAAGGCCCTGATTTGGGTCCCCATTGGAACGTATTCAGGAAGCCTGGCAGATGGAGAGCTGGACAATCTGTATATACCGGGCGGCAGTACTTCGGTGAGCTTTATACAGGTGTTGAACGGGGGAAGCGTAAGCAGACTTTCGGTCCGGGGCAAAATCACCGCTACTGAAAATACGACTGACCATATGGCGGGTATTGTTGCCCTGGCCCAGAACAATGCCAGTATCCGGTATTGTATGAACTGGATACCGGTCAGTGCTGCGAGACAGGCGGGGAATAACTACACAGGCGGTATCGTAGGACAGCTTACTGCGTCCACGGTGGAATACTGCGCCAACTTTGCGGACATCTCAGATTCAAACGGGACCAACGCGCTCCACAACGGAGGAATAGCCGGAAGCGCCGAGAACGGTTCAACCGTGAAAAGCTGCTATAACGCGGCCGCCGCGTCGGCTGCTACAAGCACATACCGCGCAGGTTCCGGCCACATCGTGTCTCCCAGAGGCCTGAACGCCACCGTGACAGCCTGCTACTATGATTCGGATAAAGCGGGAGCGAATAGCAATCCCGTATCCAACGTCACCGGTCAGACCACGGCCCAGATGAAGACCTTCCGGGCCACCCAACTGCTCAACACCAGCGAACACACCGGGACCGGCCGGATCTGGTATACCGCCAGCGATGATTCACCCACGTTGGGTTATCCCTGCTTTGTACCGACTCAGGCGGCGGCAAAGGCATTTACACCGGTGGAGGGGACAGCTCTTTCCTACGGTACAACAACGGTAACCGGAGGTAAGTTCCTGTATCTGGAACAGGTGGGAAGCGCAGATTTGGCTCTCCTGGGGAGTGATGATACGCTCACCCTCGGACGGACGACGGATATCACTGCAAATTACTACAAATACGGTACGGATAATGCCAATCAAAACGTGGCGTTCAATCTGGCCGGGAAAGAATTAAGCCTTGCTAACAGGAACGATTCCGTAAGCGTAAATCCGACGCTCGGCTTCTATAATGCGGCCGCCTACAACTGCTCTAGCCCCCGGTACTTTGTCCTTGGAATAGACCAGGGAGGGACGGTATACGAGTATACCATAACCATAAATGCTGTCACCGGGAAGACGCTGAACGTGACCCTGCCGGTAGCCGCTTCCATGCAGCTCAAGCCCGGACAGGAGGAGCAGGCCAGCTCTGCCACCGTGACATGGAAGAATGAGAACCCATATCCCATAGATTTCAACATATCCAAGGTCACACCGTGGGAAAAGGGAACCAACGGCGCTACTCATAAGCTGGCGCCGGTAGCCCAAAGCGTGACAGTGACCGGAGATGATGCATACAAGGAAAATGTGCACCTGTGGCTGGGCAATGTAAGCTATGGCGGTTACATCTACCCAAGCATTAAATATTATTACGATCCGGCAAAGGGAACCATACCGTTCGGCGGAAAACTGGGCGCCAGCGGAGTCTTTTCCTATCAGTATTGCATGGACTACGGCGCAGTCCTGTCGGATAACAATGGGAAGTTCGGCTACGATGTGCTGTATGAGTACAGCATATCAAAAGAGGACGCGGATAATGCATCAGTTAAGGTTGAGGCAAAATAGAAGATGACGTCAGGAGAGGAACATGACATCGGAAGAAAATGAAAACAGAAGAACCGGAAGAAGCCGCAGAAGCCCCCAGAAGGTAGTGCGGGCCGGGACCTGGAAGAGGCGGATTCTCCTTGCGGTGCTGCTTATCGTATTGGCGGCGGGCGGAATCTTCCTGGCGTCCTACTACCGCATTCTGCGCCTGCCGGATCCATTGCAGGCACAGATGGACATTCTGCCGGACAGCAGGGCAAAAAACGGGACGCTTCATGCCCAGGAGGGCAAGGAGGTGGAGGAGGGGAGCTATCAGGTTATCTTAAATCAGATTCCCACATTTCCCAGCCAGACCCGCGCCTGCAACATCCAGTTTGAGAATCCGGAAGGGAATCAATATTCCAGCCGTCTGGGGCTGTACCTGAAGGAGTCCGGCGATCTTCTGGGCAATACCAGGCTGGTGAAGCCGGGGCAGTACATCGAAACCCTCGATTTAAACCAGGAGCTGCCGGTGGGGGAATATCCGGTTATCGCCCGTATTGAACTGTTTACGGGAAAGGAACCGGCCGGCAGCCTGCAGATCGAAATCAACATCCGGGTCACGGAGACAGGAGGTGGGACGCAGTGAAACAAAAACAAAACAGCCATGCGGCGTGGCTGATCCTTTTCATCCTTCTGCTGGCGGCGGCCGCTCTTTGTACGGTATGGCTTCTTCGAAAGCCCGGGGAAGTACCACAGCCGGTGCTGGCGGCGGACCCCAATGTACAGATCGGCAGCTTAAAGGACCCGGCCGAACGCCAGGGGGAGCTGGATCAGATCGTAGACGAGGGCCTTGTGACATTTTCCGTAAACGCTACCCCCTGCTTTGAGGATGGAGCGTCGGAAGGCAATCTGATGATCGGGAATCCGCCGGAAAACCACAACCGTTTTACCGTGGCCGTATACCGGAAGGATACGGGGGAGAAGATTTACCAGTCCGGCTATCTGGACCCGGAACAATATATAGAATCAGCCCCGTTAGATGTGGAGCTGGAGAAGGGCATTTATGACTGCACCGCCGTATTTGAGACGTACCGGCTCACGGACAGCAGCTACATAGGGCAGGCCGCGGCCGAGATAACCGTCTACATACTGAATTAAATACATCCTAAGGAGAGAAGGAATCCGTGGAATTAAAGAGAACTACCCCAGAGGAAATACCCCAGGCCATACGGGACGGCCCGGATGGAAAGCGGGGAAGAGGACGGATGGTTTATGCGCTCCTGTTCCTGCTGCTTGCCGCCGTATTGACGTTGGCCGTCCTGTGGATGAGACATGGGAAGCAGGAGGGGACAGCAGGAGGGCTTGCCTACGAGGCCAATGTGGTTGTTGGAGACCTGCCCGGAAAGAGCATGGAGGAGCGGCAGGCAGAGTTAGACCAGGTGGTGGCGGAGGGAATGCTATCCATGTCCGTGAACGCAACACCCTTTGGAAGCCTGGGAACAGACGGCGGGGCGGTCAACTGGCTGATTGAGAATCCGTCCAACCAGGGAAAACTGATCCGGGTGGAGATCCGGCTTGAGGACGGGGAGCTGATCTATGAGACAGGCGCCCTGCGGCCGGGAACCTATGTGGAATCCGCGCCCCTTAAATCGCCCCTGGAAGCGGGACGTTATGACTGCACCGCCATATTTTACACCTACAACATGGACACAGAGGAATATATCGGACAGGCAGCGGCGGAAATCACCCTGACCCTGGTCCGGTGAAAGGAGGAGACAACATAAATGCAACGGTTTACCGGAAAAAAGAATATCAGGAGACGGATTTGCGTTCTGGCAGTGTCCGCCCTCCTGCTTGTGGGCGCCGTTCCCCTGACGGCCGGTGCCCAGGATACCGGCCCCCGGGAAATGGAGTACCGGGATGAGACACTGCCGGACGGAGGAGGCGCCTCTTCGGAATTCACAGGAACTGTACAGGCCAACATCCTGTCCGTGGAGCTTCCGTGCCGGATCGGATTTCGTGTAGAGCCGGGGAAAGAGGGGGAGGAGGACACGGTCACCAGTCAGGTTTCGTCCCAGTTCACCGGCCCAACGGAGGCCATGGTGATTAACAACTCCATTGTCTCGGTCAAAGTGGAGATTATAAGGGTGGATCCAGTGGAATCGGAAATCAGGAACCATCCCGTGACCGGAGCTCCCCAGGAAATCCGTCTGGTAGGGACATTGGCCGAGGTATCGGAGCCGGGAACCGCCATCATGGCCCTGCGAAGCGCCGGGGAGACCTTTGAGACAGAGGAAGCATTTGAACAGTATGCGATTCTGCCCGGCGGCCCGGAGACTCTGGAGGCGGATGGCGGTGTGGCCGGGAATCTGCCCGTTCTGGTGGCGGAGATTGAACCGGGGGAAGAGACAGCCCTTCAAATATATGGGCGGCTCATGAGTGGCAGCAGTTTTGGGAATTTCAGCTTCCAGGTCACACCGTACCTGAAGGTGAGTCCCTTATAAAAGACTGGTAAATGCAATAAAAATACAAAAAATAGCAGGAGGTAACAACGAGATGAAGCACAGAAAAGCAAAGCTTATGGCTCTGGCCATGGCGCTGACACTGTCAGCGGGAGGAACCGCATGGGCAGACGGAGGATATGGCACCGCGACAACGAAACCCGATGTGACAATGAGCGTCACCGACAGTAATTCCACAACCACAGTGAACGGTACCGGAACGGGAGAGGGAAACAGCAAAACCACAATTACCGGGACCATCGTGGCGACCCAGTTGAAGGTAACGGTGCCCACCACGGTCGGATTCGATATTGACCCCACTATTATAGCAACAGATCCCTCCAGCCAGGTTACGGCCCAGTCCAGCAACATCACCATCACGAATCAATCCATTGTTCCAATTTTCGTTAAGGTTTCCGATGTGGCTGTAGCGGCGGCGAAGACAGGGGGAAAGGCACCGAAGCTGGTTACATCATGGACAGACAGCGATCAGAACATGATGTTCGCGCTGAAAACCACGAAACCGGCCAGCTTTTCCACGGCAGCAGACTGGCTGACATCCGGTACAATCAGCGGCAATTACTATCTTGACAGCAGCCAGGGAAAGCTGGAGGCCACCGGCAAGACAGGCAACTCCGTCACCATGCAGATCTTTGGCCGGATCGGGCAGGGCTGGAGCGCCGGAGACCAGTTTACCATCACCCCCACCTTCACGGTAGGCGTGAAGCCTTATAAATAGATTCCACATGCGGGCGGAAGCGTTCCGCCTGCATGGCAGAATACAGGACCCAGAGAAGGTTCCACCGATGGTCCTGCGCTCTGCCATGCAGAAGCATAAATGCCAGAACATGAAGAAATACAAGAACATGAAGAAAGGTTGAGATAGAGATGAAGCAATGGAAGAAGCAGCTGTCAACAGCCCTGGCCACGGGAATGTGCGCGTTTGTGCCCGTAACCGCCCTGGCGGATACGGGGAGTCCCGTTGTCCTGTCCGGAGAAGTCGTGTCCATATCGGATTGTAAGGTTACGGTTACCGTGACAGATCAGAACAACAGCGCTCTTGAAGGAGCCGCGGTCACTGTGGACGAACGGACCCTTACCACCGGACCCAATGGGACCGTAGAATTTGACGGTTTTGACTTAGGAGAGACCCATCAGATAGAGGCCTCCCGGATTGGTTACAGCTCCAACAGCCTGGAATACCATGTGACAGAGGATGAAGGGGCGGTCACGCTGATGCTGCGGAGACGTTCCTCCGGCGGCGGAGGGAACAGCAGTAAACCCAGTAGCGCCGCGAAGCCAAGCGGAGGCTATGGCCCAGGGAACCCGGCGCCGTCCCAGGAGTCCGCGGATCAGGCGGTCCCGGGCGGAACCGCAGAACAGTCCCCATCCTCACCGGTAAGGCTGGAGACAGCAGACGAGTCAACAGCAGCGGCGGACATGCCCGCCCGGCAGACCCTTCCCTCCGGCCATGAGGAAAATCCTCCGACTGGAGAAAACGGTGGGGGACAAGCGACCAACCAGGGACAGCCCATCCTTATATCCTCCCCTCACGGAGTCAACGCGGTGCAGATCCAGGATCCGGTGGTAGGAGAATCCATAGAGAACAATGCCATGGTTGTGGTGGAGCTGACCGCCCTGGATGGGAAACAGGTAGAAGTCTCCCTGCCGCCCTTTACCGACCATGATAAGAGTTTATACGGAAGCAGCGAGCTGTGGGTTGTGAGCGGAGAGAACGGCGTAGAGCTGGTGATCCAGGTGCCGGACCGCCCGGACGGGAAGTCGGAGGCATATGTCCCACATAACTATTCAGAAGCAGCCGTCCAGTGGCCGGCAGATATCCGGGTGGTGATCCAGGGAACGGACCAGGAGCTTCTGCTCCCCTCCGGCCTCTTTATCCATGAGACTTACGGCAGACTGGATTTCGGAGTTGAGCACGACATTGAGACAGGCGCGGTCAGCCTGCTGTACACCCTGAAAGGTTCACACGCAGAGCAGTCCCTGACTGCGCCCAAGGCGGCATTTGATTATGCCTCGGAACACAAGCTGCCGTTAAAGGCCCGGATTTATAACCTGGAGGAACTATGGTATGAATGGTCCTTTGATCCCCAGAATATGGACCGCCAGAACGCAGTGGACACGAACCTGTACATATCCCCGGAGTTACCGGACGGAGACGGTTTGGGGAACTATCTCTGGTGGAGACATTCACAGCCCTTATCCATCACCCACCACGGCCCTTTGCCGGGCGCGGCAACCCTGCGGATCCGCGACCAGTTTGGATTTGGAGAAAATGAGAAGGTGGACTTTCTAACATTTGATGAGGACGCGGGCCGGGACGTACTGTACTGGGACCTGTCCTTTGACGAGGATGGCTTTGTCACAATCGAGGAAATGACCCACTGTTCCAGCTATGCCCTGACAGGCAATCTGTGGTGGTGGGTGATTGCGGTCCCGGCGGCTCTGCTTGTCCTGCTTTTGGGGACGGTCTGGCTGGTCTGGCGGAAGAGACATGAGGAAACACGGTAATGCGGGAGAATCATACAGAAGTCAAACATACAGGGGCGAAACAGGGAAGAATGGGACAGCCAGGGGCAGAACCGCGATGGCACAGAAGACACACAGCCGCGGTTGTGGCTGGAGTGATTCTTCTGGCCGTACTGGGCGTTGTAGTCCTGGCGGTAACTGTGACATTGAGAAGCAGCCGGGAACGGGTGGCTTTAACGGCCGGAACAGAGCCGGGAAATGGCTGGGAAGATGAGGCAGTGGCGGGAGCCATGCCGGGGACAGCAAAGGAGCAGCTGCAAAAGGAGTTAAACCGCCAGGTGTCGGAGAACATGATTGCCATGTCAATCAATTCCACTCCCGTATTCCCGGATGGGGCTTCCAAAGGAAATATTTTGTTTGAGAACCCCTCCCGGAATGGGAAGCTGACCCGGCTTACGTTGTACCGGGATGATACCGGGGAACTGATTTATGAGACAGGACTGTTAAAGCCGGGCAGTTATGTGGCGGAGGATATGTTGGATGTGAGGCTCAAAAAGGGCAGTTATGTATGTACCGCTCACGTTTTGGCCTACCGGCTGGAAGACCAGAGCTATATCGGAGAGATTGCAGTAGGGATTACCCTGATTGTTGAAAAATAGATAGATGGAAGGAAGGCACGGAATGGGATTGTTATGGATTGCGGCAGGTATCACAGGAGCGGTTCTGGTGATTGGCTGTTTATTCTGCCTTGTACAGGGGAAAACAGATTTGGACCGGAAAACGGATGATGAGCAGCAGATGAATTGAACCGTCTTAAGGGCGGGCATTAGGAAATGGATTTTGGACAGGACAGGTGGAATAGGGATATGGAAAAAATGAAGGACGATCAGAAGGAAAACAGGAGAAGATCCAGGAAAAGGATGGGAGGAAGCCGGAAACAGCAAAAGGAACGGCATATCCGCAGCAGCAGGAGGCTGGTGATACTGGCTCTGTTTATTCTTGCCATAGCAGGCGGTGTTGTCCTCCTGACCGGAAACAGAAACGGGGAGAAAAAACGAATGGAGCAGGATGTGGTTGCCGGCCAGATGCCCGGGGCGGACCACAACAATGTGCAGGCCCAGGTGGAGGAGACGGAAATCCTGTTCTCAATCAACACCAACCAGGTGTTTGCTGCAGATACGGGTAAGGGAAACATTCTGTTTGAGAATCCGGCGGAAAATCAGAAGCTGGTACGACTGGAAATCTGCCGGCTGGACAGCGGAGAGAGCATTTACGAATCAGGATACATTAAGCCGGGATATTACATCGCGGAGGAAACACTCGATACAGTGCCGGAACCGGGGGATTATCCCTGCAAGGCATATGTATATGGGTACCGGCAGAATAACTATGAATATATCGGGAAGGTGGAGACAGACATCATTGTGTCCGTACAGCCGTCCGTGAACGAATAAGAGAGATAAAAAGGCAGGGAAACACTATGAGAAAAAGGACATTAGGGATAAGAGCAGCGGCAGTCGTGCTGGCAGCAGCGATTGCGGGTTCATCGCCGTCCATCAGTTTTGCAGCCCAGGCAGGCCAGGAGGCGGCAGCGGATCATTCCGGCGGAAACGGCGGAGCAGGTGCGGACAGCGGGGGAAGCTCCGCAGATTCGGACCAAAGCGGAGGCGGCAGCTCGGCGGGGAGCGGAGGAAGTTCCGGAGGCTCCGACAGCGGCTCGGCAGGAAGCGGAGGAAACTCCGGCGGCAGCTCGGCAGAGAACGGGGGAAGCGGCAGTGAGAACGGTGGTAATTCCGGCGGTACGGACAGCGGAAGCGGAGACACTGCTGGCGGTTCAGACAGCGGAAGCGGAGAGAACTCCGGCGGTACGGATAGCGGAAGCGGAGACGCTGCTGGCGGTTCAGACAGCGGAAGTGGAGAGAACTCCGGCGGTATGGACAGCGGAAGTGGAGACACTACTGGTGGTTCAGACAGCGGAAGTGGAGACACTACTGGCGGTTCGGAAGACGGAAGTGGAAATACTACCGGTGGTACGGACAGCGGAAGTGGAGGCACTGCCAGTGGTTCAGGCAGCGAAAGCGGAGACACTGCCGGCGGTTCGGAAGACGGAAGCTAGCCCGGCAGCGGAGACAGCTCTTCCGGCAATGGCGAAGTGACGCCGGATGACGGCAATACCGGTGCGGGAGGCACAGGTTCCGGCAGTGCCGGGAGCGGAGCCGCCCCGGAGGAACTTCCGTCTGTTCCTATTATTGTGACAGAAGTAAAAAAAGCCTCTTACTTTGAAGGGGAAGGATCAGAAGAAGACCCTTATGAAATCAGTACGGTCCGGGATCTGGAACAGCTGGCAGATCTGATTGCAGATGGGGATGATGAGTACAACAACAGCTGCTATATTCTCACAGCGAATATACACTTCAAATCAGAAAAAAAGAATAACCTGACTCCCATCGGAAGTGAACGGTATCCGTTCGCAGGCATTTTTGACGGGAACGGGTATGTGATAAAAGGCCTGCACATCAACCAGCCGGATGGTGTGGATATAGGTCTCTTTGGCGTAGTGGGAACCGGGGCGCAGATCAAGAACCTGGGGATCACGGATTCCACCATATACGGCAAACGGAATGTGGGCGCAATCGCGGGACTCAACTATGGCTCCATTGACTCCTGCTTTCAGAGCGGCGACGTCTACGGACGAAAGGATATGTTAGGCGGTATCGCAGGGTACAACTATGGTGATATCACCCGCTCCTACAACAGCGGAACCATTGGCGGCAGCTACGAGCCGGGAGACCAGGTACGCAGTGGAGCGGCCGCTAAAAGTAAACGGTGGGTCAGTCTGAGCGACTTCATGGAATCCTTTTCCGGGCAGGACCGGATCAGCGGGTACGCAGGAGGAATCGCTGGCTATAACGATGGAACCATCTCTGAAAGCTATCAGATTGGCTGCATCGGAGCGGCACATGACGGCTGGGGGCTGGGAGCCGCCGCCGGACGGAACTTAAGCGGCGGTGTGGATAACTTCTGGTATCTGGAAGGAACGGCCTGGAATGGAGTCCACGGCGAGGAGGATGGATCCGGAATCCAGAAGGCGGAACTGGTCCATATGATTGATGAGGACTGTGTCTCCTATATGGGATTTGACGAGGAGGCATGGAGCGCTTCAAGCGAAGAATACAGACGGGAAGGCACGTCCGGCGGGCCGGGCACTGCCACAGAGTCAGAGGCGGCAGAATCAGAAGATACAAACGAGGCAGGCTCATCCGTTTCCATGACCGAGTCCGGCGGGTTTGTATACTATTTTCCGCAGCTGGATGTGTTTGCCGCCCGCGGACAGGAATATCCAACCGCCAGGGGAATCTATGAGGAAGAGGTAATCCTGGTCAATGATCTGGCAAAGACAGCCGCCGTGTATTCGGAAGAAGGCTGGGAGCGTCTCTTTGGGAAAACGGAGGAAGAGGATAAAACCAGGTTCCTGTCCTATCACATCACATTGGCAGGCGATATGGATTTTTCAGACATTACAGTCAGCCCGGGAACCATGGAGGAACCCTATACAGGAACATTGGATGGCGCAGGTTATGTAATTTACAACCAGACGGCGCCTCTGTTTGGCGTACTCGGAAACGGCGCCAGGGTCGAAAATCTCCTGCTGGAAGACGCAACCATCAAACGTGTGGTTCTCTATGCCGTGAAAGAAGGCAGCGAGGAAGGAACGGTGCGTGAAAACGGAAGCTCTGTCCTGCGGGCAGGAACCGGGGCAATCGCGGCCTATGCACAGGGCGCGGTAATTGAGAACTGCGCAGCCCAGGGTGAAATCACCGTGAAGTCCGGTTCCAAGGCAGGCGAAGGAACTTTAAAGGACAGTTCAGCCCAGCGTCTCTATGCGGGTGGGCTGTTTGGTGAAATCATGTCCGGGACACGGATCAGCGGAAGCTATGCTTATATGACCCTGGCTGCGGACGGCGGGGAACATATGGCGGTGGAGGCCGGAGGAATGGCGGCCGTCATCGGCCGTGACAGCGGCGTGATCAGCAGCTATGCCACCGGATTTGTGGACGCCAAAGGGATTGCGGGCGGATTTGCGGCCAGAAACTACGGTGAAATCACCAGCAGCTATGCCACAGTGACCATGGAACAGGTGGGAGAGGACACGGCGGCATTTGTGTCCGTGATGCCGGAAGCCAGAGGAAAAGATCGGGTGGACATGGAGGAACTGCGCAGGGAAAACGAAGAACAGGAATCCGTGGAGCAGGAACAGGAATCCATAGAAGAGAGCCTCCGCCAGAAGGTGTTGGATGAGGAAGAAGAGGAAAATGAAGAGAGCGGGAAGCAGGAAGAGGAGATAGGAACCGAAGCTTCCGGTGAAGAAAGTGAACCGTCGGATCAACCGGAAGAAGATCATACGGCTTCGCAGGATCCTTCTGAACAGGAGACAACACAGCCTGTGAAGGAGTCTGACCGTCAGGAGGAGGCGTTCCGGGCAGAATCGCAGACAACAGCAGAAGCGGCGGAAACCGGCCGCAAGGCGGTTTTGGAAGCAGAAGCAGCCGACAGGACAGAACATACAGAAAAAGCAGACAATATAGATACCAAGACACCCGATGACAACGCAGGAAAACCGGCGGAAGATGAAGCAACGGAGCCGGTCCAGGGCCAGGAGCCGGAGACGGATTCCAGCCAGAGTCAGGAAAACTCCCCCAGTCAGGAGCCGGAGACAGACTCCAGCCAGAGCCAGGAGACCACTCCCAGCCAGGAGCCGGAGACAGACGCTAACCAGAGTCAGGAGACAGAACCAGAGACCGTCCCCAGCCAGGAGTCCACAGGCAATGACGCCCCATCGAAACCGTCAACCCCGGATATCCCTGGCGGAGAGACGACCATAGCACCGCCTGTCGCCACCCCGTCTGAGGCCATTCCGTCCGATGCTACGCCATCCGACACATTGGAGAACCAGGCGGAGGGAGCGCTGCGCTCCTGGATCGCGGCAAACCGCAGTATCAATGACTGTGTATATGATAAGGAAATCAGCGGATGTGAGGATGCGTTTGCATATGGCGCGGCCACCAGTGAACTGACAGAGATGGAGACAGTGAATCTGTCTGGAGCGTGGTATGTGACAGGCGACACATATCCCCAGTTATTTACCATGAGCAACCATGAGAACCCGGAATATGTCCAGGTATCAGAGGACAGCGCTTCCCTGGGAAAAACACATGTCAGCCTTGTGAATGCATGGGAGAAGTTCGTCCAGGCAGCAGCAGCCTTTATTGGCGGCTGGTTTGCGGCGAATGAGGACGAGAAACAGGCGCTTGAAGAGGAAGTGGGAGGCGGCGTATTCACAGGAATCGCGTCCAAACTAGCGGAAAAACATGGGGATGAATACCCAGCCAGCCAGGACACAACGGTCAGTCCGTCGGAAAGTGAATCCCAGGCACAGCCGGATATCCCGGGGGAATCGGTAGAAAACAGGGAAGAAAATCCACAGGAGACAGCCGGAACAGAAGCGGATGAGACAGGGCAGGCGGAGAATGCGATGGCGCCGGAAGACCAGGCAGTAAATGACCCGGCTTCAAAAGAGCGGCCCCAGGTCATGACGCTCCAGGGAAGCCAGGGCGGAAAGGCCGTTCTTGCCGCCGGCAATCCTTGGAGTACGGAATACAGCGGTACATATGACAGCACGCAAAATATTTCTGGGGCGGTTCTCCTAAATGGAGCAACTTTCAAAGGCGGTACCGGGCAAAGCGCAATCAAGGTCACCACTGCGGCAACACTGTATATTAAAGGGACCGTAACCATAACGGGAGGACCTGCTGGGAATGGGGATTCCAGCGGAGTCGCAGGAGTCGGAGCCGGGGCCGGTATAGAGCTTCTGCCCGGCGCTGTATTGAAAATAAAGCCGGCTGATCCCACTGCCGCCTGCACGTTAAATGTGACGGGCGGAAATGGCGGAAATGGGGGAGGCGGAGAAAATGGGGGGAATTATGACATACCGTATTCCGGAACTGGAGGCCATGGTGGAGGTGGCGGAGGTGGAGCAGGTGCGGCTATTGGCGGTAAAGGAGGGGACGGAGGTAGCGGCGGAAATAGGGGTAGTCATGTTGGCTCTGGTAATATTCCGAGGGATGGGTACGCTTATAATGGTAATAGTGGTGGTGCAGGAGGAACTGGAAATACCGGAAATACCACCGGTACTGTTTACTTTATGGGTGAAAGAAATAACATGATAGTAAGATTAACAGGAGGTTCTGCCGGAACGGGTGGAAACGGCGGTTCAAAGGGAACATCGTACTCTGACTTTGCTCAGGGCTTTACTGGAGGAGGAGGAGGCGGCGGCGGTGGTGGCGGTTATGCGGCGGCGGCTTTGGGAACTGGAGGAAGTGGTGGTGGAGGCGGTGGAGGCGGTGGTTCAGGTGCAGCTTGTGTATGTACTCAAACTACCAGGAAAAAATACAGTATTAGTGGGGGTAAGGGGGGGACGAAAGGTCTTGGTGCTTCAAATGGAAGCGATGGTACCCAAGCCGATGGAGGCTCAGGAGGGATTGGAGATGGTACGCTTTACCGAGACGGAGGAGGCGGCGGAGGCGGAGGAACCACGCCAACAGATGTTCCATCTGTAAACTATACCTCCCACTGTACAAGTAATATGTCCCTCACAATCACAAACGGAAGCGGAACCATGGAATCCAACAGTGCAAGCATCTCAACAGACATCATGGATCTCTACTATAGCACTGTAGAGTTCAAATCCACCTGCACGTTCACTGAAAATACCTACCAGACCCCGTCCTTCAAACTATCCAATGCGGGAAATGCCAATAAGGGCACCTACAACGGAACCACAACCGACGGCGGCGGTAAGATCATCTATAGCTACAGTAATAACAAGAATGCAGGTAAAGCAACCCTTAGCATAGCGTCAGACATGGATGACTATGTCGTTGGATCCAAAACAGTAGATTTTACCATAGATAAAGCAAATCTTCCGGATACGGTAAAATTGGATCTGGCGACCACTGTTGAATATGGAGAGACGGTGACGGCCGTCCTTTCTGGCTTTAGTGAGCTAAGCACGAAGGCAAGTGATATCGTCAGCTGGAAAGCATATGTGGGAAGTACGCAAAGCGGCAACATTTCCCCGGCCAATACAGCCGGACAGACCCAGGTATCTGTCCAGCCCACGGATGCTAATATATCAAATAAGACAAAAGTCGAGGTGGTTATTAAGGAAGGAGATAACTATCTGGCTAAAACGTTGACCAGTGGTGAGATTACTATCACGCCAATCAGCATGAGTGACAGCAATACTACGATTACAATAACAAATCAGACCTATACGGCAGATTATATCAAGCCGTCCGGAACCGATGTGGAGGTGAAGATCAAAGGGATTCCCCAGACAGAAGGGGAGAGCTATACCATATTGAGCAATGGATTCAGCCAGAACCGGAATGCAGGAACTGGTGCAAAACTGACCATAAAAGGGGTAGACGGCACCGGGATTTCGTCGGCCTCCACCTATCAGGGGACATTTACCATCACCCCCAAGAACATCGGGGATGAGACGCTGGTTCTGACAAGCCCGCCGGATGCAATCACCTATAACAGCCAGGTGCAGACGCCGGCCATTAAGCCGGTGACCTATTATACGGAGACCCTTGTCGCGGATACGGATTTTACCTACGATTACGATAAGAATAAGGACGCTTCCGAAACCGCCCCGATTGTTACGCTCTACGGAAAGGGGAACTACAGCGGAAGCAGGACACTGCACTTTGTCATTCAGCCATTTGAACTGACGGCGGAGCACCTCACCGCGCCCGCAGATCAGGTTTATAACGGTACGTCGCAGCAACCAAAGCCAACCGTAGCCTATGAAAACGGCGCGGGGGCGGCGGAAACTCTGACGGAGGGAACGGATTACACGCTGGAGTACCCGTCCAACACGACAGACGCGAACACGGCCTGCCAGGTGACGGTCAAGGGAACTGGCAACTTTACCGGAACTCCCCAGACAAGCTATGCCATCGAAAAACGGCCGCTGTATATTAACCCCAACCAGTCCAAATATTACGGGCAGGATGATCCGGAGCTTACTTATACCAAAACCAACATTGTCTCCGGCGACACTCCGTCCATCACCGGCACGGTGGGCCGGGCAGAAGGCGAGACAAAGGGGAGCTATGCCTACGTCCTTGACAACCTGACCCTGGGAAGCGATACCACCAGCCAAAACTATGAGCTGGCGGTAGGGGATGGACAGACGTTCTTAATCAAGTCCTATCCCAATGACCAGCTGGGCGGCGCCATAGCGGCCACGTCCGGTACCTGGAATACGGCGACCGAGTGGTACTGGAAGGATAAGGTGACGGTGAGCGCGCCGGAGGGCTGGCTCATCAGCGCGGCAGACGGTGTCTCCCCGGATGGATGGTATGAGTCCATCACGTATTCGGACGGCGATTACACCATCAATCCGGTGACCTACTATCTGCGCCGGAAATGGGATGCGGGACACACTACGGATCCCAAGGCCATATCCGAGGCCCAGACCCTAAACGGAAACGGAAACGGCGCCCACCTGCTGCGCCAGGATACCACGGCTCCGGCCGGAAACATCCTCATAGGAGATAACGTGTGGTACCAGGTGCTAAGTGCCGTGACCTTTGGAACTTATTATAAGGAGAGCCAGGACGTCACAATCACCGCAACGGATTATACCAGCGGAATCAAAGAGATGGCGTACTTAATCGACGAGAGCGGGGGCGCCCTGATGACGCCGGACGAGCTGGCCCTGCGGACCGACTGGAACCGGCTGGGGGAAAAGACGACCAGCCATACCTTCCGCCTGGATTCGTCAAAGAGCGTGGTCTATCTCTATCTGCTTGACTACGCGGGCAATG
>ENA-OWPD01000730-OWPD01000730.1-human-gut-metagenome-genome-assembly--contig:-NODE-730-length-33962-cov-6.472793_pt1 | contig 33962 bp, 40 predicted proteins | sample MGYA00248262_ERZ651842 | MGnify/ENA primary metagenome ERZ651842 (study PRJEB26924, sample SAMEA4378253) | human gut metagenome | biome: human gut; feature: human-associated habitat; material: faeces... | reverse complement strand
CCCTGCGTCGTAGACGTCATAGCCTCGTCCAGCCGCTCTGCCTCCCGGACAAAGATATGCGAAATATCAAACGCTTTCGGAACATCTGCAAGCTTCTTATGAAGCTCAATCATTTCCTGCTCTTCCGACCCTTCTTATGTTCAACCATCCATCCTGCTGTTCTTCTGTAGCAACCGTACTAGAGTACCGTTTATAGCATCCGCGAGATACACGTAAGGATAACCTCCGTTTTTATTCTTTGGAGCCTTATCCATAAGAAAATGATATCCCTTACTTTGTAAATATGCCACAGAACGCTTAATATGGTTTGTACTGATTGTAAGGCGTAGAGGGGCATGTTCCGGAAACGTTTCTTCTGTAAATGTGACTATATCCTTAAGTTTGAACATCTTTGTAAACCCGTCAGATACATGAACCGACTCAGGGAATTCTGCAAAATCAATACTTAAGACGCGAAAGCCCAGCATCGCATATATTGCATTCATTGCCAATTCCTCTATGGCAGCCCAGGAAGACGTTTCCATGAGTGACTCTGGCGCCAGCCAGCTTCCTCCGCAAGCAAACACATTACTAAAAGATAGATAATCTTCTGCTGTTTCTGTGGTGATCCCTCCTCTTGGCATAAAACGGATACCAGGATATGTACGCTTCAGCCTGTAAAACAAATCATCTCTACCAATCATATCAACCGGCTCAATACAGATTCGGTCAAATCCCTGGCAGATGGCTTCCTCAATCTCCCCTAATGTTCCAGCTACAGGGAATACTTTAATTCCAAGTGTCTTACCGCAATCAATAGTCTCTCTGTTCAATGCACTGACCACAAGGAACTCGGCTCCGGCCATGACTGACGCTTCGGCCTGTTTGGGCTCCCTCACATGAGAGCAGCCATATCGTACACCACGACATTCTGCCTTAACCTTTTCCATGATTTTCGCACTATCTGCAAGGTCCCAGGGGAACTCTACAATCTTCATATTCTCTCGGACAAGAGCATTAACCGCACCAATCGCCTGCTGCGCATTCTTTGCTCGTACAATCGGAATCATACCCTGGCTCTGAATTTCCTCTTCCACATAACTCATAGTCCACCCCCTATTTACCGCCGTACATAGCCTTTAGGTACGGACGCATATACATCGCGGTATAATATGGATTCTCTGTCTCACGCTCATATCCCGGCTCAAGAATTTCCTTAATATAATACTCATAATATATTTGCAGCCGTTCCTCATCTAGACTTACACCTATTCCCGGCCCCTGAGGAACTTCCATATATGGACTGTGTGTCATCTGCAGAGGTCCGCCCACAATCACATCATCCAACATACTCCGGTACTCTGACATGGAGGAGGCCATAGAAAAATTTGGACAGGAGGCCATCACATGTAGGCTTCCCGCCAAAGCGATTCCCAGCTGAAAGAACGAATGATGAACACACTGGATACCGGCTGCCTCAGCCATCCCTGCGCTAATACGAACACCATTGTATCCGGCATCAAAACGGCCATCCAACTTAACATAGTCCACACAGTCCTTCTTTATCACATTTACGAGGTCATACATGGTCCAGTTGGACTCATGTCCCAGAATCGGAACATTAACATGATTCCGCACATGCTTTAATGCATCAAGGTTGTACATCATAACCGGCTGTTCAATCCAGCCGATACCGTACTGCTCCATACGGTTAATTATGCTGATTGCCTCGCCCGTGGACCAGGCCTGGTTCGCATCCCCGCAAATTTTCACAGCCGGGTCCTGAGCCCCTGTTCTCATGGCTGCAACGGCCCGGATATCATCCTCTGGGTCCATCCCAATCTTTGTATATAGAGTGCGGTACCCTTCCTTTACCATCTGGCGGGCCATACGCTCCATCCCTGCACTTTCCTGACGCTCAATGACACCGATAATCTCTACCTTGTTGCGGAATGCACCGCCCCACACCTGGTATAAGGGCATGCCAGCCCTCTGGGCTAAAACATCCCATAATGCCAGTTCAATACCTGAAAACGCCCAATTTGCCACATGCATATGAAGATGGTTTGCATTATACTGTACATACAACATCTTCATCAGTAAATTAATATTTTCACAGTCCTGTCCTACCAGGACCTGACGGGCAGAATTAACAATGGCACTGGATAAATCCAATCCTAACACCGCCGGAGTCTCCCCGATTCCCATATAGCCTTCATCCGTAAACACCTGCACAATGACCGCAATCACTGCATTAGGGCCTTTTCTCATTTTGGATTTTGTTTCCGATGGTTTTAACGGCACTGCAACCGGGGTTGCTTTTATATCAGTAATTTTCATGACTGCTCCTTTCACAAGGGCATGCTTTGCCTAATCAGCATCCTTACAGGCCGGATCACGCCCCATTTCTCGGTAATTATATAATGTATATTTAGAAATATTTAAGTAGTTGCATACCCGCGTGCCGGATTTTGTAATCAGAAAAGCACCGCGTTCATCCAAAAAACGGATATATTCCAACTTATCTTCTTTGGTCATGTTCGCAGCATCCTTTCCCACATGCCGTGCAGCCTCTTCCATCAGGTTTGTGAGTAGCGTATTCACATCCTTTGTAAAGGTTTCCGGCTCGTCCATGCAATTTTTATTAATATTGTTATGAAGATATTTCTCCAAAACCATGGTTTTCGTAATGTCCTGATTCATGCAGATACTACCAATTACTTCACCTTCATTTCCATAAATAAAAATAGTAGAACAGCGAAGGATTTTTTCATCTTCTGTCCGAAGTATTTCATTGTAGGAGTTTCCATCATCCGTGTAGCCACTCAGCACTTCAAGACCTAAATCATCACCGCATCCTCCAATTTTACGTCCGGTTATATGTCCATTCCTGATATCCACAATGGCATGTTCATATTCATTTGTTAAGTCGTGCAAGACAAGCTCCACATCCGACCCTAAATGGGCTTCCATCATATCAAACAAAGTTGTAAAAAAATCTTTTTCGTCTGCTAATTTCTTCATCCATACCCCTCTTCCTGCACCAAAACATGGGCTGCATTATTGTTAAATAGATTATAACATAAAATGCCCCTATGTATATAGCCAACAGGCCACTTGCTGTCCGTTCACATCACGCAGTTGAGGGGTACAATTCCTGCACTGAGCGATTGCATGGGGACATCGTGGATGGAAAACACATCCTGATGGCGGGTTCAATGCACTGGGAACCTCACCTTGAAGAACTGTCTGACCAGAACACTTGCCGATTCTTGGAACACTGTCCAATAAGGCACGAGTATATGGATGCATAGGATTCACAAAAATATCCTTCTTCTGTCCCACTTCCACAATTTTTCCCAAGTACATTACTACAATCCTGTCACATATATATTTAATTACTGCTAGATCATGGGATATGAACAGATATGTCAGGTTCTTCTTTGCTTTTATATCCATGAGCAGATGCAGGATCTGAGCCTGAATAGAAACATCCAGGGCTGACACTGATTCATCTGCCACCACAAAATCAGGTTCTAATGCCAGGGCACGGGCAATGCAGATGCGCTGTCGCTGCCCACCGCTGAATTCGTAAGGATATTTCTCCATATCATCGGCACGCAGTCCTACTGCATCCAGCAACTCTGCCACTTTATCTTTCTTTTCATCTCGGTTTCTGACACGTCTGTATATCTCCAGCGGTTCACCAACCGCGCCAAGCACACGCAGGCGGGGGTCCAGGGATGCATATGGGTCTTGAAAAATTAACTGCATTTTAGCACGGTACTTCTTCATCTGTACATCTGACAGATTATCAATTCTGTTTCCTTCAAAAAACACCTGTCCGCTTGTAAGCTTTAAAAGTGACAACAGCAAAAAACCAGCGGTACTCTTTCCGCATCCTGACTCCCCCACAAGCCCCAATGTCTCTCCTCTGTAAATATCCATGGAAATATTATTCACTGCACAGAGAGGTGTCTTACCAAACATTCCCTTGCGGACCTGATATGTTTTATTGACTTCCTTAGCCTGTATCAATATGTCCTTTTCATTTAATGTTGTCTGTTCCATTACGTGGTCCCCCTTTCAAGCAAATGGCAGGCAACCTGATGTCCTGGCTCAACCTCCAGAAGTTCCGGTATCTTTTGTCTGCACACCTCCATGGTACAGGAACAGCGGTTGTTAAAATGACAGCCTGCAGGCATATCCCACAAATGGGGAATGACACCCGGAATCTGTTCCAGACTATCTTGGTCCAACGAAATCTGCGGTATACAGTTTAACAGACCTTTTGTATACGGATGAAGCGGACGATCAAAAAAACAGTCAGCCCTATTTTCCTCCACCTTCATTCCACCGTACATAACCATAATATTATCAGCCACCTGGGAAACCACTCCCATATCGTGTGTGATAAAAATAATAGAAGTGTTGAATTCTTTCTTTAGTGAAGTCAAAAGTTCCAGGATCTGAGCCTGAACGGTTACATCCAGGGCCGTTGTTGGCTCATCTGCAATCAGTATATCTGGATTGCAGGCCAATGCAATGGCAATCATCACACGCTGTCTCAATCCGCCGGAAAGCTCATGGGGAAATTGATTCACACGTCTCGCAGCCTCTGTTATGCCCACCTTCTCCAAAAGATGAATGGCATACTCGGTTGCTTCCTTTTTCTTCATCCCCTTGTGGCGGATCAGAACTTCATTAATCTGATAGCCAATGGTATATACAGGATTCAATGCTGTCATTGGCTCCTGGAATATCATAGATATCCGATTTCCCCGAACCTTCTGCATCTCCTTATCACTGAAGCGCGTAATATCCTGCCCGGCAAATTCCACTGTCCCACCGGCAATGTGACCTCCGGGTTTAGGAAGAAGCCCCATGACAGCAAGACATGTCACGGACTTTCCACTCCCTGATTCACCGACAATGCAGAGAGTCTCACCTTTATGTAATGAAAAACTCAGATTCTTCACAGCAGTTACAGTTCCATGTTCCGTTGCAAAGGTAATATGCAAATTGCTCACATTTAAAATTACATCGCTCATATCATCCCTCCTTCATTAAATCCCGGAATTTAGGATCAGCATTATCACGCAGTGCATCACCCAGCATATTTACAGCAAGCACTGTCAGTACGATGGCCAGTCCCGGATAGATGACAATCCATGGAGCATTGGTCATGAACTGGCTGCCCTCATTCAGCATATTGCCCCATGTAGGAATTTCCCTTGCTATACCAAGCCCCAGATAATCTAGAGACGAAAGCTGCAAAAGAGCACCGGAAAATGTAAACGTAGCCTGGACTATAATGGGCGAAATCAGGTTAGGTAGGATATGCCTGCCAATAATACGCATATTTCCTGCTCCCTCGGCCCGACACGCAGTGATATATAATTCAGACTTTAGTTTTAATGTAAGTCCATAAATCACACGGGCCATTCGGGTCGTATAATAGATTCCCACTGCTATAATGACGTTCATGACCCCCGGTCCCAGAATGGTGATAAAAAGCATTGCCAATAGAATTGGAGGGAACACCATCATGGAATCTACCAGACGCATGATTACCGGTTCTACCCCTCTCACATAACCGGCAATCAACCCCAGAAAACATCCCAGGGACATTGAGAAGGCAACGATTCCTAAAGATCCCAAAAGGCTCATGCGGCTGCCATAGATTACCCGTGAAAGGATATCCCGACCAAAGTTATCTGTCCCCAGGAGATGGCTTAATTTAAAAAATGTAAGGCGGGCAGCAATTTCCTGCGCATTTGGATCATATGGAGAAAGTAATCCTGCGAAAACAGCACATATAAACACAAGAATCAAAAAAATGAAAGCCCCCATTGTAATCTTCCGCTTTTTCAGTATTTTTAACATTGGGTCACCTCCTTAGTCAGAATAACGGACCCGCGGGTCAATTTTTGCATAGGAAATATCAACTAACAAGTTAATCCCCATAAAAACCAGGGCAAGAAGCAATGCCACTCCCTGTACGGTGGGATAATCACGCAGGAGTATGGAATCGGTCAGAAGCTTGCCCAATCCCGGAAGCGCAAACACATTTTCCGTAATCACAGAACCAGAAATCAAGGCTGCAAAAATAAAACCAAATGATGATACAACACTTATAAGCGAATTTCGAAACACATGTTTTATATTAATCTCACTATTAGACAATCCCTTTGAACGGGCTGTCCGAACATAATCCTCCTTCATCAAATCCAACATGCCAGACCGGATCATACGAATGACCAGAGCAGTATTGGGAATTCCCACCGTGATTGCTGGCAGGATCAAATACCGGATATTGGATATATCCCCGGTACCAATAACAGATGTAAAACCTGATGACGGGAAAAATGGCAGTGCTACAGCGAACAGCAGCATCAATGTAAGCCCCAGCCAGAATGTAGGAACAGCGGCAAAGAACATTGCTATACTTGATACAATCTGGTCTGTCCATGTATTAGCTTTAACAGCGCTTATGATTCCTACAGGTATAGATATAATAATGATGATGATACTGCTTAAGATTCCTAGTATCAGGTTACATTCCACTCGGTCTCCAATCACCTCCACAACCGGACGGCGCTGTATGATGGAATTCCCCAAATCCCCCTCTAAAGCCTTCGTGATCCAGACAAAATACTGTTTATATACAGGCTCATTGAGCCCTAATTCTTCCTGCAAAGCCATTACCTTCTCTTCCGGAGCGGAATCCCCCAGCATCACCCGTGCCGGGTCACCTGGAACAAGGCGAATAATGAAGAATATCAGCAGAGAAACAATAAAAAGTGTAGGTATCATCGACAGTAGTCGTTTTAATGTATAACGCAGCACAGCAGCCATTCCTCCTTTTCAAAAGCATACTCAGACTATTTAAATTTACACAGGCGGTATACTTCATACCGCCTGCATAGCCGGCAGCCTGCTTACTGAATATCAACGCCCCAGAAATACGGATAGATATTTACGTGCTCTGGCAAGCCCGTCAAACGACTGGAGTAAACATCATAATCAAAGAAATGGCCAATGTCCATAATCGGGAGCTGAGTATAAATCAATTCCTGGATATCACCCCAGATTTCTCTACGTGCATCATCATCCATCTCTGCCACGAAAGAATCAAACAGTTCATTACGTTCTGGAGTTGTCCACCAGCCGGCATAAGAGGTATTCATAACGTCGTACACCAGCGGAAGCGGATTCATAGACATATGGGTAAAGAACAGATCCCAATTCTCCGGGTCCTTCCTTTGGGCCATCATGGTTGCTCCTTCCAAATACTGAGCATCTATATTGAAACCTGCCTGTTTTAACTGTTCAATAATTACAGTACACATATTTACATAATTCTGGTAATTTGTATTTACATAAAAAGTAATGGTCTCACCATTATATCCTGCATCCTTTGCCATCTGAGCAGCTTTTTCAGCATTTCCCTGATTATAATCCGGACATTCCCGACCACTATGGTAAAAGAATCCTTCAGGATAAATCTCAGGACACATGTTATAAAGTTCTTTTGCTCCCAGCGCTGCCATTAGTACATCTTCAGAATTAATTGCCGTCTGCAGCGCATGACGCAGACGATAGTTATCTGCAAGAATTCCAGCCGTATTATTTACAAATACCACACCATTCATAGCACCTGCATTAACTGTAGTGACAAGACTGCTTTCTTTGCTGAGGGAATCAAACATATCTCCGCTCAGCATGTAAGCATAATCATAATCGCCTGCTTTCAAACCTGTGGTGCGGGTATTTACATCCTTAACCACATAAAAACACAATTTGTCTGCAATCGCTTCTCTTTTTCCTGCCGGACCATTGGCCTCTTCACTACGCGCACAGTACTCATCAAATTTTTCCAAAAAATACGCATTGCCATCCTGATGCTCCACAAACCGATAAGGACCTGTTCCAATATACTGATCCTCACTTAAAGCCTCAGTACCTGCTGCTTCTGCTATCTCACTAGGAACAATATAGCAGCATCCGCAATAAAACGCGAAAATATTCTTCCACGGCCCATAAGGCTTATTAAACTTAATAGATACCGTATAATCATCGTCGGCAACCACCTCATTTACATAGTCGCGAATCAGGCTGGCGCGGACACCGTTTGCAATCCAGCGGTCAAGAGATGCCTTGACATCTGCTGATGTCATCTCCTTTCCATTGTGGAATTTTACTCCCTTGCGCAGATGCATAGTAGCCGTAAGACCATCTTCAGACACCTCATCACTTTCTACCAACATGGGCTGAAGGTTCATATTCTCATCATATACATACAGGCACTCAAAGACCTGCTGACCCAATCGTACCGCATTATCTACCGTGTTAAGCATAGTGTCCAGAGTTGCTGGTTCCTCTGGAAATGCAATCCGGATCACACTTTCGTTTTCTTGCTCTTTGTCAACAACTCCCTCTTCTGTTCCTCCGCTTGCCGCACTGCTCTGACTCCCCTGCGATATAGTATCTGGCGTTTTACCAGAACCGCATCCAGAAAGTGTGGCAGTCAATGCCAGGGAGAGAATCAATGACAACATCCTTTTACTTTTTTTCATGCTTTGTACCCCTCTTTCTTTTTTATCATTCATTGCAATTGTTTAGGACATCCGATATATTATATTCACGGAAATCCCCTATATAAGAACCGACAGTCACATTTATAAAGGCTGTCCGATCTTCTCAATACAGACTACACTTTTGCCTAATATCCATTCTGTAAAAATTCCATAATTTCGTCCCTGTTTTTACCTGCAATGCCCATCCGGCTGGCGGTACGGCCCAAATTCCAATAATCCGATTCCATCAAGCCACAGGAAAGTGTAATTAACGCATCCATCAATGGTGTTTTGATCCCTAACTGCCTTCCAAGTACTACTACCGGCAGAACTGAAAAGGGGATATCCTCTGTCATGTATCGATGTTCCAGAGTTGTAGGACCGGCAGAATGCATGAAATCGTTACTCCCACGCAGAGTTTCATACGTAGTCAACTCCAGCCGCGGACAATAGCCCTTATGTACATAAGACTGAGCTAGCGAAACATGAGGATGTCCCAAGGCATCTCCCACAGCCATACGTTCCTCATCCATTTTGTCCAATAACCTCGCAACTGAAGGTGTAATTCCATCCCTATAATGGTAATTATCAGGTGAGCTTTCTGTACGTGCCGCATTTAAAAGCATTACTGGTCCATGACTTAAAATATTTCCATTGTTCAGCGAACACTGAACCACATCTTTTGCCCTGGCAACATTATCAAACAGCTGTGCTGCAACAGGAAATACCTCATCATTATCCTTGGAAGGGAATGCTGAAAACAGATTACTTTTTATGACAGTGGCAATCCTTACCTCGTTTTCTCTCGTTTTTTTACATCCGTAGGGAAGTGTACAATATTCCCCTACTTTTACCTTTTCCAAAACCTCACTGTCATAGAATATCTTTGCAAATTCCAATGCTCCGCCCGTGCTCCCTGCACACAGAAATACGTATTGGCCCTTTCTTAAATAGGGCACCATAGCTTTTGCTGTTTTTGCAAAAGCAAAGGAAGGAATTACTACAAGAATGATTGAAGCAACATCCAGAGCTTGTTTCATATTTTCCGTGACCATATAAAGTACAGCTTCCTGACGAACCCCATCCTCTTCCACATATATTTTTTTACTCTCGCCAACAGCCTCCAGATTCTCTTTAAATTCTGAACAATCCCATAATATAACATCCCAATCTGCAAGGGATAACTTTGCCGCCACTGTAAACGCACCATTGCCTGAACCAATTACGCAAATTTTTTGTTTGTTTTTCATCACATTCCACCTTTTAAAATTTATTTTTTTTTGCTATACAGGAGGGGGTTATATATATATTCTACAATTTTTTATCTATTTTTTATTATATTATCACCATTATAACCATTTGTAAAGATTAATTATAATTAATTATCAAAAAATAAGTTTTTTGTTTTATAATTCATCCCCCTCCATCTAATTTTTTGACTGAATATATACGTCTATTATAGAAAAAGAGAGTTTTTGTATATTTCCTAACCTCTTAATTTTTTTTAATAGCCAGGATATTCTGTTCAATTTCTACCGAAGGTTCCTTCTTTATCTTCTATATCCCCTGCATGGCATGCTACTGTCGCTCGCACCTTGGTATACAGATGTTTATCCAATACACAAAAATATTTTTTTATAGTAATCTAATCTGGATTGGGCACTCAATCATCATATTACTGAATACTCTGTATCTATATTCCAAAAAAATTGGGCAAGAAATCCATTTTATAGATTTCTTACCCAATTTATATCTGCTTTTATACTAAAATTGTACAAATGTGGTATCAATATTTTCTTGCCAAAAACACAATTGGCATATTAACTTCTATATTTTAATTCCACACTGTAATGGAATTGATACCAAATGACTTTGCATAGTCTTATTGGCGGCTTCGCTTCCGACCCATTTTACTTCATATAGCGTTTCAGCTCTTCATAAAAATTCTCTCGCGTACCGGCCAATAATACAACCACTAGCTTATCATCTTCTTCATAGATGCGATACGCTATTTCATAATTAGTCCGGTTATAATAAACATCATATCCATAAATACCGGTTAAATCCCCCACCTTTGCAGACCCACAAAAGGGATTTTCTGCTATGATGCAAAGTGCTTCCTGAAACGCCTTTTTCAACCCCTTTTCTTTTATCTTCTTAAAATATCTTTGAGCGGCACTGGTATATCGTAATTCATACATCTATTCGCCCTCCGCACCAAAAAGATTCTCCATCGGAATGGCTCTACCCTGCTCTGCAATGCGGTCTGCTTCTTCGATTAAATGTTCCACAGCAGGCCGAATCTTTCTGCTCTGCGCTTTAAACCTTGCCAGGAGCTCTGTTCCCGAATATCCCTCCTCAATCAAATCCGCAAGAATTTGTTCTGCAAATTCATTGCCATCCATACGGACGGGCCGAAGAAAAATGCCTCCATTTTGCAGAATGCATTCCGCTTCCCCATCAAATCCAAGCACTTCAAAATATTTCTGTGGTATCGTAATCTGCCGCTTTGAAGATATACTAATGATTTTATGTTCCATGACCGACTCACTCCTTGCTGTAATTGCCATTTGATCCACTCCTCCTTTCTATGATATTCTGTATTTTCCGATTTATACCTTTTTCTTGGTTTCTTTGCTTCTATTTTATCACATTATTAGCAATTATGTCAATCTGTCTCTTGTCAGGTAAAACCGAAAAGGGCCAGAACTATTAGTAACTCCTTATCGCCTGTCGATAGGCCTTTCCATAACACCTATTGGAATTCGCCACTAAAATTAGTATAGCAGAATAACAAAAGGAACACACAATTTGAAATTTGGGGCAGCCGATTCACCTCCATTCCTGCGTCTGCCCCTTCGTCAACCACTGTGCAAACAGCCTGGAAATTGTTACCATTCAAGAGCAAGTCATTCCTTCTTGCCATTATTGAAGATGAAATGAGTATTTAACAATGTTCAAAGGAGCCAAGTCATTATATCTTCGCATTAATTTCATTCAGCTTATGCTAACAACTTGGAAACACGCTTTTGGTTTTCATCACCTTCCTGTACTGGCAATTCAGCCCCTCAATGATATTGGTCGTGATATCATGATGTCGGTATAGCACGACCAATGCAATTGAGAGTCTGAATGCTGCCTACCGAAAGCTGTACCGCCAGAGAAGTGTATTTCCAAGCGATACGGCCCTTTTGAAGGCGTTGTACCTGTCTACGTTTGAGGCCACAAAGAAATGGTCGATGCCGATCCGGAATTGGGGACAGGTTTGTGGAGAACTAAGCATCATGTATGAAGGCCGGCTGCCTGAATAAGCCAATTTACTGTATGTTCCACAGGCGGATTTATCGCCTGCTCTTGACATGCAACAGTAGTTGCTGTTATATATAAAGCAAGGGCTGAAAGCCCAAAAGGAACTTTCAGCCTGATTATTATCATAATTCCCTGCGTCGTAGACGTCATAGCCTCGTCCAGCCGCTCTGCCTCCCGGACAAAGACATGCGAAATATCAAATGCCTCCGGAACATCTGCAAGCGTACAAACACTCACACAGTAATTAATCTATGGACATCTTTTCATCATCCGATACACGATGGTCATTACATCAGGTTCTGACATCGGCATAAGGGTATGATATCCTGAGCCCTGGATATGTTCAAAGCCATTTTTCTTAAAAAAGCTCCTGACATCATGGTGTGCATTAAGCCAGTCCCCTTTTTGTATAATGTTTTTTCAACGCGTTTGTATCCAGGCCAAAATTTATCCTTTTCTTTTGCTGAACCATTATACCATACACTCCTCTTAAAAGAACAGACAACGACCTCTGTTAAAAAAGCCGCCATCCATCAGGAAGTGGCGCAACAGCCACAGCAGATTTGTTTATTTTCCATGTACCTTTCCTTCATTTTGCGTTATACGCTTTGCATGATTTCAACAATTTGCTCCCGCACCTCGGAATATCGTTTTTCTGGAATTGGGATTATCATGCCTGTAACCATGGTAATGTGACAGCGTTCCACAGAGGAAATAAACTCGCAGTTCACCAGATATCCCCGATGCGGCCTGCAAAAATTTTCCGGGCACAGGGGTGCTACCTCTCCAATAATCCGTTTGATCGTCACGCTCTTATCCACAAAATGAACGACTGTGTGCTTCCCGATTGCTTCCATGTACACCACCATATCAGAATCAATATACTGCAAGCCCGTGTCATTGCACAGCTCTATTTTTTTGTGCCGCTTTTTCGCGCTGCTTTCAGCCACTAACTTTTGCACGTAACGATACGTTTGTACGCTGACCCTGACAGGGAACACCTCATCTTCCATCAATTCATTCCATTCGTTTGATACGTGTAAATGCGTTATTTTTACAATCTTGTTTTTGCCGGACTGTCTGAAGTGAACGGTCACCCTTTGATATGCAGCAGCCACTTTATCTGTGTCCTGCCCGGTATGAGCAGAAAAGCGGCCCACTACAATGCAGCTGTCCCTTCCTGCCTGAAGCGGATAAAATTCAATATTTTCCATGTCGATACGCGGCATAATGAATCCATCTTTGAAATAGCTTTTTAGCGCTATCTTACCAAACACAAAAATGTTCCCCGGGCCAATCCACATGACATCGGTATCAAGTACGGAAAAGAACGGCTCTGTGTTAAGATGATAATATTCACGAAACATATATTCGGTGTACTGCACCACATTTTCCATTGTCAATTCCACTCTGCGTCCTCCGTCTGATTGAATCTTCTTATTCCTATTTTGCCGCAGTTTCTGTTCTTTTGCAAACAGTTAAAGCGTTTTGGCCGTTCTATTCTGCCAAATCAGTGAAGCTGTCATCGGCAAGCTGTGTCACAAACTCCTGTGTACTCTCAATAAAGGCAACCTGGGCCTCCGCATTTTTATTTATCAGAAGTTCGCTCAGTCCATATTTCCTTCCGTTATCCGACCAGTCATAGGTATAGCCCAGCCGGGTCCATGGATAAGCGCTGTCAAAATATGACCAGATGATGTTGCCGTCAAACCAAGTCTTAAAATCCTTATCCACATTCTCATCAAGCTTCGTATTCATGCTGTCAATGGTGGGATCCGGTTGATAGGCGGGCGGACCACATCTTCGGGACGCACCCACAAGCCGGTGACCGTGCTGTGATTTGAATCAGGCAGGAAGCCGATTAACTGCTTCAGGTGCAGATTCCAGTCAGTGACCACAGCTTTCCCGGCATCGTATTTGCCCTGCAGTTCCCGGCCGGTGAAGGTCCAGACCGGCCCCCATTCCAGCGTTACCGTCTGTCCGGCAGGATAACTGTCGGGATAGTTGTGCCATGTCAGCAGCAGCACCCGGTCGCCCGCGTCATTCCATGTGACGCGCGAATCCTCCTTGGTCAAAGTAATCAGCGGCATAATCTCATCCTTATCCGCAAAAACGGCATCCTTTACCGCCGCGTCATAGAGCTCCTGAACGGTTTGCTTCGCGTCGCTTTCTCCGGATGACAGCTGACCGGACACTTCTGAAACAATGCCTGACACATGGTTTGGAAGCACACCGTTTCCCTGTAAATCCAATGTCAGCCCCGCGCCCACGGTCAAGCCGATCACCATCAGAATCACAGGCAGCAGACAGCGTGGTATATTTCGTTTTGTAGATTGGTTCATTCCTTCCACTATTATTTGAATTTTTTACATATCGTCAATATATTTTTTCCGTTTTGAAACTCATAAGAAATATCATCCATCATTTTTTGCGCAAGAAATACGCCAAGGCCGCCGATTTGCCGTTCTTTTGCACTGACGGTGACATCCGGCTTCTCTTTTTCCAAAGGATTGTAAGGCTTGCCTTCATCCACAAATCCGATTACAACCTGAAGCGGATCGCCCCCCACCGCACAGCGGATCGTGGCTTTTCCCTTTTTGGGATGGTAGGCATAGTGGGCAATGTTTACATAGATTTCTTCCACTGCCAAATCGGTCTGCATGATTACCTTTGGCGAGCAGCCGGCCTGTTCAAGCTGCCCGTTCACAAAATCCGTTACAGTATCCAGGTTCTCAACGGTTGCGTCCACAGTCAATTCCATCATCTGGATTCCTCCCTTCCGCCAGCTTCAGAACCAGCATGGTAATATCGTCAAATTGAGGCTCTTTCCCTACAAACGCATCCACATCGCACTTGATGGAAGCCAGCAGCTGTTCCGACGTGTCACAAGCCGCTGCATTTAAGCTGTCCCTAAGCCGTGTTTCTCCGTAAAGCATTTCCTCTGAGTTGGCAGCCTCGGTCACGCCATCGGTATAGAGATAAAGCGCACCGCCGTGGTTTAGCTGTAATTCACCGGATTGGTAGCGGGTGCCATCCATTCCCGCCAGTACAAATCCGGAGCGCTGCTTAAGATACTCCCATGTACCGCTTGCCTGGCGGATAAGCGGCGGATTATGTCCGGCATTTACAAAAACCATATGTCCGCTGGAGATTTCCAGCACTCCCATCCAGGCGGTAACAAACATCCCTGCGTCATTTGTCTCGCAGAGCTGCTGGTTCACCTTGGTAAAAACCTGGGCCGGAGCGGTTCAAAGGGCGAATGCCTTAGCCGAGCGGCCCTGCCGGTACAGCCAGATACCACCGGCATAGGACATTGCCATAGGCAGAAGTCTCCTAAGCGTATTGCAAAACAGATAGATACCATTGAAAACCAATGAAAGCAAGACATCATCCTGCCAGCTTCCTTCTCTTGGCGCCAGAACATGAAGAACCAGCATCCCCGACCCAAAGGCAATAAGCTGATAAATAAGAGCCGTGGAGAGAATCACACAGACCCATTTCCAGATACGTGTCTTTCTGTCTGCTGCCGTTCCCAGCGTCACTTCCATAACTTCCATGCAGAAAATGCCTACCAGAACCAGCTCGGCTATGCCCAGCACATCCACCATTTGCTTCAGTTCCAACCAGACCATTTTTGTTCCCTCGTTTAGGATTCTCTGGGTTTGTAGATACAAACTACTTTATCATCACTGCTTTTATGATAGGACACCGTAATTGGAAAATTCCGGCCGGCAGCCCTGGTTACTCTATCGTTGGACATGGCCTGCTCTTCGAAATGAAAATCATCAGCCGTCAGTTCAAATCCGTTCTCCTTAGCCAGTGTAATAACTGTCTCGGCCAGTGTCTGATCAGTGGAAACTTTTTCTAAAAATCTTTTCAAATTTTCTTTTGACATTAAAATTCCTCCTACTATTATTTTAAAAATCACCCACTTTGTTGCCGAAATCTCTCGGCAAATCTCTCAAAATTTGCGGCGAAGCCGATTGATTTTATTTTCATTTTCATTTTCAGGAGGTGATTTTTTTGAATCTTGGGCTATCATCATTGAGTTTTGGCATCTTGATTGGAATTAGATTTATCTAATTCCGAGAACTTATCAAAGTCCTGGAGGTAACATTCATCTTCTTTTTGTCCGTCATGCTAATTCCACACGCCTCCCTGTTGGAGTTTTTCATATAAATCAGGCAGATATTTTTTTAGATACATCTTGTCCAGCATGGCCGGAGACATCGCAGGTACACCACCCGCAACCGCACTTAATGCCTCATCCCCAACTTGTTCCATGTCCCCATGAGGGATTGGTGGGAAATTTTTCATCAGATCGGTGGAAAGTACTTTCTCCGGGCTATCCCCCTGTCCCTTTGCGTCTTTCAGACGCATACGCGCGTTGTTTAACTCATCTTCTGAAAGATGTAATGATTCTATTATCTCCTGGATGTTTTCTTCGGTCAATTTTGCCATACTTGTTTCCTCCATTTCTTATGTACCCACTGCGGGTCAGTTTTTACTCTCATCTATTCATCGCTTAAAGGCTGTGCAGCTTCGATAAGATCTTCTCTGGTTAGCGGGCTGCCGGCTTTTCCTGCCAATGCAATGAACTGCCGGATATGTGACTCCTTCAGTTGCCACAGCTTTTCTGCTGTTTCCTCACCCACCATGGAATAACGTTTTTCATGGATAGGGAGCATTATGAAGGTTTTCAATGGTTGCGGCCACAGTCAATTCACTCATATCAGAACCACCCTTTGTTAAGCTTAAGCGCCAGCATGGTGATATCATCAAATTGAGGCTCATCCCCCACAAACATTTCTACGTCATTCTTAACGACAGCCAGCAGCTGTTCACAGGTGTCATAAACTGCTGTGTCCAATATCTCTTTCAGCCGTTCTTCCCCCAAAAGCGCTTCCTCAGAATTGGCAGCCTCGGTCACACCATCTGTATAGAGATAAAGCGTATCTCCGGGACTTAACTGTAATTCACCGGATTTGTAGCGCATACCCTCCATTCCCGCAAGTACAAAACCGGAACGCTGCTTCAAATATTCCCAGCAGTCAGTTCCTTTGCGGAGCAGGGGCGGATTATGCCCCGCATTAACAAAAGTCATATGTCTGGTAGAAATCTCCAGGACACCCATCCATGCAGTAACAAACATCCCCTCGTCATTGGATTCGCAGAGCTGCTGGTTAACCTTTGAAAAAACTTCTGCGGGATTGATGCCTGCCTGTGTGTGGTCTTTCAGGAGTGTCTTTGCAATCACCATAAAGAGTGCCGCAGGCACACCCTTGCCGGATACATCGGCAATCACGATTGCCAGATGGTCGCTGTCTACCAGAAAGAAATCATAAAAATCTCCGCCGACCTCTTTGGCTGGCTGCATGGAGGCATAGATATCGAACTCAGGACGTTCAGGAAAAGCAGGAAAGATACAGGGCAGCATACTGGCCTGTATATGTGTCGCCACATCTAACTCCGCACCGATTCGTTCCTTTTCGGCAGTAACGGCTGTGAGATCATCAATATAAGTATAAATATCGGATTCCATCTGCCGGATGGAACGGTAAAGATGGCCCAGTTCATCCCTTGTATCCATACCGGACAGTTCTAAAACGCCGCGCACACCATCCGCCCGCTCTCTGCGTTGTACAAAGTCACCGGCTGCCGCCGCCAGACGGTTGATGGGCGTGACCAGCATCTTACGGGTGGCGGCCAGAAGCAGAACCGCCAGCAGAAGGGTAAGCCCAATCAGAATTCCGGCCAGCTTGACAAGAAAATTCTGCTCCATAGCCTTAATTTCGGTCATGGAGAGATCCACGTCTACATAGCCGCGCATTGTGCCGCTGGCATCCTTGATGGGCACCAAAGCGGAAATCAACCAGCCAAATTCGTAATTGGTGATAATCGGTTCAATGATATTTCCTGCGAGAAAATTCTGTTTATTATCCAGAAAATCTCCGGGATAAAATTTTTGAAAGTCGCCCAGCGCAAACGCCTCATCACTCTGATCGGTATCATATATATAATAAAAACCATCTTCCGTGGGCTTTGTTACCACAGCGTAGACGATGTTGTTGCTTTTTTGAATATTGATTAGATGCTGCCACGTTTCCCGGTAAGCATCATCCTCAATGCCGCTCTCCAAATAACGGTCGATAGAATCAGCGTCTACCTCGGCGGCCATAGTCTGCGCCAGATTAAATGCGTTTTGAATCAGCTGATTGTCCAACGCCTTTTTATAAGTCTGGTAGCCAAAAATAATGGCAACTGCACTCAATATCGCTGCAATGAACACAATACCTATCGCCGTTTTAACACCTAAAGAGATTCGGATTGTCTTTTTTGCTCTCATAAAACGTGTTTCCTTCCCTTATCCCGCAGCTACAGGATGATGACCAATGTATTAAATCCCTGATAACGACGATAAAAAAATTCCTTTGCTTTTTTTCGGACAATCAGCATTCCCAACGCATTCGGGCCGTCGCCCTCCTCGGCGGAAAAGGGATTAAATTCGTAGGAATTGTCCCTCAGGTGTAACGTAAAACCGTTTTGGTCCGCCAATACGGTCAGCTTAATCAGCACATCACTCCGATGGTTATTTTTTGCATCTTCCAAAATGGCCGCGCAGACCTCCTCCACAACCAATGTGGCATAATAGCTCTGCTGGCTGGTGCAATCCCACTCTTCACAGGTGCGCTGAAGCTGCTCCACCGTGCCGCCCAGCAATCCGGCATCCTGTATATAAGCAGAGAAGCTGCGAATCACAGGCGATGCTTTTGGATCCGCAGCTGACCGCCCGAACGCTTTATGCCTTTCCGAGCTGAAGAGCACATAACATAGTGTCATCAATTCGGAAAGCGGGAATACCCACCAAAAAGCATTCAAACCGAATGGTGCAAGTGCGAACATCGGCGCCAGAAAACATACAAACAAACGCAGGGTCTGAATCACCAAAGCACTGCACTCACGCTGTGTTGTCTGTTGGTAATAGATGGCAATCTGGTTCCACAGAGATGGCAGGATACTAATACAGTAAATCCGCAGAGCCAGCGAACCCGCCTTTCCTGAGGCGTCTGAGAGTCCAAACAGGGTGCAGAGTGGTGCAGCTCCTAAGCCCAGTCCTGCGATTACAAGCAGAGCCAGAGCGGAACCGTACTGCGCTGATAACTGAAGTGTGCGTTTGACGGCAGGGGCATCCCGTTCCGCGCGGTAAGTGCTGATCATGGGCTGCATCGTCATCCCAGTGCCGTCCGCCACCGCGGCAAATAGCTGGGAGAGGTTATATACCACGTCAAAAACAGCTACACCCACTGGCCCGCCGATAGAAAAGAGCAGCGTGTTGGCGCAGAGCACGGTGATAAACTGATAAACATACTGTACGGCTGAGGAAAATCCGGTTTGCATACAGCGGAAAAGCCCATGCAGATCAAAAGGCGGCCAGTTAAACCGCAGCATCCCATGTTTTCCGAGGATATGTTTTCCGCAGATTGCAAGGCAAAATGCCGCACCGATTGCGGTAGACCACACGGAACCTTCCGCCCCCATATTCAGACGAATGACAAAAACATAATTGAGTACGATGTCCACGAAGTTGGAAACCGTCAATGCAGCCGCCGCCCGCCTGGGAGCACCGTCCGCATGGACAAAGTAGTAAAATGGGCCCTGGCAAAACATGATTGGAACACAGACGAGCTGTGCACGGACATATCGCTCTGTGATAGCGTACACACCTGGATAGTCGGAACTCGCTCCCAAAATACCTAAAAGCTGCGGCAGAAAGATCAGTCCCAATGCCACAGTTACAAAGTAGGCTGCAATCAAAAACCGAAGCACATTGCCAAACAGCCGATTCGCCTCTTCCGGCTTTCCAGCGCCCATGAGGGATGCATAATGGATAGAACCGCCGATTGAAAATCCATAGCTCAACAGGTTATAAAACAAATAAACCGGGATGCCAAGGGAGATGGCGGACAGTCCTTCCAGCCCAAGCTTAGAACCAACAACGAGACAGTCCACCATCCCGCCCAGAGCCAGGCTTAAATTAGACAGAAGCGACGGGATGAAAAAACGCCGAAACGCCTTGTCCACAAATAGCCGTTCCTCTCCGGCCATTGCACCGGTGCGGACCGCGCTCATTCTTCAATCGTAAGGATGTCACTAAAGCCGGTCACCTCAAAGACCTCCATAATCGTCTCATTTACATGGCATACCTTCATGCTGCCCTGCTTGTTCATCCGCTTCTGCGCCGCCAGAATCACACGGAGCCCGGCAGATGACAGGTAAACCAAATCCTTCATGTCAATCACCAAATCAACCACGCCGTCAAGACCGGCATTCAGTTGCGTTTCCAGCTCCGGAGCGGTGCTCGTGTCGAGCCGCCCCTCCAAAGCCACGATAAATGCGGAGCCTTCCCGCAGTTTCGTAATGTTCATACAGTATTTCCTCCCTTTTTCACCGAGCTATGCGGCGCTCCATCACCGGTGGCGTAGAGACCGACAAAATCATCATCAGAAAGCGGTGTCATTTGATCTTGACTGGCTGCACGTAAGAACTCTTTGCGGAGCTGCTCTTTGAAATCTTGGTTCTCCTCAGTAAAATCATAATCTGCACGACTTGAATCAAATGGGCAATCTGATTTTTGTGACATACGATCTCTGCCTCCTTCCATTTTTATTTTGGAAAACATCTGTCCAGGTATTGCGGAAAATGTTCTTTTACAAATTCATACCCCGTACCAGAGAGCAGCTGAATGGGATCCATACCCCCATCGCGGCCGCCGCCGGCCGCTGCTTCCACCTCTTCATCACTTAAAGCTTGTGCTGCTTCGGTAAAATCCTCTGCACTTATCTCAAATCCGGCTTCTTGTGCCAGCGTAATAAGCTTCTCAATACATGACTGTTCCAGTCCCTCCAGCTTTTTTGCCAATTCCGGCGTAGATACCGCCTCTTCCAGAAACTTTTGCACATTTTCCTTCGACATATAGAATCCTCCTGTCATTTCAAATTAGTTCCATTTCCGGTCCCGGAGCTGTGCTTGTACCAAGCCGTCCTTCCAACGACACGGGGAGCACGAAACCTTTCCGATGATTCATTACTTCTTTTCTCCCGATTTTACAGGCATAATTGGTTTTCCTGGGGAGCGCCTAGTGGCGCCGCCGCCAGTGACCTGACTGAGTTCCTCCTCGGTTTTCACCTGCACATCTTCCTGTGTGTCCTGTTTCTTCATTTTTTCTTCCATGACGCTTGTCTCCTTTCATTCACATATGATGGCTTGCCACTGTTTTTTAGGTATTTTTATATACGATGGCATTTGCTTTTTCTCCCACTTGTATCATAAAATTTTGCGTTTTTTATGTTGCAGGTTCCAAAGTTTGCCGTTTCACCAGCTCGGCAAAGAAACCACCCGCCGCCAGCAATTCGTCAAAATTACCATCCTCCACGATTTTGCCCCCATCCAAAACAAGGATACGGTCGCACTGCCGGATGGTGGAAAGGCGATGCGCAATCACAATACGTGTACAGTTCAGGTCATTCAGTGAATCGGAAACCACCCGCTGGGTAATGTTGTCCAGCGCAGACGTGGCCTCGTCAAACATCAGCAGCCTGGGCTTCGGCGCAATGGCGCGGGCAATCATAATCCGCTGCCGCTGGCCGCCGGAAATGCCTCCCCCGCCCTCTGTGATAAGGGTCTGCATCCCCATTGGCATCTTGCGGATATCCTCGTCCACACCCGCCATCTTTGCGGCTTCCCATGCATCTGAAAGGGTCAGCCACGGAGCGGAGATGACAATGTTTGAATAAATATCGCCTGTGAATAAGCGGCTGTTTTGGAGCACCGCACCGATGTTCCGGCGTACAGAGCGCAGATCCAACATCTGTAAATCTCGGTTGTCGTAATAGACTGCACCCGAAACCGGCATTTCAAAACCTAACAGCAGCCGCATCAAAGTGCTCTTGCCGCAGCCGGTTTTCCCAACAATGGCGATATACTGGCCGGGACGGATTTTTAAGCTGATGTGGTCGAGAATCCATGGGCTGTCCTCTGTATAGCGAAAAGAAACCTGGGAAAGCTCCACGCTTCCGCTCATGCGCGTCAGGGCTTTTTTGCCGCTTCCCGTTTCCGGTATCTCTTTCATAATAGGGGACGCCAGCTCGGCAAGGGGTTTCAGATTTGCAATGCTTCCTGCAGCCATCGAAAGGGATACCATTGCACCGCTCACCAGCCCGTAGGCCGATGAAAACGCCATATAGTCCGCGGCCGTTACCCTGGAGCTTGCAGCCACAAAATAAAGAACCAGCGATCCGCCAAGTGTAATCAGCCCTGATAAAGCAGGCTGGAGCTTGATGAGAAGCGGGGGATTGTAGAGCAGGGCGGCATCCTTTGCATAGGCTTCCGCCCATTTCGCAAAAGCCCGGCGCTCGGCTCCTGCCAATTTTATTTTTTGTATTCCGGAAAAAAGGCGGAACACCAGGCCGTTTAATTCCGCCGCAATCCCCAGCCGCTTTCTGGTCACATACGCCTGCAGCAGAATCCCCGCCGTCAGACACGCAAGCTGCACCAGCAAAATCCCCACCGCCGGGGCCGCAAGCGTTGGGGTCATAACCCCAAGCTGAAATAGGTACACCACGGAAAATATGCTGCCCACGGCACTGGTGAACACCGTATCACTCAACAGGGAACACATCCTGGAGAGTGCCTCGATCCGGTTTTGAAGCTCCCCGGCATTGTGGCTTTTGAAGAACTGCGCGGGTAAATTCAGCAGCCTTCCCATTGCCGCATTTTCAACGGACAGGCGCAGCTTCCCGGAAATCCGCGCCATCGCCAATGACCTGGTAAGGCTGATCAGCGTGACGGAAAGGAGGGTTCCCACGGCCAGCACCGCTGCAGGCACTAAGTTGGCGGTGTTCCCGGATGGAATCACCGTCCCGAAGATCAGCCTTGTCACCAATGGTGTAACCATGCCCAACAGGCTGGCAAGCAGACCCGTCACCGCAAAGAGCACAATGCTCCATCCGTCGAGAGACTTTAGGGAGAAAATGCCTAAATCTTTCAATGTCAACGACCGCAGAGGAAACGGACGGCAGAAGCATATGGCCTCTCCGGTGAGATTTCCCACCGTTTTGCTGCCGGCCTTTACCGTCTGTCCGGTTTTGTAGTCGTTCCAGCCGTAACCGCCAAAGCGGCGGGGAAACAGTGCCACGGCTTCCCCCTCTGCGGTAAACGCCAGCATGGGACCGGCGGCGTCCTTCCACCACCTTCCCGTCAGCTTTACCGTCCTGCGCAGAATACCGGTGGGATTCAGCATAAAATTCAGGCGGTCATCAAAGCCCGTCATGAAACTGGGTGGTTCCAGCGGCTTTACTTCAAACCAGTCAAAAATCTCCTGCACCGCATCCTCTGCCAGGTGGTAACTGACGGAAGATTGGACACGGCCGGTTACTGCGGCTCCAAGCCGTCCGAGGGAGCGTTTAATTGCTTCTCTGTCATTCTCCTGCCTTGCATTTAATTGTTCATCAAATAGTCCCATCACCGCCTCCTTCTATTCAGTTGAGATCAGGCGCGAATAGGCGCCGCCTTTGGCATACAGTTCCTCATGTGTGCCGTGCTCCACCACACAGCCATCTTCCAATACGATAATTTCGTCACAGTCACGAATGGTGGAAAGCCGGTGCGCCACGATGACGCAGGTGATTCCCCGTTCCCGGATGGAATGGATTACTTCAAATTCCGTGCGGGCGTCCAATGCCGAGGTTGCTTCATCCAGAATCACGATAGTGGGGTCCTGCGCCAAAACACGCGCAATTTCCAAGCGCTGGCACTGGCCGCCGGAGAAGTTTTTCCCATTTTCCCGGACAATCACTCCATAACCGCCCTCGCGGCTCATGATATCCTCATGAATCTGCGCGTCCCGCGCGGCCATAATGATTTCAAAATCCTCAATGGACTTGTCCCAAATACGGATGTTCTCCGTGATACTGTCCTCAAACAGGATAACATCCTGATCCACTACGGCAAGCGATCCGGTGAATACCATCCGTGGAATTTCGCTCCGCAGCTTTCCGTCGTAGCGGATTTCTCCTCCCCACGGCTGGTATAAGCCGGACATGAGCTTTGCCAGCGTTGACTTCCCGCAGCCGGACGAACCGACCAGTGCCACTGTTCCCCCTGGGGGAAGCGTGAGTGAAAAGTCCCGGATCAGCGGCGGCGCAAGGCGCGAATAGCCAAAGGTAATGTCACGGAGTTCAAGCCTGCCGCGGAGTTTTTCAAAAGAGGGCAGTCCCTTTGCTGCTTCTTTATGGTCTTGTCCGTCCGCTTCCTTTGTTTCCGTTTCAGACTCTTCATCATATTCCACATCAGCCGGATAATTCATGACATCCTCCACCCGCTCCATGGAGGTACGCATTTCCTGAAACTTCTGCCCCACGGTAAGCAGGGCGTCAACAGGAGACATGAAAGCGGAGAGAAATCCTTGAAATGCCAGCAGCATACCGACTGTAAACCGCCCTTTCATAATGAGGGCCGCGCCCAGCAGGATCACCGTCAAGTTGGCCAGTCCGGTCAACAATGTGGGCAGAATCCCAAGGGTACTGCCCAGTTTTGCGAAACCCACCTCTGCACTGTTCACGCTGGCGTTCAGTCCGCTCCAGCGCTCAAAAAAACCATTTTCCGCGCCGCTGGCCTTGATAGTTTCAATCATTTCAATGCCTGAAAGGGCAGTGGCGGCCAGCTTGCCGGCATCCCGCATCTGCGCACGGGCAAGGTTAATGCGCTTCCCGGACACATACTGCGTAACCGCAAGGTTCAGTACCGCTGTGAATAACCCAATGACAGTGAGCAGCGGCGAGTATTGCAGCATGACAAAAAAATAAAAGAACAGCATTGCCAGATTAAGAGCCATAGGTGCCAGGTGTGCAATCAACGTTTCCGCAATGCCCTCATTGCTCTGCTGACGCTGCGCAATGTCGCCGGCATATCGCTGGGAAAAAAATTCGATGGGCAGCCTGAGTACATGCCACATAAATCCGGAGTTGGCGCTGACCGCCAGCTTTCCCCTTATTTTAAGAAGGCAGACGGTCTGTAACAATGACACCGCTGTCTGGAACAGAAACAAAGCCCCTAACGCTGCCAGGAACGGGGTGAGCCAGGCAGCGTTCTTTCCGGAAAGAATTTCATCCATAAAGATACGGGAGAAAACCGGAGCCGCCATGCCTGCCACAGCAATGAGAAATGTGATTGCCGCCACAAATAAAAATGGGCCCAACGCACTATGAAGCCTTGAGCGGACAAATACCAATATGCTACGGGGCCTTCCTCCCGGGGTGAAGGCTTCTGACTTCTCAAATGTCAGCGCAATTCCGGTAAACGCTTCGTCAAATTCCTTCATGGTCACGGTTACCCGGCCGCGGCCCGGATCACAGAGCACCGCCTGTTCTTTTTTGAAGCCGCACAGGACGACAAAGTGATTAAAGTTCCAATGGACGATGAGGGGAAAGGACATTTTTTTCACGCCATCCAGGCTGCAGCGGTATCCCTGTGCTTTTAGCCCATAGGTGCGCGCCGCTTTCAGGAGATTTCCCGCGTTGCTCCCATCACGTCCAACGCCGCAGTCAAGACGCACCTGCTCCAGGGGCAGCCATCTGCCAAAATAGGCAAGTACCATGGCCAGGCTAGCGGCCCCGCACTCGGTTGCCTCCATCTGCATGACCACAGGCACCTTTGCAATCTTACGCATTCCCGTCACCTCCCGAAAAGCAGATCGATGGGTCTGCGTTCATTTAAAACAATCTGTACCGAACATTCGGCCCCCGCCGGAATGTCCTTGTTTTCTGCCTGAATTGAAATCGGGCAGACCCAGCTGCCGGGCATCTCTTCTATAAGCCAGCGCGCCCCGGCATCGGCTGCCGCCTGCTCCGCCTGTACCGGCTCCCCAACCTCATCCACTTTACCGACCAGGGTATCCCGGGATGTTCCATAAGTAATACGCACCTTCATCCCGGGGGATATGGAATAGCCTTCAGCGGCAGGCAGGAAGCAGACAGCGCCGGTTTGTGAACATACACCCACAGCCGGGGCGGTGGTGGGCATACTGCCGAAAAAGCACCATGCTCCCACCGCGATGACCGCGATGAAAAGTGCGGCCAGAATCACCCAGACGGACGGGCTGGTAACCTTTAAATAATCATCCAGTTTGTCGGGGGAGGCGATGCGCTCCAGGCTTTTTTTGCGAAAAATGGTTTCGTTCATATGGGTTTTATCGCTGTTGCATTGTATCCACCAGCCGCAGCTTCGGTTTGTTCATCGTTCAGGGGAATTGCAGACTCCACAAAATCCTCTGGCACAAGGTCAATACCTCTCTCCTGTGCCAATGAAACAATCTGCATAAGGTGCTGCTGTTCGAGTGCTTCCAGTTTTCCGGCCAGCACCGGATTAGATGCCGCTTTTTCCATAAAGCGGTTTAACGCTGCTTTTGACATTTGTATTTCCTCACCTTCTTCAAGTTCATTTTATCGCACTTCACTTCTGGAGATTTTTTTTACCATTGGTAAGTTCGAAACGTACCGCCGCCACACGCTGGGCAGGCCGGAGGAGCAATCTGTAAAAATTGAGAGATTTGATTTCCAGTAGCATACGTCCATTTTCCACACGCCATACACTTATAGCCAGGTAACGGTTTGAGTCCATACATTCCTTGAAATCCACCGCCAGTAATCTTGGCTATTTCATCATCGGTCAAAGCCTCGGCCTCAGCCTCGAAGTCCCGCGCAGTCAGTTCAAAACCAATTTCCTTTGCCAGTGCAATAATCGCTTTTTTATGTTCTTCTTTCAATTCGGAAAGCCTCTGACCCAATACAGAATCCACGGAAGCCTGCTCGTAAAATTTCATAAGATTTTCCTTTGACATGTACATCCTCCTTTTATGCGGCATTCGTCTATATGAAAATTTGGGAATAGGATCTCCAACCACCGGATACAGCTTCAAGCTCGTCATCTCCCATGGGGCTTACGGACTCTGCAAAATCTTCCGGTGTCAGTTCGAACCCGTATTCCTTAGCGAGTGTGACAAGCTGTGCGAAATACTGCTCTTGCAGTGCCGCCAGCTTTTCAGCCAACGTTTGATCGGCTGCCGCTTTCTCTAAAAATCTGTTTACATTTTCTTTCATTATACAAACTCCTCCTTATCCCTTGAGCCTCTCTTGTGTAAAATGACATCTCTTGTAGGATTCCGGGTCTACTATCTTCAGCAGACTTGGATCTAGCAAACACTGAGTAAAGATTCCACTGCCTCCGACTGCCGCCCTGACTTGTTCATCACATAAGGGTTGTATATCTTGAACAGTTTTGGAATCCCCCAGCAAATCTTCCAGCGTTACATTGAACCCTGCCTCGTTGGCCAGTCTGGCAATCTCACCGAAATCCAGATGTTGCAGCGCTTCCGCCATTTTTCCAGCCAATTCCGGGGTTGCCGCGACCTCTTTCAAAAGTCTTTGCATCTCTTTTGTCGTCTCACTCATTGTCATCAATCCTCCTTTTGATCTTTCTATCATGTCCATGCCTAGTGCTATTTGATGCTATCAAGGGAATATTGGACCCCAAGGGTTCCAGCCGCCGGATACATTTTCCATATCGTCATCATTCAACGGCTTCATCGCCTCTTCACAGTCTTCCTGTGTGATTTGAAATCCAGTTTCCCTAGCCAACGTGACAAACTTTTCTTCATATTCTTTCTGCGCTGCATCAAGCTTCTCAGCCAATGCGGGCGTTGCGGCGGCCTTCTCTAAAAAACGTTTCATATTTTCTTTTGACACAGTAATCTGTCCTCCTCCATGAGGGCCGTCCCCAGTCACCCAGACAGCACCGCAGAAAGGCGGGCCTGCCTGATTGTGAAAGAAGCAGCCTTTTGTGTTTCCCTGCAGAACCAGCGGGAACTTACCAAACTGATACCCTGTCATCAGGGGCAAGGTACATATTATCTCCCGGCTGAATGCTGTAGGTTTCATAAAATTTATCAAACTGCTGTAATGTTACGTTGGTACGCAGATAATTAAGAGGATGGGAATCCTGGTTCAGGCTATCATACTCCCTCTCATGGTTGGAAAGCTCTCTCCAGATTGTTGCATACTGTCTGAACAGGGCATCATAATCAAACCCCTCTGTATCCTCTGCCAGGGTAAGGATACTCTTCATCCCTGCCATGTCTGCAATGGCCTCTCCCTGGACATTTTTACCGTAAACCTTCTGCCCCCAAATGCAGTAATGGTATCATAGTAGGCAATGAGCTTCTCTGCCCGTGCCTTAAATGCTGCCATGTCCTCATCGGTCCACCAGTTAGAAAGGCTGCCATCCTTGTCAAACTGGGCACCGGTCGGGTCAAATGCATGGGAAATTTCATGCCCGATGAAAATGCCGGTTCCTCCGTAAAGCTGTTCCCGCGTCATATCCTCCCTGTAAAATTCACCTCCTAAAATTCCCAGAAGAATGTTGATGGAATTGTCCTGGGGATTGTAGTAGGCGTTGGTTTCCAGGGTATCTACGGTCCATTCATCCCGGTCTACCTTCTGGTTGGTCCGCTTCCAGTCCCTTTCCCGGTTAAAATCAGAAATTGCCTTCTGGCATTCCACATAAGAAAGCCCATCCAGGTGAAGACCGCTGTAATCATACCATTTATCAGAGTAAACAGCGTTGATTTTAATGTTTTCAAGCTTCTCAAGTGCCTTTTCCTTTGTCTCCTGCGACATCCACTCCTGTTCTTTTAACATTTCCCTGTAGACCGCAATGATGTCCTTGCACAGCCTGGTAATATCCTGCTTTTTCTTTGACGCATCATATTTCTTAAGAAATGTCTGCTCGAGCGGCTCTGTCAGCGTGGACTGTACAGCCTCAAAGGCATATTCTTCATCCTCTAAGCGGCCTTCTGCGCCTGACTGGATCTTATCACACACAAGATTTAGGTCAAATGCTTCCTGGTCCAGGGAATCTGCCATGGCGGCCACCCACCCCGCCAGCATATATGACTTGATGTTCTCCAGGTTCTCCTCTGTGTACAGCTCATCCAGCTTTTTTAAATAGTCCGGCTGTTCCACCAGGAACTTCTTACCTTCCTTGTAGCCCGATGCTTCTGTCAGCTTACCGAGGGGAAATTGAGAGCAAAGGGACTCCAGTTCTTCCAACGTATAGGTATGGTTGATTTTCTGGTAAACATCAGGGTCCATGCTGTCTTCAGACGTAAGCGACACGCCTGCCAGCTGCGCCTCAAAATCAATCACCCGGTCAAAAAGGCTCTCCCCCTCCGCCTGTGTATATCCGGCCCTCTGGAGCATTCCGCTGACCAGCTTCTTATTACTTTCATAACGGCGGGAGCCATACTCTGTACGGTTCTTATATTCCGCAGCATCTCCCAGGAAAAAACCATCCGTCCATACTCCTACAACATAGGAAGAGGCATCCTCCAGATCCGGAGTATTTTCAAAGTCTACAAATGTTGCTATCTCCCAGTTCTTTTCGGTATCGCAGATAAAATCCGTCAGTTCTTCCATTGTGCTGATTGATTGGATTTCCTTTACTGCAGCCATCATTGGCTCCACTCCGAGTTCATTCCTCTCGTCCCAGTTCAGCCATGTTTCATAAAGGCCCCTGGAAAGGGCTGCCTCATGTCCGCCTATGCTCTTATCCTCCAACGCTGCACGGGCCTTATCCTTGATATCCAGCGCTACATCAAGAAATGGCGCAGTGTGTGAATATCCCTCCGGTATATCTGTACGTGAAAGCCAGTCATGGTTGACATAAAGATGGAAGTCCTCCTTCAGCGAGAGCTTCATATCCTCCGTTATATTGGCCTTTAAATCCGAATCAATCCAGGGGCTTCCGTCCCCTGTATCCTGCTGTGCGTCCTTTTCCTCCTCTGCCTGGGTTTCCTCTGGCTTTGACACGGCCGCAGTTTTCTCTGCCGCTGTCGCTGCAAGTGTCTCCTGGGTCTTGGCTGTACCGCAGCCGGCAGTACCTGCCATAGCAGCTGCCAGTACAATGGCCAATATTTTTTTCCTCATTCCAGCCTCCATTCTGCCAGTTTTAATTTTATAACGCTGCATCCACCTTCTTCTCATGCAATACTCGTGGATATTACCTGCCGGATCCATTACAGCTGACTGGTTGGATGATTTCTGCTCTTCATCTGGTTAAAATCGTAGAAAAGCGCAGTATTCGTCTCCTTCCCTGCCTTCTCACGAAATACGTGGGCAATCCGCCCTGTAATCGTGTCCATATCCTTTCTCCCCGCGCCCAATGTCATGATAAGGAACCGGCTGCTGCTGGTAAAAATGGTAGGTTAAGAGAAATGTGTAATATTCACGCCCCCCCCCCCAAGACCCCGAAAAATTTTCGGACTCCGTTTCTTCCAAATGCCGGACGATACTCTCCATATCCGACCCGAAAAAAGAATATCGCTTTTCCGTTTCTGCCTCTGAAACATCGAACTTCATAGAAGCATCATAGAAGCTCAACGTACCTTTATCGTTTCGTTTACCACTTCGCATAGCACAGTCGGCACGATAATAAATGCTTTCAAATGTGTCTTTTCTCTGTACAAAATCCGCACCTGCGGTAATGCTTAGGTTTCTGCATACCCCAAGGTTTCTTCCGCTCTGTTGGAATCTCCGCTTCAGGCATTCCACTTTGTCTGAGATTAATTCCTTTGCAGAGGCCTTTGTGATAAATACAGCAAATTCATCTCCGCCCATACGGCTAAGGATGTCTTTTTTGAAGAAAATACCGGTCATAAGCTTTCCAAGCGCCTGAAGAGTCTGATCCCCTGCCAGATGCCCATACTTCTCATTTATGAGTTTAAATTCATCCACATCTATCATGATGAACACTCCTGAACGATTGTCTTTCGTTCATATTGGCGCTCCTTGCCAGCAGACATGTATGTTACTTACACCCATGAGGGGTGCAATAATGTCCCCATGGACTGGGGCTAAATCCACCGGATACGCTTTCCATAGAATCATCACTCAGCGATACTGCTTCGTCCAAAAAATCTTCCATGGTCAGCAAAACTCCCGCCTCCTCGGCTAACAACATTACTTCTCTGATATAATGCTGCCTTGCTATATCTAATCTGGCTGCCAGCTGGGGATCGTCTTCGGCTTTTTTCAAGAAGTTACTTATGTTTTTTTTCATTAATGTTTCCTCCTCTTTACAATCATAATTTTGACGCTATTGTGTTATACGAAAGAAACTTGAATTTCTCCCGTTTAAAATAATTTTAAAAAATAAAGAGCCGCCTTATTCAATCACCGTAGGAGATTCGGAAAGCCCGATTATGTTTCCATCTTTTAATTCCACGTTGATTACCCAGTTTGTTTTTCCCGTTTTCCCGGGAGTGAACACAATATCTCCATCCGATGTCAGTTCCTTTGCGGAACAGCTATAATCTGCGTCACCTTCTGGCTCTTGAACATATATGCGCTTCACGTCATCGGAGAACTTAAAATGATAAGTAACAGGCTCTCCAACCTTAATAACAGGCTCATTTCCCAATTTGGGGGTGACAGTAAGCTTCATATCAATGCAGTAGAATGTCCATTGTTCCTTTGTAATTTCTCCGAGTTTCAACCCTCCATCCTCTGCGAAGGCTCCTGCACTGATATCCACGCTGTATTTTTTTTCCGCTTCAAAATCCTTTGCAGGAAAAATGTGAAAGAACGTTCCTTCTTCCGCTTTTAAATTATAATAATTCCTTTGATAGTCCGGAACCGGCTCGGAGCGCATCTTTGTGGTATCATCCGTTGCGATAGTCTCATAAACTGAACCATCCTCGTTATAAATTGTCAAGGTTCCCGGCATCTGCTGCACATTGCTCCGTTTGAATACAATCTCCATGGTATTGGGTCCTTCAACAATCGGAACACCGTTGGGACCGAGAAAAACAGGTCCCAGTTCATCCTGCGGCAAAGGCTCGTTGCAGTCCCTGGCAAAAGCATAATCCCAGCAATAAATATTGGAATAGCAAAAGCTGTAGCCGCCGTTTGTCAAGGTCAGGACACCGCCGTCCGGCGAAGTGAAGTACACGCCATCCAGGTCTAAATTCCTGCATAAGGTTTCCGACACGCTGTTTAACACAGTCAGGACATAATCCTCGCTGTCAAAAACATGGTAGCTGTCTTTCTGCTGCTCTGGCGGAGCATTGTAGATGGCGCTATCCGCAGCAAGTGCAATTTTTAACGTGTCTTGTAATTCTCCGGCTGCCGGAGTCTGGGCAAGGGTAAGGTTCCATCCGGTTTCTTTCGCAATTGCCGCAATCAGTTCTTCCGCTGTGGCGGCATCCTGAACGGAAACCTCTCGCAAATGATCCGGTTCGCCTATGTACAGGACAGCCGCTTCGTTTTTATCCAAAGCAGCCCTTTCCGTTTCCAGAGAAGCGGTTGAACCTGGCGGTTTGGTCTCTGCCTTATTCAGAGACGGTGCGTTTCCATTGCACCCAGCAAGCATCGCCGCTAATATTGAGCTGATCAGTAAGCCCATAATCATTTTTTGATTGCGCATTGATTTTCCTTCTTTCACGTTTTATTCCTGTTTAGGATGGTGTATTATGTTATACGAAAGAACACGTAATTCTCCCACACAAATTTTTATTCTTCGATATATTTTCGTAACTTTGCCTTGGCACGCTGTAAAATGGTTGCCAGTGTACTTTCATTGATGCCAGACTGCATTGATATGTCGTGATAGTTTTCCCCCAAAAAATATTTGTGGTAAACGAACAGCCTGTCCCGTTCTGAAAGCTGCGTAAGAGCCATATAGAGTGCTTTTCGCGCCGGATTTGAAATTTTATCATATTGTTCTTCGAACGAAACAGAAAGAGCAGTGTCAGTCTTGATTGTCTCGTGGTCTATGGACAACTCTGGTTTCTGTGTACGATAAAAATCAATCAGTGTATTTTGAGCAATCGTCCATAACCAAGTGCTGATTTGTGCTTTATCCGGGTTATAATCGGATATATGTTCAGCAGCTTTCAGAAAGGTGCAACTGGTCAAATCCTCAGCATTTTCTCTGTGTAAAAGCTGATAAAAGAAATAGTTATATATCTTGGAAAAATGTTCTTGATAGAGCTTCTCCAGATCAATGTCGCTTGACGGCATACTCGCACACTCCCTTCTGGTTAAGCCATGCATCCACTTAATCCCCGAGTTAGACTGGAAAACATCGTTCGATAAAAGTTGGAGCGGCTCACTTTGCATTTTAATTTACCATCCCCCATTCTTTGATTCAATATATTTGGACGGATAACTCATTTGGTGGAATATATGACGGATAATTGGCGTTATAAGGAGCTGACTGACGTATCTGTTTCAGCAGTCTGAACCCTATATTCATTTACGCTTTTCTAATCCGTTACACTGAGTAGTTCAAGGGGGCTGCAAAGCTGATCCACCTGCTATCTGCCTATCTGCACCATGTAAAAAGGGGCCGTTTTCCCTTCACTGCCCGACCTCCTCCCCGATAGTTTCACACTGATTTTTAAAACAAATAATACCGTGGAATTGTACAACTGCCTATGGCAATCCATGTAACAGATGTGAATGATTTGATTTTAATATGCCGGCTGTACGATTGGCCATGCGGCCTATGTCGAATAAACCGGTTAAAAAATTCCATAAAAAGAAAAGGTACATTGTAGTAACATTACAAACCGAAGTTACTACAATGTGCTTTTTACTTATCAGATACAGGGGTATCCTATTCATTCAAATATGGCTGGACACCTGACAGCAGCCATCCCAGCCGTTCATCATATTGGTAGGTCGCCAGGATTTCCCTCCTCCCGCTTGTGCTCTGCCCCTTTATGCCAAAACTTGCCCGGTATGAGATTCGCTGCACCATATACATCACACTGCGGTCATAATCACATAATTCAAAATCACCAAGAGAGATTTCTGTGCAGCCACCAGTGTTTTTCCTATGCATATTCCTCACAGTTTCATAGTAAAAGAACTCTTCCATTCCACTGACAGGCAGCAGAGCCACCTGCTGCTTTCGACGGCTCCGAGCCGTCATGGTTCATGCGTCTGCCTTCCCTGCATACAGGAACTCCATCTTTGCCAA
>ENA-OWPD01000708-OWPD01000708.1-human-gut-metagenome-genome-assembly--contig:-NODE-708-length-34618-cov-3.844169_pt1 | contig 34618 bp, 40 predicted proteins | sample MGYA00248262_ERZ651842 | MGnify/ENA primary metagenome ERZ651842 (study PRJEB26924, sample SAMEA4378253) | human gut metagenome | biome: human gut; feature: human-associated habitat; material: faeces... | reverse complement strand
GGGTGGTGGATTTGATGATTACCACCATAGCCGCCACAAGCGAAGCCCTCAATATTACATGGAAAATCTGACGGGCGGCACATCTTCCGTCAGACCGTTACCCTGTGTAGTCCCTTGTAAACTGTACTTTGCTTCAATGCAGACACTGCACGCAGAAGACTTCTTCATTGAACCATCCGTTTTTATGATATACCAATATTCTTCAACAATGAGAAACTCAAAAACATAGAAATCCCTGTATGTGCTGTTTGTAACCGCAGCACTAAAGGCTGCTGACTGAAGTGCCATCTCACAGTACTTATTTATGGCTTCCTGATTATCTAACTCAAATTCTTTTGCTATTAATTCGTCGCTATAAAAATAAAGCATGTTAGAATCACTACATGTCCAGACAACATCCTTATGGCAGAATCCATTTTTCAATATGCTGCAATAGGCTTCTGTCGTTGTGCCATGATACAGTCTTATCATCTTTTTACATCCCCAAAATCTGCCATATATAAGTAGGCGCTGTCAGAGTAAATACCAGACATGCGAACAGTATCGCTGGCCCGCTCCATTCAAATTGGCCATGTTTTCGGAAATCAAAGTACGCGGTTCCCAGTTTTCCAAAAAAGAATACAGCTAATACCAGGTCGATTGCAGGGAACACGACATGGTCAACGACTGCCCGAATCTGTATCACTGCTGTTTTCCAGGTATCCTCTATCGCCCCGGATACATTCCCATCCGCATAAGATACCATGCAGAACAGAAAAGACAGCAGCCATGAAGTCATGACTACTGTCCCAAAACGCTTCTTCCATTTCATAAGCTTCCTCCATTATAAAATTGTCTAATCACGATACACAATGAGTAATATGAGTAACATTACCTCTTACCCTTTCCCCATTCTTACTGCGCAAGATAATCATGTCTAATAATTCGTAGTCCAGGACCGACTCATAGCCCAGATGGCACTCGCAGCTACTATCCCCGTTACAAAACAGGTGAAATTAATATACCTGTTCAGGTACTGGTTGCCCTGCATCTAGGGACTAACTGGTCCAATATGCCAATCCAACCATAAATCCCCCTGTATATCCACATCGTCTGAAAGGTCAAGGGATAACATGCCTTTGGGCGTCCAGCAGTCCAAAAGCCAGGTATACGCCGTATATGTTCCATCTGGCATCCATATCGGTGTAAAGTGGGTACGTCTGCTAAATGTTGAATACTCATTTTCCTTAAATTCAAACCGGGCATGGTAATCACCGCTGAGCCTCTCCAACAATCTCCAATATGTCTGGTAATGAAATTCCGGGAAATAGGTCACAGCATTCTGTACCCCTGTAACAGCACTGGATTGGGTGGTACTTACATCAGCCATAACTTCCTGGTTGATTCCATACCCGCTTTTAATTATATCGCCAGTTGATGTGGGATTTTTCTCATCCGGGAATATATCCATCCCTCCTGACAGACTGGCCTGATACCAATCCTGGTCAAATTCCCACCAGCCCTCGTCTTCCCAATATCCATCCTCATCTTCCCCTCCATCATGGTACACCCAATATTCATGCCACCAAGGCCTCCATATACTCCATCTGGCTTCCTTCATATGACTGTTGGATGGGAGGGAGGCTGGCTTCACATATGAATCATTCCTATCATCTGCAACCGGATTCGGGGGAGGATTCTTGTCCAGGTCTACTACCTTAACATGGATAGTTCCCTTGCTTGGATACCCTCCTCCACCTCCACTAACCTGGATTGTGATATCCTGAGGTGTTTCCGGTGTGGTCCACCGAATCCATGCCAGCTGCTCACTTCCTTCTGGATAGTACACTTGATTTACAGTATAGTTCTTACCTTTTATATTAAATCGTACACTTGCAGGGTAATCTGGATCGGACTGGCCACCTCTCACAGTAACAGACGTAATGACTTGTGTATTGACACGATAAACATAATCATAGGTGACTACTTCGCCTTGTTCCGGCTCATGTTCCTTAAAATGGATGATGCCTAATCCCAAAGAGGATATGATCTGGTCCTCGGTAACTAATTGGTCTCTTGGTCCCGACCATGCCGGATAACCTAAGTCAGGAGTCTCCAAGAACATAGAAAGCGGTACGTTCTTAAATAAAACATTAGGCAGCATATCCCGGATGTTGGCTCCCATCCTTGAATAATATGCTGCCTCGGTTGCTGTCATAGCCATGCGGATTCCATTATAGGTCACATACGCTACTGGCTCTAATAAGATTTTATATTCACCGTTTGTTAAGGTTTCAAATGGAATGCCTGTACTCTCAGCGATTAGCTTTACCATATATTCAGAGCAGAAGTATCGCTTTATTTCTTCAATACTGCTATGACCGCTGCCACTGGTGACAATTTTGGGTATCTTTGAAACCGGTTGAGCATATTGATACGGAACAACGCTGGCCGTTAATTTTACTTACCCGTCCAAAATGCATTTGTACTTTAGGTATCTTATTTGTATAATCAATAGGCGTTGCCACAATAGTCTGATCAGAAATGCGTATTACAGATACCCTCACCCCTTCATCTCCCACTGACCACTTATTATTCTGGCTCGTACCTTGCGACATACCTCCACCACCGCTATCTATATTACCATCGCCAATAGCATAGGCATTACTAGAAATTAATAGGATTAATACAAATACAATAATGCATTTTATATATCTCGCCATTTATCTCCTTCACACAAAAAGCCGTTGAAGCCAACGGCCTTTTGATTATGATATCAATTTAGTATTGTCTTGCTACAGTATTTCTCTCAATCCATTATACCTACCTGTTTATTTATATCTCCATCAGAATCAACCTGGGTTCCTATCTCGCCAGTATCATCCATCCAGCCAAACCCAGGCACATATATCTTCCCTTCCTGAGGCGCAGATTCCGTTGCTTCGGTCGGAGCTTCGATTGGCGGCTCTGTTGGTTGTTCTACCGGCTGTGGCTCTGTAACCACCGGCGGTTCTGTTTCCGGGAATGGTTGTGGTTCTGCAACCACTGGATTGGTTGGTGTCACAGTCTCTCCATTTGGTTTCTTTGCCGGGTCATGTCTGTCCTCATCCTTTGGCTTTGCAGGTTTCGTCACCTCTGGCTGGATTTGTTGGACTGTTTCATCGGTTTGGTCTTTCGTAGGCGCTGCCGTTGTCTCTACTTTCGTCTCCACCTTGACCGTTTCCCGGACTGCCTCACTACTCTCTATTATAGGCTCAGCAACAGTAGTCTGGTCTGCCTGCGTGGTATGCTGAACAGCTGTCGCCGGCTCACTTTTAAACCGGCCCGCAATCAGGAGCGTCAAAATCATGCACACAATCACAGCGCCCCCAATTATCATCCATTTCTTCTGCTTGTCATCCAATTTCATATACATCCCCTCCTCTTCCCTGCTTCTAATTTCAACCTACCATAATAACGTTCTAAAGTCCAGATTTATTCTCCATTTTAAGGAAATATAATATGATTATTATACAAACTTATCGCTAGATATTTTTTTAACTATCCCATCAAAACACGGGAGTATAGGCTGCCTGTACTTTCATACGGATCTGCAAGTCCGGCAGGCGGCTCCCGCCGAAACGGACCGGCACCCGGATCAGAAACGTGGCGTCTGCCAGGAAGCGTTTGCTGCTGTCCGAGGTTAAAGGAACATTCTGTATAGTTACATCCAGGTCCGAAATCCGGTACTCTTCCTTTCGGCCTCCGTCCACCAGTTTCACATGATAACTTCCATAATCCTCCATTCCCAGAAGGTTATCAAGGAATCCATATACGTCCCCATAGTCCAGACTTTCATCCCAGCCTCCCCCGGACGGATAATAACCGCCGGAGTACCCTTCACGCACACCATGGTATACATCATCATAGTTATCATTGACCGTGGACAGGATGGCTTCCTGTACTGCATCCCTGACTCCCGCTGCAATGAGGTTCAGCCTGGCATATTCTGATATACCGCAAAAGAGGAACAGCACCACCAGGGCAGATGCAACGGCCAAAGGGATGCCATTACCTTCCTTCCCTGATATCGCCTTTCTCCATCCTGCTATTTCCAGTATACTTCCCCCTTTCCCTGTGCTTTGGCATGGAGGGTGACAGGATAGGTACCAAAGCCGCCAAACAGGCCAATATCCATCTGCATGGTCAGGGTCACCTCCACCTCCTCATTCAACTGGAACGGTCCTTCCTCCGACCATTCCACCTCCGGCGTGAGTCCTGTCTTTTCCCGAAGGACGGCCTCTCTTCTGCTTGTCTCCGGCCCAATCCGGCCCGCCATCTCTGCTTCCCTGCACAGTTCCTGCGCAAACGTGTCAAGCTGATTCTTGGCTACATATACTGGAAGCACATTTACGACCAGTCCCAGCATCAGGAATACGCACAGAACCAGGACACACACATCGATATATCCCTCCCCCTTCTCATTTCGGATGATATCCACCAGCTCTCCCCCTTTCTTAAAACATGTTTCCCAGTGACTTGAGGATTTCGTATCCAATGATGGCCAGATATGTCATGAGAAAACACAACAGCATAAGAAATGAGAAGATACGTATTTTCGGTGGAATCTTCTGGGCCTCTTTCTTTAGCCGCTGCAGTTCCATCTGCTTGAAATCATGGCTTAACAGCTGAAAATAAGCTGCGCTGTCATCTCCCCTTAACACACCGATAAGTCCTCTTACCACATCTGAAAGCATAGGAGAATTCATACGGGCCTCAAACCGGGTCAGCGCTGCCTCATAACTTCCGGAACGCATGTCTGCAGTCAGGATATCAAGCTCTGCCCGGAGGGTATCGCTGGTATTCTTTTTGAAGTTCTCCAGGATGGACAGGACATCCCTGCTGTTCTTCAGATCCTGCTCAATGGTTGCTACGAACCGTGGCAATTCCTGCTCCACCCTATCCCGTTTTTCCTTCAATCTTTCTTCTGGCCTTCTGGATTCTCTGAAATAAACAGCCACCGCTGCAAAAACCGGTACTGGTGTCGCAAGAGGCAGGAACAGTAAACAGGGCAGAATGGGGATTGCTGTCACACCTGCCTTGACTATACAGGAGGCGGCATGAACCTCCGGGGTCATCCCCATCCCGGCGGCTTTCAGGATATTGCCCATCCTCCGCTTTCTGTACTCATCCAAAGTGATATGTCTTGCTAAAAGGACCGACAAATGGTCCATCCCGTCCTCCAGGAATCCGGTAACTTTCTGTTTCCCGCTCCCACGTTCCGCAATCGCCCTGGCTGCTCCCATGCTGGGCAGTCTTAACACTCCCGCAGCCAGGAAATAGAAGCCGAATACAAGAGACAGGCCAAATACAAACAGTAATAAAATCATGTTACCTCCTATATTCAATCGGCTTAGTAAGACGTATAACGGCTGCCGTAGACACAAAGATGACAGCAGCCGTGATGGCCAGTATGGCCTGTCCGAACAGGGTGTGCATCAATGTCTGGTACCAGTCATGGTTCAAGGCATACATGAGCGGAATATTCCCTATGATGAGGATTACCATGGTGATAAATTCTTTCCTTGGTTCAAACACCAGGTTTTCCAGCTCCCCATTCACGACACGCATGTCGGACAGCTTATTCACGATGGGCGTAAGCGTAGATTTCAGGGAACGGTCATACTGGCAATCACCGATTGCATCCACCCACTCTTCGAACACATCATTGCGTATCTTCTTCCGCAACTCCTTCAGAGCCGCCTCCATATCCGGATTAATGACCTTCATCCTCACCAGAAAATCTTGAAATGCACTGCTGACCGGCGGGTTCAGGTAGTAGATATTCTCATTGACTGCGGTAAGAATATCCTCGCTGCGCAGATAGGCGGTTGTAATGATGCTTAGGGCTGTCTCCAACTCTGATGCGATGGCTTTCTTGTAATGGTGTTCCATGAGCCGGATATACCAGAAGGGAAGGAACAGGAAGCCGGTTGCCAGGACAGGAATCAGGAACACATTTCCCAACATAACGGCCAGGATTCCTCCCATCATGAACAGGCCGAGGGCTGCCGCACAGATTAAGGAGATTCGGTCTCCTTTCCCGGTTAGGGCCAGTACCTCCTGACATAGTTCTACCTCCCGTTGCAGGATGGATGGCTTTTTTCTTTTCTGTGTTTTTTGTATCTCTGCTTTGATGCTATCCGGTGATTTTAGGAAATGCCGGAAAACCCCATCCGTAAATTCCATGGGTGTCAGCCGCAAAATCAGGAAAAAGCCAGCCACCATTCCAGCGCAGGCCAGTATGTTTACCATCTTCATGCTTCTTCTCCTTCCCATCGTACAAGCTGCTCCTTCGGCATTCCATTTTCCAGAAAGCGCTTCTTCAGGCTTTCTGATATGCCCTGTACCCGTTCATGCTCGCCATGGATGATGAAGCGGTCGCCTTCCAGCCGGTTTTCCACTATATTGTAATGGTATAGGGTTCTGTAGTTCCGGTTGCCGTCTGGAAGGATCTCGCATTCCATGATTTCCATGACCTTACGTTTCCGGTCCTCTAACTGCTTGGAAAACACAATGATGGGGAATGCTTCCGTTACTAAGGACATCAGAGTCTCATCTGAGATATCATATTTGCGCTTGCACAGCGTCACCATCCTCCGGTAGGTTGATTCGCAGCTGTTGGAATGAATGGTCGTAAGCACAGTGTGACCGGTCCTGGCTGCCTCCTGTGCAGAGTAAGCCTCTGAACTGCGCATCTCACCTACACATACAATATCCGGATTAAATCGAAGGGCCATATCAAGAAGGTCATCCTGGTCTACGGTCTGTTTCTCATTCTCGGAATCCCTGGTCAGTGTGTGAATAACACGGTTCATGACCTTCCCTTCCTTCACTCGTACAAGGTCCAGCTCCCTTGAACCATTCTCAATTGTGAATATTCGCTTGCTGTCTGGGACCGTGGTAAGAACCCAGCCGGCCAATGTGGTCTTTCCGGAGCTGGTGGCCCCTGCCACACACACGGAGATTCCATAACGGATACATTCTGCCAAAAAGTCAAGCATTTCTCCGGTTGCAGTTCCCCCTTTCACGAAATCCGCCTGGGTCATACTCTGCGGATTGACAATACGGATACTGGCGCAGATTCCTACATCCTCATCCACAAGAGGTGTTTTAAGGACAGCAATACGGATGTTTTTTGATAGATGTCCCAACACGGCAGGGCTTGCATTGTCGAGAACCATCCCGCTTACATGCAGCATGCGCCGGATGACATTGATGGCGTGTTCCGGGCTGTCAAAATGTTCCTCCAGCTTCTCATTCCTTCCATTGCTGTACTGTACCTCAATATCATTCCAGCTGTTTACATCCACTTCCTCAATGCCGGTACCAAAGATATATTTGGTTAAGAATGAGAACTCTGCCATCTCAGTATACAGTGTATCCACCAGCTGAACCATGGTCATTCCCTGAACAGCAATCCGGTAATCCTGGATGTATTTTGTGATATAACGCTTAATCTGGGCTTTCACATCCGCGTCACCATGGCCTGTCAGCAGAGTGGCATACTTGCTGGACACATATTCCTGTACCTCCTGCAACACCTGAGCGAATTCTCGTCCTTCCCTGGCAGAAAAAAACAGGTCCTGATTCCTGGGTCCCCCATTTCCAGGCACAAACCCCGCAGTGATGTCCTCTTCCCATTCTTCCTCTTGTGCTTCCATCCCATCATCCTTCCGGTCAGTCGTCATCTCTGGCCTTTTATTCTCTTTTGGGGGATGATGTAATGTCCCGGTGGCAGATATTCTGTTGTGGTCCGGTTGATGGGACTCCACAGCCTGTATTCCCCTTTCTGCCATCTGCGGCTCCATTACCATGGTCTTTGGCTCTGCGGCCTTTTCCGCCTGAAAGAACAGTGACTCCCCTCGTTTCTCTCCTAACATCCAAACACCTCCCTGGCAATCTGTTCTATTTCCTTGCGGAATCCACGGCTGTCCTTTAAAGACAGCTCCTTGAACAAGTTCCCGGCCAGCACCTGTTCCTCCACTTCAGCAGAGTGAGGAATCCGGAATGTTACATTTCCTAACACACGTTCCACATGTTCACTCGCCTCATTTGGCCGGATGTTGCTGGCTACCCGGTACTGCTTATCCGCATCCCACTCATGGTCCTGAAGGAGTGGGAGCTGGCTGGACAGGTAGCTGATAGATTTTAGGTCACACCCCACCAGGCGCAGCACGGAATCTGCCTCCATAAGTGCAATTGCGGACAGGATATCATTGACGATATAGCTGCTGCAGTCAATGATAATATAGGGTGTCAGTTCCCGCAGGCAGTCAATCAGTTCCGCAGCCTGGCTGGCATTATGGGGCGGATAGGTATATTCATTCTCCCCTTTCTGCATGCCCAGCATCATCAGATAGTCCAGATGTTTGTGCACCACGCAGTTCTGACGTACCAGGTTCTGCGTCACATGGGTCGCGGCCAGAATACTTCCCAGTGAATGTTCGGACTCCAGCTCCCCTGGCGGACAGATGCAGGGCAGCATGGGAGCTGTCATGTCACATAACAGGAGAGACACATTCCTTTTCCGGTCCGCCAAGTATTTGGCAAGCTTTACAGCCACGGTTGTCTTCCCGCTTCCAGGACTACCCCACACTGCCAACACGCCTCCCTTATCCTGGTATTCCTGACAGTCCCTCTTCTCTTCCCTGGAAAAAATGCTGTGTTTCTTGATATTAAGCATTCTGTTCCTCCTTTGTCCCTTCTGTTTCTGTTGTCTCTTCCCCTTCTGTATTTTTGCCGTCCTGTGCTTGTGTTTCCCCTGCCTTCTCATCTGCGGCTTCTTCCGTAGGATACAAACGTTCCAGTAACTGCTCCTGTGCCGCAATAAATTGCCCGGCTGTCTCAGTCTTCCCCCGGAACACAAGGGCAGCATGCAAGTTTCCTTCCGTCTCAAGCTCTGCCAGGACCTTACACTGAATGGGGGTAGCCAGTAATGTCAAAGTCGCCGGAAGGGATTTCTCCTTTTCCTTATTTCCAGTTTCTGTATTGGCGTCCACACCAGTACTATCTGTCACCGCAATGACCTGGACATACTGCAGCTCCTGTGGTATAACGGTTTCCCCCATCTTGCGGTAATCCGGTGCAAGGATGGACACAATATCACCGCTCCGTAGCTTGCCAGATACCCCCGCAGCAAAGGATTTAACGGTCACGGATATGGCTTGTTTATTTCCATCCAGCTGATACAGGTAAGTGTCTGCGCCTGGTGGCTGATCTGAAATCTTGGAATGAAGAACATAATCGCCTGGCAGAAGATCGGCTGTGGCATAGGCGCCTACAACACCCCCTAACTCCTTCATTACATCCCCGGGAAGGTTATAGCCACCCACCTCCACCATCTGAACCTTATCCTTTGTGATTTCATCCCCAGCCTTGATGGCTTTCTGAACCCGCACAATTTCTGTCTTTTGCGAGATGGCCTGATTAAATAAAGGGGTGACCAGAAAGCAGATGGCCAGCGATAATACAATACAGAGGATACCAAGGACCGTCCTGTTCTTAAGCAATTTCATTGAGCCCTCCTTATTCCCCCATCCGGGATAATCGTCTTACTTGATGCTTCCTTCTGTTCCCTCTTCTGACGCTTTTCAAAACCAGAACTGGTATTGAAAATGTAAATCGGGTCTTTTTACATATCTTCAATTTCATATCTTCACTCTCTTTCTGATCATTTTTGTTTCTGTGCATGGGATGATAGCCTGCGGATAAGAAATATTACCAGTATGATAATAATGAGCAGCAAGATGGCTGTCAGAATGGCCTTACCTTGCGCTGCTGCTTCGTCTGCCTGCTCCTTTTCTACCTCACTCGCACTGGCTTTCTCTGTTTTCACGGATTCCACTTCCCAGTCCGTCACATCAGGGATGGATACAGCTGGCATATCACACTCCGGCTGAACCGGGGTTTGCCTTACATCACCTTCTGTCTCCTGCCCCAATAACACAGGTAAGCCAGATATTTCAGCTGGGATTTCCGTTATTGGTGCTTCCAAAATAGTCAGTATCGCTACATCCTGCAACAGATGGTATGGCCTATATGCCCTCTTTCCCGTTGCATGGCTGCCGCCTGTTCCTCCTCCCGGACGGCGTGGTACATACTTCTCATCATCATCCGTTCCAGGAATGCGATCCGGTCCATTGAGCCAGAGCTCATCATCCTCTGTTCCGAAGATTCCGTCCTTACCAGGACGGATATTGGTCCCTTCTTGCTCCTTACGGTTGTCATAGCAGTCGTCTTCCGTACCATATATTCCATCGGGGCCAGGTATCAAAAGCAGGTCATCCTCATTCCCTGGAATACTATCCGGACCATTAAACCATATCTCATCATCCTCCGTCCAGAATTCACCATCAGGTCCCGGACGGACATTGGTAGATGAGTAAAAATCCTGGTTGTCATACCAGTCATCCCCGGTCCCATAAATACCATCCAATCCGGGATAAATCCGTACATCGTCTTCTGTACCGGGAGCGCCGTCAGGCCCATTGGACCATATCTCATCATCTTCCGTTCCAAAAATCCCGTCATTCCCCGGCCTGCGGCTGGTGGATGGATAGGTTTCACTGTTATCCATCCAGTCATCTGCGGTACCGGGGATTCTATCCCATCCATTGGAGACGGTAATATCATCCTCGGTTCCAAAGATGCAATCCGGTCCGGGCCGTGTATTCCATCCATTTCCATCATCCCGGTAATCATCCTCAGTGCCAAAAGTTCGGTCTGGGCCCGGGAAATGTTCACGCCCCTCATCATCCAGATAGAAATCATCTTCCGTCCCGTACTGACCATCCTTTCCTTCGTATATTTTCCGGTCATCACGGGTACCTGCCACTCCATCCTTGCCATTCAGATACAGGTTATCATCCTCCGTCCCGATGGCTCCATCCTTGCCTGGCCGTTTATTCGTCCCATCTCCCAGGTCCCGGAATACCAGGGTGAAATAAGCGTATGCATCCATATCCCGGTCTACCGTATACTCATATACGGGTACAATCTTCTGTCCCGGTTCTGGAAGTGCCTCCCCATACATAATTTCTTCCGCTTTCTCTTCCCCATAAGACTGGGCATACCATCCCAGAAAAGCATAATCCTCCAGGTCAGGGACCGGGAGAATTCCGATGGTTTTATCGTATGTGACCGCTTTCCCATTTATATCGCAATGGGCATTCTTGGTATGGAACATAATGCGGTACTCATTGGCGGACCAATGGGCGTGATAGGTCGTATCCTCATGTGGTACGCCAGTTTCTTCCGTAATCCGGGTCCCTCCATCTGGTTCCGTATAAAAACCCAGGAGGGTATATCCCTTCCGGATAAACTCCGGAAGCGTCCCGAGCATCCCCGTATATAGAAGTCCCTTCTGTTCATTCTGCCTCCCATCCATCCCATCCGCAAATGTTATGATGTATGTGTTCGGGAGCCATTGAGCATACAGTGTGACCGTATCCCCATAGATTTTCGTCAGGTTGAGTACGGACTGGCCATCCTCATAAGCGGCACCGCCACCGTCCGGTTGGATGTTCCATCCCTGGAATGTATGGTAATCCCTGGTGTACTGGTTAACGAATAATGCGACTGGCGTCTGATAGACGAACGGCTGACTGTTCATGTTTCCGGTGCCTCCATTGGCATCAAATACGACCGTATACGGATTGTATTTCACATCTGTCCTGGCATCACACCCCGGACGGGTACACCGTTTAAAGTAGGTACCATCATTGGCACCCATGTAATAACCGTCACTGAACGCATGTCCCAGGACACTGGTGGATTGGGTCTGGACCGAACCACAATCCTGGCAGGTCCGTCTCTGGGTTCCCTGCACCGCACAGGACGGCTCGGATGCAGTGGTCCATGGACCATAATCGTGTGCCACATTGAGATGCATGGTCCAGTGCGCCGGTCCGTAATAGACCCGGTCCCCCTCATTGTTCACCGTGTTCCATCCGTCGGCATGGGCATCCCAGTTTCCCGCCATATCACAGGTAACACGCATGAGCCAGGCATATTCGTATCTGGAATAGTACGAATCAGATGGATGATACAGTTTTGCAAAATCACTGAATCCGCGGCCTTTATTATCGTTGATATAACTTATATGAAAATAGGAATGTTTGCTTGCCCCCATTGGCCTCAGGATTAGGAGCTGCCCAGTCTTTAAGTTGACCATCACCTCTGTCCGGTTCAGGGAACCATTACTTCCGGAACCGACCTGAATCTGCACATCCGCACACCCATTTGGGCCATACGTCTTATATAGGCTGCTGGTAACTGCTGCGGCCGGAAGGGACGGCAGGTAATTGGTGGACTGCACCGGATATACCTTTGGGATGCGAATTGCATTTCGATTGGCATCCGGATCCCAATCACCCTGATAATACTCCGCTCCATAAGCAGCCCGAAGCAGACTACGTGGGATTGCATACGATCCTTGCTCTTCTTTTAGTTCCCCTACTTCTGAATCACCTTCTCCCGTTTTTGTATCCTTCATGGGTACTGCTTCTGATGCGGTTGCTTCCAATACCGTTACATCGGAACACGAAGCACCGTTTCCTTCCACGTTGATATCCATTGCTTCTTCATTGGTATGTGCTCCTTCCTCCTCTTGGATCGGCATGGCTATTACAACTTCATTCTTTCCTGATGGTCCCGCATCCCCGGAGAGGGACTGGTCTGAAGCATATGCCACCTGATGGGATAACATAGCCATGCTTAGTAAGATACATAACGTCTTTTTATTCATATCTGACCTCCGCCCATTCATTCTAGCAGCTGCGTCCTATCCTCCTGCACACAACACAGCAAGGCAGCCCATTGTTAGGAATGGGACCATGGGGTATGACTTAGGGGGCTGGATGACCTTCCAAGAACACCAAAAAAGATATCCCATATGATACACAAGCAGGGATACCGTCCCTAATACTGCTGCCTCCAGTCCGCCATACACACCTAAGTGCATACCGCATGCTGCCATAAACTTGATATCCCCTCCACCGATTCCTCCCCAGCATACTGCTGCAAAAAGAAAAGGGATAGCACACATAATCCCTGCCGGAGAGCCGCCCTGGTGCCCCAACAGGGAACAGGCTGCAATACAAAGATTCAGCCAGTCCGGTACCATCCGGTGGCAAAGGTCGGTATAGGAAGCGCCCAGCATAAGACCAATCCACAAGGTCAGTTCAAGGTTTCTGTACATCCTTTCCCTCTCACATGGACAGTCCTGCTGGAGCCATCTGCGGGACAGGTGATTCTGCCATCTGTGCCATCTTGCCCTGCTGTATCGTGAGTGCCTCCTTATAAGCAGACGTCAGGGCTTCCGTCATCTGTGTCCGAAATTCTGCTGTGATTGGAAAACAGATATCCCTAAATTCCCCATTTCCGGTACGATAGGATGGCATGGATAGGAACATGCCTTTCTCACCATTCATCAGACGTACATTCCGTATAGCCAGACACTGGTTCAAATTGATGGATGCTGTGGCAAGAATGTTCCCTTCCATACTGATGGAATTAATCTTTACATCAATATCCATCTTATTACCTGCATGTCCCTCTGGTTGTGTTTTGGGTTGTGCTTGTTGTGTTTTCATTTCTTAACATGCCTCCTTCCTTAACCTGAATAGTTGAACATTTCCGTAACCCTCTGGGTCAGGGTTGGGAGTACTGTATCCGCAAACAGCTTATAGAGCCCTGCCAACAGAAGGGCACCAATGACAACAGCCATCAATATTTTGATGGCTGTTCTGAACCTTGGATGTACACGATTGAGAAAATCTCCGGTTAGGTAGTGCCAATAATTTGGTTGATACATTGCTTTTGTCATTCATCTCCCTCTCTTTCTTGTTTCTGTGTATATAAAAAACACGACTGAAATTTTACATTCAATCGTGTTTCTTTTCATTTTAAATCAATATTAAGCTTTTAATTATTACTGGATTCGCTTTCTATATCCAAGTTTATGCAATTATTTTTACCAAATAAATCTTCTGCACCAGACAGTACTCCCCCAGACGGGTTAGGATAATAAACAATTAAATTGTCTTTAGCACGAGTACAACATACATAAAATAGCTTCTTTGTTCTTAGCAATATATTTGAAAAAGAATTTTGTTGCGACTTTGAAAGCGTACTTACTATATCTTTATCAAACAAATAGTTGAAGTTATAATTTGACCACCCTCCATTATCTAGAATTACAAGCACATTTTTATACTCTAGACCCTTTATTTTATGTTGTGTGGAAAACGGTGTGTACCCTTCTAAGTAATTATATAAATTTAAAAATTCTGCATAGGTTATACTTTTTACCCTCCAGTACAAGTATTCATTATTTTCAATAAAAGTCTTTAACTTATCATCTTTCAAACAAAGTCTTTCCTGATCTGCAAAGTCTATCACTGCCTCAATCGTATCATATTTCATTTTCAACAATTCTTCTATGCTATTTTTTAGTTGTATTTTATCTTGGTTTGAATTTATTTTAATTTGAGTTTTAATAAGCAGATCATTATACATCCCATTTTCATAAAGATACATTATATTCTGAATTTTAAATAAATGTTGAATTAGACAATCACGTTTAGCCTCCCTAACTGTAACTCCATCTACCTCAACTTTATCATCTATCAAATTATCTTTGTTAATAAACATACGGCTAACACTTCTATATGGGTAATCTTTTATATGTTCATATAAATATTTATTACTATCCCTATCTAACAACACATCCAGATGTTCTCTTCCCTTATAGTCCCCCTTTTTATATACCCATTTTATATTTTTAACAACATTTTCAAAGGACTCATTTTCATCAACTACATAACCACTTTTTTTAATTTCTTTTTTTAGATCTTGCTTAAATTTATAAAGAGGATCTTTATCATAAATATTCAGCAGACCATCAAATCCAGCCTCACTTGCAATTAAGTTATAGGTCAATCTTAACTCTTTTGTGTTCTTCGAATCAGCAAAATCCCAATCTCTACACCATTGTGAAAGTTTCACTTTCTTTACATCCATTTTCTCGGAATATAAAAATTTAACCATACCCATTTTTATTTTTCCGTCATTCATATTAGGAGCATTTTTATCTTGCGATTCCGATTGTTCCAGACCATCTACTCTAAGTTTATTCGCTACTTTTATTACTGAGTACGGGTTCCTTCTGTTTTGTTTTATTTCAGTTTTGTAAACTTGACCTTTTAAAACATAATCCTCGATATCACCAATACTATCATCGTAGATTGCTTGCATTGAGTCACCAAAAAATCCAACTATATTTTTATGTTTACTTTTGTTCAAACTATCTAATAAAATTTCAATTACCAACGGTGATGTATCTTGATATTCATCTACAAAAATAAATTGATACTTATCTTTTATGATATCGCATAGCTTTGAATATCTTTTAAACATCTCGTTCGCCAGTATGATAACTTCATCATGAGAAACTTCACCATAATTTAATCTTGTATATTCTTTATATTGAATTATTACGTCATCAGATATCGAAAACACTGTTGTTTCATCAGGATTTTTTATTCTCGCTTCAGAACTATTTACTAATTCGATCAATAACTCACGTAATTCCTTTTGAAATGTCGCAATGATATTCCAAAGAAAATCGTGTATTGTTGATACTTTTAAGTTCTCAATATTGGCTCTGTTCATTATTTCAATAGCAGCAGCGTTTGTATATGTTATGCATGCTATTTGAGCATATGGATAAACATCTGATACACATTTCAACGTTTCCACAAGAGAATATGTTTTACCACTTCCGGCCCCACCACTCAAAAGAAAGCTATGACCCTTTTTTATAATAGAAAATATTTCATCAACTTCTTTATCTAATCTTCTCTCAACCATATTAATCCCTCTCTGATGTAATTAGGAATTTTCCAATTTGAAAAATCAGTAATTTCATTTGACTGGCTACATAAAAGAACATCCATGGGAAATGAAGGCTTAGTTTTTATACATTCACTTGCCAACTCATAAGCTGTATATGTATATTGCAGTGTATCACTTGTCTTTGCACCAATCATATCTATATTTTTCAAACTATTAAATTTCTTAATATTACTCAAAACAAAATCTCTATTAATAAAAAGAAAAGCATCTTCAAAGCTCCTTGGATAATACTCATATTCCCCTTCCATTTCTTCTGTTTGATATGCTACCATAAGCTTTCCCTTTTTGTCTTGTATCCATTGACCATCAATATTTAATAATATTTTGTTTTCCGGTTTTCTAGTAATAAAGAAATTTAGCATTGTTCTTTTCCACGCTTTTAAAGGTACCGCATAATAGTGTTTTAATGCATTATTAGTACTTATAGTTCCTTTTTTCACCTCACACGCCTTCTCTACTGTTTTATCATTTCCTTTTTTATCTTTCGTAATTTGTTTTTTCCCTGAATCAATATCTGTAATGATTAGTGTTTTTATTCCTAAAAAGGCTAAAAACTTATCAAAGAGTTGAGAATTAGCTCCCGCTTCAAGCAGTGAAATATTTTGTGCCATTAATGGAATTACTGATTTATTTCCCTCTTCCTGATCTATTTTCTTCATCATTGCCGGTAATAATATACGCTCTGTATCTCCTTCGTACAAAATTACTTTATCTGCAAAAAATATTTCCGCATAACTGAGAGTGAGATATTGTTTTAAAAATTTAAATCTTTTGTTTTCAGGATCGCTCTCATCTTTATAATCTGCTTCAAGATTCTTTAAATTCTTGGAAATGACACTTGTACCTGAAATTTTTTGAAAATACTTTATATCGTCAAATTCGCATTCTGATACTATATGAGATGAATGTGTTGTGATTATTGTCTGTAAATTTATCTTATTCCTTCCATCTCCTCCTAAACTACCTTCTTTTAATAAACTTTTAATGTTTTTCATAAATACATACTGCATCTGTGGATGAGTATGTGCCTCTGGTTCTTCAATAAATAATAAATTAATATCAGCCGGAGAAACACTTTTATCTCTGTCATTTCTAAATTCAGATAAAATCGTTTCAATCTGTATAATAATGCTAATTAAATTTAGGTATCCTAAGCCATTATAACTTTCTGGCAGATGGTGTTTTTCTGCTTCATATACTACAGTTGTATTATCCTTTAACAGCTGTTGTTGTCTTAATGTTGAAATAATTTTCACTATTGTCTCATTTTCTTTTATTCCACCAAACTTCTTTACCTTATTCATGACATTCTCAAAAAGCCCTTGATAAACCTCTGTTAATGAAACATCAGTATCTATTAAAGCATCTTCAAATTCTTGAAATACTTGATTTTCTTCATCTCCTTTTATTCGTTCATAATATCTACTTGATAAGTTTGAAAGTGTTCCGTCATTATCTTTATTTACTGTCTCCCTTTTTGCTGCAATAGATTTTATTGAAATTATTTTCCCTAAATCTAATTTCTTTTTTTCTATAATTCGAAAAATTTCATGACACAATTTCTTTTTATTTATATCAAATAGTATTGTTTTATACACTATCTTGAAATACTGCCTTGACTTAGAATGCATATAATTCTCAAAGCATTCTCGTTTGGACAGTTTATTTTTTCTGTCTTTTTTAAACCTTAAATAATACTTATCAAATGAATCAACCAAGGTCAATATTGATCTTTTATCTATCGTATATTCCAATTTCAATACAATTACTTTATTATTAGGATCCAAATCTAACATGAGAGAGGAAAGGTTTGCCAAATTATCCTCATCTGTATACTCAATATAAATATATAATTCAATACCCTTTATTCGCTCTAATTCCCAATCGGTTTCAGAGTTTTCAATATATTTAAACAACTTATTTTGAAATTCAATATTAAAATCATCATAGTTAAACGAATTTGTGGTACTTTGATCACCTATAAATTTAGAAAGTACTGATAATACCGAAGTTTTACCACAATTATTTTTCCCTATAATTAGAGATAAATCTTTTTCTAAGTCAATTTCTATCTCTTTCAGCAATCTATAGTTATTTATTTGTAATTTAACTATATTCATTTTGTCTTCCCCCAATTTTCTTTTGTATCTCCGCCACCAACCGTTGCACCATGCAAGCCGGCCACATCTCCGATGGCTGCTTCTTCCCATCGTCCACACACTTCTTCAAACTTCTCTCCGCCAACACAACCGCCTGCTCAAAATCACCATACTGTACCAGCTTGCGATAAACGTCCCTGTCGTTCTTATAATACTTCTGCCCGGTAACCTTTTCAAACTTATCCGCAAACCGATCACAACAGGTATAAGACTCCCTGATTGCAGGCATCTCCCCGAAATACGCATACATCCATATCTCAAAGCAGGGATTTGACCATCCGGCATGTACCCCGTTTTTCTCCGCCGTCCATATAATCTCATCAAACCCTTTCACCTGATCCCGGTCAAATACAATCCATGGTATCCGATATTGTGATTCTTTTCCGACAAGCTCCAAAGCCCTTTTTACCAGTTCTACCGTCTTGGCTTTCTCCACCTTAATAATCAGCCGATCTTTCAGCTCTGCCGGTATGCTGTCACGAAGTCCCTCAAAATAATTTTTCTCCGTTTCCTCGGTGTCTGTCACAATCAGGTAATATCCCAGTTCCGGTACTCTCTGCCCCATCCGCTGATTCCGGTCTTTCCTCTTGCCGGCCCTGCGGTCACTGGGCTTTCCTCCACTCTTATTCGCCATTCGTACTCCTCCCCTTTAACATCTCCATAGGCCGGAGCGCAGGGATAGCGCCATAGCTGCCCGTCAGATAATTCTTTGCCAGTGCTTCATCACGGCGTACCTTATTTCCGTCTTCATCCTTGAAATCAGCAAGGGAATACAAATCGGAAACTCCATCCTGATTCTTGTCCACCAGCCATATCTCATCCCGGCGCAACAGCTCATTAGATAGCTGCCAGATATCATGTGTGGTAAAAATCATCTGCGCATGATTGGTATTGATTTTCGGTGATAAAAAGGTCAATATGATGTTTCTGACCAATAACGGATGAAGCCTTGCATTCAGTTCATCTACAAACAGGGTTCCGCCGTTATCAAGCACCTCTTTCAAAGATGGATATAAAGCAAACATCTTCAGCGTCCCACTGGATTCACTTTTCAACGGAATGGATTCAAATTCATCACAATCTGCCATCTTATGCAATGCGTCAATCTTATAACTGAGATCGGACTCTTTTTCAATTTCCCGCTGAACTTCCTCCACTTTAAAATCACAAATGGCATTATCAAATGATGCAAAATAGTTTACTACATTGCTCTGTATTTCCCTACTGGTGGTAAAACCTTTCGGCAGTACCTGGGAACGGAAAAAGTTCTCTGCAGGATTTCCGAAGTCCACAACCTCGTTATTCAGAAACCAGTCCCTTACCTTTTTCAGTTTCGATATCTTCAGCTTTGCCCCTAACGATACAATCAAAGTCTCCTTTTCCAATGCGACCTTTATATTTTCAATACTGCTCTTTGGCAGCCCGTTTACTTCCAGTTCTTCTCCCTTTTTTCGGTAAAAAATAGTCTTATACCGGTTTCTCGCTGTCTTGGCCTTGGAATAAAACCATTCCTCCACCACTTCATCATTCTGCAGCGCAAACCCATACTGATAAATTTTGCCAGTATTCTCTGAATTATCAACAAAGAACACTTCAAAGGTTGATTCCTCACTCCTGCTCTTGCTGTCAAACAAAAACGGGCTTACCCTGATGTAATCCGAATCTGCTTTTTGCCTGCTGTCGCTTTCACCGCCAAACTTAAAGGATTCCTCCACATAATAGCTCATGAATTTAAAAGCCTCGTAAATGTTAGACTTTCCACTGGCATTTGCACCATAAATGGCTGCAATCTTCAACAGCTTATCATTTGCCATCTCCACCACATGATCTTCATGCTCCGTTATCTTTGTAGCCGACAAATCCAGGGATACCTCATCCCGGAAAGATTTAAAATTTTTAAAGTTAAACTGTATCAGCATGGCACTCTCCTTCATTATACACTCTTCTACGTTCTTAATCCTATTATATGCCATTCCGCAAACAAATCAACGTTTATTTTCGTTTTTTCTGTATTTAATTGTATATATGTATATTCTATAATATAAAAACAACTATTTTCTTGTTTATAGGGAGAGGCAGGTCTTTCATCATATCGCAGCAAACCTTATCTCCAGATGTGGTTTCAAATAAAAACATTCTACCTAAAATTATTTTTCTATGGTTTATCCTTCCTGCGCCTCTGTTGTCTGCAAAAACATCACTTATCCTTGTGTACAGCTTCTTTGCCCTTATCTTTATAAAATTCATCAAAGGCATTAATCAAATTATAATGCCTTTGATGACACAAAATATTATAATTTTCAACTCCAAACTAATTAAAATCTTTTCTTAGCCGGAATAATTAAACATCTCTGTGACACGCTGGGTCAATGTTGGCAGTACCGTATCCGCGAATAACTTATACAGCCCTGCCAGCAGAAGGGCACCAATCACAACAGCCATCAATATTTTGATCGCTGTATCAACAAAATTTTCTGCTTTTTCCTCATGTATCAACCGCTTCACTGATAACACGGTCCTGAATACCAGCCGTTCCACTCTTTCCTTTACTTTCATAAACCTTCGCTCCTTTCTTTAATGGGCCAGTATGATAGGTCTGTTGAACCATGACGTTCTACATCACATCCCTATCTCTGGTTCATCCCCTTCCTCCCAATCCGTATCCATATCATCCTCTATCCGTTCCCGGCCCATCTCATAATCCGGATCCATCTGCTGTTCATACGCACAAAGGATGGATTGGTCAATCTGCTCCCGTATCTCGCGGCTTTCAAAAAAGCATGCATCCTTATATCCCACATGGCAGGGCATCTTGGTCCTTGGCATCACGACTTCTATCCCGTAATCATTTTCCTTCACATTCACATTCCCTCCTTTCTTCCTGTCCTACGTGCCTTCATTTCCTAAATAGGTTGTCTCTGGCATACGTCCTCACCTTTCATGTGGTCGGCTCCCTTGGTATCCAGGGATTGTCTCTGGATGAACCCAATCTTCTGGAATCCGTAATGGTCTACATAGTAAAACTCGCTTCCCTGCCTGTCATATAGTTCAATTACATCCGAGATAGAAATGGGGTGCCCCGTGGACCGCTGCGGGAACTCTCTCTCAAACTTGGTATAGATGGTTTCCAGGTCATCCGTCTCAATCTGGCAGTCATATACTACCTCATACCGGCTGGAATCCGGCATCCCATGATGTGATACCTGGTCCTCGAAATCAAGAAACCGCTCTTCCGGTGGCACCTCCGGCCTCAGTTGGTGGAGCCTGCAGTTCCTGATTGGCTTCAACTCCCCGGTCATGTCCACCCTCCCGTGTACGAGACGGTCATACACTCCATCCTGCCAGCATGGTTCCAGCCCCTTCTTCTCCTGCAGGAACCTGGTCAGGTATTCGTTCTTAAACATCGGGTCAAGGACGGCTTTTTCATCTTCCACATATCCGGCTATATTGCCATAATACAGGATGAGGTTATTCTTAACCGCAATGCCTGCCATCTCCTCTCTCCTTTCCGTTTCTCCGTTTCCTAAGAAGACGTTCCAGCTTCTCTCCCAGACCATCCTCTGTGCAGAACTGGATGTTCCCTCCTCTCACGACCAGGACGGGGGTTACATGGGAATCCAGGAACACAATCAGTTCGGGCAGTGTCTCCTGGTCCATGAGGGCCTCCAGTTGTTCCTCATCGAATGGCATCCTTAGCTTCACAATCCCATCCCTATCTGCCATATAGGCGCATAGCAGCCGTTCTTTGGACATTACCCCATCCATATGTCATCCCTCATCTTTCTGCATAAGATCAGCTAATTCAGCCAAAAGACTCACACGGCTTTTATCTGGCATCTGGCGGACAGCAGCACGGACATATGCCTCTATGGCCTCCGGAGACTGGTCCCCTGCCTCAATCAGCTCCACCTTCATCAGTCCAATCCATCCACTTTTATCTGCCTCCAGCCGTATGATATCTCCTGGATGCATTCCTGTTTCCTGACGTACACTCTTTGGAAGATAAATCCTCCCATTACCGTCCACGATTCGGTACGTCCTCTTCAGATCTGCCATCTAATCCCTCCATTTCCATAATGATCCGTACCTTCTCAGGGTTGATTCCAATTTCCGAACACAGTTCCAGTATTTCATGCGGCACGATTACCCCGGCCCGGGCCGGAAGAATGGTAATCCTCCTATCCTCGCACACAACCTCCAGGTCCTCATCCGGCTGGATGCCGGCTTCCTCTAACAGTTCCTCCGGAACCGTCAGATGCGTTCCATCCTCATACAGCTGGTCCGGCGTCAGTTCCCCCACCTCCAACGGGCTTACGAACACCTCCGGCCCGCCGCCATCTTCTTTTGCCAGATATGTGACATAGACCGTTCCATCTGCATTTGTGCCAATCGCTTCCAACACTTCTGCCGGTATTATCACTCTCCCGTCTTCCTCTGGCCTCATATTTAATTCTTTTAACCGCATGTTCCTCCTTCCTTACGAATAAAATCCGTATACATCCGACAGCTCTATCTGTTCCGGCAATTCCCTGCTCCTACACGCTGTATCATAGTTTGATATGAACACCTCCGCATACTCCTCCCCCTGGTTGTACCGCTGTGCCAGGTTATTCAGCCGTTTGACAGTCTCAATCTGATATCCTTCATACAGTCCACGGATATAGGCACAGTCGTTATAGGATAACAGCCATTTTCCCTGAATACCCCCAAGCACGTCACGGAGCCGCACATGGTCCTCCCGGCGGAACACCACTTCGTAATGTCCCTCTGTTTTGTAATAGGGCGGGTCACAATAAAAAAAGGCATCCTCCCGGTCATACTGCCGTATAAGTGCCTCAAAATCCTTGTTTTCCACCACGGTCCCGGCTAACCTCCTGCTTCCCTCCCAGAGCAGCCCGAATGTTCTGCGAATATCGAAGGGCTGACTCCCATAGGAAGTGCAGCTGCTTCCGTAGCTATATCGGATTAACTGATAAAAGCAGGCAGCCCGTTTTACATCATACATCCTTGCACGTTCCTCCAGGATAGGCCGGATATCTCCACACGCCTCTGGTGTCAGACATTGTTCTGCCAGATGTCCCTCCTCCTGATACCATGGACCTGGAGCCATGAATTCCTCCCGATTCAGAAATCTCTTCAGATAGTCGAACTCCTCCCTTCCATTCAACGGAAAGAATCCTAATTCCTGAATCAATGCCAGGGGCCTGTCCCGCACACACCGGAACAGGTTGGTCAGGTCAGAGTTATAATCATTGTATACTTCCATCCCGTCCGGCGGCTTTCCGAACAGAACCCAGCCTCCCCCGCCAAACACCTCGATATAACGTCCATAGGATAAGGGGAACCGCTGGTAAATCAGTTCCCTGAGGGCTTTCTTTCCTCCAATCCAACTGATAATGCTGTTCAATGGGGCATCACCTCCCTACACCATACCGACCTGTTCCATACGCCTCAGGCCATGTTCCCGCAGAAAGCATCCGGTCAGGAGGACGGCAAACAATTCCTGGTCCACCAGGCTACGGTCCGTCAGGTCCGATACCTTCACACATCCTGTCCGGTAATACAGGTCCTTGGCCAGATGAAACAGGATGTATCCTTTGACGTTGATGCCTCCAAGCTGTATATCCGAAAAAATTACCTGTGACATAGTAATGGCATCCCGTGCCTTATCCCAGAGATATCCGTCAGCGGCCAACAGATAAAGGGCGCAGGCATAGGATGCCTTTTGGTCCAGAGCAAGAATCTGTCTATGCCCCATGAGACCTCTGTATCGTTCCTCATGTTCCCGGTTTCGATAGACAGGGCCGTCCATACATGACTTTGTTTCCTCTACCCGCTCTATAAACTGGCTGTCGGGAATCCGTAACCGCAGTTCCTTTACCATCTTCTGGTATCCTGAAATCTTTGTGTCTCTGCAAAAAAAACAGGAGATCGCCATTTCCTGTCCCTTCCTGTCCGGAAGACAGGGATTCCCCTCCTGCATCAACACTTCGAATGCCTCTAAACTGCTGCCTGATAAAAAACGTCCTACTGGCATTTCATTTACCTCTCTTTCCTCTGTCCTTACATGTTTTGTGAACATTCGTTTTTCTCATTCTTTGTAGACCACCTTCTTTACTGCACAGGTCCCTGGGGTCCCATCTGACTGTTCTGTCCTGTTTCCAGTAGTTGTGCCCCCTGGAAAAAATAATGGACCAGACGTCTCATATCCTCAAACCCTCTTGTTTCCGGCATGCAGACCGTGATAACCACTGCATCTATGATGCTTCGTCCGTCCCGGATCCTGGAAAATTCACGGCTTTCCCCCCAGTAACCATCTCCTTCTGTATTGAATTCCTCATATCGGCTATCCGCTTCAAATAAATAGGTCACTGTATCAACTCCAATCTCTTTCTGCTCTACCTCCTGTCCCTTATAACAATAGCCATCCATGTAGGTGCTGATGGTTCGTTCCGGGGCCATATAGAGGGTCATGGTATCCAACATTTCTCCCGGCAGGTCCTCAATCGGTTGTTCCTGCAGGACGACCCGTGCCACAAAATTTTTAGGCACCTTACAATTCACCGCCAGACGGTCAAGTTTTTGGCCCTCAAAACGTTCAAAATACATGGGATCACCGAACCGTATATGCGTTGGACAGTCCACTACATAAATTTCTTTCTTCACAATTTCCTCCTTTAAGGCCGCATATATTACATCCACGTACTTCCGTCACTCCGACTTCTCATTCTCTGCCCTCCACAGCTCCAAATCGGACAGGCTGATTTGTCCTTCCGTGTTCTTATCCTCCATCCACCAGGCAAAGACATCCTCTGCATCCTTCCATCGGGTTGTTATCCCCTGCTCCTGAATAGATGTCAGCATCACGCCGAATGCCCGTAGATAGGCCCTCTGGTAGCTGGGAAAAATGCGGAATTCGGTCCAACGGTTCTTTGCCGCCATGGGGCAGCCAATGCACCCAACCCGGTGAAATCCCCATTCATACAGCGGGTTTACCGGAATACGCTCGGACTGGATATAGTCCCATATATCCCGATCCAGCCAGTCCACAATAGGATTGCAAATCCGTTTTCCTTTTATGGCGCATGTCTCAAATAACATACGCTCATCGACATTGTCATTGTTAAGAATAATCTTCTTGTTCTTATCTCTTGTGTAGTTCTCAAAAACACCACGATTATTCCTGCGTTTCTGACTTTCCGCCCATCGTACCCCGGTCGTTATAAACCGGTCCTGACAGGAATTTTCCTTCAGTATCTCACAGCAATAACGCTGCAGCCTTGTAGGTGGGAACCGTTTCATGGGAATCAGGGACCACATGGACACGCGCTGACCTTTGTAATACGGATAGTGAATGCTGCACGGGATTCCCTTGCTTTCATATTCCCTGAATATCTGCCGTACATAATAAATTGTCTGTGGTGCGTCGGCAGTAGTCAGATTATGGTGAAGCTCAAAGGGTATGCCAGCTCTCCTCACAATCTCCCTGCAAACAGCACTGTCTTTCCCTCCACTGTCCGTAACTACTAAGGGACGGCCATATATCCGCAAAGACATTTCAGATGCTGTTTTTGCTCTTTCTATCGCTTTCTGCTCTAAATCCATTCAAAAAAGAGTCAGATATCTTTTCCCGGCCGGAACTCTGCCTCCTTCTTTTTGTCTCTCTTGCAAAAGAAAAAAGACACTGATTTTCATCAGTCTCTCCCTGTCATAACAATCTGCTCTTTTCTATTTACACTGCAACCACCCTCGCCTTCCTTCCAACACAATTTCATTGCCCCGCGCTCAATTCACAGGTTCATTTTAGGAACCTGTACAGGGTCTTATCTTAAAAATGTGGCGTTGCCCTCATATCCGCTAATTTCATATAGAAATTCATTGAGCACACCGAAAGCGGACATAAAAACAGAGGCGTCATGACATATTCTTTATGTATGCCACAACAGCCTCTATATCATTTAGCACTTATAATTTACCCCGGCCTTCTGCGCCTGGCTCATCTGAGCCTTCCGGTCTATCAAATACACCTTATTCCCCTTCTTGAACATTGCCCCTGTCTGCTTAAACCAGAAGGGTACATCATATTCCACACATTGCTCCATGGAATCAAGTATCCAGGAGAAGTCACAGACTCTTGCGTCCGGCCCGGACTCTCCACCCCAGGTAACACCTTCTATCTTCCCTGTGGCCAAATATTTCCGGATATCGATCTGCTCCAGCATTGGCTCATGAATCACAGTCCGGTGTTTGATTGGCAATTCCAGAAAAACAGGCAGGCGGTAGTCAGCCTGATTCTGATTCTCACAGGTACAGCAGATGGTCACATTTTCATACCCGCTTCCCCAGTCCCCCGGTAATTCCACCTCAAACCGGTGGATACGTTTGGTAATAATAACAAAATGCAGATCGCTGCGCCTACGAATGATATTCCATGCTTCCGCACGCCATGCATCTGCCTCATCCAGAAAAAAATCAGAGGTCATGCAGGTATACACACTCTCACCATCTGGCTGCAGCTTGTAGTCACCCTTGCGGTTACATTTAACCGGCATATCAAATTTAGAAGTACGGGTTACAACACTGCTATCCTTACCAAATTCAGCATCTCTCCGATAAACATAGCAATTCGTACAGCCTGGGCTGATTTTTTTACATCCATGCCATGGATTCCAGGTTGACATATCACCACCTCCGGTTTTCACTACCAAACAGGTCAGAGGAGCCCTTTCTCGTAAATTAAGCTCTTATTTCCCACTCTCATAGACCATCAGACATTCTCTCTCGCCGGTATCTTTTTCTGTCATTCGCTCCCGGACCGTGAACCCTTCTTTCAGGTAAAAGGCCATTGCCCCTGTATTCTTATCGAACACATGCAAGGACAACCGTTTCTTCTTTTTCACCGTTTCAATTAGCTGATGGCCAATTCCCTGCCCCTTGTGTCCTGCCGCTACAAAAATACCGGCAATATATTCCGCGTCCATTCCGATGAATCCCAGAATTTCGCCATCCTCCTCGTACACATATACCTCCGCATTGGGCAGTACCGATTTTACGGAATCGAAATTCTTCTTCCAATACTCGGCGTCTATAAAAGAGTGGGCTTCCAGATTTCCCTGGAGCCATATATCCATAATCTTGTCTAAATCCTGAAATTCAAATAATCGAATCATCTCTCCGCCTCCTTGCCTCTCTATTATATCGGACCAGCATCTATTGTGCAAGTGCTAATAGAACATTTGTTTGTTTTTATCGAATCACATCGTTCTATATGACAGAACGGTTGGTTACTATATAATTACCGAAGCCCGGTCGTCGTTATGATGAGCCAGGATATCTTTCTACAGTCCTGCTCTAGCACCTACTATCTCATTAATATATCACCTAATCCAAGCTCCTCATTCTCCTGAACAGGGGTATCCAAACGCCGCTCTGACTGCTGATGTTCCTCCGTCTTTTGTATAGGCCCTCCATCAAGAAAACCGCCTAATGTGTTTGCAACATAATCAGACAACCATGTGCCTCCAAATGTCTCATGACTACGAAGCCTCCATATAGCCAGCTTTCCGAAATCGAGTTTCACATCCTCAAATGGAAACAGCAGGTTGGTTGATCCCTCATGGAAAAATGACCTCACATTTCCAAACTTTGTCCCTCCCAGTAAGATATCTTCCTGTGTCAATAATTCATTAATCCCATTCACCCATTCCTGTATATCTCCTCCACAGCCCTGCAAAATCATCCCCTCCTTGTGTTTCATCTGACGCAACTCATTTATTGTGATCTCCATGAAACTCCTCCTTCTACTTTTATGACAGCTCAATTCTTCCATATTTCCCTACAGCTATCGTTCTATATAACCCTCAACATGACAGACCGCGGAGCTCATCCGTTCTATCGTCTTCTGTTCTAAATCCAATCGCCAGAGAGTCAGATATCTCTTATCCCGGTCGGGATCCTGCCTCCTTCCTCTGGCTTCCTACAGGAGAGTGATTTGTATAAAAAAGGGGGACCGCCTTTATCTATCTTACATAAACGGTTCTATCCTCCCTGTTTCCTGTTCTGGAAGGTCTGGCCTCTTTAACTCTTCTTCCGTCATGATGCACAGCGCAGTCCCATAGTCCTCATCCCATAGTCCGATATGCAGTTCCCCCCTCTCCGTATGGATGGGATATTCGAGGAGGGACAGTCCCCATCCCTCCTTCATTTGACGCAGCCAGTCCCTCTTCAGTTCCTCTTGTTCTGCTTCTGTCAATGTTCCTATTGTCCTTACCTCAAGGGCACACCACAATTGCCCGCCATATGCTTCAATCTCCGGAACCATACATTCAACCTTTGCACGTAGCAGCTGATGATTCAGGAAAGCTCCCATACAATCTTCGTCGGATGGCAGATGCCGTTTAAATACAGTCTCAATGGCAGTCTTCTGTTTGATTAAACGTTCACCTGATAATATCTCCGGCATGAAACCATCTCGGTTATTCCAGAACATTGAGACTGTCAGGGGGCTATAGAGCCGGATGGTCCTGTTCTCTGACAGACGGCAGCTGTAATCCTTGGTTGGATGAAATACATGGCCTGTGAATGTGGTTACCATGTATCGGTCCGGAAAGGATTCCATATATTCCTCATAACGGCAGAACGGTTTCAGCTCCTCTGGCAGGACTATCCTGGAATACTGTAGAGCCAACATTCTCGCCATCGTCTTACGGCCCATCTTATCAGAAGGGACATACACGTGGTTTTCATAGTCTTGGATAATATCACATGCTTCCCCTATGGTTTCCGGCAATCCAGCTTCCAGAATAGCATAGAGTTTTTCCTTCTCCAGTATCCCTCTTCGGGCGACTTCCCTGTCGATTACATCGGCTACCCGGTCTAGTTCAGATAACGTAATTCCTGGTGGAAGATAACACGAAAGTTCCCCCAGATAACCACTGGTGTGCTGTATGGCATAGGCGTCCCATTTTTTCACTGCCGGACTGGCTTTCTTCTGTTCTGTAAGCGGAAGTTGGAATATTTCTTTATTCCAGTTCTCATCTGTCATATGGACAGAAAGAAAACATCCTTTGTAAGAGTCATACCCTTGTTCCTTACTCCTACACGGGGCAGTCTGTTTTTTAATCACATAACCCATAGGGGTCATACAGCCTTTCGTGCTTACATATTCCCTTCCAATGGATTCAAAGTCCAGAAACGGCTCAATTCTCTTGTCTATCTGTATTCCTCGCTTTTCCAACTCCAGACGCCCGGCCGCTTCCCAGTTTTTCATGCGGTCATCCAGGATGTAACGGTCCAGGTTCTTTGCCACGTCCATTACCGTTTCGATTGAGTCCGGATGGTCCCACATAAGCGCTGCACCGAATCTTTCCATCTCATCTTTCTCCCACACGGCCATCTCCCGAGTAAGCTCATTGAGCAATTCCAAATGTCCATTCTTAAATACCGTACAATCCTCCAGGCATTCTGCCAACGATGGCACGTCCGATTCCACCCCGGCGATAAACGGTATCATACTAGAAGCATGCATCCCTTTCAGCTCCATGTATATCCGTTCTATCTCATCCTGACTGGCGGGCAGGTCCATCCATACCCCCTGACTGATATTCTCTCTCTTGATATATATTCGCATCTTACATCTCCAAATAAAAAGAGACCTCCATAAAGGCGGCCCTACAACTATTCTAATCTATCACACCAGTATCGCGATTCTTAAACTCAAACTCATTGCATCACCATGTCTGATACTGACCTGGCTGATTCCCACACAAACGTCTGCTCATTTCTGGAGGCGGCACCATAGGGAGTCATAGCAGCACCTTTCTTCAGCATATAACGCTCCCCATAACCCCTGAAATCAAAATAAGCGAAGGAAGGATCATCTGTATCAATACCTGCTTTCTGAAAGACCTGTTCCGCATAGCATTCTAATGAAATGATAGATGGGTCCAACTCATAACAGTTCAAATTGTTTGCAATATTCAAATTCAACTCCAGGTCATTACTTTGTTCAAATTCCAATACTGCCTTATATTTTATCAGTGTTTCCCCATCAGGAAATGACTGGATCCGCTCTGCCAGGATATTTAACTCATTGATGTCCGTATCACTGGCCATCTGATAAGTAAATAGTGGAACAATGCTCTTTACTTCAGTAATAATGCAGGAATCCAACGAAGAAACTTCCAGCCGTTTGAGAGCCTGGTCTATTTCCATTTCTTCTGCGGGTAAATCCAACCATACGCCAGAATGTTTTTCTGGATTACAGTCCAGGGAATTCAACCGCAAGGAGATAACCCCCTCATGGATGTCTGGATATTCCGGAAGGTGTATCCCATCATATGTCTCTGTCCATATGTCAGATCCAAAGAATAGGTAGCCTTTCGTAGTGAACACTCCCTTATCACTTTTCCGGAGTGCCCGCCCTACCTTTTCTTCATCCAACATCTCCAATACTTCATCGGATGCCTCCTGAATCACATCCAATAACTCTCCCATCAGGCATAGTTCCCCCAGCATGTTATCATTCAGGATATCTGGTTGGAATACAAATGAGTCCAGGTTATAACAGATATTGATTAATTCCTTCATATCAATTCTGTTTCCATCTTCCTGGCGTAGTTTAATAGCTCCTTCGTAAGTATTGAGTTGTGCTTCATTCATCTGGCTCAGCTTATAGGCCAGTAGGTTTACTTCTTCTAGCTTCTTTTCCCCGCATGCTTCCAATACATTGTCGAGAAACTGCGGCCAGTCCTCAAACCACTTCAGAGCTATTTCTTTCTCGGAAGGTGTATGTGCACACGCCAGAGCATCCGCAATCCCTGCCTTGCCTGCTGGAAGCTTCAGAACTGCACCTGTGTATCCCCGCTGTCCGATGTATTGATTTGCCATGATTGTTACCTGCATTTTTGTTTTATACCTCCAAAAAAAAGAACCACCACAAAGGCGGTTCACCACATATTTCAGTTATCTTCATACTCCTGCATCTTCAGTCTCACACTATATCGGACATTGTTTTATACTCCCTCCTACTTTTTTCTAACCTATTGTTTCAATCTATAAATACCCCATCACCCCTCTTGTTATTTGTAAATCGATTTCTTGCAGTGTTCAATTCTCTTAAATTGGACCTTACTATAATTTCGTAATGTATTCTTTGCCCTGCATATTCAGAAAAGGGTTCTTCACTCTTTTTTACGAACTGAAAGCCTGCACTTTCATAGGTATGCTGCGCAGGAACGCAAACCTGATTCGTCCAAACGACTATCTTTTGGGCCCCTTGCGCAATAATGCGCTGAACGGCCTCCCGCATCTGTCGTTTTCCATAACCGTTTCCTTTGTATTTCGTCAAAATACAGTTGTGTCCGATTTCTGTTGATTCAGGTAGATTGGTCGGATTCCAGGAAACAAACCCGATAGATTTTCCTTCTGAGACTGTCATAAAGCCGCTAAAATCAGCAATATGGGGATTATCATAAAAAAAATCATCAAATTCTTGCCATTGGTCATGCCAACTACGTTCAAATTTCGGTTCAAAAGAATAGCCGTCTTTTAGAAGAGTTGCAAGTGTTCCACGAGGAAAATCTGTTATCCTTTTAAATTCAATCTCCATTTTCTCCTCCACAATTTCGATTTATTAGCCCAGTAATCCTGAAATGTTTTAATCAACAACAATTTTGACAGGAGAACACGTTCCACGATTGCACTTACTTTCAGAAACACTACAAGCGGCAACTCCCAGTGTAATATCTATCAGTGCTTTTAATACAATTTTGTCACCCGCTTTAGAAACTGGTTCTTCCACTGAAATACTGTCATTGGTGTTGATTTTCGTGTGCATGAATAAGTTGACAGGTACGATAACGGCACGTTGTTCATCAAGCACCCTATTGATATTATCAAAGCAGTTTGGATGTTCTTCGCCATTATGGTAGAAGAAGTCATACATTTCTGGCCGGCAACATGGGTGGAGCAAATCATGTTCTCCCACATCATCCGTAAGCACTTTTATCATGGGGCGGTATAGGTTTGTATAAATAATATCTCCAACATTTAATTTCAAAGATTCGTTACAGTCAATCGTCACTCCAGTTGAAAGAAATTCATTTACATTTCCATTCACTTCGGCAAAAAAATCTACCACTTGCCCGCCTTCAATATCAATCACTGTAATACTTTGACCTTGCTTAACATCAATTTTCATTCCCGAACACGCCGGAATTATATACTCTCTACTCAATGTATTTGCCTCCCAATTTCCGATTTAGGTAAATTATACCACATAGAACTTTCTCCGTCATGACATTCATCAGTCTTACATCTCAAATTCATTGACATCCATAACATCTCGCATCCACTACTATGCCAATTTTGAAGTATCAACATCTATCCAGATGATATAATAAAACCGCTATATTTTCGTCATTTCAAGGCCATTTTTCACTTCAAAGCCGTGGGAAGGTGTCGTTCCAATGATAAATAAAAATTTTGTAAGATAAACTTAACTTTCTGCACACCATATTTCTCCATTTTATATTTTATAATAAAAATATATTAACTACATGTTCTGAAAGTGTTACTATAATGCGAAATAGGAGGCATTCTGATGAAAATAGAATACTTTATAGCAGGTGTGACTGTGTATTTCTTTTTCAGTCTGCTTAAAGCCTTATTATATCCATAAAGATGGAAGGGTGGAAAAATAAATATCAATTTAAACCTCATGAGATACTATAATTTTAATAAAGATTATATAGAGAGCATCTAACAATACCATTGTATAAACGAGGTAATATTTATGGATAAAAAACTATATCGTTCAACAAACGACCGTGTTTTTCTTGGCCTTTGCGGCGGTCTTGGAGAATTTTTCGGGATAAACCCATTGGCTTTCCGATTGATTTTTTTCTTCTCAGGGCCTGGACTTTTAGCCTATCTTATACTCTGTGCTTTTGTTCCAGAAAAACCATATTAAATAAACATTCACTAATTCACCAGCTTTACATCTCAAGTTCATTGATACCCATATCTTCTTCTACCTGCTCATTGGCAGATATAATGTTTATATATTCACTTTACCGTGTTCATCTAATGTTCGGAATGCCACAGCTATTAAATAAAGGATATTGCCATTAGCTCTGACAAGGTAGAGTTCGGCTTTAGTGATTAGCCGGAAAACGTCTCCCACTTATTCTTTATGCTGATTCACAAGTTACTATTTAAAATTATTAGTGCTTCTTGATTATCGCCCTGATACCAACACAATAATATAATCTATACTCCATCCTCCTCTGTGTAAGCTCCAATGTACGCGGGCAAAACAGCTTCCAGAAAACTGAAAAGCCCCTAGTTCACTACTCAAACCAGGGGATGTCATCTACACCTTTGCGATTTTCACGTTCAAATTCACAGTTGAAAGACATTTCATTTTTACCTATTTCTTGCCAAAAACCACAATATATAGTGTTTTTATATGCATTTTTTCAAAAAGTCACAAGTCCTATCCACATCACAATTCCAACCTCTGGTGATTGGATGTTTTAGATAATTTGATCACCTGCTGCTATAACTCACTTCAAATCAATATTCATTACTAACTTATCAAAATCCGACTCATATAATTGATCTTGTATCACCCTGTGTTTTTCAAATTCACTTTCTGCAAAAGCTTTTGCAATTTCATTCTCCAACCTTTTTTTATCAAGTACATATCCTTGTAACGTAAATGTTCTTAATACCTTTGTCGCCCATTGACGAAACTGCGTCGCTCTTAATGAATTAATTCTATAGCCCACTGAAATCACAGCGTCCAGATTATAAAATTTCGTTTTATATTGTTTCCCACCAGAAGCAGTTGCCGAGGATTCCTCGATAACTGCTTCTGGTACTAGTTCTCCATCCTTAAATATATTTTTTAAGTGTAGCGAAATATTATCGATACTACACTCAAATAACTGTGCCATCTTTCAATTATCTCTTCATATCCATATTGTCCTTTTGTATGTATGAATTTTACATTCTCCAAACGATATTCTTGTTTCATATTCTTACACCTCCTTTCTGTGAATATATTATTGCCCACAATGGTCAGCAAGTCTAAATCCTGGCTGGAAATCCCTAATTACATTAAACTTTAAAGGAAGATTACGACATCTTGGTGCCGTCTGTCTCCCTCTTTTAACTGATTTTATCGCCATCCACCAACCTCAGATCTATTCACACGATTTAACAGAAATCTATTATTCGCCAACTGCCTCCGGGAAGGTTTGGATGTAGATAACACAATTATTAGAGGGCAGAACACACCCCAAATGTAATTCAGCTTCATACATATTCCAGCTTAACAGATTCCAATCAACATCTGAACTGCACTCCATGAATAACCTTTTTATAAAAACAGGAGTGTCACTGTTTTGACACTCCATATCACTTTTCTGGATTTTAATGTAGAACTTTATATGCTACTCTAAAAATTTCTTTTCCCATGCTGCACCGTAACAATATCCACTTCCTTCTTTCTTGCATGA
>ENA-OWPD01000687-OWPD01000687.1-human-gut-metagenome-genome-assembly--contig:-NODE-687-length-35288-cov-9.414498_pt1 | contig 35288 bp, 24 predicted proteins | sample MGYA00248262_ERZ651842 | MGnify/ENA primary metagenome ERZ651842 (study PRJEB26924, sample SAMEA4378253) | human gut metagenome | biome: human gut; feature: human-associated habitat; material: faeces... | reverse complement strand
TGGCCACAGGCAACCGCACCAGCGAAAAGGGATACCAGCCCGCAGGCGCCTACAGGAACGGAGTCCTCATAGAGGAACCGGGCGGCGGTGTGTGCCAGGTTTCCACCACGCTGTACCATGCCATTATCAACTCAGGATACAAGACAACGGAGCGGAATTTCCACAGTTTTGCGCCCGGTTATATTGATAAGGGCCAGGACGCCATGGTGAGCTTTGACGGCTATGCGGGCCCGGACCTTAAATTTGTCAACACCCAGAACACTTCCATCGGCCTCAGGGCTTCCTTTGACGGAAAACAGCTGAAGCTTTCTATTGTAGGCCTTCCCCTGCTGGAAGAGAATGAACGCATTTCCATGCGCTCGGAAAAGATCAGGGAGCTGGAACCGCCGGCGCCTGTTTACGAGGAAAACCCTGAGCTGGCTTATGGGGAGGAAAAGATAGTGGAGCAGGCCCAACCGGGCTCGGTCTGGAAGTCCTACCGCATCCGTACAAAAAATGGACAGGTGGAGGAAGAGACCTTCCTTTACACCAGCACCTATAAAGCAAAACCCGCTAAGATACAGCGCAATTCAGCCGCCCTGCCGCCATCACAGGAGCTTCCCCATACAGACGGGGGAGAAAACCTCCAGGAAGGGCAGACAGAAGAAGCTGCCGCAGAAGGGGAGGTCATAATGCCCTTTGGCTCATGAGCCGGCTTGGAGGCTGGCTTATGAATTGGTTTATGAAATAAAAAATAAGTGCATTTTTCTGAAAAGAATGGTATGATTTAATGAAAGACAGCAGCAGGCTGTTGCAGATAGGAAAGGGGAATTGGAAAAGTGACAAGTGAATTTACCATTGCGGTGCATGCGCTGGTTTTTTTGAATCACAAGGGAACTGTGTTTTCCAGCGAAGGTCTTGCCGCAAATGTCTGTACCAATGCTGCCAGGATACGTAAGGTCATGGCAAAGCTTAAAAAGGCGGATCTTGTGAAAACAAAGGAAGGTGTGGACGGCGGTTATCTGTTCCACCGTGACAGCAGGGACGTGAACCTGTCCATGGTGGCTGAGGCTCTGGATACCCCCTTTGTGGCTGCCTCCTGGAAAAGCGGCAATCCGCATATGGCCTGCCTCATTTCGTCAGGCATGGCGGGAATCATGGACGAGCTCTATGGAGAGCTGAACCAGTGCTGCCAGGCATATTTAGAGAAAGTCACCATTGCGGATTTGGACAGCAGAATCTTCACGGGCGCCCCGAAGGCTGTAACAGCCATATAAAGACAGAGAATAAACCCTGGTGAATCAGGTCGGCGGATGCCGGTTTTTCACCAGGGATTTTTGGGCTGTATAAACCCGTATGATAAGCTGTACGATAAAGTACATCATTTGTTACATGAGAGGAGACAAGGGACAGGATGAAGAAATTGAGGGGATTATTCCGGATTATATTTGGAAGGACGGCCTTTGTGGTGCTGTTTATGGCCATACAGGTGGGAATCCTGTTTGGCGCCTTCCGGTGGCTGGAAGAGTACATGCACATTGTATACGCCATATCCATCCTTTTGAGCGCGGCAGTCATCATTTATATTTTCAATGAACCTATTAATTCCAGCTTTAAGATGGCCTGGATTGTACCGGTTCTGGTGATTCCGGTGTTCGGAGTCCTGCTGTATATATTTGTGCAGATGCAGTTCCAGACAAAGCTTATGGCCCGGCGCCTGAAAAAAAACATAGGCGACACGGCTGCTTACCTGAAGCAGGACAGGGAAGTACAGGAGCGAATCAGGGAAGCCAGCAGGAGAAGCAGCCATCTGATTGATTACATGAAGGATCACGCGGGGTATCCTGCCTACGGCAACACCCATGTGGAATATTTTCCGCTGGGGGAGGACAAGTTTGAGGCTCTCATGAGGGAGCTTAAGGCGGCCCGGCATTTTATTTTCATGGAATATTTTATTGTAGAGCGGGGATACATGTGGGACAGTATCCTGAAGGTGCTGGAGGAGAAGGTAAAGGAGGGCGTGGAGGTCAGGGTCATGTATGACGGCATGTGCTGCCTCATGCTTCTTCCGTACCATTATCCCAGGGTGCTGGAGAAAAAGGGAATCCGCTGCAAAATGTTTTCGCCTATAAAGCCAACCCTGTCCACCTATCAGAATAACAGGGATCACAGGAAGATTGTGGTTATAGACGGCCATACGGCCTTTACCGGCGGTGTAAATCTGGCGGACGAGTACATCAACCGCAAGGTACGCTTTGGCCACTGGAAGGATACGGCCATCATGCTGAAGGGAGACGCGGTACAGAGCTTTACCATGATGTTCCTGCAGATGTGGAATGTGACGGAGAGGCAGCCGGAGGATTACGGGAAGTACGCGGTCCCAAAAGACTATGAACATCCCCAGTCCTCAGATCATTCCGGCTTCGTCCTGCCCTATGGGGACAGCCCTATGGACAGGGAGCAGGTGGGAGAGCGTGTTTATCTGGATATACTGAACCAGGCCAGGAGCTACGTTCATATTATGACGCCCTATCTGATTCTGGACGACGAGATGGTCAATGCCCTGAGCTATGCCGCCAAACGCGGGATTGATGTAAAGCTTATTATGCCGCATATTCCGGATAAAAAGTATGCCTACATGCTGGCCAGAACCTTTTATCCGGAGCTCACAAGAGCCGGCGTGAAAATTTACGAATACACGCCGGGCTTTGTCCACGCCAAGGTTTTTGTCAGCGACGACGAAAAGGCTGTGGTGGGCACCATTAACCTGGATTTCCGCAGCCTTTACCTGCATTTTGAATGCGCGGCCTATATTTACCGCAATCCGGTGGTCTTTGACGTGGAGCGTGATTTTGAGGAGACCCTTAAGAAATGCAGTCTTATCACGATGGAGGACTGTAAAAATTACAGCTGGATGGGAAAGAAGCTGGGACGTCTCATGCGCCTCGTTGCCCCTTTGATGTAATAGGAGAGAAAGAAAAACTGAAAAAATGCCTGTGGAAAAACGGAATTCATCCGTGTATTCACAGGCTGTTTTTGCGTTTTTTTGCGCGCTTATCACAAAATGAACACATTACTGTGATAGAGTATAAAAAATAAAAGATAATACCGATTGATTTGAGAGGAGCAAAAGCAATGAAAAGACCACTTGCAGCCTGCCGTTATGTGTGCGGTTCCCTGGCAGCCATTACTGCAGTGACCTCGGCTCTGCCTGTGACTGCCGCAGCCAATACATCGTCTGCAAACTTTGACATGAGGAGACAGGTGGTGAACCTGACCGGAATCCTGAATGTGACGGATTACACAGGACAGGTGACCAGAGGGGATTTTGCCAGAATGCTGGTGAATGCCTCCAGCTACCGGGAAAACCTGCCTTCTTCCAGCGTGTCCGTGTTCGCGGATGTGCCGGGTACCCATCCGGATGCTGTCTATATCCGCATCGCGGCTTCCCAGGGATGGATGACCGGTTTCCTGGGAGGGCTCTTTAAGCCTGAGGAGTATATTACATATAAGGACGCTGTGAAGGCAGCGCTGACCATGCTGGGGTATTCGGACGAGGACTTTACCGGGGACCTGGCGTCCTCGCGCATTTCCAAGTTCAACTATCTGGAGCTGAACGAGGAGATGAACCGCCAGCCGGAGGAAGTGCTGAACCAGACAGACTGCATGAACCTGTTTTACAACCTGTTAAAGACAAAGAAAAAGGACAGCAGCGAAATATACGGGGCTGTTCTGGACTGCGAGCTTAACTCAGACGGGGAAATCAATCCCATCACCATCCTGGACGACGAGCGCAAAGGCCCCATACTGGTGCGCAAGGGCTTCAGCGTAATCCAGTCCGTGCCCTTTGGATCGGAAAATGCCAATGTATTTTTAAACGGAACAGCCAGTACACTGGAGGCAGTGAAGGCATCCCAGCAGGATGCGGGCTTTGCCGTTGTCTACTATAATGTGAAGTCCAAAACCATCTGGGCCTACACCACCAGGGGATGGGACGATGATGATCTGGAGGGAAACAACGCCTATGTGCTGTTAAAGGGCGAGGTCAAGAACATTTATTATAAATCCACGGACGTGATGACGCCCACCTCCATCCGTCTGGAGATTGATGACGACAATTCGGACGGGGACTTTGGGGAGGATGGAATTGACGAGGACGGATATCTCACCATCAATCTGAATTCTTCGGAGCTTCAGTACCTTTTTTCCATTTACGGCGGCATAGAGGTAGGGGATGAGGTGGTAATGGTATGCAATAAGAGCGGCAGCAGCTATACGGCAGTTGACGCCATAGAATATTAAGGGTGAGGTGCGGTATGGAAGAAAAGAAGAAAGGCGTCCTGCGCTTTTTTAAGCTCTCCGCGGGAAGACATAAGAGGGAAGCAGCACCCGGCACCCCGGCACAGGCAGTAAAAGGCAGAAAGGGAAGAAAGAAATGGGTAAAGCCCCTGGTAATCCTGCTGATAATAGGAGCAGCCGCAGCCGCGGCCATGACCTTTAGGGGCATGAAGGCAAAGGCAGCCACTGCCCAGGCACAGTCCCACAATACGGCATCGGCGGAGCGCAGGGACATTTCCTCAGAACTGTCTTCCTCAGGAACCCTTAAGGCCAAGGACACCTACAGCATCACTTCCATGGTGGAGGGCGAGGTGTTATCTGCCGGCTTTGAGGAGGGGGACCAGGTGGAAAAGGACCAGGTGCTCTATGAAATTGATAAGTCCAGCATGGAGTCCCAGCTGACCAGCTCGGTGAATTCCCTGAGCAGATCCCAGTCCTCCTATGAAGACGCCCTGGAAGATTATAATGACGCCCTGGGCGATTACAGCGGAAACACCTACAAAGCCACCGACACAGGATATATCAAGGAACTGTATATCAGCGTGGGGGACAAGGTGAGCGGAAACACCAAGCTGGCCGATGTTTACAGCGACGATGTGATGGAAATAAGAATTCCTTTTTTGTCCGGGGAGGCAGCCATGATAGGAGCCGGGATGCCGGCAGCCGTTACCCTGACGGATACAGGAGAGCAGGTGGCAGGAACAGTCAAGGCAGTGGCTAACCAGGAAACCGTCCTCACAGGCGGACGGCTGGTACGTGTGGTTACCATACAGGTGCAAAATCCCGGCGGCCTGACCACATCCTTAAGAGCCACGGCCCAGATCGGGGAATTCATAGGCAGTGAGGACGGAGCATTCGAGGCATCGGTGGACACCACCATGAATGCGGACCTGTCCACCAGTGTGGAGGTGGAGTCCCTGCTGGTAAATGTAGGGGACTACGTTACAAAAGGAACCCCTGTTTTTAAGATGACAGACAAGTCGGCGGATAAGCTGATTCAGAGCTACAAGGACGCCCTGGACAAGGCGGAGGAAAGCGTGGAATCAGCCCAGAACAAGCTGGACAGCACCCAGGACAGCTATGATAATTACACCATAAAGGCGCCAATCTCCGGCCAGGTCATCACCAAGAATTTCAAAGTGGGAGACAATATCACCAAAAACAGCTCCAGCACCACGGTGCTGGCCACCATCTACGATTTGTCCAGCCTGACATTTGAGATGTCCATAGACGAGCTGGACATCAAGAAAGTAAAGGTAGGCCAGAAGGTAGAGGTTTCAGCAGACGCCTTTGAGGGACAGACATTCTCAGGCACAGTGACCAACGTCAGCCTGGAGAGCACATATTCCAACGGTGTCAGCACCTACCCGGTGACTGTTACCCTGGATGATATGGGGGATTTGCTGCCCGGCATGAATGTGGACGGAGTTATTACTCTTGAGGAGGCCAATGATGTGCTGGCCATCCCGGTGGATGCCCTGATGAGGGGAAACCAGGTCTATGTGAAGGATGACACAGTGACGGAGCAGCAGGGGCCGGTGCCTGCCGGTTTCCGGTCTGTGAAGGTGGAAACAGGACTGGCAAGCGACACATACGTGGAAATCACAAGCGGCCTGTCGGAAGGAGACGTGGTCTATGTGGCTGAATCCAGCAAAAACAGCAGCAGCTTTATGATGATGATGGACGGCGGCATGGGCGGCCCTCCGGGCGGAGGCGGAAACATGGGCGGACAAAACCGGGGCGGCTCCGGAGGCCGCCAGAACCGTTAAAGTATGCCCGGAAGGAACCGGAAGTAAGACAGAGAGGAACCAGGAACACATGGACAATACCAGTCAGAGGGAAACACTTATTGAGCTGAGACATATCCATAAGATATACTATCTGGGAGGGGAAGAGGTGCGGGCCAACGACGACATCAGCCTGAAGATAGACAGGGGAGAGTTTGTGGCCATCGTAGGCAAGTCGGGAAGCGGAAAATCCACCCTCATGAACATTATTGGGGCCCTGGATGTGCCCACGGACGGCGAATATCTCCTGGGAGGCGAGGATGTGGGCATCATGGATGACAAACAGCTGGCCCGCATCCGCAATAAGATGATTGGCTTCATTTTCCAGCAGTATAACCTGCTGCCCAAGCTTAACATACTGGAAAATGTGGAGCTGCCTCTCCTGTACGCCGGTGTGGGAAATGCAGAGCGCCGGGAGCGGGCCATGGCTTCCCTGGAAAAGGTGGGCCTGTCGGAAAAATGGAAGAACATGCCGAACCAGCTTTCCGGCGGACAGCAGCAGAGGGTATCCATTGCCAGGGCCCTGGCCGGAAGCCCCTCACTGATACTGGCGGACGAACCTACAGGAGCCCTGGATTCCAAGACCAGCCGCGATGTGCTGGGATTTCTCAAACAGCTCAACGACGAGGGAAACACCATCGTGATGATTACCCATGACAACGCCATTGCCATGGAAGCCAGGCGCGTGGTCCGGATAAAGGATGGGCAGATTAATTTTGACGGAGATGTAAAAGACTATGCTGCAATCATTTAAGCTGGCCCTTAAAAGCATTTGGGGCAACAAGATGCGTTCATTCCTGACCATGCTGGGAATTATTATCGGAGTGGCCGCGGTCATCATACTGGTAAGTCTGGTCAACGGTTACATGGGCAGCGTGGTGGAGAGCTTCGCCAGCATGGGTGTGAACCAGATCAATGTAAATGTGACCAATCTGGCTTCCCGATCCCTGGATGTGGACCAGATGTATGCGTTTTATGAGGAACATACCGACCTGTTCGGGGAACTGAGCCCCAATGTGACATTGTCCTCCACCATCAAATACGGGGATGACTCCATGACATCCACGTCAGTGGCAGGGCGCAGCGAACAATATCTGGAAATCAAGTCCTATGAACTGGAAACAGGCAGGAACATAGCGTATTCGGATATTGTCTCACGCCAGAAGGTGTGCGTGATAGGCGCTTACGTGGCCAATGAGCTTTACGGAAGCTCCCAGAACGCCATAGGGCGGACCCTTAAGATAGACGGCTACGCTTTTAAAATTATAGGTGTAGCGGAGGCCCAGGACGCGGATAACATGGAGGACGGGGGAACCGATGACTTTGTATGGATTCCATACAGCGTAGCCGTGAAGATGTCCAGAAACGCCAATATCACCAACTATACCTTTACGGCACTGGATACCAGCAAGGCGGACGAGTGCACCACAGTCATCAAGAATTTCCTGTACGAAACCTTTAAGGATGAGGATTTATACCGCGTGACGGCCATGAGCGAGATGCTGGATTCCCTGAACGAGCAGATTGCCATGATGAGCGGTATGCTGGGAGGAATAGCGGGAATCTCCCTGCTGGTGGCCGGTGTGGGCGTTATGAACATCATGCTGGTATCCGTTACAGAGAGAACAAGGGAAATCGGAATCCGCAAATCCCTGGGAGCAGATAAGGGAACCATCATGCGGCAGTTTGTCATTGAGGCTGCTGTGACCAGCTCCCTGGGCGGCATCATCGGAATCCTGGTGGGCTGCGTCGCCACCACTGTGGTGGGAGCAGCGGTGGGCGTGTCCGCCACCCCCACCCTGTCGGCTGTTGTCATATCCTTCAGCGTATCCGTTGGAATCGGACTGCTGTTCGGATACATGCCTGCCAGCCGGGCGGCTAACCTAAATCCCATAGACGCCCTGAGAAGTGAGTAATCCGTGCCGGCGGCTGCTTTTTGTATTATATTGGAAACATGACGGAAAACAATTGATATGGGGCCATCCTTTCGCTATAGTAAAAAAGTATTAACATTTTATAAACACGAAAAGGATAAAGATGAGATGAAAACGCTTACACCCCAGCTGTTTCTGTCCATGAAACAGTACACAAAGGAACAATTCACAAAGGACGTGATATCGGGAATCATTGTGGCTATCATAGCCCTGCCCCTGTCCATAGCCCTGGCGCTGGCCTCCGGTGTGACACCGGAACAGGGACTTTACACGGCCATCATAGCCGGGTTTGTTATTTCCTTCTTAGGCGGCAGCAAGGTGCAGATAGCAGGCCCTACGGCAGCCTTTGCCACCATTGTGGCAGGAATCGTCATGAAAAACGGAATGGAGGGACTGGCCACAGCTACGATACTGGCCGGTCTTATTCTCGTTATTATGGGCTTTCTGCGCCTGGGCAGCCTGATCCGGTTTATTCCATATACCATTACAACCGGCTTTACAACCGGTATCGCAGTGACCATTTTTATCGGCCAGATTAAGGATTTCCTGGGACTTACCTTCAGGGAATCACCGGTGGAGACCATGGAGAAGCTGGGCCAGGTTATCTCCTGCATGGATACCCTGAACCTTCAGGCCCTGGCAGTGGGAGCTGTGTCACTGGCCATTCTCATTCTGTGGCCCAGGTTCTTTAAGAAGGTGCCGCCTTCATTGATTGCCGTTGTGGCTGCCGCGGTGCTGGTTAAGGGAATGGGCCTGAGGGTCAATACCATAGGGGATTTGTATACCATTTCCTCCGGCCTTCCCGCGTTCCATCTGCCGAATATCAGCTTCAGCCTGGTACAGAAGGTGATGCCGGACGCCATTACCATAGCCGTGCTGGCTGCCATTGAATCCCTGCTTTCCTGTGTGGTGGCAGACGGAATGATAGGCGGAAAGCACAACTCCAACGCAGAGCTGGTGGCCCAGGGAGTGGGCAACGCGGCCTCAGCGCTTTTCGGAGGCATTCCGGCCACAGGCGCCATCGCAAGGACAGCTGCCAACATAAAGAACGGAGGGCGCAGTCCGGTGGCCGGCATGGTCCACGCGGCGGTGCTTCTGTTGATTCTGGTATTTCTTATGCCCTATGCGGCTCTGATTCCCATGCCTGCCATAGCGGCCATCCTGTTTATGGTGGCTTACAATATGAGTGAGTGGCGGTCCTTTGCAGATGTGGTGAAGACAGCGCCCAAAAGTGACACGGCCGTGCTGGTGCTGACCTTTTTTCTCACAGTGGTGTTCGATCTGGTCATGGCCATCGGCGTGGGACTGGCCCTGGCCTGTCTGCTGTTCATGAAGCGCATGGCGGATGTGTCTGATATTTACGGATGGAAGTATGCAGAGGATTACGAGGAGAGCACGGACAGGGAGCGCATTGACTTAAAACCAGTGCCCAGGCAGGTTATGGTGTTTGAGGTGAACGGTCCCATGTTCTTTGGTGCGGCGGACAAAATTGGACAGATTCCCCTGGATTCTGATAAGAAGGTTCTGATTCTGCGGATGAGAAGCGTTCCCGCCATGGATGCAACCGCCCTGAACAGTCTTAAGAAGCTGAACGCCAGGTGCCGCAAGACCCGTATCACCATGATTCTTTCCCATGTAAACGAACAGCCCCTGTCTGTGATGGAGAAGGCAGGATTTGATAAGGAGATAGGAAGGGAAAACATAGCGCCCCGCATCGACGATGCAATCTGCCGGGCAGGGGAAATCCTCTCAGAGGCCAATGCAGCCGATTGACAGAAACAGGCAGTCAGTATAAACTGGAACATAGTAACGGGTGACAGAATATTTCCGGTTATACAGGAATAAATTGGGAATACCAAAGAACAGGAAAGAGGACAGGGATATGAAGGTTGTGGATATGCACTGCGATACCATTGCGGAAATCTATAAGGACCATAAGAAGGGAGGCAGGCAGTCCATCCTGGAGAACCAGATGATGCTGGATTTGAAAAAGATGCAGGCAGGGGATTACGGGCTGCAGAATTTTGCCCTGTATGTCAATCTGGAACAGGCCAAGGGAAGGCCCTTTGAATTGTGCATGGAACTTCTCGATACCTTCTACCAGGAAATGGAAGCCCATGAGGATATCATAGGAATCGTCAGATCCTACGAGGATATCAGCAGAAACTGGGAGCAGGGCAGGATGTCGGCCCTTCTCACAGTGGAGGAAGGCGGGACCTGCCAGGGTAAAACGGCGTTTCTGCGGGATTTCTACCGGCTGGGTGTGCGCATGATGACCCTGACCTGGAATTTCCCCAATGAGCTGGCATTTCCCAATGCCAGGATTACAGAGGAGGACGGCACCTTCAGGATGGCGCCGGATACAGAGCATGGACTTACGGATACCGGGATTGCATTTGTGGAGGAGATGGAGCGCCTGGGAATGATCATTGATATTTCCCACCTGAATGACGCAGGCATATGGGATGTGTTCCGGCATACCAGAAACCCTTTTGTGGCCAGCCATTCCAACGCAAGGGCCATGGCTTCCCATCCAAGGAACCTGACCGATGATATGATACGCGCCCTGGCGGAACGCGGCGGCGTCATGGGTATCAATTACTGCACTGCCTTTCTGCGGGACTTCGGACCGGGGGAAGAGCAGTTAAGCCGCATATCCGACATGGTGGAGCATATGAAGCATATTCGGAAAATTGGCGGCATCGGCTGTATCGGGCTGGGTTCCGACTTTGACGGAATCAGCGGGAATCTGGAGATGGGGGATGCGGGAAAGCTCCCCATGCTGGCGCATGCCATGGAAAGGGAAGGCTTTACCTCTTCGGAAATAGAAGCTGTATTCTGTAAAAATGTGCTCCGGGTGTATAAGGAGGTCCTGTAGCGGGAAAAACTTTACACAAGTTTTACATTCCCATGAGGTGGATTTTACTTCAGTCTGGTATGCTGTTTACATAGGCTGTATGCCGGGAAAGGCGGTAGTTGGAAAATGGAACGGATTTATATTATTGAGGATGATGAAAACATCATGAATCTGTTGAAAATTGCCCTGGAGGGCTTTGGATATGCGGCGGAAGGGTTTGAAACCGCGGAGGAAGGCCTGGCCAGGATGAGGGAGGAAAAGCCGGACCTGGTAATCTTTGACTGGATGCTTCCGGGGATGGACGGCACAGAGGCCATCAAGGAGGTAAGAAATACGGAGCAGTTAAAATATGTGCCCATCATGCTCCTGACAGCAAAGGAAAAGGAGCTTGACAAGGTGGTTGGGCTGGACTGCGGGGCAGACGATTACATGGTAAAACCCTTTGGGGTTCTGGAGCTGTCGGCCCGCATCCGCAGCCTGCTGCGCAGGACCAAACGGGAGGAGGACAGGGATGTGCTGTTCTACCAGGACATCCAGGTCAACCGCAAGACCAGGGAGGTGTCAAGCGGCGGCCGGCTGGTAGAGCTTACACTGAAGGAATTTGAGCTGTTGGTTTATCTGCTGGAGAACCAGTCCAGGGTGGTGACCAGGGATGAACTGCTCAACCGCATCTGGGGTTATGAGTACGATGGAGAGACCAGAACCCTTGACATGCACATCCGCACCCTTCGCCAGAAGCTGGGAGAAGAGGGCGGTGCCTGCATTAAGACGGTCCGGGGCGTGGGCTACCGTATGGTGAGATAACATGACAGGAAACCAAGGAGGAAGACATGCGTAAAGCATTATTGGAACGTTTTATCCTGGTACTTTTGGCGGCGCTGTGTATTAACAGCGTCATCTTTTATATTGCCAGCAGCAAAATGATGTTAAAAAACTCCAAAAATGATATGACCTACACCATCAAGGCCGTGGACAGCATCCTGGATTATGACAGGGACTTAATGGAGCAGATGGAGCGCCTGGAGGCGTTTACGGACCAGGATTCCAGCAGGGTGACCCTTATAAAGTCGGATGGAACCGTTGTAACAGATTCTGACGCTGATGCCGAGTACCTGGACAACCACCAGGGACGTGAGGAGATACAGGCAGCCATGGAGCACGGGGAGGGGTATGCCAGACGCTATTCCAAAACACTGGGGAAAACCATGCTCTATGTGGCCTGCCGCTCTGAGTATTCAGACATGGTGCTCCGCCTGGCCGTTCCCTATTCCGGCATACAGGAATACCTTCCCATGCTGTTTCCGGCAGCCATTTTAAGCTTCCTTATGGCCATGGTCTGCTCCGTGGTGACCACCAGGCGCTTTGTGTCATCGGTCACCAGACCCCTGCGCGATATCTCGAAAGCCGTGATGAAGGTAAAGGGGGATTACACGGAGCTGCAGTTTGAAAGCTGCCAATACCCTGAAATCAACGTCATAGCCGGGACCATCATGAATATGTCAAAGGACGTAAAGGAATATTTAAGCCAGATTGAAAAGGAAAAACAGATTCGCCAGGAATTTTTCAGCAACGCGTCCCATGAGCTTAAGACTCCTATCACCTCCATCCAGGGCTACGCGGAGTTACTGGAGAGCGGCATGATTCAGGATGACGGCCTGAAGCTGGATTTCGCAAAGAGAATCAAGAAGGAGGCCGCTGGAATGACAGGGCTTATCAACGACATTCTGATGATATCCCGCCTGGAATCCATGGATGCCGAGGTAATGTTTTCCGATGTGAGAATCAGCGTGCTTCTCCAGGAGATCATGGACAGCCTAAAGCCGCTGGCCGCCTCCTGCCAGGTGTTTCTCCATGTGGACTGCAAGCCCCTGTGTATCCGTGCTAACCTGCAGCAGATGAAGGAGCTGTTTACCAACCTGGCCACCAATGCCATCAAGTACAACCGGCCCGGAGGCCAGGTGTGGATTACGGTGGGGGAACAGGGGGATGACATGCTGGTAAGGGTAAAGGACAACGGCGTGGGAATTCCAAAGGAAAGCCTGGACCGCATATTCGAGCGGTTCTACAGGGTGGATAAGGGCCGCAGCCGCAAACAGGGCGGTACGGGGCTGGGGCTGTCCATTGTGAAACACATCGTGAATTTTTACCATGGAACCATCCATGTGACCTCTGAGTTAGACAAAGGCACAGAGTTTACTGTCACCATTCCTCTCGATATGCATAAATAATAATGGAAATATCTGCAAAAAACACCAGTTTTTCACTTTATTACTTTAAAATCACAGAAATTTAAAGTAATAAAATTGACGGCGCAATTTTTTTGTAGTATGATAGGAAAAGTCCTGACAGAGGACGAATTCTTATGTGGAAAGAGGAGATAGTATTATGAAAAAGACATCAAAAATCATGTCCCTGGTTTTAGCCGGCGCCATGGTTCTGTCCATGACGGCCTGCGCAGGCAATACGGCTGAAACCACGTCAGCTGCCGCCAAGTCCCAGGAGACAGAAGCTGATACGGCTTCAAAGGCGGAGGAGACAACCGGGGCAGAGGCCTCAGAGAGTGAGACTGCTGCAAAGGCAGAGGGAACCACCTATAAGATTGGCGTACTCCAGCTGGTGCAGCACACCGCCCTGGACGCTGCCAATGACGGTTTCATCGCTGCTTTAGACGACGCTGGAATCGCTTACGAGGTTGACCAGCAGAATGCTTCCGGCGACCAGTCAGCCTGCCAGACAGTGGCGTCCAAGTTCGCCAATGAGAAGAAGGATTTGATTCTGGCCATCGCCACACCGGCTGCCCAGGCCATGGTGGGCGCAGTGGAAGATACCCCTGTCCTGATTACCGCAGTGACAGACCCGGCTGAATCCGGTCTGGTTGACACCAATGAAAAGCCGGGAGCAAATGTTACAGGAACCTCTGACCTGACTCCTGTGAAGGAGCAGATTGACCTGCTTAAGCAGCTGGTTCCGGAAGCCAAGACCGTGGGCGTGCTGTATTGCTCCGCAGAGTCCAACTCCAAGATCCAGGCTGACATAGGAAGCCATTGCGGCGGCAGGCATGGAGAGCAAGGAATACACGGTATCCAGTTCCAATGAGATTCAGACCGTGGTACAGTCCATGGTAGGTGCCGTGGATGCGGTTTACGCCCCAACGGACAACGTAATCGCAGCAGGTATGGCCACAGTTGGAATGGTGGCAGGAGACAACAATCTGCCGGTTATCTGCGGCGAGGCAGGCATGGTGCAGAACGGCGGACTGGCTACATACGGCATTGATTATTACCAGCTGGGATACATGACCGGCCAGCAGGCTGTGAAAATCCTCACCGAGGGAGCGTCACCGGCTGATATGCCGATTGAGTACCTGCCGGCTGAGAAGTGCGAGCTGACAGTGAACGAGGAAACAGCCCAGACACTTGGGATTGATGTATCCGGATTAAAATAGACAGTCAGGCAGCTCAGGATGATACAGGCGGTGCTGCGGGGCAGAGACGGTGAAAACCGCTTTGGCCTGCAGCACCCTCTTTTCGGTCATCGGGCAAAATGGCGGCCATCGGGCAAAATAGCGGCCATCGGGCAAAATGGCGGTCATCGGATAAAATGGCGTCCGGCAAAGACGGTAGATGGTTTGCTCAAGCTGTAAGGCTTCCGGGAACAGCGGTTTGGGCAAGCTATTTACATTATCAAATGATACAAAGGAATAGAGACGGAAAGGGAGGTAAATATAAGATATGAATTTTGCGAATCTGATGCAGGGCATGGGCCCCAATCTGTTAGATGCAGTGGGACAGGGCGTGCTCTGGGGAATCATGGTGCTGGGGGTATACATCACCTTCAAGCTTCTGGACATTGCGGATTTGACCGTAGACGGAAGCTTTGCACTGGGAGGCTGCGTCTGTGCCACGCTGATTGTGGGCAGGGGAATGAATCCGGTGGCAGCCCTGTTTATAGCCACCCTGGCAGGAATGGCGGCGGGTTTTGTGACAGGCATCCTTCACACGGTATTTGAGATACCTTCCATACTGGCCGGAATTCTGACCCAGATATCCCTGTGGTCCATCAACCTGTGGATTATGGGAGGAAGCAGCAACATTCCCCTTCTCAAGTCCAAGTCCATTGTGACCATGGTTTCTTCCGCCACGGGCTTTAACCAGGCCCAGGCGTCCCAGGTCATCGGCATCGCGGCAGCCATACTTATGGTTGTCGTGATGTACTGGTTCTTCGGCACGGAGATAGGCAGCGCCCTGAGGGCAACGGGAAATAACGAGGACATGATCCGCGCCCTGGGGGTCAATACCAAGTGGACCAAGCTGCTGGCACTGATGCTCAGCAACGGTCTGGTGGGCATGTCCGGCGCCCTGGTGTGCCAGGGGCAGAAGTACGCGGATATCCAGATGGGTACCGGAGCCATTGTTATTGGACTGGCAGCCATTGTCATCGGGGAGGTGCTCTTTGGCTGGTTCCGCAACTTTGCCCTTAAGCTGTCAGCGGCAGTCATCGGCTCCGTGATCTATTTTGTCATCCGGGCCTTTGTCATTAAGATGGGCATGAATCCGAATTATATGAAGCTTTTATCCGCCATTGTGGTTACCCTGGCTCTCTGTATCCCGGTAGCTGCCAATAAATGGAGGACCTACAAGGAATACTCGGAAGGGGGGAATGTATAATGCTGATCATGACCAATGTGCGCAAAACATTCAACAAAGGCACCATCAATGAGAAGAAGGCATTAAACGGCATTGACCTGACCCTGAACGACGGGGATTTTGTGACGGTCATCGGGGGAAACGGAGCGGGCAAGTCCACCATGCTCAACATGATAGCCGGCGTGTACCCCATTGATTCCGGAAAGATTGAGATTGACAGTGTGAATATATCCAGGCAGCCCGAATACAAGCGGGCCAAATACATTGGCCGGGTGTTCCAGGACCCTATGAAGGGCACGGCGGCCGGCATGGAAATACAGGAAAATATGGCCCTGGCTTTCAGAAGGGGCCAGAAAAGAGGGCTGGGATGGGGAATCAGGGCCAATGAGAAAGACTATTACCACGACCTGCTGACCAGGCTGGGACTTGGCCTTCAGAACCGCATGAGCAGTAAGGTGGGACTGCTCTCAGGCGGCCAGAGACAGGCCCTTACCCTTCTCATGGCAACACTGCAAAAGCCCAAGCTTCTCCTGCTGGATGAGCATACGGCAGCCCTGGACCCGCAGACGGCCAGGAAGGTGCTGGACCTGACTAATGAGATGGTGACGGAGCAGAACCTGACAGCTCTTATGGTGACCCATAATATGAAGGACGCTATCCAGATAGGAAACCGGCTTATCATGATGAATGACGGGCGGATTATCTATGACGTATCCGGCAGGGAAAAGCAGAACCTGACCGTAGAGGACCTTCTTGCCAAGTTTGCAGAGGCCAGCGGAGGACAGTTTGCCAATGACCGCATGCTGCTCTCAAAGTAATCCCTATCAGGCGGTAAAATTGCCGGTTTCCGGGGCATTTCATGTAAATACTTCGGGGACCGGCAAAATTTAAGAAATTTTTTACATTTTCGAGTCTGTTTTTATGATATACTTAACGTCATATGAGCTTTTATGGCGAATAATGAGTTGGAGATTATAGAATCATGCTTGAACATAAGGATTATCTATCGAGCCTGAACAAGGCCAGAAAAAAACGGAATCAACGTCTGGACCCCAGATACCTGGTGCTTCTGCTGGCTGCCATCGCAGCAGTGGGAATCATTGTGCTGGGAGTAAAGTCAGTCAAGAAGCCGGTATCCGGCAAAGCAGCGGGACCGGCCCCCACGGGACAGGTGGGAAACGCCACCCCGGCCCAGGCAGATCCGGCCGGTGTTTCCCCGGAGGAGGAAGCAGCTCAGAAGGAAGCCCAGGAGATTGACAATGTAATCAGCTCCTACAGCAATCTGGGTATCGTGCAGGTGTCCGGCTACCTCAACATAAGGGAGACTCCAAGCACTGACGGCAAGATCATAGGTAAGCTGTCAGGAGACGGAGCCTGCGAGATTCTGGCGACGGAAGGGGACTGGTCCCACATCACCTCCGGCGGGGTGGAGGGCTACATCAGCAACCAGTACCTTCTGACCGGAGACGAAGCCAGGGAAAAGGCAAAGGAGCTTGTTAAGCTGCGTGCCACGGTGACGGCGGACAACCTGAACATCCGTCAGGCCCCTGCCCTGGATCCGGGAAATGTTATCGGACAGGCCTTAAAGGGAGAGCGCTACGTGGTCAAGGGACTGGAGGACGGCTGGATTCAGATAGAGGAGGGATATATTTCCTCTGAATATGCTGAGGTGGCCTATTCCCTGAACGAAGGACGTAAAATGGATATGAAGGCCATGGCCATCAACCAGTATGACAATCTGGTGATTTCCAAGGTGAACAACTACCTGAACGTGCGCCAGGAGCCAAAGTCAGACGGCAAGATTATAGGTAAGATGACCAGCAAGGCGGCAGGCGAGATCCTGGAGACCCTGGACGGCTGGTATAAGATTAAGTCAGGCCCCATCATCGGTTATATCTCGGCAGACCCCCAGTACACGGCCACAGGCCAGGAGGCAAAGGATATAGCCATGCAGAACGCCACCCTCAAGGCGGTTATCAACACAGACGTGCTGAATGTACGCACGGAGCCCAATACGGAGGCCAAAATCTGGACCCAGATTGTAAAGGACGAGCGTTATCCGGTTGTGGCTCAGTTAGACGGCTGGGTGGAGATTGATCTGGATTCCGTGGATGAAGAGGACGGAAGCAAGGTGGATAAGGCGTTTATTTCCACCAGGGACAACAACGTGGAGGTGCGCTACGCGCTGAACGAGGCCATCAAGTTCTCACCTGCTGAGGTGGCGGCCAACAACGCGGCGTCCAGGCGTTCCAAAGTGGTGAATTACGCCCTTCAGTTTGTGGGCAACCCCTATGTATGGGGCGGAACCAGCCTGACAAAGGGTGTGGACTGTTCCGGATTCACCATGCAGGTCATGAAACAGTTCGGTGTGTCCCTTCCACATTATTCCGGCTCCCAGGCCAAGATGGGCAAGGCGGTTACCTCCGGCAACATGCGTCCCGGCGATTTGATATTCTACGCGGGCAGCGGCGGACAGGTAAACCATGTAGCCATCTACATCGGCAACGGCCAGGTAGTCCATGCGGCCAGCCGTAAGAGCGGTATCAAGATTTCCACCTGGAATTACAGGTCGCCGGTTGCTATCAGGAATGTGTTGGGCGACTAGATTAAAAAAATGGTATTTTATTCAGAAAGCCGGTCAGCAGTCTCTGCTGGCCGGTTATTTTTGCGCGAAACTCTGTAAAAGACAGCGCATATTTTATGGTTCACGGTGCAGACTATCCTTAATTGATGAATGTTCACGAAAGGGTGGTCTGATTATGGGACAAGGAAAAAACAACAGGAAAAAAAGAGACAGTCAGGCGGAAAACGGAAACGGACAGGTACGCCAGCAGGACGATGAAGCCAAAAAGCTTGAAAAGGAAATAGAAGAAAAGGAAGACAATAAGCTGGAGGAGTATGGCCAGGTCATTCTGGAGGACAACCGCAGGCAGAGGAAAATCCATCTCATCACGATCATTGGGGAGGTGGAGGGACATGAGAATTCCTCCGGGAGCAGCAAAACCACAAAATACGACCATATACTGCCGAAGCTGGCTGAAATAGAGGATGACGACAGTGTGGACGGACTTCTGGTGCTGCTTAACACTTCGGGAGGGGATGTGGACGCGGGTCTTGCCATCGCGGAAATGATTGCGTCCCTCAGTCTTCCCACCGTATCGCTTGTGTTAGGCGGAAGCCACTCCATCGGGGTTCCCCTGGCCGTGTCCACAAATTATTCCTTCATCGTGCCGTCCGGCACCATGATGATCCATCCGGTGCGGATGACGGGGATGGTTATAGGCACATCCCAGACCTACGAGTATTTTGAAATGATACAGGACCGCATACTCACGTTTGTATCAAACCATGCCGATATCGCCTATGACCAGCTGAGGGAGCTGATGCATAATACAAAGATGCTGACCAGGGACCTGGGCACTGTTCTGGTGGGAACCCAGGCCGTGGAGGCGGGACTTATCAACCAGGTGGGAGGCATCAAGGAAGCCCTTGGAAAGCTTTATGCCATGATTGATGATCGGGAACGCAGGCGGTAGATTCCGTCTTTTGAAACAATCCACTTGAATTTTAACCTCAAATATAGCATAATATAAGTTAACTGTATAAATGAGACAGCCTGCTGTGGGAATGGGAGGCTGATACGGTATGACAACTTGTAAGAGAATGACAGGAGGCTGTATCAAGTGGCTGAAACAACAAAACGACAGCAGAGTGGGAACAGAAAACCGGGAAGGCCAAAGGGAAGCACGTCCAAAAAGACAGGCACTTCCTCCAAAAGCCGCGGGACATCCGGAAAAAAGGCCTATGAACAGGATAATACGGAATTCATGAGAGCAGAAGTGGTCATCATCTGCTCTTTTGCTGTTGCCATTCTTTTATTTCTGAGCAATTTCAAGCTGTGCGGCGTGGTGGGCGATGTGCTGCGCGGAGTACAGCTGGGAATATTTGGAATGGTGGGATATCTATTCCCCATACTGATATTTGTGGGCACCTGTTTCCATCTGTCCAACCAGGGAAACATCCATGCTGCCATGAAGCTGGCAGCCGTGGCAGGGGCTGTGATTACGGTCTGCGGGCTGCTGCAGCTGGCCTTCGGTACGGTTCCGGCCGGCGCGAAGTGGATGGAATATTATAAGCAGTCCACCCTGACCGGTACGGGCGGCGGATGGCTGGGAGGCGTCCTTACCTCCTTCCTTACCATCGGACTGGGGAAGCCGGGAACCTTTCTGGTTCTGGTGGTCCTGTTCATCATCTGCATGGTATGCATCACGGAGCGCTCTTTTGTGTCTGCTGTGAAGCGGGGAGGGGACAAGGCTTACCAGTATGCCAGAGAGGATATGGACCGGCGCAGGGAGCTTCACGCCATACGGGAGGAGGAGCGCAGGCGCATCCGCGAGGAACAGAGGGTGAGGGGCGTTAATCTGAATGCCACCAGGCTGATGACACCTGAGGAAGAGGATTATGACGAGGAGGCATTTGACCGTGAGTTTGGAGCGGATCTGGAGGAAATGCCGGAAATGCCTGAAATGCCCGATACATACGAGAAGGACTGGGGGCCGGCCCAGACAGCCGGCGCAAAGGACAGCCTGCCGCCGGATGAGTTTGTGGGCAGGTTTGACCCGCCTTTGGAGCCGGGGACCGATGCCGGGGATTCCTACGACACGGATGAACTGGGGGCCCTGGCCAGGTCTATAGAGGGCCACAGCCGTTTGGGACGCCGGGAAGAAGCGCCGGTGGTCACCGGCATTCTTGTGGAGGACGAGTATGGGACACATGATGGGGAGGACTATGACACCATCCATGTGAAGAAGGATTTAAAGACCCTGGAGGAGATGGAGTTTCATGTCAGGTCCTCTGCGGACAGGGACGAGAATCCTGTAAACGGTTATGGCCATGACCGGGGCTGTGAGGATACGGTTCCCTGGGAAGAAGAATATGGGACATCTGGGGATATGGCAGAAGGAGCTGCCTTGTCTGCTGAAAGCGCGGGTACGGCCGGCCTTCACGGGACAGGACTGCACAGAGCCGCAGACCATGAGGCGGGAATTCCTGAAACGGATGATCCGGAAACAGATGTCTATGAGACAGACCCGTCGGAACAGGGTATCAATTATGACAGCATATTTGTGCCGGAGGAGCCCAAGCGGGTGGTTACGGCATCAGGCAAGGTTATAGAGACTGAGACAGAACTTCTCCAGAAAAAGATTGAGAAGAAGCGGGAGGAGGCCGGACAGACCGATTCCAATATGGCGGTGGCCCAGGAAATCAAGGAAAAGGAAGAGGCGGTAAAGAAGGAATATGTGTTCCCGCCCACCAGTCTGCTTAAGAAGGGGGCTAAGAATGCCGGTTCCTTCTCTGGGGATGAGTATAAGGCCACGGCCATTAAGCTGCAGCAGACTCTCCATAACTTTGGTGTTGGGGTGACGGTTACAAATATCAGCTGCGGTCCTGCTGTGACCCGGTATGAGCTTTTGCCGGAGCAGGGCGTGAAGGTCAGCAAGATAGTGGGGCTGACCGACGATATCAAGCTGAGTCTGGCTGCGGCGGATATCCGTATTGAGGCGCCCATTCCCGGCAAGTCGGCGGTGGGAATCGAGGTGCCCAACAAAGAGAACAACATGGTATACCTGAGGGATTTGCTGGAGGCGGAGTCGTTTAAGAACCACAAGTCACGTCTGGCCTTTGCCGTGGGCAAGGATATCGGCGGACAGGTGGTGGTGACGGATATCGGAAAGATGCCCCATCTGCTTATTGCAGGCGCCACTGGTTCCGGTAAGTCGGTGTGTATCAATACCCTGATTATGAGCATCATTTTCAAGTCCAAACCAGAGGATGTGAAGATGATTATGGTGGACCCCAAGGTGGTGGAGCTCAGTGTCTATAACGGAATCCCCCATCTGCTTATCCCGGTGGTGACAGACCCCAAAAAGGCCTCAGGGGCACTGAACTGGGCTGTGGCCGAGATGACGGACCGCTATAAGAAGTTTGCGGAGTGCAATGTCAGGGATTTAAAGGGCTACAATGAAAGAGTTGAAAAGATAAAGGATATAGAGGATGACAAAAAGCCGGTAAAGATGCCCCAGATTGTCATTATCATCGACGAGCTGGCAGACCTTATGATGGTGGCTCCGGGAGAAGTGGAGGATGCTATCTGCCGTCTGGCCCAGCTGGCCCGTGCGGCGGGAATCCATCTGGTCATTGCAACCCAGAGGCCGTCGGTCAATGTCATCACCGGACTGATTAAGGCCAATGTGCCGTCCAGAATTGCTTTTGCCGTGTCTTCAGGCGTGGACTCCAGGACCATTATTGATATGAACGGGGCCGAGAAGCTGCTGGGAAAGGGCGACATGCTCTTTTATCCGGCTGGATTCCCCAAACCCCAGCGTGTACAGGGTGCCTTTGTGTCCGATGAGGAAGTGGGCCGGGTGGTGGAATTCCTGACAGAACAGGGCATGGTGGCGGAATATAATCCGGAAGTGGAGAGCCGTGTCTCTTCCCCGTCCATGGACGGAGGAAGCGGGGCTTCTGAACGGGATGAGTACTTTGTCCAGGCTGGCAGGTTTATCATTGAAAAAGAAAAGGCATCCATCGGCATGCTCCAGAGGATGTTTAAGATTGGCTTCAACCGGGCTGCCCGGATTATGGACCAGCTGGCGGAAGCAGGGGTAGTGGGCGAGGAAGAGGGCACCAAGCCCAGGAAAGTGCTTATGAGCATGGAAGAATTTGAGGAACTGCTGGAGCAGGGGTATTAGAAACTGTTCCCTGAAAGCGCGGCGCATGCGGGCCGGAGCAGGGGAACAGGGGTGTATGGGGAAACAAGAGCAGCGGCTGCCGGCAAGGGCAGCAGCGGCCGGTGCTTTTGAATAAAACGTTGACGGACCTGCAAAGGCGGGAAACCGTGGGGCGTAATATAAGAGGAGGAACAAAAATATGAAATCAGATATTGAGATTGCGCAGGAGGCCGTGATGCAGCCCATTAAAGAAGTGGCTGCTGCTTACGGAATCGGGGAGGATGACCTGGAGCTTTACGGTAAATACAAAGCAAAGCTGACAGATGAACTCTGGGAGCAGGTAAAGGACCGTCCCAACGGAAAACTGGTGCTGGTAACGGCCATCAATCCAACACCGGCAGGAGAAGGAAAGACCACCACCACGGTTGGTCTGGGCGAGGCATTTGGAAAGATGGGAAAGAAGGCCATCATAGCCCTCAGAGAGCCTTCCCTGGGCCCCTGCTTCGGCGTTAAGGGAGGAGCAGCCGGCGGCGGGTATGCCCAGGTTGTGCCCATGGAGGATTTAAACCTGCATTTTACAGGTGATTTCCATGCCATTACCTCCGCCAATAACCTGTTGGCAGCTCTCTTAGACAACCATATCCAGCAGGGCAATGCCCTGGGGATTGACCCAAGGCAGATCCAGTGGAAGCGCTGTGTGGACATGAATGACCGCGTTCTGCGCAACATCGTGGTGGGCCTGGGAGCAAAGGGAGACGGCATGGTCAGGGAGGATCACTTTGTCATTACAGTGGCTTCTGAAATCATGGCGATCCTGTGCCTGGCAGACAACATGGAGGATTTAAAAAACCGTCTGGGCAAGATTATTGTGGCCTATAATTTTGCAGGAGAGCCTGTGACCGCAGAGCAGCTCCATGCAGTGGGCTCCATGGCAGCCCTCCTTAAGGAAGCGTTAAAGCCCAACCTGATCCAGACCCTGGAGCACACAGGCGCCCTGGTACACGGCGGCCCGTTTGCCAACATCGCCCACGGATGCAACAGCGTGAGAGCCACGAAGACAGCCCTGAAGCTGGCAGACGTGGTAGTGACAGAGGCCGGCTTCGGTGCTGACCTGGGAGCTGAGAAGTTCCTTGACATCAAGTGCCGCAAGGCAGGACTTAAGCCGGACGCAGTGGTTCTGGTGGCTACGGTCAGGGCCCTTAAGTACAACGGCGGCGTGCCCAAGGACCAGCTGTCAGCTGAGAATCTGGAAGCCCTTGAAAAGGGCATTGTCAATCTGGAGAAGCACATTGAGAACCTCCAGAAGTTCGGCGTGCCTGTGGTGGTTACTCTCAATTCCTTCATATCCGATACCGAGGCAGAATATGCTTATATCAAGAAGTTCTGCGAAGACAGGGGATGCGAGTTCGCTCTGTCCGAGGTATGGGCAAAGGGCGGCGAGGGCGGCATTGCCCTGGCTGAAAAGGTAATGGAGACACTGGAGAACAAGCCAACCCAGTACCATGTACTCTATCCGGATGAGATGAGCCTTAAGGATAAGATTAACACCATTGCAAAAGAGATTTACGGAGCAGACGGCGCTTCCTTTGCACCGGCCGCTGCCAAGGCGTTAAAGCGCATTGAGGATATGGGCTTTGGAAACCTGCCGGTGTGTATGGCCAAGACCCAGTATTCCCTGTCGGATGACCAGACCAAGTTAGGGCGGCCCGCGGGCTTTACCATCAATGTAAGGGATGCCTATGTATCAGCAGGAGCAGGCTTCGTGGTGGCGCTTACAGGTTCCATCATGACCATGCCGGGACTTCCGAAGAAACCGGCAGCAGACAGCATTGATGTGGATGAGAACGGTAAGATTACCGGACTTTTCTAGGAAATGGGCCTGGCCCGGCGCATCCGAAAAAGGAGCGCCGGGCCAGGATATATTTTGGCATAATATAAGTTGCACGAAAAAGAAATGAGGTATTGATATGATACTTAGAACCTGGTTGAATGAGCTGGATTATGAACTTGTCAGAGGAAGCCTGGATGTGGAGGTCACAGAGGTGGTCTACGACTCCAGAAAGGCAGTGCCCGGTGCTGTGTTTGTGTGTATGGCGGGGACCCGGGTGGATTCCCACCGGTTTGTACCGGATGTGCTGCGCGCTGGCGTCCGCGTCCTTGTGACGGAGCGGGACATTGAGGAGGAATTGGCTGCCTCAGGACTTGCGGAGCATGAGATGGGCCGGGTGACAATACTTAAGACAGCAGAGGCCAGGAGAAGCCTGGCTCTTCTCTCGGCAGCCAGGTTCGGTTATCCTGCGTCCAAAATGATTACCATTGGCGTGACGGGAACAAAGGGAAAGACCACCACCACCCATATGATAAAAGCCATTCTTGAAGCGGCAGGAAAAAAGGTGGGGATGATAGGCACCACAGGCACGGTGATCAATGGACAGGTGACCCCTACCATGAATACCACGCCGGAATCCTATGAACTGCACCAGTCCTTTGCGAAAATGGCGGAGGCAGGCTGCCAGTATATGATTATGGAGGTGTCCTCCCAGGGAATCAAGATGCACCGGGTGGACGGCCTCGCCTTTGATTACGGCATTTTCACCAATATATCCCCGGACCACATCGGGCCGGATGAGCACGCTGATTTTGCGGAATATCTCTGCTGCAAATCACGTCTTTTGAGCATGTGCAGGATAGGGCTGGTAAACTTAAACGACGGGCATTTTAAAGAAATCGTAAAGGACGCGTCCTGCCGGCTTTATACGTACCGCGTAAAGGAGGACGGGGAGACGAAGGCAGACTTTGAAGCCTCAAACGTCCGGTATGTGTCCCGGCCGGATTTTGTGGGCACTGAGTTTGATGTCACAGGGAACCTGGACATGGATGTCCGTCTGGGAATTCCCGGCCTGTTCAACGTGGACAATGCCCTGGCAGCCCTGTGCGTATGCTCCTTCCTGGGACTTCCAAAAGATAGGATTGTCCACGCCCTGGAGCACATACGTGTCAATGGACGTATGGAAATCGTCCACACCTCATCCAGGTGTACGGTCCTGGTAGACTACGCCCACAATGCGGTAAGCATGGAGAGCCTTCTTACCACCCTGCGCCAGTATCATCCCAGGCGGCTGGTGGTGGTATTTGGATGCGGCGGCAACCGTTCCAAGGACAGACGCTACTCCATGGGCGAGATTGGAGGAAGGCTGGCCGATTTAAGCATCATCACGGCAGACAACTCCAGGTATGAAAAGGTGGAGGACATCATGGCGGACATCCGGGGAAGCATAGAAAAAACAGGAGGGGACTTTGTTGAAATTCCTGACAGAAGGGACGCAATCCGCAGCAGCATCCTTCATGCGCAGCCGGGGGATATGATAGCTGTCATCGGCAAAGGACATGAGGACTATCAGGAGATCAACGGCGTGCGCCATCATTTCCTGGACAGGGAAGTCATTGAAGAAACCATAAAAGAGTTGGGAGACGAGACACAGTATGACAGGAATAACGGTTAAGGAACTGCTTGAAGCCACAGGAGGAAACCTGCTGCATGGCCAGGAGGATCAGCATGTTAAACACATCAGCCTGGATTCCAGAAAAATGGAGGGGGATGACCTGTTTGTGCCCATAGTGGGTGAGCGGGTGGACGCCCACCGCTTTCTCTGCCAGGCAATTGCCAGCGGGGCGGCCGTGGTATTTACCAGCGAACATCACTGCGGGGAGGATGTTAAAGCCTGTGTCCGGCAGCAGTGCGGGGAAAACAGGGAGCAGGAGAGGATAGCACTTCAGGCAGCATGGATTGAGGTGTCTGACACGAAGAAGGCCCTTCAGGACCTGGGGAGTTTTTGCAGGAAACGCCTGAGTCTTCCCCTGGTGGGAATCACGGGAAGCGTGGGAAAGACCACTACCAGGGAAATGATAGCGGAGGCCCTGAGCGCCGGATTCAAGGTCTATAAGACACCAGGCAACAGCAACAGCCAGGTGGGAGTGCCCATTACCATTGCGGAGATCCCGCAGTCTGCTGAGATTGGCGTCATTGAGCTGGGAATGAGCGAACCCGGGGAGATGGAGCGTATTGCCAGGGTGGCCAGGGTGGACTGTGCCGTCATGACCAACATAGGAATAGCCCACATCGAACAGCTGGGATCACAGGAATGCATTCTGGAGGAAAAGCTCCATATCCAGGAGGGAATGCCGCCAGAGGGCATATTGTTCTTAAACGGCGACGACCCTCTTCTGGCCTCAGTGGTTCCTAAGGAGGGCAGGAAGAAGGTGCTGTACGGACTGGGCAGGGACTGTGACTACAGGGCAGAGGACCTGCACCTGGAAGAGGGGTATCCCGTGTTCACGGCGGTTCACGGCGACTGCAGGGTCCGGGTGCGCCTTAAGGTTATGGGAAGCCACATGGTGAGCAATGCCATGGCGGCCCTGGCAGTGGCGGATACATACGGGCTTTCCATGGAGAAGGCGGCCCTGGCCCTGGGACAGTTTAAGGGCTACAAGGGACGCCAGCAGATATTTGAATGGGGCGGCGTCACTGTCATTGACGACAGCTACAATGCCAGCCCGGTGTCCATGAAGGCCGGACTGGAGGTGCTGGACAGCGTGAAGGGAGAACGAAAGATTGCGGTCTTGGCCGACATGAAGGAGCTGGGCCCGGATACGGAAAGGTTCCATGCCGAAATAGGCGCCTACATAGGAGAACATCCACTGGACATGGTTCTTTTGCTTGGAGAGCTGGCAGCCTGCATCGGCAGCGGAATGGATGCAGCCCGCGCAGCGACGCCCCATATTGAAATAGACAGTCTGGCCCAGGCAGAAAAGTGGCTGGACGAAAACATCAGGGAGGGCGACTGCATTCTTTTTAAAGGCTCCAACAGCATGAAGCTGTCCGAGGCAGTAAAGCATCTGAAGGAAACCAGGTCATGATTCTATCTGAGTGCTTATATCTTTCCCTCATTTTGGGAAGAATGTACGATATGGACAGAAATGTCACAGAAAGTACATTCTGAATGAGATAAGGAGAAACATTGTGATGCAGCAGAAAGATGATAAAAAGATTCTCTGGCATACCCTGGCTTTTATGGCTTTTTCAACGGTCTGGGGATTTGGGAATGTGATAAACGGATTTTCGGAATACGGCGGATTAAAGGCCATTGTATCCTGGATTCTTATATTTGCCATTTATTTTGTGCCCTATGCCCTGATGGTAGGAGAGCTGGGATCCACCTTCAAGCATGCCGGAGGCGGGGTCAGCTCCTGGATTCATGAGACCATAGGGCCCAAGATGGCTTACTACGCAGGCTGGACCTACTGGGTGGTCCACATGCCCTATATATCCCAGAAGCCGAATTCCACTGTGATTGCAGCCAGCTGGGCCCTGTTCCAGGACAAGAGGGCCAGCGGCATGAACACCACGGTGATGCAGATTCTGTGCCTGGTCATTTTCCTGTTTGCCATGTATCTGTCCGGCAAGGGGATGGGGGTGCTAAAGAGGCTTGCCACATTGGCAGGTTCCGCCATGTTCATCATGTCCATGCTGTTCATTGTCATGATGGTGGCTGCTCCGGCCCTGACAGACGGTGCCTTCTTGGCCATTGACTGGTCCCCTTCGTCCTTTATACCGGATTTTAACGCCAATTTTTTTCTGAGCCTTTCCATCCTGGTTTTTGCGGTGGGAGGATGTGAGAAGATTTCCCCCTATGTAAATAAGATGAAGGATCCTTCCAGGGATTTTGCAAAGGGCATGGTAGCCCTGGCAGCCATGGTGGCCGTGACCGCCATCCTGGGCACCATTGCCCTGGGCATGATGTTTGACTCCAATCATATTCCCCAGGACCTGATGACCAACGGAGCCTACTACGCGTTCCAGAAGCTGGGTGAATATTACCATGCGGGGAATTTCTTTGTGGTGGTATACGCGCTGACCAATCTGATTGGACAGTTTTCCGTTATGGTCCTGTCCGTGGACGCGCCCCTCAGAATGCTTTTGGACAGTGCGGATTCCCGCTTTATCCCCGGCAAGATGTTTGAGAAAAATGAACACGGCACCTATGTGAACGGACACAGGCTGGTGACGCTCATTGTCTGTGTGCTGATTGTGGTCCCTGCCTTTGGCATCAGGAACGTGGACGCTCTGGTGCGCTGGCTGGTCAAGGTAAACTCGGTGTGCATGCCCCTGCGATATCTGTGGGTCTTTGTGGCATACATTGCCTTAAAAAGGGCCGGGGATGCGTTCTGCGGCGAGTACAGGTTTGTGAAGGGGAAAACAGCAGGCATCCTGGTGGGCGGCTGGTGCTTTCTATTCACGGCCTTTGCATGCCTGACAGGTATTTACTCAGAGGATCCCTTCCAGCTGGCTCTGAATATCGTGACTCCCTTTGTGCTGGTAGGACTTGGGTTCATTATGCCATGGATGGCAGCAAAGGAGAAAAAAAGTTAAGCTTCCCGCATTGCCGTGGCGATGTCTTTATGGTACAGTAGAGGAGAAATAAGAGACAAAGGAGATATCATATGAATATAGACAGAGAAGACTGCTTAAGCACAGCCAAAGAACTCATCGGTTTTCTTGAAAAAAGCCCCACCTGCTTCCACGCGGTACAGTCCATTGCGGACTGTCTTGAGGAGGCGGGCTTCACACAGCTTCATGAGGGAGAAAAGTGGGAGCTCACAGAGGGCGGATCCTACTATGTGACCAGGAACGGTTCATCCATTGTGTCCTTTAAGGTGCCGGGAAAGGCATTTTCCGGTTTCCAGATCATGGCCAGCCACAGTGATTCCCCCTCCTTTAAAATCAAGGAAAATCCGGAGATGGAGGCAGAGAACCACTATGTGAAGCTGAATGTGGAGAAATACGGCGGTATGCTGTGCGCTCCCTGGTTTGACCGTCCCCTTTCCGTGGCAGGCCGTCTGGCAGTGAAGGAGGGAAACCGCATTGCCACAAAGCTGGTAAAGGTGGACCGCGATCTGCTTATGATACCAAACCTGGCCATTCATTTTAACCGTGAGGTCAATGAGGGCTATCAGTATAATGCCCAGGTAGACATGCTGCCCTTATACGGCGGTGCGGACGCAAAGGGAACCTTTATGGAGACTGTGGCTGAGAGCGCAGGGGTCAAAAAGGAGGATATCCTGGGACACGATCTCTATCTCTACAACCGTGTGCCCGGAAGTATCTGGGGGGCCGGCGGGGAGTTCTTATCCTGCGGCCATTTAGACGACCTGCAGTGCGCATTTTCCACCTTGAAGGGATTCTTGGAGGGCGGTCATCCGGAGTGTGTAAGTGTTCACGCGGTATTTGACAATGAGGAGATAGGCAGCCTGACCAAGCAGGGAGCTGACTCCACCTTCCTGGAGGATGTGCTGAGGCGGATTAACAGCGCCATGGGAAGAAGCGAGGAGGAGTATTTGATGGCCATTGCCTCCAGCTTCATGGTCTCCGCTGACAATGCCCACGCAGCCCACCCCAACCATGGAGACAAATCAGATCCCGTAAACCGTCCCTATATGAATGAGGGAATCGTCATCAAATACAGCACAAAGTATGCCACAGACGGACTTTCAGCTGCCGTGTTCAGGGCACTGTGCCAGGAAGAGGGAGTACCCTGCCAGGCATTTACCAACCGTTCCGACAAGGCAGGAGGCTCCACTCTGGGAAATATTTCCAACAGTCATGTGGCTGTGAACACAGTAGACATCGGACTGCCCCAGCTGTCCATGCATTCCCCCTACGAGACAGTGGGTATCAAGGATACCTGTTATCTGATTCGGGCCGCAAGGAGGTTCTACAGCACCTCTATGAAGGCCATGGGTTCCGGGAGCTACGAAGTGCGGTAATGAATGCAGAAAAACAATAAAGGGCAGGCCCTGGCCTGTCCCACGGATACCCAGCCACAGACCTGAGAGGAAAAAGCACCTCCGGGTATTATGGCTGGGTATTTGCTGGAACTATGAGAGAAAGAGGAACGTAAGATATGTTTTCCAGAAAACAAATGATAAAACTTCTGGCCCCCCTTATTGTGGAACAAATCATGGCAGTGCTGGTGGGAATGGTGGACGTGGTGATGGTGGCCGCAGTGGGGGAATCCGCGGTCTCCGGCGTTTCCCTGGTGGATTCCATCAGCGTCTTAATCATACAAATCATGGGAGCCCTGGCTACCGGAGGCGCCGTTATTTCGGCCCAGTACCTGGGCAAGGAGCAGCCCAGGGATGCCAGAAAGGCAGCCGGGCAGCTGGTCCTGGTGACCTTGCTTCTCTCAGTCATCATTGCCGGGACAGCTCTTGCAGGGGGACGCCACCTGCTGGGGGGTATATTTGGAAAAGTGGAACAGGACGTAATGGACAACGCCCAGACCTATTTCTGGATCACAGCCCTGTCATATCCCTTTATCGGACTCTACAATGCCTGCGCAGCCCTGTTCCGTTCCATGGGCAACTCAAAGGTATCCATGATGACTTCCTTTGTCATGAATATGATTAACATTATAGGAAATGCAATCTGCGTGTTCGGCCTTAAGATGGGTGTGGCCGGAGTGGCCTGGCCCACCCTCATAAGCCGTGTGACAGCAGCCTTTATGATGTTTGTCCTTATACAGAACCGGAACAATACCATTCGTCTCAACAGCTGGAAGTTCCTGATTCCGGACCGCCATATGATAAAGAATATCCTGTCCATCGGAATTCCCAACGGGCTGGAAAACGGCATGTTCCAGTTTGGCAAGATATTCCTTCAGAGTCTTGTCTCCTCCCTTGGCACAGTATCCATAGCCAGCTTTGCCGTGGCCAGTAACCTGGTGACCGTGCTCTATCTTCCGGGAAATGCCATCGGCTTAGGACTGGTGACCATAGTGGGCCAATGCGTTGGCGCAGGCCGTCTGAAGGAAGCCAAGAGCGACACAAAATCCCTTATTATGGTGGTCTATGGAATCCTGGCCGTATTCAGCACAGCCATGGTCATCTGGTCCGGTCCGCTGGTGGGAATCTATCATCTGTCCCCCCAGGCAGCCCTTATGGCCCGTGAGCTGATCCTGATCCACAGCATAGCCATGGTTATATGGCCCCTGGCCTTCACCATCCCCCATGCCCTGAGGGCCTCCTTGGACGCCAAATTCACCATGGCAGTGTCCGTATTCTCCATGTGGGTATTCCGTATCGGGTTTGCATACCTCTTTGTATACATATTCGACCTGGGACTTTCCGGGGTATGGTACGGCATGTTCATTGACTGGATATTCAGGGCATTGATGTTTTCGGGAAGGTTTAAGGGGTTTGAGAGGAGAGCGGGGGTTGTGGAGTGAGAGGATTGGGAGTGGGAGGTTGCGGGAGGCGGTGGAATCGCGTCCGTGGGAGCAAGGGGGAAGGAACCTGGGGATACGGCTTCGGGGCAAGTCCGGTCTAAGGGGCTGGAAAACGGCTGAAAGCAAGAGTCAGACCGCCCAAACTCGCTGCGCTCAGACAGCTGTGCGGTCTGACTCTTAACGCCTTTTTCCACCCCCTAAGACCGACTAAGCCCCTGCAGATGCATCCCCAGCTTCCTTCCCCCTTGCTCCCACCCACTACGTATAATAGGTCTCCCGGTACTTCACTGCACAATCAGAGAAATGGGTGTACCTTCCTCTGGGGATTTCCTGATGCTGTTTAAAATAGAAAATGATTGTTTTGCTGGTGGGTGCGGTTAATTCCATTGCGGATGGATGAACCGCACTTTTTAGTGAGGAAGGGGGAGTGTAAATTATAAAATATTAAATAAATTATAAAATATTGAATAGGGCTTGACAGTTGTTGATTGTTATGTAACAATGGTTGTATAACATTTGTTACATAACGTTTTGGCACAAATTTTGTAACATATCGGATGTGGTGCAACTGATGGGATGCATGTGATGGTACATGTGTAAAGCTGCTGATATAATATGACAATGAGCGAGGTAAGCCGATGCCGCCTAAAGCGAAGATTACGAAAGAGATGATTCTGAATACGGTTCTGGAGATTACAAGAGAGGCAGGATTTGAGTCTGTTAATGCCAGAAGTATTTCAGGCAGATTACAATGTTCCACGCGGCCTATTTTTACATGTTATGAGAACATGGAGGAATTAAGAAAGGAATTTCTTGACTTTGCATATGAGTTTTACAGTCAGTATGTGGAGAGTTACAGCAGTTCGGAACACATAAATCCATGTCTGGTTCTGCTGCTTTCGTACATTGAGTTTGCGAGAGAGGAGACGAATTTGTTCAGGCTGTTGTTTATAAACCATATGGATTTGAGTATGGCGGAGCCAAAGGATTTTTATATGGAGGCAGGCAACGGGGAGAGGGAAAGGGTATTTTCTGATACCATTGGAATCGAGCCGGAGCGGGCAAAGGCAATCTTTATAGATTTATTTCTTTATTCCCACGGCATAGCGGTTTTAGCAGCGGCGCAAAAAATAACACTGGACAGAAGCCATATAGAAAAAATGGCTGCAAACATGCTGACAGCTCTCATAAGACAGGAAAAACCGGACTGGACCTTATCCGTTAGCGGTATAACCGAATCAATATAACATAGGGGTGCGATATGAAGACAAATCCATACATCATTGATTATTATAATAACTATGACGAGGACAGCCGGCTGAGCCCAAGGCATGGGACCGTGGAATTTCTTACAACCATGCGCTACATAGAAAAATACATAAAACCCGGCAGCCGTGTTCTTGAAATCGGAGCAGGAACCGGCCGGTATTCCCATGCGCTGGCGCGTCTGGGATATACGGTTGACGCAGTAGAACTGGTCCCCCATAACATAGAAGTATTTTGCAGGCATATGCTGCCGGCAGAACATGTAACAATTACCCAGGGCAATGCGCTGGACTTATCAGCCTTTTCGGACAACCAATACGACATCACACTGCTGTTAGGGCCCTTATACCATCTATACACAAAAAAAGACAAGCGCCAGGCGCTGGGCGAGGCCATCCGTGTCACAAAACAGGGCGGCATCATCTTTGCAGCATACGTCATATCCGACGGCTGTCTTCTGGACGAAGGATTCAACCGCGGCAATATCAATGCAGCCGAATACATAAAAAACGGCCTGCTGGACCCCGAAACATTCGCCGCCAAATCCGAGCCCAAAGATCTGTTTGAACTTGTGCGTAAAGAAGACATCGACGATTTGATGTCCATATTCCCGACAACACGCCTGCATTACGCAGCATCAGACGGCTGTGCGCTGCTCATCCGGGAAGCAATCGACAAAATGGATGATGAAACATTCCAATTATACTTAAAATACCACTATGCCACCTGCGAACGCAAAGACCTGACAGGCATCACCAGCCATGCAATTGACATATTCCAAAAACAAACCACTCACCCCAAAACAAGCCCTAAAACAAGCCAGTCCCAATAAGGAATACTCCCAGCGAGCAGTATCTTTCACTCCCTTGGCGGGGAAGAACCAGCAAACGTCAAAAGAGCAGTGGGTGAGAGGGAGGCGGACGGGGGCGAGAGTGAATTTGGAGCGGTTCGCAGGGACTTAGGCGGCGGGACGGGCCAGAGGGGAGGTTGCGCAGGGCGCACAACGCCCGGAGCAAAGTGAACACGGAGCAGAACTCATCAAGAGTTCTGCGTAGTTTTCGCGATCCTCCCCTCTGGCCCGCCCCGGCGTCTTAGTCCCTGCCACCGCGAAAACCATCAATCCCGCCCCCGTCCGTCTCCCTCTCACGGACGCGATCCCCCATCCCCGTTTGCGTCCCCTTCCCCCATTTGCATTTTATTCAATTCTCATGTATAATAACCAAGTACAAAATAACAAGACAGACAGGTGACGTAAGTGGCGCATAGATATGCCAGTATTATCATAGATATTTCCCATGAAAATGTGGACAGGACATTCCAGTACAGAATACCGGAGGAGCTTCAGGGAAAGATTCAGGTGGGGCAGCAGGTCCGCATACCCTTTGGGCAGGGAAACAGACAGCGCAGGGGCTATGTGGTGGACCTGACGGACCAGGCCCAGATAGATGTCCATAAACTAAAAGATGTGGCTGGGATTGTGCAGGGAAGCGTGACTGCAGAGTCCCAGCTTATTTGGCTTGCATGGTGGATGAAGGAGAGGTATGGATCTACCATGAACCAGGCATTAAAGACAGTGCTTCCGGTCAGGCAGAAGGTAAGGGAGGCGCCTAAGCGGCAGATAAAGTGCCTTTTAGACCAGGCAGGGCTTGAGAAGGCCGTAAAAGAGGCCAGGAAGAAGAACCATAAGGCCAGGCTGCGGCTGCTGGAGGCATTTATCACGGCGCCGGTAATCCCGTATGAGGAAGCCATGAACCGTTTAAGCCTGACGGCGGCAGTGATAAAGCCCCTTGTGGAGGGCGGCGTCCTTAAGGTGGAGGTGGTGGAGCGGTACCGGAATCCGCTGCTGGAGATGCAGCGGCTGGCCGGAAGGCCCCTGGAAGGGGAGATGCCGGCCGGCAAAGGCGCTGCCGGGACCCAGGCCGCGCCGCCCTCCCTGAACCGGGCCCAGCAGGAAATCGCAGATTCCATCATCCGCGAATATGATGAGGGGATACGTAAGACTTATCTGATCCATGGAATCACGGGCAGCGGAAAGACAGAGGTCTACATGGAGCTGATTGCCCATGTGCTGCGGGAAGGGCGTCAGGTGATTGTCCTGATTCCGGAGATATCGCTTACATGGCAGACCGTGATGCGGTTTTTTACACGTTTTGGAAACCGGGTGTCCGTAATGAATTCCAGGATGTCTGCCGGAGAGCGCTATGACCAGTATGAAAGGGCCAGAACCGGGGATATTGACATTATGATCGGTCCGCGGTCCGCCCTGTTTGCCCCATTTTTAAACCTGGGCCTTATCATTATTGATGAGGAGCATGAAAATGCCTACAGGAGCGAGATTTCCCCCCGGTACGACGCCAGGGAGGCTGCCGCGGTGCGGGCAGAGGCCAACCACGCATCCCTGATCCTTGGGTCGGCCACCCCGTCCCTGGAATCCTACACAAAAGCCCTCAGGGGGGAATACGGCCT
>ENA-OWPD01000677-OWPD01000677.1-human-gut-metagenome-genome-assembly--contig:-NODE-677-length-35913-cov-4.287774_pt1 | contig 35913 bp, 38 predicted proteins | sample MGYA00248262_ERZ651842 | MGnify/ENA primary metagenome ERZ651842 (study PRJEB26924, sample SAMEA4378253) | human gut metagenome | biome: human gut; feature: human-associated habitat; material: faeces... | reverse complement strand
GTTAAGATGAGGAAAACCTCATTTTAACTTGTACTAAATCTTGACATAGGACCAGGAGATATGATATCAGTCTTTTTCCAAGGGAGCGGAAATATCCGGGAATTATCATGGAACTGAAATGGAAAAGCGGTTTGAGTCCAGAATCTTTGGATACTCTTGCGGATCAGGCTTTGGCTCAGATTGAGGAAAAGAAATATGATACTGAAATGAAAGAAGACGGTGTCGCAGATGTGTTGAAGTTTGGCATTGCATTTTCCGGTAAAATGGTATGTGTTAAGACGAGCGAAAGTGGCACGGTTGATTGATGGTGGGGTGGAGTTACTAATTGAAAAGTGGTAAAAAAGGAAATCTGGCTGCAGATTTTCTTTTTTTATGGGTAGATATTTTTTCAATTGGTGACGAAATATTTATAGAAATCCCCTATATTATCATCGGAAAAATCAATTTGTAAGAAGTGAATAATGACGTTATAATTACACCGTTATGTATATTATTACATATTTTATTTTAATTATAGTGTTTAGGAGATAAATAATGGAAACTACAGTAAAGAAAGCCAATGCGTTATTGAAGCTTGATCGTCAGATCGTTGGGGTTAAACTGGTTAATACAAAGGAAGAGTTTGAGAAATATCAGGCTATAACAGCGGTTGCTCCTATTTCGTATTGTGTTGCAGTGAAATCAGCAACGCTTGGGCATTCTCTAAAATTTACAGTAGAAAATTCCGGATGTGGAGGAAGTACCAGAGCTCTTGGGCTTCAGGCTCCAACAGAAAATTTTTATAATGGAAAAGACGGTTGCCGTTTGGGACTTTATTGTGATGAAGAATTATCTGCTAATGTTGCCAGTAAGATGAAGATATGTGAGCCGGGAACGTATGGTGTGATTGTTAAGCCATTGGAGAAGTTTGAGGGAGAAGGAAGACCAGATGTTGTACTTATTGTGGCTGAACCGAGAAATATTATGAGAATCATACAGGGATATACATATTTTTATGGTATGCAAGAATCTTTCTGCATGTCAGGAAATCAGGCTGTGTGTGTGGAAGCTACAGCATTGCCTATGATTACTCAGGAGATCAATGTTTCGATGTTCTGTTCAGGAACCAGATTCCTTGCAGGCTGGAATGATTCTGAAATGGTAGTGGGAATACCATATGAACAATTTGGGACAACAGTAGAAGGTCTTCGGATGACTGTTAATGCAGTGGAAATGGATGATCGAAAGCTGGAAATCAAAGATGCGTTAGAGCCATTGGGATATTCTAAAGACGAAATTACCATGGGAGATGCATATTATATTCGATTAGAAGAAGAAAAACGCAGAAAACGCAAGGAGAAAAAAAGTGAGTAAAGAAGAAAAACAGCTAAACAATATTACGAGATTGATTCGATATGCCTTAATTGGAGGCCTGTTAATATTATGGGAAGTAGCGGCGAGGCAGGAATGGTATAATCCGTTTTTTACTAGCTATCCATCAGAAATTATATCTGACTTGATTATCTTTATTAAAAGTGGAGATTTATGGTATCACACGGTTATTACAATGCGAGAAGCTTTTTTGGGATTGTTGGCAGGTACTGTAACAGGTGTTTTAATGGGGGTTATATTTGGACAATTTGTTACATTGGGAAAGATATTCACACCTGTGTTGACAGCAATCAATGGTATTCCACAGCTTACATTGGCGCCGGTTTATGTTTTGTGGTTTGGTCTTGGGTTATCATCAAAAGTATTTCTTGCCGGATTAATGGTATTTTTCTGCGTTTTTTTCTCGACATATAATGCAATTAAAAACACAGAACAAAAATTAATTGAATCAGCACATATTCTAGGTGCAAATTCTGGACAAACATTGTGGCATGTAGTGTTACCTTACTGTATGCCGTGGATTTTATCTGGAATTAGAAGTGGTGTGGGTTCTTGTATGGTTGGTGCAATTATCGGAGAATATATGGGTGCATCGGGTGGATTTGGATGGATGGTTACATATGCAACATCCTTCTTTATGATCCGTCGAGTAATGTCATGTATCTTGATTTTATTATTGGTTGGTATGGGACTGAATTGGATTCTGGACTTTGCAGAAAGAAAAATATTAAGATGGAAAGTTGATACAAAGTTATCGATTGATATTTCTAAGAAGTAAATTCCCAATAGGAATTTGCAATAAAAGCTAAGGAGGAAAATATGAAAAAAAGAGTTTTATCGCTTCTGCTTGCATTGTCAATGGTAGCAACTATGGCAGTTGGATGCGGAGGAAAGACAGAAGAAGCAACAGAGGAAAAGAAAGAGGAAACTACAGAAACACAGGAATTGACAAAGATTGTTGTATCTGAGTTTCGTAATGTGAGTTGGTCAGCAGCATATGTAGCTGAATCAGAAGGATTTTTTGAAGAAGAGGGTCTTGAAGTTGAATGGGCTATGTATGATGATGGCCCTGTAGCATTCCAGGGAATGCACGGTGGAGATTCACAGTTTTGTCTTTTGTCTCAGGAACCAGTTTTGAAGGCACAGTTGGAAGGTCTTGAATCACTTTTCATCTATGCAGTACTTGATACGAGACTTTATGGATTCGTTAGTAACCCAGAGATCAAATCAGTTGCTGACTTAAAAGGGAAAGCTGTTTTTGCTGGAATGCAGGGATCTGCTCCATATTCTTTCGTTTCATCTATTATCCGTGAAGCGGGGCTTGACCCGGAAAAAGATGTTACTTTTGTAAACATGGATTACGGTGCATCTATGGCAGCTCTTGAGGCAGGACAGATTGCGGCAAGCTATATCAATACTGATAACCGTATTGAAGTTCAGAATATGGATGTAAATGTATTGGTTGATACTGCAAATCCAGATGATGCAGCAAAATACTTGAAGTCTGAAGTATTCCCTGGCGAAATCATTACAACAACAAAGAAATTCGCTGAGGAAAATCCGGATACTGTACAGTCATTTGTAAACGCAATCAGCAAAGCGACTGACTGGATGAATGAACATACTGGAGAAGAAATCGCGGCATCAATTTCTTCTTACTATGAAGGCATGGATGAGGCTGTTCTTGCTCAGAAATTGGATATTGTTAAGACATCTCTTACAAAGACAGGAAGAATCGATGAAGAGCCAGAAACAGCAGTTCAGAACTTCTGTATTGGAAATGGTGTCATTACAGAACAAATTCCATATGGAGATATTGTTGATATGACATTCGTTGATAATTATCAGAGTGAAAAATAAAACTAAGAAACAGTTAAGAAGAGGTATATATAATGCCAGATATTAAACTTGAACAACTTTGTAAAAAATTTGATGATCAAGTAGTGTTGGATAACGTTGATATTTCAATTAATAGTGGAGAATTCATCACATTATTGGGGCCATCCGGGTGTGGAAAAACAACTCTTTTGCGTTCTTTAGCGGGTCTGCAAAGAATAGATAGTGGAAGAATACTGATTAATGGTGAGGATATGACATTTGCTGAACCGAAAGATCGTAATATCAGTATGATCTTCCAACAATACAGCCTTTTTCCTACCATGAATGTTTACCGTAACATCTCATTTGGGTTAAAGATGCAGAAAGTAAGCAAGGATGAAATAGACAAAAGAGTAAAGAATGCCCTTGAAATGGTGGATATGACAGGAAGTGAGAACAAGTATCCATCACAGCTTTCTGGTGGAGAACAACAAAGAATTGCTTTGGCAAGAGCAATTGTAACGCAGGCGAAAATTCTCTTGTTGGATGAGCCTTTTAGTGCTATCGATGCAAAGTTACGAAAAGCATTACAGATTAAAATCAAAGATATTCATCATGAATTGGGCTTAACGTCTGTATTTGTTACACATGATCAAGAAGAAGCAATGAGAATGTCGGATAGGATTTATTTGCTTCATGACGGAAAAGTTGAACAGGCCGGAAATCCAATGGATCTTTACTTGAACCCCAAAACATCATTTGTAGCCGGATTTATGGGACATTATAATTTATATGAAGGTGAAAAAAGCTGGGCGATCAGACCCGAAGCCATTGAGATTTCATCAAATCCATGGAATATCACATCAGATGATTTTGAGTATCAAAAAGGTATCATTATGAGAATTATCCCACAGGGAAACATTATTCGATACACAGTTGCGACAGAACGATGCGATATCGACGTTGATGTGTTATATGAAGAAAATAGCAACCTCAGATTAAATGATTCTGTTTATTTACGATTTAGAAAAGATCAAATAAAATATTTTTAAGGAGAACTGGGGGAATCCCAGTTCTTCTTTTGGTAGGATAGTGAAAATATGAAGAAAAAAATTCGGATTTACAGTGAACCAATATATCTTCTATCAAATACGCTTTTGGCATTGGCAATTTCCATGATAACTTGTACAAATTTTGGATTGTCTGCTGTTGTTGCGCCTGCGTATATTTTGAGTGAGAAAATCATATGGTTATCATTTGGAAAAGCTGAATATGTTATTCAAGGATGTTTGTTCATTGTATTTTGTCTGCTTATGAAAAGAATAAAATTAATTTATTTTGCATCTTTTCTTACAGGACTTTTTTATGGCGCAGTGTTGGATTTTTGGAGAAGTGTGATACCACACTTTAATTCTTCTTTATATTCTCCAGGAAGCCTTCCGTTTCACATAAGATGTTTTTACTTTGTTTTGGGACTATTTTTGCTTACATTTGCTGTTACACTTTTTTATAAAGTATATTTATACCCGCAGGTATATGAATTTTTTATAAAAGGAATCAGTAAAAGATTTGGATATAACGTATCAAAGTTTAAGCGCTTTTTCGATGCAATGGCACTTGTGACAGGAATAGTACTTTCACTGATTCTGTTCCATAAAATTGTTGGGATAGGAGTCGGAACTGTTATTGCTGCGTATTCGAATGGGATTATCATTGGTCATATGAGTAAGTGGATGGATCAATATTTTGAGTTTGTTCCGATGTTTCCAAAACTTGAGAAACTATTTTGCCTGGAATAGGAAAATTGTTACTGGAGAAGCGATTGACGGATTGTTTGGTAAGGTTTAGAATTATTTAATGTAAAGAGAGAACCCTGAAGGAGATAATTTTACTCTTTTGGGGTTCTTTTGATATATTTTTTGATTTGTTTAAGAAGAATAATGGAGTTACTATGAAAAAACAGGATTTTTTGTCAAGGACCTGGGTGGTGGCAGTGCTTGCATTTATCTGCTGCCTCCTTTGGGGAAGTGCGATTACAACGATAAAAACAGGATACCGATTGATGGAGGTGGATGCTTCAGATACAGCATCTCAGATTGTGTTTGCAGGCCTTCGGTTTACGATGGCAGGGATACTGGTAGTGCTGTTTGCGTGGATTCGTGAGAGACGCGTTATTTTGCCCGGCAAAAATATGGTCAGGCTTGCATTTACGCTGTGTCTGGCGCAGACAGTGGGACAGTATTTCTTCTTTTATGTGGGCGTTGCACATGCATCGGGCGTAAAGAGCAGTATCATTACAGGATTAGGAAATTTTATTGCGATTCTGATGTCTTGCCTGATTTTCAGAAGAGAGAAAATGACCGGGCGGAAGATGCTTGGATGTGTACTCGGGTTTGCCGGAGTGGTCGTGATCAATCTGATGGGGAATCAGTTGGACAAGGGATTTCATCTGATGGGAGAGGGATGCCTTTTGCTTGCTCAGATCGCGTATGGAATGTCAACAGTGCTGATCAATCAATTTTCCAGAAAGGAATCGCCGGTTCTGTTGAGCGGATATCAGTTTTTTATCGGCGGAATTATTCTGACCCTGACCGGAACCGCGATGGGAGGAAGGCTGCATCATTTTTCAGTTGCGGCAGTGGGAATTCTACTTTACCTTGCCATGGTATCGGCAGTGGCGTATACGCTATGGTCTGTTCTTCTCGCGCACAATCCTGTCTCAAAAGTTGCGGTGTACGGGTTTATTAATCCGCTTTGCAGTGTGGTATTGTCGGCTGTCATTCTTGGGGAAGTGGCGCAGGCGTTTAATATCGGAAGTCTGATTGCGCTAGCATTTGTGTGTGTTGGAATCTATGTGGTGAACCGTGGGACAAGTTAAGTTGGGCCAACGCTGGCATTTGAGTTACCATTTGTGTTGCGATCGCCTTTCTTCATACCCGCAAGTGCGGAAAAGGGAGTGTCGTAAATTACGCCACTCCCATTTCATTAAACATATCATAGTTCAGTTCATTCGGTTCCCTTCGCAAGATTGCAGATGTTATTCCTGCGACACTCGTGTAATTATGAACCCACTCTACAGCTCTTTCTTGCGATAAAGCATATAGGAATACACAGTCGGCAGCACAACCACGATCGCAATGGACACGAACAGAATCCAGTTCTGACGGGTGAAGAAGGAAATCAGTATCAGCACACCACAGAGAATAAATACTTTTCCGCCAAATCGATGTGTGCGGTTCCAGTTGTCTTCATCGGCAAGTGTCCACGGAAGTCTGATCCCGACCGTATAGCTCTGCCTGCATTTTGGAAGATAATATCCAATGATAATGAAAATAATACTTATGAAGATAGCTACAAATGATGATGGATTCACCGGGAGATTCAGTACATTCCCGTAGATCGCCAGAGTGCATACAAGGGATACAACCGGGCAGATCCAGATGATGAGCTGGAACATTTTCGGACTGATCCCTTTCTTCTTTGGATCGGTCATGGTCGCGAAAATACAGAATAGATGACATCCTGCGATGATAGCAGGAATACCAAATACCGTCATTGTTTTGCTGCTCCATCCATTCGCCACTCCGTTACTGTCAAAATGTGTCGCGATCGTATCCGGAAGCTGATTCCATAAGATGATCCCGAAAACCACTGGGATCAATGTGATGATCGTAGTAAGTATGATTTGTGATTTAAAATGTTTTAACATCGTAGATGCCCCTTTCTGTTTAATTATCGCCCTTCAAATCGGCGATCCAGACCATAAGCTCTTCCAGAACGGAAGTGTTCAGTTCGTAATAAATAAAATTCTTTTCCTTCGTTTCAGTTATCAGATCAGCCTGCTTTAATATTTTTAAATGATAGGAAATCGTGGCGGCGGTCATGTCAAAGTGGCTGGCAATATCTCCGGCGGCCATACGACCTTCTTTTAAGTGCGTGAGGATTTCCCTGCGGGCAGGGTCTGAAAGTGCTTTGAATGTCTGAGCGAAACTCATGCGCCCGTCTCCTTTCTCTTGGTATTTAGAAATCTATCTAAATACATTATATGACTCTGTCGGGAAAAGTCAATATCTATTTAGAAAAAAATCTAAATAGAAGTACGGTATTTTGCAAATGTTTTTTTACGAAAAAATTGATGTGGCGTACAATGGAGTTATCAGAATGACAGATGATTCGAAAGGAGAAATCGTATGGGACTTATCAAAGCAGGAACAGGTGCGGCTGGCGGAGTTCTGGCTGATCAATGGAAAGAATATTTTATGTGCGAAGCGATCCCTGCGGATATTCTGGCAGTAAAAGGACAGAAAAAAAGTGTCCGGCCGCTCCAGCAATACAAAGGGTGTAGATAATATTATTTCGAACGGGTCGGTGATCGCGGTTGCGGACGGACAGTGTATGCTGATCGTAGAACAGGGAAAGGTCGTTGAGGTGTGTGCAGAGCCTGGCGAGTTTGTCTATGATACATCGACAGAGCCATCGATCTTTACCGGCGGACTGAATGCTGAAAATATTTTAGATGTGTTTGAAAATATCGGAAAACGTTTTACATTTGGCGGAGAGGCACCGATGGATCAGAGGGTTTATTATTTCAATACAAAAGAATTGGTCGGTAATAAATATGGAACACCGTCTCCGGTTCCGTTCAGAGTCGTTGACAGGAATATTGGACTGGATATGGACATTGCGATCCGTTGTTTCGGAGAGTACAGCTATAAGATCATAAATCCATTGCTGTTCTATACAAATGTGTGCGGAAATATCGGTGACAGCTATGAGAGAAGTGAAATGGAAAGTCAGCTAAAGACAGAACTTCTCACAGCACTGCAGCCTGCGTTCGCGAAGATATCGGATATGGGTATCCGTTATTCTTCACTTCCGGGGCATACGACTGAGCTTGCTGATACGCTGAACGAAGTGCTGTCATCAAAATGGCGTGATCTCAGGGGAATTGAAATCGTATCATTTGGTGTATCCAGTGTGAAGGCCAGTGAGGAAGATGAGCAGATGATCAAGGAAATGCAGCGCAATGCTGTATTTCGTGACCCGAATATGGGAGCTGCGCAAATGGTTGGCGCAACGGCAGCCGCAATGCAGAGCGCGGCGGAGAATCCAAACGCCAGTGCCGCAATGGCATTTATGGGCATGAATATGATGGGAAATGCCGGAGGACAGAATATCCAGAATCTGTACCAGATGGGTGCTGACAAGAGACCTGAGCCAAAGCAGGAAAAAGGGTGGTTCTGCCCGAACTGTGGAACAAAGAATAAAGGTAATTTCTGTACGAACTGCGGAACAAAGAAACCGGTATAGCGTGGAGGAACAGGCATGGCTGTACAAACGATAAATTATCAGTGCCCTGCATGTACTGCACCACTTCGGTTCGACGGTACATCCGGGAAGCTGGTCTGTGATTACTGTGAGTCTTCTTATTCGGTAGAGGAAGTGGAAGCGTTTTACCGTGAGAAAACGAAAAAAGCCGAAGAAGCTTCCGCGAAAGAAGAGAAGAAAGAAAAAGAGATAGAAAATGAGAGAATCATAAGTCCCGTGCAGGATGAGTGGAATGAGGAGTCCTTATCGGGAGACTGGGGAGTAGATTCTGAAAAGCTGAAGGCGTATAGCTGTACTTCCTGCGGAGCGGAGCTGATCTGTGACGATACGACGGCTGCGACGACCTGTCCGTACTGCGGGAACCCGACTGTGATCCCGGGGCAGTTCGCAGGAGCGCTGAAGCCGGATTATGTGATTCCTTTTAAGATTGATAAAAAGCAGGCGGTAAATGCGTTGAAGATGCATTACGGAAAGAAAAAACTGCTCCCGAAGGCATTTAAAGATGAGAATCATATACAGGAGATCAAAGGTGTCTATGTTCCGTTCTGGCTGTTTGACGGAAAAGCACAGGTGGAAATGAATGCTGCGGCGATGAGAACGCACCAGTTCAAAGAAGGAAAATACATGGTTACGGTTACGGAACATTACGATCTGTATCGCAAAGGGCAGGTGAGCTTTGAGAAAATCCCTGTGGATGCTTCAAGCCGTATGCCGGATGATTTTATGGATTCAATCGAACCGTTTGACTACGCGGAATTAAAGGAATTTTCCATGGCATATTTTGCAGGATTTTTTGCGGATAAATATGATGTTTCTGTAGCGGACAGCAAATCGAGAGCAGATCTCAGAACAGAGAATACAGCGGTCGAAGCTGTGCAAAATACATTGAAACATCCGGGAGCTGTGATCCGGAACAGACATGTTCATCTTCAGAGAGGTGATGTGCACTATGCTCTGCTTCCTGTCTGGATGCTCACGACAAACTGGAATGGGAAACGCTATATGTTTGCGATGAATGGACAGACCGGTAAGCTTGTCGTAGATGAGGCGGGTCTCCTGACAGAGGATGAGCTGAACCAGAAGAAATGGTTTAAGGAGAAATACAAAGAGGAACATAAGTCAGAGCTGAATCGATATTATCGTGCCAGGCGAGTGTTGCAGGAAAATCGAAATGATGATGGAAAGGTTCCGGTTCATAAGTGGGAATATGATAAATTTGTTTTACCCGGTGAGATAGCCGCATTGAAAGAAGAGAAAGATGCTCTATTTAGAGAACTGAAAACATATCAGAAGATACAGAAAAATATTGAATCTGTTTTGGATGATAAAAATGAGAGCTCTGTTTTAGAAGCACTTGAGAAAAAACAAGTGGAAGTAAAACAAAGAGAAGCTGCGAAACCAAAGAAACGGAATCGTGGTATGGAACTATAGAGAGAAGGTGATGCGTTGGAAAAATATACGGAGGATCAGATTACAAGAGCCAACGAAGTGAATCTGGTTCGTTTTCTTTCTGCAAGAGGGGAACGCTTCAAGAAAGCAGGCAGAGAATATCGTTGGGAAAAGCATGACAGTGTGACCATTTGTGATAATAAATGGTATCGGCACAGTCAGGGCAAAGGTGGTTGGCCGATTGATTTTATGATGGAATTTTATGATTTGAGTTTTCCAGATGCAGTAAAAGAATTATTGGCTGGCGAGGAAGCCATGGATGGTTTGGAAACCTCTCTTTCTGAGAAAAGGGCAATTCCCTATGTGGAGGATGGTGGCCTTGCAGTAGCAGACCCCATCCCCACAAAAGAGATGGTGCTTCCTGAAGCAGATAAGAATCAAGATTATATTATGGAGTATCTGGTTGATCAACGAAAACTGGATAAAGATATTGTGAGTGAATTTATCAAGCGAGGAGATATTTATCAGGAGAAAGACAATCAAAGAGTTGTTTTTGTTGGTAGAGACTCCGAAGGTAATCCACGATACGCCAGCTGGAGAAATGCAGGAGCAGAACAATTACGTGGAGACGTATCAGGTTCTCAGAAGGAATATTGTTTTAAAAGCGTAGCATTCTGGGATGAAGATAAGCAAAGAAAAAGATTAGCGAGAAAGTTGTATGTATTCGAATCACCCATTGATCTGCTGTCTTTTCTTACATTATATCCAAAGTACTGGCATGAGAATCATTATTTATCACTGGGCGGAGTCAGTGCGAAAGCACTTAAGACTTTTCTTTCTGAACGATCCGAGGTGGAACAGATCATTCTCTGTCTGGATAATGATAAAGCCGGTCATGAAGCATGTGCTAAGTTATTTGATTCGATTCCATCACGATATACAGTGAACCAATTGGTGCCAAGTAAGAAAGATTGGAATGAAGTACTGGTAAATCGAAGTGGAGATCCGGGCGAGAAGTACTACATATCGAATGTGGAACTTCGGGGCTTTAGTGAAAAAATAATTCCAGTCAGAAAGATGACAGAGATTAAAGAGACGATTGTTGAGTGGTTATGGTATCCATTTATTCCGTTTGGAAAGGTTACATTGATTCAGGGTGATCCGGGACAGGGAAAAACATGGCTTGCCATGCATCTGGCTGCAGCATGTACCAATCGAAAGGAACTGCCCAACGAGCTCCCGATGGATTCTTTCAATGTGTTTTACCAGACTGCAGAAGATGGAATTGGAGATACGATTAAACCGAGATTGATGCAATGTGGAGCAGATATGGAACGTGTGCGTGTCATTGTAGAAGATGATGCCATGCTGTCTCTTACTGATCCGAGGTTGGAACTGGCAATTAAGCAGAACAATGTAAAGCTTCTAATCATGGATCCAATTCAGGCTTATCTTGGACCGGATGTGGATATGAACAGAGCAAATGAGATTCGTCCATTGTTTCGATATCTAGGGGGAGTGGCAGAACGAACCGGCGCGGCAATTGTTCTGATCGGACACTTGAATAAGAATGCCGGAACACATGCCAATTATAGAGGTCTTGGATCGGTGGATATTTCAGCTGCGGTTCGAAGCATTTTATTAGTCGGAAAAGTGGAGAAAGAAACCGAAAGGGATGTGCGAGTAGTGATTCAAACAAAGAGTTCATTGGCGCCAAAACCTACACCGGTCGCATTTACATTGGAAAATAGTAAGTTGGAGTGGATTGGTGAATATGAAATCACCGAGCAGGAATTGATGTCAGGAAAAGCTGGAAAGCAGAAGGAGACAAAGTTGGAGCAGGCAATGAAATTAATAAGACAAATCCTGATAACCAGAAATCTTATGTACGTGGCAGATTTAGATGCAGAGGGCAAGAAACTTAAAATCTCAGATCGGACCATGCGAGATGCAAGAAGAAAATTAGAAGACGAACTGGATTATGGATTCGAGAATTCCAAGAAAACAGTTTGTCTTAAGAAGTGAGTTTGGCAAAAGAACTGGTCAGATTGGCAAGAATTCCCGGATACCTTGCCTGCCTGCCAGTTGCCAATGGGGAATAGAACATAATAAGGAAGTGAAGGAGATACATTTGAATCGTAATTATGAAACACCGATTTTTGAAAAATATTCATTAAGTATAGAACAGGCTGCTGATTACTTTGGAATCGGGCAGAAGAAATTGCGTCAGATTGTGGCTGACCACGAAGGTGCTGATTTTATTCTTTATAACGGCAATCGTGTCCAAATTAAAAGGAAAAAATTCGAATCATTTTTGGATAAAACATCAGCAATTTAAGGGATTACGCAAAGAGCCTCTTCATGATATACTAACTGTGTGCTATGGCAGAGGCTCTCTTAAATTTAGGAGGTTAGCACATATGAGTCAGAAGCGGCGTGATAGCAAAAAACGTGTATTACGTGACCGAGAGAGCCAATGCAAGGATGGTCGTTACAGATATAGTTATTTAGAAAACGGAAAAAGAAAGGATGTTTATAGCTGGAAGTTAGAACCGACAGATAAGCTGCCTGCGGGAAAGAGAGACTGTGTTGCTCTGAGAACAATGGAAGAAGAGATTATGAAGAAACAGCTCTTGGGAAAACCGAATTGTCCTAAGATGACAGTAAATGAATTGGTAGAGCGTTACATCAAGCAAAAGCAGGGTGTGCGTGAAAGTACCAGAGCCGGTTATAAGACAGTGATAAATACCCTGAAAAAGGATCCGTTTGGAGAAAGATTTATTGATGAGATTCGTATTTCTGATGCTAAGCTGTGGCTGATCGAGTTGCAGGAAAATGGTAAGAAATACAGCACCATTCATACCATTCGAGGTGTGGTAAGACCTGCATTTCAGATGGCTTTGGAAGATGATATCTTAGATAAGAATCCATTTGCCTTTGAACTTGCTACTGTTCTGGTAAATGATTCAGAAACGAGAGAAGCCCTTACCAGAAAGCAGGAGAGACAGTTCTTGGAGTTTGTGAAGAATGATAAGCACTTCTCAAGATATTATGAGGCAATATACATTCTTTTCAAAACCGGTATGAGGATCTCTGAGTTCTGTGGATTGACGATATCTGATATCAATATGAGAGAGCGAACCATCAATATAGATCATCAATTACTTCGCACTTCGGGAATGAAGTACATCATTGAAGATACCAAATCCACATCGGGAACCAGAGTGCTTCCCATGACCAATGAGGTTTATGAGTGTTTTAAAACCATTTTGGAAAACAGGAAGAAACCAAAGGTGGAACCGATCGTGGACGGAAAAGCTGGTTTCTTATATTTGGATAAGAATGGAAAACCTATGGTAGCACTTCATTGGCAGAAATATTTTCAGCATATTTGCGAAAAATACAATAAGATTTATCGAATCCAGATGCCAAAAGTGACACCTCATGTATGCCGTCATACTTTCTGCAGTAACATGGCAAAGACAGGGATCAATCCAAAGTCATTACAGTATCTGATGGGACATGCGGATATCAGTGTTACTCTTAACACATATACTCATGTAAGATTTGAAGATGCGAAGGAAGAATTAAAGAAACTGAAGTTAGTCAATGCCTAGTATTTTAGGCATTTATAAGGGATTTCATCCATGGCAGACTAACTGTGGGAAAACCAGTTGAATTTCCCACACTTTTCCCACACTAAAAGGAGAAGATATGCAAAATCTTGCTAAGATACGCCAAGAGAACATGGAAACATAAAAATGCTCAAACCCTTGGAAATACGGCATTTCTTGGCAAAATCGAGCAAAATATGGAGGTTGAAACACATGATTAAAATACTTTTCATCTGCCACGGCAATATCTGCCGTTCCACCATGGCTCAATTTATCTTCCAGCACATGGTGAACACCCGCGGCCTTGCCGCAAAGTTTCATATTGATTCTGCAGCCACCAGCCGCGAGGAAATCGGCAATGGTCCGCACTACGGTACTGTCAATAAGATGCGCGAGGTGGGAATTCCAATCTTGCCACACCGCGCACGCCAGATGACGAAGAGTGATTATAAAGAATATGATTACCTTATCGGTATGGACGAGTGGAATATCCGAAATATGAAGCGTATTGCAGGCGAAGATTCAGAAGGGAAGATCCATATGCTTCTGGAATTTTCAGACGAACCAAGAGCGATTGCAGACCCGTGGTATACAGGAAATTTTGACGTGACGTATGCAGATGTTGTAGAGGGATGCGAAGCGTTCTTTGAATATTTAAAAGAACAGGGCAAGATATAGAGGATAAAAGGAGAACCAGCAATGATCATTGACATTCCGGGATATAAAAAGTTACAGATTACTACGTTATTATTGGACTATAACGGAACGATTGCGGAGGATGGAATCATCCGCCCGGCGGTAAAAGAGAGACTTCAGAAGCTTTCTAAGGAGCTTTCCATCTATGTATTGACGGCGGATACTCATGGGACAGCAAGGGCGCAGTGTGAAGGTCTTGATCTTAAGGTACACACATTTCCGGTAGGAAGCGCTATGGATGCGAAGCGTGCGGTGCTTGATGAAATTGGCGGTGAAAGATGTGCATGTATGGGAAATGGACGCAATGATGTGCGCATGTTCGAAAATGCGGCACTGTCTATCGGGATTATAGATCGGGAAGGTGCGTACAGCGGACTGTTAAAAACAGCAGATTTATGTGTTAACAGTACGGAAGACGGACTGGATCTTTTGTTATATCCGAAGCGGTTGATTGCAGGCTTACGAGGATAAAATAGGCGATTAACCATGGGCTTATGAAGATAGAAGTGTAGGGGTGAATACGGATAATATAAGAAATGAGATAGAAAAAAAGAAACTTCGAAAGGAAATAGTTTCGAAGTTTCTTTTTGCTCTTAATATTATCCGCAATATTTCACAAGATCTTCTTCAAAGAATGCAACCTGTTCTTGAAGTTTTGTGAGATCTTCGGCAGAGAGACCATTTACCAGTGCGGTAAGGTCTTCTTTTGTTTTAGCCGGATTACATGGAACCTCCAGTGCAAAATCACTGAATGCACGGAGTTTCTGGAAATACATATTGGTGTCAGGCTCTTCGTGGTTATTTCTGCACATGTGATACATCATCACACAGTCTGTAGCGTCAGATTCGGTACATTCTTTGCAGATCCATTTGCCGAGATAGTAATGTTTCTGCCCGATTTTGTACAGGAACCCGGGCTGCTTTAATAATGTTTCTGTCAGCATAGGTATCCCTCCCGTTTTTCATTTTCCTATGTATACAGTAACAAATTAAACGGGAAAAAGCAAGAAATGTAAATGACATTTGGGATACACTTTCCATGGAAAGTATGATACAATTATTCACTGTAGTGTCTATATACTTTGCCACTGCGAAGGAATAAAAAAGAAGACTTGGAGGAAATGGAATGAGACCAAAGAATGCAATGCTGTTGATTTTGACAGCTTTTATATGGGGGACAGCGTTTGTGGCGCAGAGCAGCGGGATGGATTTTATGGAACCTTTTACCTTTAACGGTATCCGGAATCTGATCGGAGCAGCATCTTTATTGCCGTGCATTGTGCTATTTAAGAAAATGAATGAGAAAAATGGAAATGTGGCAGCAGTTCCGGGGACAAAGAAAGACCTTATTATAGGAGGCGTTGCATGTGGAATTTTGTTGTTCACTGCAAGCAGCCTGCAGCAGATTGGATTGGTATATACGACAGCAGGAAAAGCAGGATTTATTACAGCTTGCTATATTGTGATCGTACCACTTCTTGGTGTTTTCTTACATAAGAAGATTGGCTGGAAGGTTTGGCTGGCAGTAGGAATTGCATTGGTAGGACTTTATTTCTTATGTATTACAGAGAGTCTTTCCATTGGGAAAGGAGATCTGTATGTATTGTTTGGAGCACTTGTGTTTTCTCTTCACATTTTGGTGATCGATCATTTTTCGCCGAAAGTAGATGGCGTGAAAATGTCCTGCATTCAGTTCTTAGTATGTGGAGTGGTATCAATGGTTCCTATGTTTTTGTTGGAGACACCAAGTCTGGAGAGTATATTTGCCGGTTGGTTTCCACTTCTCTATGCCGGCGTATTTTCCAGTGGAGTTGCCTATACTTTGCAGATTGTCGCACAGAAAAATATGAATCCTGCCATCGCTTCTCTTATATTAAGTATGGAATCCTGTTTTGCAGTGCTTGCAGGCTGGCTGATACTCGGAGAACAGTTGTCCACAAGAGAGAGTGCAGGGTGTGTTTTAATGTTTGCAGCTGTAATTCTGGCTCAGCTTCCCGAGAAAAAGTTAGAAGCAACTAAAGTAGTAAAAGAAAATGTAAGCGAAGCTTAGAGAAACAATTATATGATCAAAGCAAGTTATAAGGAGACAAGAATATGAGATTTGTAATTCAAAGAGTAACAAAGAGTGAAGTGAAGGTAGATGGAGAGACACTGGGAAAGATTGGCAAAGGATTTATGGTGCTGATTGGTGTCAGTGATTCGGATACGAAAGAAATTGCCGATAAGATGGTAAAGAAAATGTTAGGGCTTCGCATTTTTGAAGATGAGCAGGGAAAGACAAACCTGTCTTTAGACAGTGTGGGCGGTGAACTCCTTTTGATTTCTCAGTTTACGTTATATGCGAATTGTAAAAAAGGAAATCGTCCAAGCTTCATAGAAGCAGGTGCGCCGGATATGGCAAATGATATGTATGAATACATTATTGCCAAGTGTAAGGAACAGGTGGAAGTTGTTGAGCGAGGTCAGTTTGGAGCAGATATGAAAGTAAGTCTTGTAAATGATGGACCATTTACCATTATTTTAGACTCAGACACTTTATAAAATATAGAACGATGCAAGGAAGGATGTCAGAGAGCGCATCCTTCTTTTTTTGTCGAAATATAGTTAAAAGATTAATTATTTATATGCTAATATGCCCATATAAAATGTTAAAAAAGTATAAAAATGTTGACACTATTAGTAAATACAACTAGTATATTTGTTAGATATCTAATTAATTGGAGGAGGTGTATTATGAAGAATGATAATGATGTGCCGGTTTTTATGCTTATGCATCAAATCGTACATCTTGGAAGATACCGGGCAATGAAGGAAATGACTTCCTTTGAACTGAAGCCAAATCAAGTTGGCATTTTATTTATATTGGAATGTAAAGGCAAGCTGTCGCAGAAGGAGCTTGCAGCGAAGATCGGAGTGACGCCTCCGTCTATGACCGTAGCTCTTAGAAAGCTGGAGGAGCAGGGATTTATTGTAAGAGAACCGGATGAAGAAGATCAGAGAGTGGTTCGTATTTGTCTTTCTGAAAAAGGGAAAGATTGTATTGAAGAGATTCACAGGTCGATGGATGGAATGGAAGAGCTTGTTTATAGAGGAATGTCACATGAAGAAAGGCTTTTATTTCGCAGATTGTTGTTAGAAGCAAGAAACAATTTAATGATCTAGAAAGGAATGACAGAACATGACAAAATTATTGAAATTTTTGAAGCCGTATGCCGGAGCGGTGGCAGCGATTATCTGTGTGTTGATCGTTCAGGCTTACTGTGACCTGTCTCTGCCGGCATATACTTCGGATATTGTAAATGTAGGAATTCAGCAAAGTGGAATTGATGAAAAGGTTCCGGAACAGATTTCCGAAGAGGATTTAGGGAAGCTTTTGATGCTTGTGCCTTCTGACCAACAGGAAGAGGTACAAAATGCCTATGAGGAAAGCAAAGCAGATCATAGTTATGACGGGAAGGTATTTTCGTTAAAAGAGTCTGTGAAAGAAGACAAAGAGAAATTGGAAAGTCTGGAAGAAGTGCTTGCAAAACCAATGCTTCTGGCGGCAGGCTCTGCTTTTGACAGTGACATGGCAGGGCAGCTTCAGGCAAATATGCAGCAGCCGATGCAGCCTGAGCAGAGAGAGGAGATGCTGAAAGAATTATATAAACAGATGGAGAAAGTTCCCGATATGATGTTGGAACAGTCTGCACCGGTTTACATCAAAGGACTTTACGAAAATATTGGAATTGATACAGATAAAATAGAGACACATTATATTCTGAACACAGGCGGGAAGATGCTCGCACTTGCAGGTCTTGGCATGGCTGCCAGTGTCCTTGTCGGACTTCTTGCATCCAGAGTCGGCGCCAGTGTGGGAAGAGGGCTTAGAAGAGATGTCTTTCGCAAAGTGGTAGGATTTTCCAACGGAGAATTTGACAAGTTCTCTACAGCGTCACTGATCACAAGGAGCACCAACGACATCCAACAGATTCAGCTTCTTACGGTAATGATTCTGCGAATGGTGCTGTATGCTCCGATTCTTGCGATCGGCGGTATTTATCAAGTGTTCCATACCAATGTGGATATGTCTTGGATTATTGCGCTTGCAGTCGGAATTATTGTCGCCATTGTATTAGTATTGTTTTTGATCGTAATGCCGAAGTTTAAAGTCGTGCAGAATCAGGTGGACCGTCTGAATCTTGTGAGCAGAGAGATTTTAACCGGACTTCCGGTCATTCGGGCATTTAGCACGCAGAAGCATGAGGAACAGAGATTTGATGAAGCAAACAAAGCGCTGACCAGGACGAATTTATTTGTCAACAGAGCGATGACGTTCATGATGCCTCTTATGATGCTTGTGATGAATGCGATTTCCATTCTTATAATCTGGGTTGGCGGACACAGCATCAATGATGGAGCAATGCAGGTTGGAGATATGATGGCGTTTATTCAATATACAATGCAGATCATCATGTCCTTCCTTATGATCTGTATGATTTCCGTAATGCTTCCGAGAGCGGCAGTATCAGCGACTCGTGTGGATGAAGTCCTGACCAGTGATACACTGATCCATGATCCGAAAGAACCGGATAGATTTGATGAACAAGGAAATGGAGAAGTTTCTTTTGACCATGTATCGTTTCGATATCCGGGCGCGGAAGAAGATGTACTCCATGATATTACCTTTACGGCAAAGCCGGGGCAGACAACTGCATTTATCGGAAGTACGGGAAGCGGAAAATCAACGCTTGTGAATTTGATCCCACGGTTTTATGACGTGACAGAGGGTAAGATTACCATCGACGGAAAAGATATCAGAGAAGTGTCTCAGCATGATCTCAGAGATCGTCTTGGTTATGTACCGCAGAAAGGGGTACTTTTCTCCGGTGATATTGCATCAAATATTTTATATGGAAATCCAGATGGAAGCGAAGCGGAAATGGAGGAAGCAGCTCAGATCGCGCAGACGGAAGAATTTATTTCTCATAAGCAAAAGAAATACCACAGCCCGATCGCGCAGGGCGGTTCCAATGTGTCCGGTGGACAGAAGCAGAGACTTTCCATTGCGAGAGCGATTGCAAAGCATCCGGATGTATATATTTTCGATGACAGCTTTTCTGCGCTTGACTATAAGACCGATGTAACTCTTCGACAGGCATTGAAGAAAAAGACGAAGGACAGCACAGTGCTCATTGTGGCGCAGAGAATCAGTACGATTCTTCATGCGGAACAGATCATTGTTCTGGATGACGGCAAAGTTGCGGGTATCGGTACGCATAAGGAATTGTTGAAAAATTGTGAAACATATTACCAGATTGCCGCTTCTCAGTTGTCTGAGAAGGAATTAGAAGCAGACATGAAGGAGGTGGGCTAAGATGGCAGGAAGAGGACATGGAGGACATGGGCATGGTCCAATGTCCACAGAGCGGGCAAAAGATTTCAAAGGAACGATGAAAAAGCTGATGGCATATCTTGGAAATTATAAGATTGCAATCGCATTTGTTATGATCTTTGCCATTGGAAGTACCATTTTTAATATTGTAGGACCGAAGATTTTAGGAAAAGCAACAACCGAGATTTTTAACGGTCTGGTAGGTAAGATTTCCGGTGGAGCGGGAATTGATTTTACAGCTATCGGAAAAATCCTTACGATGCTCCTTGGTCTGTATTTACTAAGTGCGGCATTTTCCTTTATTCAAGGGTATATTATGACAGGGATATCACAGAAATTAACTTATCGGATGCGAAAAGAGATTTCGGAGAAGATCAACCGCATGCCGATGAATTACTTTGATAAAATGACGCATGGTGAAGTGCTTTCTCGTATTACCAACGATGTGGATACACTGAGTATGAGCCTGAATCAGAGCGTGACGCAGCTGATTACTTCTGTGACCATGCTGATCGGTGTACTTGTCATGATGTTGAGTATCAGTCCCATGATGACGCTTGTAACCTTGCTGATTCTTCCGCTTTCCGTCGGCTTGATTTCAGCAATTGTAAAGCGGTCCCAGAAATATTTCAAAAGTCAGCAGGAATATCTCGGTCATGTAAATGGACAGGTGGAAGAGGTGTATGGCGGACACAATATCGTTAAAGCATTCAATAAAGAAGAGGATGTGATCCGCACGTTTGAGCGCGACAATGAGATCCTGTATCAGTCCGCATGGAAATCACAGTTCCTGTCAGGGATGATGATGCCGATCATGCAGTTTGTTGGAAATCTTGGTTATGTAGCAGTTGTAATCATGGGTGGATATCTGGCGATGAAGCAATCCATTGAAGTCGGTGATATCCAGTCTTTTATCCAATATGTGAGAAACTTTACACAGCCGATCCAGCAGGTGGCTCAGGTTGCAAATATGCTTCAGTCCACGGCAGCGGCATCAGAGCGTGTCTTTGAATTCCTCGAGGAAGAAGAGGAAGATCAGACCGTGGAAAATCCGGTTCATATCAACGGGTTAAAGGGAAGCGTTGAGTTTGACCATGTACACTTTGGCTATAACCCGGAGCATATTATCATCAATGATTTTAGTGCGAAGATCAAACCGGGACAGAAGATTGCCATTGTAGGTCCGACCGGTGCGGGAAAAACAACGATGGTGAAGCTGTTGATGCGTTTCTATGATGTGAATAGTGGAAGCATTAAAATTGACGGTCATGATATTCGCGAGTTTAACCGAAGCGAACTTCGTGAAATGTTCGGAATGGTATTGCAGGATACATGGCTCTTTAAGGGGAGTATTGAAGATAATATACGTTACGGCAAGCTTGATGCCACACATGAAGAGGTGGTTGCTGCGGCAAATGCGGCTTATGTGCATCGATTTGTACAGACATTGCCGGGCGGCTACAATATGGAATTAAATGAAGAGGCAAGCAATGTATCGCAAGGGCAGAAACAGCTTCTTACAATTGCAAGAGCAATCTTAGCCGATCCGCCGATCATGATCTTAGACGAGGCGACAAGTTCTGTAGATACACGTACCGAAGTGCGGATTCAAAAGGCAATGGATAACCTGATGAAGGGACGAACAAGTTTTATTATTGCTCATCGGTTGTCAACGATCCGTGACGCAGACCTGATTCTTGTTATGAAAGACGGTGATATCGTAGAACAGGGAAATCACGAAGAATTGCTTCAGAAAAATGGATTTTATGCAGAACTCTATAACTCTCAATTTGAAAGGAGCGCATAATGAAACAGAGAACACAGGAAGAAATTCAACGGTTAGATCGCCAGTTTGACTTTATCCGCGAGATAGATAAAGAGAAATTCATCGGGCGCCAGACGTATTTATCAGATGGTGTCCGCAAAGAAAATGATGCAGAACATGCATGGCATATGGCGATTATGACAATCCTTCTAAGTGAATATGCCAGGGAAGAGATAGATGTATTAAAAACAGTGACGATGCTTCTCCTTCACGATATCGTAGAAATCGACGCGGGAGATACTTACGCCTATGACGAAGAGGCGAAGAAGACACAGCGGGAGAGAGAAGTAAAAGCGGCAGACCGTATCTTCGGCATGCTTCCGGATGATCAGGGAAAAAGATTCCGGGAACTCTGGGAAGAATTCGAGGCAAGAGAAACAAAAGAAGCCAAATTCGCCCGCACGATGGATAATTTACAACCCATGATGCTCAATGCTGCCACAGACGGGAAGGCATGGGTAGAGCATGCAGTACACTTAAGTCAGATCATGAAGCGCAACGAGCGCACAGCAGAAGGTTCAGAAGTGCTGTGGGAATATGCCCGGGAAAGATTTATCCAACCGAATATAGAAAATGGGAAAATTAAGACAAAGTAACTGTAAAACGGGGATGGAAGTTAGAAAACTTCCGTCCCCGCTTTTTGATTATTTCATTGCCAATCCGGTTAATACAGATTTTACGTGATTGATTTCCTGCTGGGATGCTTTGGCAGCCGGAACATAATAGCTTTTTTCTCTGGCAACCTGATAGAGCTTTTCCTGAGACATTTCACACTGGTTACGAATCTGCTTCAGGCACTGCTTCAATTCTTTGTTTTCTGTCTGGGAAATCATTTCACCATAACGTACAAGTTCACCGTTGACGCCGGCTAAAGCGTCTGATACCATTGTTTTTTCATCTAACATGTGTTCATCCTCCTATAAGAATCTCATTAAATCCTGTTTGTTCTTCATTGCACTGTCAGCGGCATCCTGAAAGAGTTTTTTGACTTCAGGATCTTTTGCCTGACTTGCGTAATCAGTCATTTTACAGTGCTCAGTGTCGTATCCTCCAATTAAATGGCGTAAATTTTGCAGATCTAATACGGATATTTCAGACATATCAATTTCCTCCTTTTGTTTTTATCGGCATTAGTATGTGTGGAAAAAGGGAAAACTATGTCATGAAATTAATGTTTTGTGCGAGCAGATTGTTCAATAAAACAGTAAAAAATTTCCAACATTGCTTTGTCGTCCAGCATACATTCTGGATGCCATTGTACGCCGACAGTAAAAGGGCGATTTGGATATTCGATTGCTTCTGTTACCTTGTCGGAAGATGTGTAAGATGCGATCAGATTCTTGCCAAGTTTTTTGATGCATTGGTGGTGAAAACTATTTACAACATGGGTTTCTCCAAGAATATTATATAGCAAGCTATTATTTAAAGATGAAATTTTGTGACAGGGATCACTGCGGTTTTCTGATAATTGCATATGGTTTAACGTAGGCTGCTGCCGAAGGTAGAGGTCTTGATAAATGGTTCCTCCAAGTGCCAGATTTAGTACCTGCATACCGCGGCAGATACCAAGGATAGGGAGACGTGAACGGAGCGCCTCCTTCATAAATGTAAAATGGAAGGTATCTGTTTTGTAATCGGTGTGTCCCCGATTCGTGCCAAGTTCTTCATGGTATAAAAGCGGTGTGACATCGTCTCCTCCGCAAAAAAGGATTCCATCAAATAATTTTATATAGTTTGCTATGCAGTTTAAATCGGAAAAATATGGAATGACGACAGGAAGACCGCCGGAGACTTCTACAGCGGACAGATAAGAAGAAGTTACATAGATGCTTTGGCGTTCGAAACCTTGAGTGAGAAAACCACAATATAAAATACCGATAACTGGCTTCATAAGAATTCCTTTCTTTCACATAGATGAACGTGTATACTAAAATACAAAAGTATATGTATGAAATTGTCTGTACGAAAATAGATAGTAGTAATAGAGTTTATGAGAGAAGGAGAGAAAATATGAAACTGATAGACTTGCACTGTGATACCTTGTGGAAATTAATGGATCTTGATAAAACCGGAGATTTCTATAGAAGCAGATGTGCCGTAACCATTCCGGGCATGAAGGAAGCCGGAACGATCGCGCAGTTTTTTGCCTGCTTTACATACCTTGAAGATTATCGAACCGGAAATGGATATGAAGACGCGTATCTTCATGTGCAGGAGATGATTGACTATTTTAAGCGTCAGATGGAGCTTGGGAAGGAAGATATTGCCTACGCGGGTTCCTTTCAGGAGCTGGAAGAGAATGAAAAAAGAGGGGTGATTTCCGCATTCCTCACCGTGGAAGAAGGCGGTGTGCTTAATGGGCGCATAGACCGGTTGGATACCCTGTATCAGAAGGGCGTAAGATTGCTCACTCCGGTGTGGAATTATGAAAATTGTATCGGTTATCCGAACAGCAAAGACCCGGCGATTATGGAGAAGGGACTGAAGCCTTTTGGCGTGGAAGTGATTGAGAGAATGGGAGAACTTGGCATGATTGCAGACGTTTCGCATGCTTCAGACAAAACCTTTTGGGATATTTTGAAATATGCCAAGGGTCCGGTAGTGGCTACCCATTCGAATTGTCGTTCACTGTGTAACCATCCGAGAAACCTAAGTGATGAAATGATGCGTGCACTGGCGGAAAAGGGCGGCATTATGGGCTTGAACTTTTATGGACCTTTTTTGCATGCCGACGGAGAAACAAGAATCTCTTATATGGCGGAGCATCTTGCCTGTATGGTAAATGCAGGCGGCAGTGAATTTGCAGCTATCGGCACTGATTTCGATGGATTTGATGGTGTGGAGATTCTTGAGATTGAAAAAGCAGAAGAGATGGAGCGCCTGTGGGAGGCGTTAAAGGCAAAGGGATTTACAGAGGCTCAGATAGAGCGTATTGCATATGGAAATGTAAAAAGAGTTCTTCAGGCTTTATAGCCCGAAGAACTCTTTGATCTGTCCTGCAATAATATTCATTAATTTTGTCCGTGCTTCGATACTTGCCCATGCAATATGGGGCGTAATAAGAAGACGGTTACTGTCGGTAAAACCACGGAGAGGATTGTCTGTACGCATCGGCTCTTCAGACAGAACATCAAGACCTGCAGCAAGGATTTCATTTGTTTCCAGTGCGCTGCGCAAATCTTTCTCAACTACAACCGGTCCGCGTCCAAGATTCAGGAAAATGGCGCTTTTCTTCATTTTTCGGAAAGAAGAAAGATCGATCAGATTTTCGGTATGTTCATTTAACGGCGCATGTACAGATACAATGTCGGAAGCCTCAAGCAGTGTGTCAAGAGAAACCTGGTGGAAGCCTTCCTGCGGAGCCGCTCCTGACGGTGAACTGTAAATGACTCTGGCACCGAAAGCCTCTGCAATGGAAGCGACCCTCCGACCGATGTTGCCAAGACCGATGATTCCCCATGTCTTCCCATTTAACTCGTAAAAGGTCTTCTCGAAATGTGTAAAAATAGTATCATTTGTGTAGTGATCCTTTTTTACATAATCGTCATAATATTTTAAATGTTCCAGAAGATAGAACAGCATGGCAAAGGTGTGCTGCGCAACAGATTCCGTAGAATATCCGGCAACATTTCGCCATGCAATGCCCCGTTTATCCAGATAGTCTTTGTCCAGATTGTTCGTCCCGGTGGCGGTCACACAGATTAATTTAAGATTTTTTGCAGAGCCTATCGTAGTCTCATTGATCTGGATTTTATTTACAATAATTACATCGGCATCCTGAATACGCCCGGGTACTTCCGAAGGAGCGGAGAAGGAGTATTTTACAACTTCACCGAATTGATCAAAGGGGGAGAGGTCAAGGTCATCTCCGATTGTTTTTACATCTAAAAATACTAGCTTCATATGATAGTATCCTTTCTGCCAGTTGAATCGTAGACTGGCAAATAACATGATGATTAAGTTACAGCTTATATAATTTTACCATTAATGGGGAGAGAATTCAATTTCGGCAGAACTCTGGAGATGGTATTTTTTCTATTTCCATTCTCAAATTGTTTAAGTCTCTGTGTCCGTATGCGTCGTTCGTGATATCCCCTACCTTGTTGGAGCAGGGGGATAGTGATTAGTGACACCGTTTACAAAAAAATGCCTGCAAAGCCCATAAAAACGTTATAAAAATTTAAGACAAAGTTAAGTTGTCGGTTTCTGTCATATTATAGTATAATTACATCTTGAATAAGGAGAGGACGCTTATGGACAAAAAGAGGAAGATCAGGAAATCAAAGCGTAAGCAGCAAGTGAAGCGTCAGCTGTATTTTATAACGGCAGCAGTCATTTGTGTGGGAATTATATCTACTGCTTTGATCCTTAGGACAAGGAAAGAGGAAGCGAAAGAAGCGGCAGCAAAAATAGAACAACAGAATAGGGAAAAGAGTGCAAAAGAAAATATAGAACAGGAAGAGAAAAACGAGACGCCAGAAGAACGTTTGGCTCGTGTGAAAGAGGACGCCGGAAGAAAAGGATATCCAAAAGGGGTGATAGAGCTTCTGGATAAAAATGAAGAGACGATAGATTTTGTGGAGGATTATGAGGAGAAAAAAGATCTTCCGGCGGCAGAGACGTTGGATGCAGTGACGCAGGGAGAGATTCCGCTTCTGATTCAATGGGATGAACGCTGGGGATATGCCCCTTACGGAAATAGCATTGTTGCAGTGAGTGGATGCGGGCCAACCTGTATGGCTATGGTGGCAGCCGGACTTACCGGAGATGTGACGGCGACACCGGCGAAGCTTGCAGCCTATGGGACAGAGAATGGATATCTGGACGAGGAGAATAATACGTATTGGAAATTTATGAGCGAAGCAGGAAAAAACTGGGGCTTATCCTGCTATGAAAGTGATATGACCCAAGCTCAGATTATGTCGGAACTGCAGGCAGGACACCCGGTCATCTGTAGTGTAGGACCGGGAGATTTTACACAAAATGGTCACTTTATCGTTCTTGTAGGATGTGAAGAAGGAAAGATAAAAGTAAACGACCCGTTTAGCAGAACAACAAGCAGCCAGCTGTGGGATTTTGAGAGAATTAAGCAGCAGTCAAAAGCAATGTGGGTGTATTCTATATAGGATAGAAGGAAGACTATAGCGGAAGAAGTTAATAATGATGTATGGATGTTACCATCGGTGGACGATAGGAGTGAGCTTTGTCCGCCGGTGGTAAATTTTTTTGAAAAAATTAGCACTCTACTCTTGACAGTGCTAATTATAGGTGCTATAGTACAAATAGAACAAAGGAAGAGGAAAAGAATTCCGAATCCTGAGGTTCCAAACACAACACTTCGGATTGCTTCGATAGTGCTAAAATATAGTTTTCATATTTATGAAAGGAGATATGACTTATGTTAAGACCTAGTATTTTTGGAGAGAACTTATTTGATGATTTCATGGATGGTTTCCGTTTCCCGGAATTCCCGGAATTTGCAGACGTAGATAAGGTTTTATACGGAAAACACGGTAAGAACATGATGAAGACGGATGTCAAGGAGCTGGACAATGGATTTGAAGTAGACATTGATCTTCCGGGCTTCAAGAAAGATGAGATCCGGTTACAGCTTGAGAATGGATACCTCACCGTCAATGCTGCCAAAGGGCTTGACAAAGATGAACAGGATAAGAAGGGCAGATATGTAAGACGTGAGCGCTATGCCGGAAGTATGAGCAGAAGCTTCTATGTCGGTGATCATGTAACGGAGAAAGATATCCATCCGAAGTATGAGAACGGAATTTTAAGATTCTCTGTTCCGAAGGAAGAGAAGAAACCAATTGAAGAGAAGAAACATTATATCTCCATTGAAGGATAATCTTTCAGGGAATGACGTATACCCCGCAGGTAGATCCTGCGGGGTATTTTGAAATTATGTGAATAATAGGAGGTGGACATATGGGCGTTGTGAGAGATTATTATGAGATTCTCGGTGTAGACCGCTCGGCAGATGAGCAGACTATTAAAAGGGCTTATCGGAAGCTTGCGAAGAAATATCATCCTGACACCAATAAGGGGAATGCTATGGCAGAAGAAAAATTTAAGGAGGCAACAGAGGCGTATGCGGTTTTAAGTGATCCGGAAAAGAGAAAGGAATATGACCAATTCGGACATGAGAATTCGGACGGAAGCTATCGGGAGTATCATTTTGAGGAAGAAGATCTGGATGAAATACTGAGAAGTATTTTTGGAGGAGCTTTTGGCAGGCATCCGATGCGGGAAAATGGCGCCGATCTTCACGCGGATCTTTCTATCAGTTTTGATGAGGCAGTATCCGGCTGCGAGAAGTTGGTGCATCTTACGGAAGCAAACGGAAGCAGAAAGTCTTTAAAAGTTAAGATTCCGGCGGGGATTGATACCGGTAAAATAATCCGACTGCGTGGAAAAGGAATGCCGGGAAGCGCAGGTGGATATGACGGAGATCTGCTCCTGAAAGTTCAAGTTGGAACAAAGGCGGGATTTGAAAGAAAAGAAATGGATGTATATACAAAAGCAATGATTCCGTTTACGACAGCCGTATTCGGAGGAGAGGTGATTGTCCCGACGCTTTATGGAAAAGTTCTGTGTACCATCCGTCCCGGAACACAGTCGGGGACAAAGATCCGGCTGCGGGGCAAAGGAATCGTATCGATGAATCATAAGAATATGTACGGGGATCAATATGTGACTGTGCAGATTGAGGTGCCAAAGAATTTGAATGCACAGGCAAAAGAAAAATTAAAAGAATACGAAGCGGCACTTCGCCACAATACAAATGGTCATGTGGCATAATTTTGTGATATAATAGTTGCGGAATAAATGAAATAGTAAAAGGTGATAAGATTGAAATCCGTAACAAAGAAAAATAAATATGAAATTGATATGTGTAATGGTTCGCTGATGGATAAGCTGATTTCTTTTTCCCTTCCGCTTATGTTATCGGGGATTCTTCAGTTGTTGTTTAATGCAGTAGATATTATTGTAGTGGGGCGTTTTACAGGACGTCAGGCGTTGGCGGCGGTTGGCTCCACCACAGCGCTGATCAATATGTTTGTTAATTTGTTTATTGGTATCTCCCTTGGGGCAAATGTACTGGCAGCTCGCTTTTTTGCGGCAAAGAAAGAGCGGGAGATGTCAGAAACCGTGCATACAGCGATTGCATTTGCGTTAGTCAGCGGTATCGGCATGGCGTTTATAGGTGTCGCATTTGCAAGGACAGCGCTGGAACTTATGGGCACGCCGGACGATGTGATACAGTTGTCAGCTTTATATATGAGACTTTATTTTTGCGGTATGCCATTCTTTATGCTTTATAACTATGGAGCGGCAATTCTGCGTGCGATCGGTGATACGAAGAGACCGCTTTTGTTTCTTGTTATAGCTGGAGTTGCTAACGTGGCGCTGAATCTTCTCTTAGTCATTGTATTTCATCTCGGTGTGGCAGGAGTTGCGATCGGAACCATTATTTCTCAGATGATTTCCAGTATTTTGGTGCTCCGATGCTTGTGTAAGGCAGAGGCAAGCTATCGGCTTCACTTTTCCAAATTGTCCATTAAGGGTGTATATATGAAGCAGATTTTCAAAGTCGGAATTCCGGCAGGTATTCAGAGTACGGTTATTAATTTCTCAAATGTACTGCTTCAGTCATCGGTAAACTCGTTTGGTTCTACAGCAATGGCAGGATATACGGCGGCAAATAATATTTTCGGATTTTTGTATGCGTCCGCAAATTCTATCACACAGGCATGTATGAGCTTCACCAGTCAGAATTATGGAGCGGGAAAATGGAAGCGGATCGACCGGGTGGTAGTCGATTGTATGGCGTTGACCGTTGTGATTATGCTTGCGTTGGGTGGCGGCGCTTATGTATTTGGTCACCAGCTTTTGGGTATCTACACCTCTGACGCGGAAGTAATCGCATGTGGAATGGAAATCCTTCTCTATACAACCGTCACTTATTTTCTGTGCGGACTTATGGATCTCTTCCCCGGAGCTATGCGAGGGATGGGCTATTCTCTTGTTCCGATGATTATATCGATCATTGGAACGGTAGGGCTTCGAATTGTATGGATCTTCTGGGTGTTCCCGAAGAACCGTTCGCTGGATGTATTGTTCATTTCCTATCCGGCATCGTGGATTCTTACAATTCTCATGCAGCTTGCCTGCTTCTGGTTTGTAAGAAAGAAAGTGTTCAGGAAATTAAGATCAGAATACAAGCCCAGATAAAGAATCCGGGCAACGAAACTACAAAATATAATTGTAAAAAGAGGGAGAAGTAAATGAAAATTACGTATCTTAGGCACAGTGGATTTCTCGTGGAAATGACACAGGTGTGGCTGTTGTTTGACTATTATAGAGGAGAGATCCCGGCATTTCCAAAAGGAAAGAAGGGTTATGTCTTTGTCAGCCATCGGCATATTGATCATTTCAATAAAGAAATCTTTAACTTCTTAAAGAAACAAAATAATATCACATTTATACTTTCGGATGATATATGGAAGAAGCGTATACCGGAAGAGGCGAAAGAACAAACGTTGCTGATGAGGCCGGAGGAAGAACGTTCTGTGGATGATATTTGCATCCACACATTGCGTTCTACAGATGAAGGTGTCGCATTTCTTGTTTTGGCGGAGGGAAAGACAATTTATCATGCAGGGGATTTAAATGACTGGTATTGGAAAGAAGAGTCAGAAGACTGGAATCAGGAGATGTCTGAAAAGTTTCGAAAATATGTAGAGCCTCTTCGGGACCGGAAGATTGATGCGGCATTCATTCCGCTTGACCCAAGACAGGAGGAATATTATACTTTAGGCATGGATTATTTTCTGGAGCTTGCAAAGCCGGAAAAAGTCTATCCGATGCATTTTTGGAGAAAGCCGGAGATTATAGAGCGTTGGCTGGAAGAACACCCGCAGTCGCAGGATCGTGACCGGATTGTTCGGATTACGGAAGAGGGAGAACTGTTCAAACAATAGACAACGACAGGGAAAGGATGGAGAGAAAAGCTATGAATTTTCAATTTGCACATTACAATTACAATGTAAAAAATCTGGAACAATCAATGAAGTTTTATGAAGAAGCACTCGGATTAAAAGAGGTACGTCGAAAAGAAGCAGAAGACGGAAGCTTTATACTTGTCTATCTGGGAGATGGAAAAACCGGATTTCAGTTAGAGCTTACATGGCTGCGTGATTGGGAAAAGGATCATTATGATCTGGGAGACAATGAGATTCACCTTGCATTTACAACGGACAATATGGAAGCAGCACATCAAAAGCATGAAGAAATGGGCTGTATCTGCTATGAAAATCCGCAAATGGGAATTTATTTTATTAACGATCCTGATGGATATTGGTTGGAGATTGTACCGGAGAAATAGAAAATTAAAGGTAAGATTCAAATAAGAGCAAAACCGGCACTATAGTTGCATGAAGCATAGCATACAACTATAGCGCCGGTTTGTTAATTTTAAAAGAACATTAGAAAGAAAAATATTTCTGACTATTCGTATCTTTCATCAATTACACGTTTTGATTTCTTTTCGCTTCTCGGAAGGAGTCCCAGCTCAACAACTTTGACAAGCGGAGTAAAACCAATGCGGCGCTTGACGGTTACAGCAATTCTCTTTGCTAAATCTAAGAAATCGACACTTCCATTTGTCTCTACATAAATACGCATCGTATCCTTTCCGTCCAGATGGGAGATTCGGATCTGGTATTCGCTGGATACTTCCGGGAAGTCTTTGAGTATTTCCTCAATCTGGCTTGGGAATACGTTGACACCCTTGATCTTCATCATATCGTCGGTTCGTCCCATTATGACATCCAGACGGGGATATTTGCTTCCACATGCACATTCGCCCGGAAGAATGCGGGAAAGGTCATGTGTACGGTATCTGATCAGAGGAGCGCCTTCTTTCACAAGGGTGGTGATGACTACTTCACCAAGTTCACCGTCCGGTAATGGCTCTAAGGTGACAGGATCGATAATCTCGATATAGATGTAATCATCCCAGTAGTGCATGCCGTTATCTTCTTTGCAACTGATTCCGATACCCGGACCATAGATCTCTGTCAGACCGTAAATGTCGTAGAGCTCTATTCCCAGCTCTTCGGAAATACGCTTTCTCATTTTTTCGCCCCAGCGCTCAGAACCAATTACACCTTTTTTGAGATGGATCTGATCCTGAATTCCCCGCTTTTCAATCTCTTCAGCCAGAAGAAGTGCGTAAGAAGAGGTAGAACAAAGAACGGTAGATTTCATGTCCAGCATCATTTGCAGCTGTTTGTCAGTATTACCCGGTCCCATGGGGATGACCATAGCTCCGAGCTTCTCGGCACCATTTTGAAAGCCGATTCCGGCAGTCCAAAGTCCATACCCGGGGGTGATCTGAATACGGTCAAGATTCGTTATCCCTGCCATTTCATAACAACGCTTAAACATGACAGCCCAGTCTTCTACATCCTTGGCAGTATACGGGATGATGACCGGAAGACCGGTTGTTCCGGAGGAAGAATGAATCCGGACGATTTTTTCTTCCGGCGCGGTCATAAGTCCAAGTGGATAGGCCTCCCGGAGATCATTTTTCTCTGAAAAAGGCAGCTTTGTAAAATCTTCCGGGGAAGACACGCCAGAGATACCGGCATCTTCTAATTTCTTTCCATAGAAACTTTCTGCAGACACCAGTGCCTGTATTTGTTTGTTAACTTGTTCCAATTGTGTCGCTGTAATCTGCATACGTTTTCGTCCTTTCTGTTTTGTCTGGTCTTATTATTTTATTGAGATATGTTACATTATTGACATATGTTGGATGAAAGCGGGTCGCTCTGCTGTGACTGAAAATAGTGCAAAGCCCGATAATTAAGATCATGGAACTTTTCGGGCAGCCGGTCTTTGATCGCCTCCCGGAGTTCTTCCTCTGTAAGCCCCAGTGCTCCGCCGGAGATTGCTGCGCCGAGCAGGAGGATATTCAACACTTTTGAAGATCCTAGTTCGTGACACGCTTTTTCACTATCTACAACAAGAAGGTTGCTGACAACTTTCTTTAGATATAAAATCATTTCTTTTCCGCTGTAATCGGCTCCGGAAAGAGTAGAAGTTACAGGCATAATTGCGTGACTGCTGACAATGACCTGCCCATGTTCTTTCAGATAGGGAAGCATTCGCACTGCCTCGGCAGGCTCAAATCCTATGATGATGTCTGCGGTTCCCTTTGCGATCATGGGAGAGTGGAGATGTTCTCCGAGTCGGATGTGGCTGAAGACACTTCCGCCTCGTTGCGCCATGCCGATGGTTTCCGCACTCATAACAGAGATCCCTTTTTTCATAGCGGCAGCGGCAATTAACTTGGAAGCAAGAACCGTTCCCTGACCTCCGACGCCGCATAATACGATATTTTTATTCATGCCGGTCACCTCCCGTAGTTTGTATAGCTCCCGTAGGACATAGCTGTGCGCATAAAGTACAGCCGGTACACAAAGAAGCATCTATGGTAACTTTATTGTTTTGGATCACCAGTGCGGGACAGCCTAATTCGCGGATACATTTCTTACAGGAAATGCAGGATTCTTCCTCTACGAATAGAGGAGCCTCCGGTTTGTCGATGGCGATACAGGGAGATTTGAATATGATTGCCTTTACACCCGGAAGATCTGCGGTACACTTTACACAGGAAACAGCTGCTTTGTGGTCGAGAGGATTGACGGTTTCTACAGTTGTTATCCCAATACCGCGAAGAACTGCTTCTATATTAATCTTTTGGACAAGTTCTCCCATCATAGTACGTCCGGTGCCGGGGTGTGGCTGATGTCCGGTCATAGCAGTTGTAGAATTGTCTAAGATAATCAAAGTCATATTTGCCTGATTGTAGACGGCGTTGATGACTCCGGTGATTGCCGAGGCAAAGAACGTAGAATCTCCGACAAATGCAAAACAAGAAGTATCCGGTTCGATATGTCCGATTCCCTGGGCAATACCAAGTCCGGCACCCATACACAGGCAGGTATCTACCATATCAAGGGGCATTGCGTTGCCAAGGGTATAGCATCCGATATCACCGCAGAAAATAGTTTTTCTCCCCTTCATGGCAGCCTTTACCGCGTAGAAAGAAGCGCGGTGCGGGCATCCGGCACAGAGAACCGGAGGGCGGATAGGAAGTGTGGGAGGCGCAACAAAGCTCGTGTCTTCGCAAGCTGATACCGCTTCGGCCCGGCAGGCACTGATACCAAGATAATCGGAAATGTTCTGGTATACACTGTCTCGGGTATTCTCTCCGGCGTTGGCTGTATGTCCGGTCAGTTTACCGTATATTTTCACCGGAAGATGATATTTTCCACAGAGGTAAGTAAGTTCACGTTCCAGAACAGGATCAAGCTCTTCTATGCAGAGCACCTCATCCAGCCCCTCTAAAAATTCTACTGCCAGCTTCTCTGGAAAAGGATGTGGGGTGGCAACTTTGAGAAGCCGAGTCATCCCCAGAGTTTCCAAAGTCTCTAAAGCATAAGTAAAACTGATTCCCGAAGCCGCGATACCTTTTCGAGAGGTTCTGTTTTTTTCTCCTGCAGGGTAAATTTTATTCCTTGAGTAGTTCGAAAATACCTCTGACAGTGCTGCATTTCGTGCTTCGATTTTCTTATGATTCTGATAAGAAAGGCGTGGGAAGATGACCCAGCGGCTGGAATCTTTGACAAATCCTTCCGCTGTATGAGAGGTGTATTCCTCCTCATCCTTAATTTCAATAGAAGCGTACCCGTGACAAACTCTGGTGGTTGGGCGGAAAAATACCGGAGTTCCATATTCTTCTGAATATTCAAAAGCTTCTTGAATCATTTCATAAGCTTCCTGTGCAGATGTTGGATCAAAACAAGGAAGCTTGGAAAATGCAGCGAAGTGTCTCGTATCTTGCTCTGTCTGTGAGGAGATCGGTCCCGGATCGTCGGCAACGAGAACAACCATGCCGCCCTTGATTCCTACATACTCAAGGCTCATCAGCGGATCGGATGCAACATTTAAGCCAACCTGTTTCATTGTAACCAGACTTCTTGCTCCGGTATAAGAGGCTCCGGCGGCGACCTCAAGGGCAGCCTTCTCATTGACAGACCATTCCACGTAGATGTCTTCCGAACGATGTTTAGCTGCGGTTTCAAGCACTTCTGAGGAAGGTGTGCCGGGGTAACCGGCTATCAGATTTACTCCGGCGGCGATGGCGCCAAGAGCGATTGCTTCATTTCCCATCAAAAATTCTTTGTGCATAATGATTCCTCTCTTTTCTGATTTACTACGCTAAAGTATAACATATTAAAAAGCAGATGTAAATGAATACAAAAAAATTAGCACTCAACGCTTGACAGTGCTAACAACAAGTGTTATATTTCTGGTAGAACAACGAAAACAAATAGACTCTGATGTCAAAAGGAGGCGTTAGAATGAATATTAATAAATTTACACAGAAATCATTGCAGGCAGTGCAGGACTGTGAAAAAACAGCAATGGAATATGGAAACCAGCAGATTGAGCAGGAGCATTTGCTTTATGCCTTGTTAACACAGGATGACAGTCTGATCTTGAAATTAATGGAGAAGATGGGATTTGACAAGAATCTGGTCGTGAACCGTGTGGAGGAAGCAATCAGCAAACGCCCGAAGGTGCAGGGCGGACAGCAATACGTAGGGCAGGATCTTAATAATGCTTTGATTCACGCAGAGGATGAGGCGGCACAGATGGGAGATGAATATGTCTCTGTGGAACATCTCTTCCTGTCAATGATGAAGTACGCAAGCAAAGAAATGAAAGCGTTGTTCCGGGAACTTGGAATTACACGGGATGGATTTCTTCAGGCATTGTCTACAGTAAGAGGCAATCAGAGAGTGACCAGTGATAACCCGGAAGCCACTTATGACACATTAAATAAATACGGTTCTGATCTTGTAGAACGTGCAAGAGACCAGAAGCTTGACCCGGTTATCGGAAGAGACGCAGAGATTCGTAATCTGGTTCGCATTTTGTCCAGAAAGACGAAGAACAACCCGGTGCTCATTGGTGAGCCGGGAGTTGGTAAAACAGCAGTAGTAGAAGGTCTGGCGCAGCGGATCGTCCGCGGTGATGTGCCGGAAGGGTTGAAAGATAAGACAGTATTTTCCCTTGATATGGGCGCACTGGTAGCCGGAGCGAAATATCGCGGCGAGTTTGAAGAGCGATTGAAAGCAGTGCTGGAAGAAGTGAAAAACAGTGACGGTAAGATTATTCTCTTTATCGATGAGCTGCATACAATTGTAGGTGCAGGCAAGAGTGACGGCGCAATGGATGCCGGAAATATGTTAAAGCCAATGCTTGCCCGTGGGGAACTTCACTGTATCGGTGCAACTACGCTTGACGAGTACCGCCAGTATATTGAGAAAGATGCGGCGCTGGAACGGCGTTTCCAGCCGGTTCTCGTAGATGAGCCTACCGTAGAAGATGCCATTTCTATTCTTCGTGGA
>ENA-OWPD01000635-OWPD01000635.1-human-gut-metagenome-genome-assembly--contig:-NODE-635-length-37666-cov-5.137460_pt1 | contig 37666 bp, 26 predicted proteins | sample MGYA00248262_ERZ651842 | MGnify/ENA primary metagenome ERZ651842 (study PRJEB26924, sample SAMEA4378253) | human gut metagenome | biome: human gut; feature: human-associated habitat; material: faeces... | reverse complement strand
ACTCGAATCCGCATCCTACGCGATTGGTATAGTTATTTACGAAACGATGTACTAGGTTCAAAAAGTCGTTCGTGCCTGCATGATAAGACTTTTGAATCTGGAACCCTGTTTGATTTTACAATGCCATCTTTATCATCTGTATAATTTTATCCTGCTCAAATTTACTGCTGTCAAATGCCAGATGATACTGGGAAATATCTTTCCATTTCTTATCTGTAAAGTACTCATAATAAGTACGCCGTTCTTTATCCACTTTCTTAACCAGCTTCTGTGCACTTTTTTCTTCCCGTCCCGTACGCTCGATGACAGTCTGTACACGATACTCAAATGGTGCATGGATAAATACGCTCAGGCATCTATTGTCGAGGATGTGATTGGCGCATCGGCCAACGATCACACAATCTTCTTTCTCAGCAGCATCCAGAATAATCTTTCGCTGAAGATCAAAGAGCACATCATTCATGGGAACAAAGTGAAAATCGCTGTCCATCTGAAGTTCATGGTCAATGGGAAAACGCCACTGGCTGCCACGTTTCTCATCAACCTTGGCAAGCAGATCAAAAGGAATATTCTCTTTCTGAGCTGCAATATCGATCAGCTCTTTGTCATAAAAAGCAAATCCAAGTTCTTCTGCCAGAGCTTTACCGATCAGGCGGCCATTACTGCCGAGCATCCTGTTTATTGTAATCACGCGTTTACTCATAATCAAACCCTCCTTTATGACATCTCTGTTATTGAACGATATAGATTCAGGCGGATATTCGCAAATTGTACCTGTTATCTGCAATTAACAGTGATAAGTCTTTTATTTGTGAACATTATAACATTGATACTCGAAAAAATCCAGTAAAATATATAAAAAACCAAATATATTACGAAAATATTTAGGTACAGTGCACAAAAACGATTCGCAATGAAACAAATGATACAGTTAATCCGATAATATTTTGAAAAGTGTTTTTTGGATAGTTTTATCAATAGACACTTTTGGCTGTCATATGCTAGAATTAGAGTAATATTTACAGCAAGCAGCAAAGCGGATGATATTGTCCGCTGTACTAGGATTACTGCAGAGTCAGAAGACGCCGGTAAAGTAAAAAATTTATTTATGAAATAGAGGATATTTATAGATTTTTTCTTTAAGTTATGATATTATACTATATTGGCTGTCTGACGACAGATCCGAGTCAAATATTACAAGAGATATGAAAAGTATGTAAGAAAGGGATACGATACATAATGCTGAAAATCAAAAGCTATGTAAAGGTAAACAGTCTGGCGGAAGCTTATGAACTGAACCAGAAGAAAACAGCCTGTATTCTTGGGGGAATGGTCTGGATGAAAATGGGCAACAGAGCGATATCCACAGCGATTGATCTTTCCGGTCTGGGACTGGATGCGATTTCGGAGAATGATGACGAATTTGTCATCGGATGTATGACTCCGCTTCATGACCTGGAGACAAATGAAGCTCTGAATACCTACACACATGGAGCTATGAAAGAAAGCCTTTGCCACATTGTAGGCGTACAGTTCAGAAACTGTGCCACTGTGGGAGGAAGCATTTATGGAAGATATGGCTTCTCGGATGTTCTGACCATGTTCCTGGGAATGGATACATGGGTAGAATTATATGATGCAGGCCGTATTCCACTGACTGAATTTGTAAATATGAAGAAGGACAATGACATCCTTGTAAATATCATCGTGCGAAAAGAGCCACTTCTTACCTGTTACTTAAGTCAGAGAAACATAAAAACGGATTTCCCGGTACTGACCTGTGCAGCTTCTGTGATCGGAAATGAGGCAAGGACTGTGATAGGTGCCAGACCTGCACGTGCCATGATCGTGGAAGATAAGAAGCAGATCCTGAAGAATTTCCGGAACATGACAAAGAAGCAGAAGGAAGAGGCAATCGAAGCCTTTGCAGAATATGCGGCAGAGAACGTTCCTACTGCAGGTAATATGCGAGGATCAAAGGAATACAGAACCCTTCTTGTAAAAGTATTGACAAGAAGAGCCTGGGAAGCAGTAGGAGGGATGAAAAATGAATATTAATTTCTGGCTTAACGGAGTGAACCGCCACGCAGAGATCTCCCCGGATACACTGCTGATCGATTTCTTAAGAGAACAGGGCTGTTTCAGCGTGAAAAGAGGCTGTGAAACTGCGAACTGTGGTCTTTGCACAGTTCTTATGGACGGTCGTCCGGTGCTCTCCTGCAGTACACTTGCAGCCCGCATTGAGGGAAAGAAAATCGTCACACTGGAAGGAATGCAGAGAGAGGCGCAGGAGTTTGGAAGCTTTCTGGCGAATGAAGGTGCGGAACAGTGCGGTTTCTGCAATCCGGGATTTATCATGAATGTATTTGCGATGCTCAACGAGATCAAAGATCCCACAGAGGAGCAGATCAAAGAATATCTTGCGGGAAATCTGTGCAGATGTTCCGGTTTTGTTTCCCAGACAAGGAGTATCCTGAAGTTCCTGAAATATAAGAAAGCACAGGAGGAAGCATAAAGATGAAATATGTAAATCAACCTGTACGTAAAACAGATGCAATGTCACTGGTAACCGGAAAGCCTGTCTATACAGATGATCTGGCACCAAGGGACTGCCTGATCGTGAAGATACTGAGAAGTCCCCACGCTAACGCCTGGGTGGAAGATATTAAAACAGGTACTGCCGAGAAGGTAGCCGGAATTGCATGTATCCTTACCTATAAAGATGTGCCTCAGAAACGTTTTACCCTTGCCGGCCAGACTGCACCGGAGATGAGTCCGGATGACAGACTGATCCTTGACCGTCATGTACGTTTTGTGGGAGATGCAGTTGCCATTGTTGCGGGTGAGACAGAAGAGGCGGTAGATAAAGCATTGAAGAGAATCCGCGTAGATTACCGCGTGGAGGCACCGGTTCTGGATATCCACAAGGCAAAAGATAATCCGATCCTGGTTCATCCGGAGGATGACTGGAAGCTGAAAATCCCTCTTGGCGGAGATAACAAAAGAAATTTATGTGCATCCGCAGTGGAAGAACATGGAAATGTAGATGAGGTTCTGGCAAAATGTAAATATACTGTCGAGCGCACTTATCATACAAGAGCAAACCAGCAGACTATGATGGAGACTTTCCGCACAGCCTGCTATATGGATCATTTCGGCAGACTGATCGTTCTGTCCTCAACACAGATTCCATTCCATGTGCGAAGGATCGTTGGAAGGGCACTGGACATTCCTGCTTCCAAAGTACGTGTGATCAAGCCAAGGATCGGTGGCGGTTTTGGTGCAAAGCAGACCTCTGTCAGTGAGATCTATCCGGCGATCGTGACCTGGAAAACAGGCCGCCCGTCCAAGATGATCTTCTCCAGATATGAGTCCATGATCTGCTCTTCACCGCGCCATGAGATGGAGATCACAGTACGTGCAGGTGCAGATGAGAATGGTATCATCAAGGCAATTGATCTTTATACATTGTCCAACACAGGAGCGTACGGAGAACACAGTTCTACAACAGTAGGACTCAGCGGCCATAAATCAATCGCTCTTTACAGACATACAGAAGCCCACAGATTTGCTTTTGATGTTGTCTATACAAATGTGCAGGCTGCAGGTGCCTATCGTGGTTATGGTGCAACCCAGGGTATTTTTGCAGTGGAATCTGCAGTAAATGAGTTGGCACATAAGATGGGAATGGATCCTGTTAAGGTAAAAGAAATGAATATGCCTGTAGAGGGCGGTCCTCTTCCGGGATATCCGGATGTTCCTTATGCACAGAGCTGTTCCATGGACCGCTGTATGGCGCGCGCCAAAGAGATGATGGACTGGGATTCCAAATATCCATGCAGGGATATGGGAAATGGCAAGGTCCGCGGAGTCGGTGTTGCCATGGCTATGCAGGGATCCTCTATTGCAGGAGTTGACGTAGGCGGCGCAGATATTAAGCTGAATGAAGATGGTTCTTATACACTGGCACTTGGATGTACGGATATGGGAACAGGCTGTGATACCGTTATGGCGCAGATTGCGGCTGACTGTCTGAATACGCCTATGGATAACATAGTAGTATTCAGTGTGGATACGGATATTTCTCCTTATGATTCCGGTTCCTATGCTTCCGCCACAACCTATACCACCGGTGTAGCGGTTATGAAGGCCTGTGAGGAGCTGAAGAAAAAAATCTGTAAGCTTGGCGCAGAGATGATGGAAGTAGATGAGAGAAAAGTTGATTTTGACGGTTCCTGTGTATTCTATGATGAGACACTTGAGATAAGTGATGGGGCAGACGGAAATGCAGCAGGCCATATGACAGATGCAGAAGAGGGCTATAGTGTTGATATGGATGCCATCAGTTCTGAAAATGCCCAGAAGAAAGTTTCATTGGAAGATATTGCATTAAAGAGCACTTTCTTTAACAATATCGAGCTTCAGGTTGTGAAACAGCATTCTTCACCGATCTCGCCGCCGCCGTTTATGGTAGGTATGGCAGAAGTAGAGGTGGATACAGAGACAGGCAGTGTGGATGTTCTGGATTATGTGGCGGTTGTTGACTGCGGTACACCGATCAATCCGAATCTTGCACGTGTACAGACGGAGGGCGGTATTGCACAGGGAATTGGCATGGCTCTCTGGGAAGATGTACAATATACAGATAAAGGTAAGATCCGCAACAACTCTTTTATGCAGTATAAGATTCCAACCAGACAGGATATCGGAAATATCCGCGTGGATTTCGAGTGCAGTTACGAAAAGAGCGGTCCTTTTGGTGCCAAATCCATTGGTGAGCTTGTAATTGATACTCCATGTCCGGCACTGGCTGAGGCGATTTATAATGCAACAGGTGTGCGTCTGACAGAGCTTCCGATGACTCCTGAGAAGATTGCCATGGAGATTTTGAAGAATCGCGAATCCACCCGGTCAGGGACAAAGGTGGAAGAATGAGAGAATTATGCCTTGCCTGTGCAGGCTTTGTTCTGGAGTTTGTAGTTTTTTATGCAGCGGGCATTGTTCTGACCCGGATATTGAAAATAAAAGGGGATTGTTCCCTGACTTTCATCATGGGATATCTGGTTTACTTTGCAGTGTTTGAACTGGTGATCGTGCCGATGACACTGAAATGGGTATCCCTGACAGCTGCGGCTTATATATGGGCAGGAATCATGGTTTCGGTTATCTGCGCAGCTGTGATCTGTACAATAAAAAAACAACGGATAATACGTGCCGGACAAACGGAAACATGCAGTGGAAGTTTTGGAAGTATTTCTGAAATATGGAAAAATCACTCTGTGATGATTATCCTTGCAGGTGTCGTAGTACTGCTGCAATGTCTGATCGTGATCTTTTACGAGGATACAACAGTAGATGCGGCGTATTATGTAGGAACAGTGAGTACTTCTGTATACACAGATACTCTTGGCAGATATAATCCCTTTAACGGGGCGATTCAGAAGGCATTTCAGGCCAGATATGTTTTTTCCGCATATCCGATGCATAATGCAGTGTGGTGCAGACTTCTGGGAATCCATCCCATTGTGCAGGCAAAGCAGGTAATGTCATGTATGAATGTAGTGACAGCCAATCTGATCATTTATCAGATAGGTAAGAGACTGTTTGACGGAAACAGGAAGAAAGCAGATCTGATGCTTGTCTTTGTCTGTGTTTTACAGCTGTTTTGCGGTACGATTTATTCCTCCGGAACTTTTTTCTTTACCAGAAGTTACGAGGGAAAAGCCATCCTTGCCAATATTGCCATCCCTGCAGTTCTCATGTGTGCCGTCTGGTATCTGCAGGAGAAAAACAGCAGGAATGTCTGGATCATATTGTTTGTCACAGCGGTCAGTGCGCTGACATTTTCCGGTTCTGCGATCATCTTTCCGATTGTGATCGCAGCGGGAATGGCTCCGGCAGCAGTTATGAATAAGAGATTTTCGGGGCTGGTATATTGTGCGGTGTGCATGCTTCCGTCAGCATTATATGCGGCTGTATTTTTCGCATGCAGAATCGGTCTGCTGACTCTGGCTGCATCATAATACAGAAAGGAGAGAAAAATGGCAGGTGTAACAATTCAGGAACTGGGACTGCGCTTTGTTGATGCATGTATGAAGCTGTACTGGGGTTCCTGCTGGTATCCTCTTCTGTTTGCTGTGGGACTGATCTGCACACTGGTCCTGGGGAGAAAAAGAAAGTCCGGGATATTTATCGGCTATACAGTGTTTCTGCTGCTGACAGTATATAATCCGCTGGTTGTAAAATATCTTATCTCAAAGGCTAAGTTTGAGAATGAATATTATCGGTTTATCTGGATTCTTCCTGTGATCCCGGCGGTTGCCTACTATGGAGTCAGGCTTGTGACCGCTTTTAGAAAGACCTGGATAAAAGTTCTTATGGCTGCAGCTGTGCTGACGGGTTTTGTTATTCTGGGAAATCCGCTGGACGGGGTAGTGACTGATTTTGCAATGGCAGAGAATATTTATAAGGTGCCCAATGATCTGCGTGCAGTCTGCGATGTGATCCACCAGAACCAGGAGAATGATTTTCCAAGGGTTGTTTTTGACGGCAGTCTTAACAGTATTGTGCGACAGTATGATGCGGGGATCGCCACTGTAATAAGCAGAAATGCAAGTATCTACAGATCAGGCAGTACAGTGGCAGGAAATTATGATGAGAACAGCAGTTTCTATAAAAGACAGAAAGCATTGCTGGATGTGATCGATTATCATATCTATGAAGATAAAGAAGGGTTTCAGGCTGCGCTGAAGAAATCAAAGACAGATTTCGTAGTAACACAGATCGGGCTGGTTGACCATGATTTTCTGACAGAGTGTGGTTGTGAACTGATCGCACAGACGGAATCCTGCTACATTTACAGATTTGATTATAGCAATCCTCGTAAATAATGCATATTGATCCGGCTCATCAGAGCGTGAAATTCTGCCAAGCTGTTTCAAATGCATTAATTAAGAGGCGTGCTATAATCGAAATATCATATATCTTACAAGAGAAGGAGAAAAGAAATGAAAAGTAACATAAAAAGACTTTCGTTCTGCCTTTCAGCACTGATGCTGCTGATACTGGCAAGTCCGCTGACTGTACTTGCAGCAGAGGAAGAGGTGACTGCATCTGCGAAATTTTACGGCACATTCTGGTCGTTGGTTCCGCCGCTTGTTGCCATTGCACTGGCACTGATCACCAAAGAAGTATACAGTTCACTGTTTGTAGGAATACTGGTTGGTGCACTGTTTTACTCTAATTTTAATTTCGAAGGAACAATCCTTCATATTTTTGAAGGCGGAATGATCAGCGTTCTGACAGATTCTTATAATATGGGTATCCTGATCTTCCTTGTTATTCTGGGAACCATGGTATGTCTGATGAACAGGGCAGGCGGTTCCGCGGCATTCGGACGCTGGGCCAGTAAGAGGATTAAGAGCAGAGTTGGTGCGGAACTCGCAACCATCATTCTTGGTGTACTGATCTTTATTGACGATTATTTTAACTGCCTGACAGTAGGAAGTGTTATGCGTCCTGTGACAGATAAGCACAATGTGTCCCGCGCAAAGCTGGCGTACCTGATCGATGCCACAGCAGCACCGGTATGTATCATTGCACCGATTTCTTCATGGGCTGCGGCAGTCAGCGGATTTGTAGAAGGAGAGGATGGAATTTCCCTGTTTGTACATGCGATTCCCTATAACTTCTACGCACTGCTCACAATCTTCATGATGGTGGCAATGGTTCTTATGAAAGTAGAATTCGGACCAATGGGTGTTCATGAGACAAATGCTTTAAAAGGCGATATCTACACAACACCTGCACGTCCTTATGCAAACGCGGCTGAAGATGAGAAAAGTAATCCGCGTGGCAAGGTGATCGATCTTCTGATTCCGATCATAAGCCTTGTGATATGCTGCGTAATCGGTATGATCTATACTGGTGGTTTCTTTAGCGGAACTGATTTTGTAACTGCATTTTCACAGAGTGATGCATCTGTGGGACTGGTGCTTGGAAGCTTCTTCGGACTGGTTATTACGATTGTTTTATATCTGATACGTCGTGTTATGAATTTCAGAGACTGTATGGCATGTATTCCGGATGGATTCAAGGCAATGGTACCTGCAATCCTGATCCTTACTTTTGCCTGGACATTGAAGGCCATGACAGACAGCCTTGGTGCATCTGTATTTGTATCTGCAATTGTTAAAAGCTCTGCAGGCGGGCTGATGAATTTCCTTCCTGCAATTATCTTTGTGATCGGGGCTGTTATCGCATTTGCAACAGGTACTTCATGGGGAACCTTTGGTATCCTGATCCCGATTGTTGTTAATGTATTCTCAGGAACAAATCATGAACTGATGATTATCTCTATTTCTGCATGTATGGCAGGTGCTGTATGTGGAGATCACTGTTCACCGATTTCCGATACAACCATCATGGCATCAGCAGGTGCACAGTGTGAACATGTAAATCATGTCAGCACACAGCTTCCCTATGCAATGGTTGCAGCAGCAGTATCTTTCCTGACTTATATTATCGCAGGATTTGTACAGACAGCATGGATCGCACTTCCTGCAGGAATTATTCTTATGGCGATCACTCTGGTGATCATCCGGTTGAAATTCGACGATCTGAAAATGTAAATATAATCGGGCAGTCAGCACAATGCATGACTGCCCATAATTTTTGACTTGTAACAAATAATGCATTTTTTTGTAACAAAATAAAAAACTTTACTTTTTTCGGTAATTATGATAATATAGACCTTGTATTAAATAAATTATATAAATCCTTTGAAAATCAGATTTTCAAGATACGCGCCTGTAGCTCAGTGGATAGAGCAGTGGTTTCCGGTACCATGTGCGGGGGTTCGATTCCCTTCAGGCGTGCTGCCTGGGACGTATGTACAGTTCCGGTGCGTTGTATCACAGGAGTTATCAGAAACGGGAATTGTCAGAAATCTTATAGCGGCAGTGAACGAGGCAAACGGTAACTCATAAGGAGGACAAGAACTTGGATGATTTTAGAGAATGGTTATCAGATAATCTCCGGTATTTCATGCTGGGTGGAGCTATTCTGATAATTGTGGTTGTCCTGTTTTGCGGCATTCGAGCCTGTTCCGGAAGTAATAAGGGGAATTCCGGAGATGAACAGAAAACCACATCCGAAGACCAGGGAAATGTTCCTTCTTCTCCGATAAGTGAAGGGGAGTCTGACGAGAAGAAAGAAGACGCCAATCCCATGGAAACAGCAGATGCAGATGTTACTGTATTGATCACGAGCTATTATCAGGCTCTGGGGGAAAAAGATATTGCAACGCTGAAGACTCTGGAAGATGATTTTACACCGTCTGATGAGTCAAAAGTCACAAATTTGAAAGATTATATCGAAGGGTATGAAGTAGGCGATGTGTACACGAAGAAAGGTATGACAGATGATTCTTACGTGGTTTACGCCTGTTTCTCGTATATCTGTCAGGGCGTTGAGACCAAGGCCCCTGCACTGACTCAGTTCTATGTATATAAGAACAGCGAAGGAAACTGGGTGATCAATAACGGAGCTTTACAGGATTCTGAGATTTCCGCATATATGGAAAAACAGTTATCAGACAGTGATGTTTCAGCTCTTGTAAAGAAGGTGCAGAATGAACTGGATCAGGCACAGCAATCTGATCCGTCTCTTGAAGAATTCCTGAATGGTCTTGGGGAGGAAGCAGGTGTGTCAACAGAGGCAGAAGATGGCACGATGCTTACTGCTTCGGAGGAATGTAATGTACGCGCAGAAGCCAGCACAGATGCTGATATCCTTGGCGTGATCTCAGCAGGTGATCAGGTTCAGAAGACAGGTACTGATGGTGAATGGGTTCAGATCGACTACGACGGTCAGACCGGATACATCAGAGGAGATTTACTTGAATAAAATTGAATATGGAACGTAAAAAATACAGGCGGTTATCCTTGTGGTAACTGCCTGTATTTTTACGTTCCGTTTTTCTGACATTGTTCTTGTCAGCTTCTGCCGGAGATTTTGCTGTTTTTATTACTTTTCGCAACTTCCGCAGGGGACTTACTTGATTCAATTAAATTCACCGTATGTAACTCCTGTCGATAATTCTGTCTGATGCAGGGAAGCCAGTTCGTGTACTGTTACCAGTTGATAGCCTTCTTCGATAAGCTGCGGGATCAGAATCTCGGCTGCATCTACAGAGGTGCTGAAAATGTCATGCATCAGAATAATGGAACCATCTTTTACGTTATTCATGACTTCCTCAACCGTAGATTCCACATCCTGCGTTTTCCAGTCCAGAGTGTCAATGGACCACAGAATCATCGGGGTTCCCACAGTTGATTTTACCGTATCATTAACAGATCCATATGGCGGGCGGACCACCGAAGCTCCCTCACCTGTAAGATTTACAAGCTGTTCATCCACTCTTGCAATTTCTGAACTGATCTCATCCGAAGAAAGAGTCGCCAGATCCTTATGGTCATAAGTGTGGTTTCCAAGTTCACAGCCCAGTTTTTTCATGCGTTTTACTTCGTCCGGAAAACTGGCAATCTCAGTACCCACCATAAAGAAAGTTGCCTTTGCATTATTTTCTTCCAGACAGTCCAGAAGACGGTCTGTAAAAGAACTGGGACCATCATCAAAAGTAAGGGCAACCGACTTCTTTGCCGTAGATGTACCGGACTTGTCAGAGGTAGCTGACTTATCTGAAGATTTCTTCTTCGAGGATTTTTTCTTTGGTGTATAACCTTTCAGAGAACCATCTGTATCCAGTTCATAAGTTTTCTTATCTATTATCACAGTCCCTGTCTGCAGAATACCATCCATATCAAAATAATACCGCTTCTTTCCGATATCTGTCCAGCCTGTCTGCATAATACCGGTCTCATCCATATAGTACTGTTTCCCGTCTGTATCTGTGAACCATCCTGTGTATGGCTTATCATCTACCAGAAACATCCAGTTACTTCCGCTGGAAGCCCAGCTGCCCTCTGATGCCTCAGGCGAGATCTCAGTGCTTAATGCAGGACCGCCCGGAGAAGTCTCAGATGAATCTGAAGAAGTGCGTCCAAACAGTTTCCCGGAAGAAGAATCCGTAAAATTATCATTGCTATCAGTCAATGTTTCCTCAGAAGTAAACTCCGCAGAATCCTGATCTTCTGACACGAAAGCTCCGGCATCGCTGATGTCATCTGCCTGTGAAGTCACAGCGGAAGAACGGGTGAAAATTCCTCCAAGTATCAGACACAGAATAACAGAAAGTGCGATCAGCCACCGGTTTGTACGTGGTAAATGATCTGACATGAAAGCCTCCTTTTTGATAAAATCAGTGACAAAAAAGATATCCTGTCATTCGATATCATACAATAAAATCTGACAAAATACAAGGCGATTCCCCATTCCTGCCCTTTTGAAAAAAATTCCAGAAAAATTCCATCAAAATTTCACCGTTGATAAGATGTACAAAAAATTATATAATAGAACAATGGACGAAAAAATCAGAATAAACAAATATTTAAGCGAGGCAGGCATATGCTCCAGACGGGAAGCCGACCGGATGATCGAAGAGGGAAGGATTACGGTAAACGGAAAAAAAGCAGAAAGCGGTCAGAAAGTCAGCCTGGAAGATGAGGTCTGTGCAGACAATATACCTGTCCATAAAAATGAAAAAAAAGTACTGCTTCTTTTTAACAAACCCAGAGGGATCGTGTGCAGCACAAAGCAGCAGTTTGATGAGACGACGGTAACAGATTATCTGGATTATCCTCTGCGTGTTTATCCTGTGGGCAGACTGGATAAAGAATCACAGGGCCTTCTCCTTCTGACAAATGAAGGAGATCTGGTCAATAAGATCATGCGCGCCGGAAACTATCATGAGAAAGAATATTTTGTGACAGTGAATAAGCCGGTGGACTGGGAATTTGTCCGAAGGATGAGCAAGGGAGTCCCTGTTCTTGATACGGTGACCAGACCATGCAGAGTGGTGCAGACAGGAGAATGCAGCTTTCGGATCATTCTGACACAGGGACTGAACCGGCAGATCCGCAGAATGTGCCGGTATCTGGGATATGAGGTACAGAAGCTGAAAAGGATCAGGATCATGAATCTGACTCTGGACGGGATCAGAGAAGGCGAATACAGAGAGATCACAGCACAGGAATGGGAAGAACTGAACCATTTACTGGAATCTTCCACAAGTGAAACAGTGATCAGAACAGGAGAACAGAATGGAAACAGCAGCGATCATGCGAATGAAAGAGCTGGTGCAAAAGCTGGACAGGGCAGCAAAGGCGTATTACCAGCAGGATACAGAGATCATAAGCAACAGAGAGTACGATCAGATGTACGACGAGCTTCAGGCTCTGGAGAAAGAGACAGGCACTGTTCTGGCAAACAGCCCAACCGTAAGCGTAGGGTACGAGGCAGTTGACCAGCTTCCAAAAGAAGAACACGAATCCCCCATGCTGTCTCTGGACAAGACTAAGGACAGAGAAGTTTTAAGGGAATTTATCGGGGAACACAAAACGCTTCTGTCATGGAAGCTGGACGGACTGACGATCGTTCTTACCTACGAGAATGGAGAACTTGCCAAAGCAGTTACACGTGGAAACGGTGTGACAGGAGAGGTTGTCACCAATAATGCCAGAGTATTTAAGAACGTTCCTCTTAAAATCCCGTATCAGGGAAGACTGGTGTTGCGTGGGGAAGCGATCATTACCTATTCGGACTTTGAACGGATCAATGAATCCATAGAAGACGTTGATGCGAAATACAAGAATCCGAGAAACTTATGCAGCGGTTCTGTCCGCCAGTTAAACAATGAGATCACAGCCCGCAGGAATGTGCGTTTCTACGCATTTACGCTGGTAAGCGCCGACGGGGTTGATTTCCATAATTCAAGAGCCCGGCAGTTTGAATGGCTGAAAGAACAGGGATTTGATGTAGTGGAATACAGGACAGTCACAGCTTCAACGCTGGATGAAGCCATGGAATATTTTTCAACTGCGATCACTGAGAATGATTTTCCGTCGGACGGACTGGTTGCTCTTTATGATGATATTGCATACGGGGATTCCCTTGGAAGAACAGCGAAATTTCCCAGAAATGCTTTTGCATTCAAATGGGCAGATGAGATCAGAGAAACCCATCTTCTGGAGATCGAATGGAGCCCGTCAAGAACAGGGCTGATCAATCCAGTGGCTGTTTTTGAACCGGTTGAGCTGGAGGGAACCACTGTGAGCCGCGCCAGCGTACACAATGTGAGCATTCTAAAAGAATTGCAGCTTGGTATCGGGGATACGATCACTGTATATAAAGCAAATATGATCATTCCGCAGATTGCAGAAAACCTCACACGCAGCAGTAAACTGGAAATTCCGGATACCTGCCCTGCATGTGGCCATGGAACACAGATACAGAAGGTAAATGATGTGGAGGCACTTTACTGTACAAATCCTGACTGTGCCGCAAAGAAGATCAAATCCTTTGCACTTTTTGCAAGCAGGGATGCCATGAACATTGACGGACTGTCAGAAGCAACACTGGAGAAATTCATTGCAAGAGGCTTTATTCATGATTTCGGAGATATTTTTGAGATTGGAAAGCATCGTGATGAGATCGTGGAGATGGACGGATTCGGGGAGAAATCCTTTGAGAACCTGATGGCAAGCCTTGATAAAGCAAAGGATACTACTCTTGCGAAGGTGATTTATAGCCTTGGAATCGCCAATATCGGTCTTGCCAATGCAAAAGTAATCTGCAGGCATTTTGATGATGATCTGGAGAGGATCCGCCATGCAGATAAAGAGGAGATCAGCTCTATTGATACCATCGGACCGGTAATTGCCGGAAGTCTGACTGATTATTTTTCAGACGAGGATAATAACAGGAAACTGGATCATCTGATGAGCCATCTGACTGTTAAGAAAGAGGAAAAGACAGGTGAGCAGATTTTCCGGAACATGAATTTCGTTATCACAGGAAGTGTGGAGCACTTTGCAAACAGAGCACAGGCAAAGGAATTTATTGAGTCTCTGGGAGGCAAGGTGACCGGATCAGTAACATCGAAGACGAACTACCTGATCAATAATGACACAACTTCCAATTCTTCAAAGAATAAAAAAGCCAAAGAGTTGGGAATTCCGATCCTTTCTGAAGAAGATTTCCTGAAGATGGCACAACAATAAAATAATAAGAACAGGAGATAAGATAATGCCAATTAAAATACAGAGCGATCTGCCCGTAAAAGAGATTCTGGAAAAAGAAAACATTTTCGTGATGGATGAGTCACGTGCATCCCATCAGGATATCCGCCCCATTCAAATCCTCATTCTGAACCTGATGCCTCTGAAAGAGGAGACAGAGCTTCAGCTTCTGCGTTCCCTTTCCAACACACCGCTGCAGGTAGATGTCACCTTTATGGCAGTACAGAGCCATGAAGCGAAGAATACATCTGTGAGTCATCTGAATAAATTTTATCAGACATTTCCGGAACTGAAAAATAACAAATACGATGGAATGATCATCACAGGTGCTCCTGTAGAGCAGATGGAATTCGAAGAGGTAGACTACTGGAAGGAACTGGTAGAGATCATGGACTGGACAAACACCCATGTTACTTCCACCATTTATCTGTGCTGGGCTGCACAGGCAGGACTCTACCACCACTATGGACTGAAAAAACGCAAACTTGATAAGAAGATGTTCGGTCTTTTCTGGCATAAAGTGATGAACCGTAAGATTCCGCTGGTACGCGGATTCGACGATATGTTCCTTGCACCTCATTCCAGACATACGGAAGTTCCCATCGAGGATATCCATAACTGTAAAGAGCTGACAGTGCTTGCTGAATCAGATGAAGCAGGGCTTTTCCTTGCAATGGCAGACGGCGGCCGCAAGATCTTTGTAATGGGACATCCGGAATATGATCGTGTGACTCTTGATGGTGAGTACAAACGTGATGTCAGCAAAAACCTGCCCATCGAAATCCCGGAGAATTATTACAAAGACAACAACCCGGAAAACAGACCGCTCCTTATGTGGAGAGCACATGCGAACAACCTGTATACAAACTGGCTGAATTACTATGTCTACCAGTCAACTCCATTCGACCTGTATGGAACACCGGATTTCAGCGAGATCTAAAGGGTTTGCGGAATTTACAATTTTACGTATCTTACCGTATTTTTACATGATTTCACGCAAAAATGGAGTAAAAATGAGGTCAAACATGTGAGAAAATGGTGTCAAAACTGAGCAGTACAATGCAGATACAGTAGTGACACTGAAAGATTTTCCGAAAATCTCCATGACATTTGCAGAGATGTTTGAGAATGTAGAATAATCAGTTGAGATAAGAAAGGACACAACAATCATATGAACATAGGAAACAATATAGGAAATATCATGAAGATCACAGGCGCATGGAACACCTTTAAGAGCAATCATCCCAAGTTCCCGGCATTCTGTCAGGCGGTTTCACGCAAAGGACTTAAAGAAGGAAGCATTATTGAAATTGCGATCACCACTCCTGAGGGAGAGAAGATAGAGACAAACCTGAAAGTAAAGGACAGTGACCTGGAATTACTGAAACAGTTGTCTGAACTGAAAATGTGAAAAAGTTTACAAAAATTTTATTTGAATAACAGGTATAAATCTGCTATAGTATTCTATGTTGGTCAAGTTGATTATTATTCGTTCCCATATATAAGAATGATAGGTTCTCAAAAGAAAGAAGAGGAAGAAAATTGCGTAAAAAATCACATATTTTATTAGCAAGATACCTTGCGGATCAGATGCAGACCACAGCAAGCCTGCAGTCTCACAGAAAGGCTTTCTGCCTGGGCAGCATTCTGCCGGATATCAAACCGTCCTTTATCACCAGGAGACACGAGTTCTACGGAACATTTGAAGATGTCAAGAACCGGATGAAAGAACTGGCAGATATCAGACCGGATGAGAGTAACCAGAGAGTTTACTGGCGGCGGTTCGGCGAAGTGATCCACTATATGGCGGATTATTTTACCTTTCCTCATAACAAAACATATACAGGAAGCTTCAGCCAGCATAATCATTATGAGAAAGTACTTAAGAACAGACTGAAAGAATGTATACAGCAGGGAGAAGCACATGCATATCTGGAACCGGCCATCCGCTTCGCAGATTTCTCCACCCTGATCGATTATATCGAAGCTACTCATGAGAAATACCTCAACAAGCTCCGCAGCGTGGAAGAGGATATCCGCTTTATCCTGAATATGTGTTTTCAGGTAGTGCAGGGACTGATACAGATCTGCATTGGTAATAAGAACTTTGCAGGAGCCATTCAGGCAGCCTGACAGAGATACGCTAAGAATACAGGAAGGCTGTGTGGAAATCATATCCGCACAGCCTTCCTGCATTCTGAAACATATCTTCCTCACTGCTTGTTGCTTTTCGCAACTTCTGCAGGGGGACTTACTTGATTCGGTTAAAATGTGACAAAAAAATGAATTTTGGTCAAATCTGGAATTTACCTGCCCTGAGCTGTTGATTTAAAAAAATGATTATGCTAGAATAAAACAGGTTAATATTTCGGGATAATTCACTTATGAAATAACATAATAATGTGAAAAGTAATTTAGACAGTATGCCCTTATAAACAGGGGGTAAGGACATGCTCACAGTAAGAAGGGAGCAATTTAGATATATGAAAAACAAGTATCTTACCAGATTCTTATGTCTGACATTGATGTCAGGAATGGTATTATCCGGTCCTGCGTCCGTACTTGCAGCAGAGGATACTGCTGCGTATACAGCAGATGGTTCTGATTTCAGCGATTCCGGTGATTTTGATTCAGGATCAGAGGATCCGGCGCCGGCAGATCCGACTCCTGCAGAGCCAACACCTGCGCCGGTAGATCCGACACCTGCAGACCCGACACCTGCACCGGTAGATCCGACACCAACAGATCCGACACCTGCAGAGCCAACACCTGCACCGGCAGATCCGACTCCGACACCAACAGATCCTACTCCGACACCTGCGAATCCTACACCAACACCGTCTTCACAGATTACGAAGGCAGCCCAGGATGTGATCGACAGAATCGAAGAGTTGAACGCACAGACCATCACGCTGGAGAAGAAAGCCACTGTTCAGAGCATCCGCACTGCATATAATGCCCTGTCTGATACAGAGAAGGCACAGGTTTTTAATTATAATCTGCTGGTTCAGGCAGAAGCGACTATTGCTCAGCTGGAAGCGCAGAAGAACAATGCGAATACGAATAATCCATTTACGAGTAATACCAGTGCTGCACAGACCGGAACTCCGGTATATTATGCGTCCAATATCCACGCAGGTAAGGATTTCTATCTGGACAGCCTGAAGAATAACTACAATCTGACCTTCTCAGATGATTTCGCTTCTGTTATGGATGAGATCGAGAAGGAATATAAAGAGAAGAACAAAGTAGCAGATGCCAGCGATGTAAACGGCAGCAAGACCACCACATCTGCAGACAGTCTTCTGGTAAGAAACTGGCAGGATATCCTTGCAGTCTATGTATATCAGCAGAGCCAGGACGGAAAAACAGAATTTACCCTGGATTCCTCCTGCAAGAAAGACCTTGCGAAAATCTTTGCAGAGATGAACCCGATCGTAAGGGACAAGCAGGATATCACTCACGTTACATACGCTAATCGTAAAATCAACTACTATATTAAGAAAAATAAAATCGCAAAAAAGGATCGTACGATCCTTAAGAAATATGTGGAGACAGACTGCAAACTCCTCTGCGCGGTAGTAACAGCTGCCAACGGTTTTGTCCGCGAGAGTGTAGGGGATGACGTTTCCGAGGAAAGAGTAAATGTTATTTCCGCAGCCTATTCACTGGTTGGTAAAGTCGGTTACTTCTGGGGCGGCAAATCCACAGTGATCGGTGAAGATCCAGGCTGGGGAACCAGCGAGAAGGTATCAGCCGAGGGAAGCAAGAGCACCGGAACCATCCGCGCATACGGACTGGACTGCAGTGGTTTTGTCACCTGGGCAGTGATCAACGGATATCAGGATAAAGCAATGCAGGAAGCTGTAGGTGACGGAACTTCCGATCAGTGGGAGAAAGCAAACGTGGTAACTGAGGCAGATGCACAGCCCGGAGATCTGGTGTTCCAGAAAGGACCGGAAGCAGGAAGCGATAATCATGTAGGTATTCTCTGCGGTAAAACAGACGCAGGTGACTGGATTGCAGTACACTGCTCCTCCGGCAAGAATGGAGTAACAGTAGGCGAAGCATACAGTGCAAGCTTCCGTTATATCCGCCAGCCATCCTTCTACCCGACACAGGAACAGGTTCAGGAAATGCAGAGCAGCAGTACGGTAAGTACAACAAGTGATGCAGCAGCTTCCACAGGAACAGATATCTTTTCTGCAAATGTGACAGTAAGCAATACTCTGCAGGATGCGATGAAGTCAAACACTTCCGACTCAACAGGATTCACAACATCAGAATCCACTGAGAAGACTTCCATCCTTCCGGATAAAATTGACCTGTCAAAAGAGAAAGTCGCTGTATTTAAGGCAAAATAAAAGCATATGAAAAGAAGAGAAAGTCATACAAAAAAGGTCTGGCTTTCCCTTCTTTTTTGTATGCTAACTTAAACGCATAAGCTAAAAATGACGATTTTGCTTTATTGCATGCGGAATATGCTTCAAAAACGAAAAAAATATTCGAAAATATGGAAACAAAAATTGACAAAGTGTACAAAATATGTTAACTTTAAACCAATAATAAAACGTCAGACATAGAAGGTGGAATTAGTCCCCGTATGCTGCTGATATTACAGTAAAATCTGAAGATGAGACACCAACAGATGATTTGTTCTGTAAACAGTGAACACACTGTTGTGTCCGGAAAAGAGATACACAGATGGCATTAAGACGTGAGAGAATGAGGCTTGGTGACATGCTCATCAGGCAGAATGTACTGACTGAAGATGAATTAAAGAAAGCCCTGGAATTGCAGAAGGGAAGCGGCAAGAAGATCGGTGAAGTTCTGGTAGATAATGGCTTTATCACTGAGGATATGATCGTGCGTGCCCTCCAGATGCAGCTGGGGCTTAAAGTTGTTCAGCTGACAGGTGTGACAATCCCTAAGGAAGTCCGAAATCTGGTCAGCGTGGACCTTCTCAAGAAATATACCTGCATTCCCTTTGAACTGGATCCCTACAACGCAAATATCCTTCATCTGGCAATGGCAGATCCGATGGATATGGCTGCGATCGATGACATATCTATCGTGACTAACCTGCAGATAGAGCCTTACATAGCTACTACCAGGGATATCCTTGCGGCAATAGATAAATGTTACGGTGCGTCAGAGACACTGGATGCAGCCAGACGTTTTACCCAGGAGAGGGCGCAGCTTCGTGGAGGAGTATCAGAGGATGATTCGGACACAGATGTAAGTGATGCGCCTATTGTACAGCTGGTCCGTTCCCTTATTGAACAGGCGATTCGCCAGAGAGCCAGCGACATCCATATCGAAGCTCTTGAGAATAAGGTCCGTGTACGTTACAGGATTGACGGTGCACTCTATGAGCGTATGGTATATGACAACAGCCTTCTTCCTGCGATTTCCACCCGTATCAAGATTCTTGGGGGTATGGACATCTCAGAGAAAAGGAAACCTCAGGACGGACGTATGTCCATTATGGTAGACAGACAGGACTATGATATCCGAATTTCCTCTCTGCCTACTGTGCACGGAGAGAAGATCGTAATGCGACTCTCTTCCAAACTGAACCTTACACGTAACAAGAAAGACCTGGGACTTCCACCCGATGAGATGGAACGTTTCAACCATATGCTGGCTAGTCCTTTCGGGATCATTCTTGTAACAGGACCTACAGGAAGCGGTAAATCCACTACCCTGTATACCGCATTAAGCGAATTAAATAAAGAAGCAGTCAATATCGTAACAGTAGAGGATCCTGTGGAGGCAGATATTGAGGGTATCAATCAGGTACAGGTCAACAATAAGGTAGACCTGAATTTTGCCTCAGCCCTTCGTTCCATCCTCCGTCAGGACCCGGATATCATTATGATCGGTGAGATCCGAGACAGGGAGACAGCCACCATTGCAGTACAGGCATCCATAACAGGACATCTGGTTGTATCTACATTACATACCAACAACGCAGTAGGTACTCTGAACCGTATGGCGGACATGGGAGTGGAGAGATATCTGATCGCAGATTCTGTTGTAGGAGTTATCGCACAGCGCCTTGTGCGTAAGCTGTGCAGCCACTGTAAAAAAATGCGTCCTGCCACCTCTGAGGAGAAGAGAGTGCTGAGGATGAACACACAGGAGGATGTAAATGTCTATGAACCCTGTGGCTGTGATTTCTGCAGCCATACAGGATATTACGGGCGTATCGGTGTGTTCGAGATCATGGAGGTCAATGACGAGATCCGCGACCTGATCGCAGAGAATGGAACAACAGAGGAATTGGAACGTGCAGCCAGAAACAGTGGTATGCGCACACTGAGAGAGAATGGTATCAACTATGTGCTGAACGGCACCACTTCTGTGGAAGAGATGCTTAAGGCATCTTATGAATGATCGGGACTTATAGATTATTAATTTTACGACTATTAATATAGAAGGAATTCCTGCGGAAACGGAGTTCTCCGGAGATCCCCGGGAGTTACGAGGCAGATTAGGAAATATGTATGATTTAGACGAAATACTGATACAGTCAGTGAAGGTAAGGGCTTCCGATATCCACCTGACAACCGGCAGACCGCCAAGCTATAGGATCGATGGTGTACTGGCTCCCATAGAGGGAGAGCGCCTTACCCCGCAGATGCTGGAAGATATTCTCATGCCCCTGATGGATGTCCGTCACAGAGAAGAACTGCAGAATAACGGACAGACAGACTTCGCATATGCCATCTCAGGCGTGGGACGTTTCCGCGTAAATGTATTTAAACAGAGAGGAACACTTGCTTCTGTTATGCGAAGCCTTCCTTTCAATATCCCGGAACCTGAGGATCTTGGTATTCCTGCAGAGGTAGTGGAGATGACCACGCGGAAAAGAGGTCTCATTTTGGTAACAGGACCGACAGGAAGCGGGAAATCAACTACACTGGCTTCATTGATCCATGTGATCAACAGGAATTATCCTTACCATATTATTACATTGGAGGATCCGATCGAATATCTGCACAGACATGATAAATCTGTGGTAAACCAGAGGGAGATCGGCAGTGATTCAACGAATTATGCACAGGCACTGAGGGCGGCTCTCCGAGAAGACCCGGATGTGATCCTGGTAGGAGAGATGCGAGACCTGGAAACCATTTCCACTGCCATCACAGCGGCGGAAACCGGTCATCTGGTATTTTCCACCCTTCATACTATCGGTGCGGACAAGACTATCGACAGAATCATCGATGTATTCCCGCCAAATCAGCAGCAGCAGATAAGGATCCAGCTTGCCTCTGTATTAGAGTGCGTTGTATCCCAGCAGCTTCTCAAGAAAGCAGACGGAAGCGGCCGTGTAGCTGCACTTGAAATACTTTTTGCAAATAATGCAGTGCGAAACCTGATCCGGGAGAGCAAGACCTATCAGATATCCTCTGTGATGCAGACCAACAGACGTGCAGGAATGCAGACAATGGATGATGCACTGTATGACTTATATATGAGAAAACTGATCGATGGGGACAATGCAGTGACATATGCCCAGGATCCGGTCAGCATGAACAAAAAAGTCAGCTTTGACTTCTGACAGAAACCCGATCTGGCAGATACCCTGAGCCTGACTGAGAGAAAGAAGTGATAAAATGCCGGGTTTTACCTACGTGGCAGTAGATAAAAAGGGAAAAGAGAAAAAAGGAAATATTGAGGCTGACACCAGAGAGAAAGTTATAGATATCCTGAAAAACGACGGGCTGATCCCTGTCTCTGTAAAAGAACAGGGCGCCCTGAACAAAGAGATAGATTTCTCCATAGGAAAGAAAGTAAAGCCAAGAGATCTCAGTGTATTCTGCCGTCAGTTCGTTAGCATCACCCAGGCAGGTGTCCCGATGAAGGAAGCCCTGCAGATGCTCTCGGAGCAGACAGAGAACAAATGGCTGAAGCGCGCTATCTCAGAGGTACTTCTCAGTGTGGAGAAAGGAAATACACTGGCAGACTCCATGAGAGGCCAGTCAGATATTTTCCCGCCAATGCTTATCAATATGGTAGAGGCAGGTGAGAACTCAGGAAGCCTTGAGATGGCTTTCACACGAATGGCAGTACAGTTTGAGAAGGAAGCCAAATTGAAGGCAACCATCAGAAAGGCAACCATCTACCCGATCATTCTGGTCATTGCAGCGATCGGTGTTGTGGCTGTTATGCTTCTGTTCGTTATTCCCATCTTTATTGATATGTTTGCAGACCTGGATGTGGAGATGCCGGGGATCACCATGTGGGTTATGAACACCAGTAAGTGGATGACAGAACACTGGTATATGATTCTTGCACTGATCATTCTGGTGATCGTGGCATATAAGATGATCTATAAGACAGAACAGGGCAGACTTGCCATCGACAGGGTGAAGATGAAGATGCCCTTGTTTGGCAAGCTGACAGTAAAGACTGCCTGCGCACAGTTTGCAAGGACAATGAGCACACTGTTGTCGTCGGGTATCTCCACGATTGATGCATTGGAGACAGTGTCCAAGATCGTCAATAACATCCATTACACAAATGCGCTGTTGAAAGCACGTGAGGAAGTTATGAAAGGTATTCCGCTGTCAGAACCGCTGACAGCCTCAAAAATCTTCCCGCCTATGGTGTGCCATATGACAGGGATCGGTGAGGAGACAGGTAATATTGAGGACATGCTGGAGAAGCTGGCGGATTACTATGATGAAGAGGTGGAGATGACTACCCAGAGCGTACTGGCGGCTATGGAGCCGTTGATTATTGTGTTTATGGCTGTTGTGGTTGGTACGCTGGTTGTGGCGGTGGTTTCACCGATTGGGGCTATGTACAGTGGACTGGATAATCTGTAATAAAAGTCCTGGATTGCGATTGGGAACCGCAATAAAAGTTTCCGAAGAAACAGGATGTGCTGCAGTCTTGCATAGGGGACTGTATTCATCAGATATATACACGCACTAAGCATGAAAAGGAGAGATGTAAAATGTTCAAATGGTTCAAGAACAAAAAGAAAGATAACAAAGGTTTCACACTTGTTGAACTTGTTATCGTAATCGCAATTCTGGCAATCCTCGTAGGTCTGCTGGCACCACAGTACACCAAATACGTAGAGAAATCCAGAAAAGCAGCAGATGCAAGCAATATGGATGAGATGGTTAAGGTAATTAAGGTTTATGCGGCGGATCCGGCGAATGAGTTGGAAGCAGGAACTTATACAGTAACTATTACCCCTAAATCTGGTACTACAGTAGTGACTGCACCAACTGACACAACTGTAGCAGCAATTACGTATAATAAAGGTAATGCTACCACTGCGACAGGATTGGGAAAAGAACTGAAAGAATCAATTCCTTCTTGGTATGATACTAATACTAAATCTCAGAAATGGGGTACAAATGGTGATGCAAAAGCTATTATAGCTGACGTGATAGTTGGACCAGATGGTGGAACATCAGTAAAATATCATGTGGAGGGTTCAACAGAAAACGGTGGTGCTTATAATGATAAGTTTAGCCGATATATGTCAACTGGTTCTGATGCAGAATAAATAGGAGATAAGTTATGTTTAAATTTACTAAAAAACAAAAAGCTAACAAAAATAAAGGTTTCACATTAGTGGAATTAGTAATTGTTATTGCAATTCTTGCAATTTTAGTAGGATTACTTGCACCACAGTATACAAAATATGTAGAGAAATCTAGAAAAACAGCAGATGCAAGTAATATGGATGAAATGGTTAAGGTTATAAAAGTACTGGCAGCAGATCCTTCAGCTAATTTGGAAGCTGGCGGTTATAAAATCACTATTAGTAATGTAGCACCTACAGATACAACTAAAAAGAATACAACAGTAAGCGCTACGGAAGCTGAGATTGATTCTAAAGGTACTAAAAAAACACCATCAGAGACAAGTGTGACTGCAGTTAAGAGTGCATTAACAAGCTCTATTCCAACTTGGGAGAATACACTTACAAAATCAAAAAAATGGGGTGACCAAGGAAAATCTGCTCCTATTGTAGCAACAGTAATTGTAAATGCTGAGGGTGGAACGAGTGTTTCTTATGAGTCTACAGATGCATTTAAAAAATATATGGAAACTGGAAGTGCAGAATAAAGTAAATGAATTTTTAAAATAGTTGTAAAATTATTTTAAAGAAAGTAAAAACCAGAAAATTGTAAGTCAAAAAGCGATTTATAATTTTCTGGTTTGATATGATGAACTACACATAAAGAAGTCTGGAAAAAATTAATGTTTCACTTCAACAGAACAAGGCTCAGAAGATGCCAAATAACGATAAAAACGAAAGGATTTTCCTATGCTCCTTTTTTTAAATTTACTCCCCTACATAGTTGTTTTTATATTCGGAATTACCATTGGAAGTTTCCTGAATGTTTGCATTTACCGGATTCCGTTACATGAGTCCATTGTGACGGCGCCGTCTCATTGCATGACTTGTGGGAAGAAGCTTAAGTGGTATGATATGGTTCCGGTGTTTAGCTGGCTGGTGCTTGGGGGAAAGTGTCGTAACTGTGGTTCTTCGATTTCACCGCAATATCCTGTGATCGAAGCAGTGAACGGGTTTATTTATGTACTGATCTGTGCAGTTAATGGTCTGAACAGTTTCAGCCTGATCTATTGTCTGATGGCGTCAGCTCTTCTGGTTCTGAGTGTGATTGACTGGCGGACGTATGAGATTCCTTTTGGAATCAATGTGTTTTTGTTTGTCCTTGGAATTGCCATGGCTGTTCTTGACAGAGGGAATCTGGCGGAGCATCTGATTGGGATGGTCTGTGTCAGTGGTGTGCTGGAGATTCTTTATCTGGTCAGTGGCGGCGGAGCGATCGGCGGGGGTGACATTAAGCTGATGTTTGCCTGTGGTCTGATTCTTGGATGGAAGCTGATTTTGCTGGCTTTTGTGCTGGGATGTATTATTGGTTCCGTGGTTCATATTATCCGCATGGTGAGGAAGAAGGCAGGGCGTATGCTTGCCATGGGTCCTTATCTGTCAGCCGGGATTTTGTTGGCTGCTTTGTGGGGAAACAGGTGGATCAGCTGGTACCTGTCATTAATTTTTAACTGAAAATCATAGAATTTTTCAGTTAGAAAAATGAGTTTTAAGATGTTTTATCTGTTAAAATTTATTTTTGTAATTGAAAAAGGGCGGTTGTCTGCAGAGGGCAGCGGCTCATACGGAGGAAAATACAAATGGCGAAAATTTTGAGTATAGAGGCAGAGGCATCTCAGATCAGAGTTGCGGAAGTTGAAGTACGTGGAAAAAAGGGAAGGATTTATAATTGTTTCTGTATACCGGCACCCCAGGGGGCTGTGGAGGATGGACAGATCCGTGATACGAAAACTCTCGGAGAGAATCTTAAGGCAGAGCTTTCCCAGAGAAAGATTAAGACAAAGAAAGTATATTTTGCCACAGGTTCTACTAGGATTGCGAGCAGGGAAGTCCGTATTCCTTTTGTGAAGGCAAACAGGATACAGAGCATTGTAGAGGCAAATGCCACAGATTATTTTCCCATTGATGTGAGCAAGTATGTGCTGTCCTACAGTGTGATCGATGTGGAGAGCCAGAAATCTGAGGACGGGAAGGAAGAGACAAAGCAGTACTATCTGATGGTTTATGCTGCTCCCAAAGCAATCTCAGCAGCTTACAGTGAGTTTGCGGAGAATGCAGGACTGACAATGACAGGGATCACCTACACAGGTGATAGTATTTATCATTCGGTAAAGGATGAGTATGCAAAAGGAACTCATATTCTGGTTAAGGTGGAATATACGGGAACCAGCATTACAGTCATCCGGGACGGTGAGCTGACCCTCCAGCGTAATATTAATTATGGTGTGGACAGTGCGGCAGAGACAGTAAGGGCTTTCCCGGAGTTTGGGGACAGGCTGGATGTAAATGAGGCTCTGGATGTGCTTTGCAGCAGAAAATGTATCAATCCTTTCCTTGACATGGAGTCTTTTGACGAAGAAATCTCTGATGAGGAGAGAAAGCTGGAAACTGCCAGGGTTGAGGTGACAGAGAGCCTCAGATACCTGATCGGAAATATTTCCCGTATTATGGATTATTATATTTCCCGCCATACGGATACAAATTTTGATTCTATTGTATGCTGTGGTCTTGGTGCTCAGGTAAAGGGGCTGATGCTCCTTCTTACCAATGAGCTGGGACAGCAGGTGGACGTATTACAGGAGTTTAAGAATTTTGCCCTGCCTGCAGGCGGGGACGCACAGGAAGCCTGCCTTTACGCTGCAGTTCTTTCACCGGGCACTTCAGGCGTAAACCTGATGGACAAGGTCAACAGAAAGAAGAAAGAAAAGAAAGAGACTTTGAGCGGTGCCATCATTATCTGTGTGGTGGGAACAGTGGCAGGAGTTGTGCTGACAGCTGCCGGATATGCAAACCGCATTTATCAGCAGCATGAGCAGGAGCGGTTGAACCAGAGAATCTCAGAAGAGAGCTCCATTGAGGAGATTTACAGTGCCTATACCAATGCAAAGGCACAGTATGACAATTATCAGAATATGTATCAGTATACAAATACCCCAAATGAGGGACTTAAGAATTTTATCGAAGAGCTGGAAGAGAAAATGCCTTCGGATATTACAGTGGAGAACTTCAGCTCTACAGGAACGCAGGTCAGCTTTTCCATGCGTGTGGGAAGCAAATCAGCAGCAGCAAACACGATCATGCAGCTTCGTACCTTTGAGAGCCTGTCTACTGTAACCACTACAGGAATTGACGAGGCTGAGGATGGAACCGTATCCTTAAGTGTACTCTGTACATATTCAGATCCGGCACCGCTGGACAGCTCAGGAGAGTAATAGGAGGCAGGATTAATTATGGACATGAATATTTCTATGCGTGATAAAAAAATACTGCTGATGTTTCTTGGTGTAGGTGTTTTTGCAGCAGGATATTTCTTCGGATACAGACCGCAGATGGAAGAGGCACAGAGCATCCAGGCATCAACCGAACCTTTGAAAACAAGGCTGGATGACCTGCTGAAGCTGGCTGCAGACAGGGATTTTTATCTGAAAGAAACAGAAGATATCAATGCAAAGGTCAGCGAATATACATCTGCATTTCCGGCAGATATCCGTCCTGAAGACGGAATCGTACTTTCTATGAATATGGAGAACTCCCTGGATATGCAGATCTCCAATGTAGGTCTGGGCACAAGAGAGTTTGTGGCTTCTCTGGACGGAAGTACAGAAGATCCTCTGGCAGGTTTGCCTGACCAGACTCTCTCAGAGCAGGCAAATGAGCAGACCCAGTCTCAGCTTGATGAGATCGAGGGCACAGATGTAGTCGGAGAGAATGAGCGTCAGGCTGCCTCCGATGCAGAAGTGGAGAATCTGAACAATGTGTTCACCAGTCCTGTACTCTACCGAACACAGGACACCATGCAGTTTACAGGAACCTATGCCAGCCTGAAGGATATGGTTGATTATCTGGCTGACCAGACAGGCAGGATGACACTTGACAATGTAAATGCTTCCTTTGATTCCTCAACAGGAAATCTTTCGGGCAGCATTACAGTAAACCTGTTTTTCATGGCAGGAACAGGCCAGACTTATACAGAACCGGATGCAGGAAGCGTGGCATACGGAACTGATAATATTTTCGGAACAATAGAGTCAGGCAAAAAGAGCAAAAAAAGCAAGAAGAACAAAAAGAAAGCCGCAGAGACAACCACAGAATAGGCGGCTTCCGATACCGGCGCTGACGGCCAGACAACAGACAGTCAGGAAGGAGCAAACACGCAGGACGCAGCCGCTGCTGAAACGACTGGACAGGCGCAATAGGGAAAGTATGTTAGAGGGGAGAGAAATCAGAGCCCCTCTAACTGTGTTTTTATAGATAACCGGATAGGAAAGGAGCATATGACAGTTGGACAGAAAAAAATATAATAACTCAAACGCAGGTATGACACTGCTGGAGGTTATCGTGGCAGTGAGCATCTTCTCCATAACTGCGATCGTGCTCCTGCAGAGCTTTGTGACGTCAAACAGGATAAATAAGAAGTCTAATACTTATATGGAAGCAACTACTGTGGCACAGAATATTATGGAGGAAATTAAGGCGAAAAAGTTTGAGGAGGTTTCGTTGGCATTTAATTATCCGGTGGATAGTACCGGTTATACGAGACTTAATTTTCTGAATACTCAGATTGATAAAGTGTTAAATGGTACTTTAGGAATTAAAGAAGTCTTACAGTCTAAAGATGAGAGTGAGAATGCAGTATATAAAGATGTCAGTAAATACAGAGAGGGTGTAGATGAAAAGAATATAACAGCATCTGTGATTTCTAAGGATAATGGCAAAACTTATGAATTTAACGCAAGGAAGTCTGGAGAGAATGCTTCGAAATATTTTTTCGAATTGACAAATGTGACTAATAATCATGAGTCATTTGATGCTCTGGTTGAGTTTGATGGAAGTTCAGATTCTGGTTATAAGAAGAAAACAGTTACAAATAATGAACAAGGTAAGAATGATTATTTGTCACCAAATATCTCAAATCTGGATACGAAATCTAATATTCTTTTTATTGTGCCTAAAGAAAAATATCTGGATAAATTTAAGGATATGGTTAAAAAGCAATATCAAGTGGCATATGCTAAATGGGAAAAAGACAGAGACAACTATTGTGGTCCTGTTGATTCAGAAGGATATAATGATCGGTTGAATGATTTTTATAATAAACCAGAGCTGTTATCTGCGGAGGATGTTTTTAGCAGCGCAAAAAAAACACTTGTTGTTACGTTAGATTATGAAGAAGAAATCGGTGAAGTCAAGGTGAAATTTAAATACAAAATTGACGCACATGATTATGTTTCGGAAGATAATCCGGTTTACGGTCGTATGGATTTATGTAAATGTGGCGGTGATACAGATAATGAGGGAGATTCAGATGAGTACTTCTGTACGATAAATACGGAAAAGGATTATACACAGGATCCGGAAAATGAATTAAAGAATATTTATATTTTCTATTATCCCAATTATAATTCTACAAATGCAACAAAGGCATTGGATACGATTACCTTTGAAAATCTGAATAACTATCCTGTTAATCTTTATGTCAGCAAACAACAGGACGAAGAAAGTAAAAAAGATAATTCGTTGGCCAGAAAAGAGAATATGTATCGCATGTCTCTGACAATCAAGGAAAACCCATATATAAATGAGAAAAAAGATACGAACTGGAACACCAATTCCAGCCTGTTCAGATCACAGACAAAGTTGCGTACAAATCTTGATTATAATATTTCTTATGAGGTATTGGATCGTCCTAAGATCAGCCAGATGAAATTAACTTATCAGGGAGTTGATGCTGGTTCAGGAAGAGAGAAAAATGTTTCCGGTACCGGAGCAAAAAACATTCTGAGTTTTAACGGATTGGATGATAAAGAGGAAGCAGACAGAATATATACCGCTAAGGTCAGTGTGTATAAAGCAGGAGCTGCTGAAAAGAATTTTCCCAAAGAGGATTTAATTGTATCATTAGATGGAGCAAAAGAAGATTGATGTTTCTGGAGAAAAGAATGAAAAATAACAGCTTGAATTACAAAAAAAATAATAAAGGTTTTTCATTGTTTGCTGTAATCGTTGCAATTGCCTTTACAGGTATTCTTGGAATGCTTGTAGTATATATAGCAATGTCAAACTTCTATATGAAAATTACTGATTGGAAGGGAAAAGACAGTTTTTATACTGCGGAGCAGGCTATTGAGGAAATCCGGGTAGGTCTTCAGGAGGTGGCTGGTGATGCTATGTCTGAGGCTTACGTACAGGTTCTTGAAGAATATGAGGGCAAATCTGATAGTGATACTCCTCAGGATGAGGAACGTCAGTTGATGTTCTGTAAATTATTTTACACGAGATTAAATGACAAATTACAGGAGATATTAAATAGTTCTAATCCTGTTACAGACAGTATATTACAGGATAAATATGTGGATTTAAAGGTTGGAGAAAATGAAACACTCCAAATTGTAGATCCGGCACTGGTGGTAAATCCGGATCCGGCAACACAATCTGATAAGATTACTAAAAAAAGTAAAATAAAATTAAATAATATGAAAGCAATCTATGTTGATCCAAAAGGCAGAGCCTCTATTATAAAAACGGATATATGGATTGGGATTCCTGAGGTGAAATTTGCAACACCATCTACACTTCCTGATCTGATGAGTATGGTTGTTGTTGCTAATGGTGGAATTGTGTGTGAATCAGATCCTGATGTTAGTACAGAAGGAAATAAATTATCCGGAAGTATTTATGCCGGAAAAATAAATGATGAGAACTTGGAGAACAAATCTGCTAATCAAAAAGATGTCAGCATTCTGGTGAAACCAAATGGAAAACTCTCTGTCTTATCCGGAAAACATCTTGTTTGTTCAGATGAGGTCAATGTTGGGGCAAATAGTTCCTTTACCAGCCAGTCAGGAGTTTCTCTCTGGGCAAGAGGACTGACTTTAAAGTCTGCAACTGTCAATCTGCTTGGGAATACATATTTTTCAGATGATTTAACAGTTGCATCAGGAGGTACTGCAAGTGACGTTACAATTGCAGGAAATTATTATGGTTATGGGTCTGAGGAGTCTGCAAAAGATTCTAAATGTGAATTTACAAAAACAGGAGTATATGCTTCTTACGAGCCTAAGGATTTAAGCAGTGCAATTGCAATTAATGGAAAGTCTACAAGATTGGATCTATCCGGTGTGCAGAAACTGATGCTTGCAGGAAAGAATTATATTTCTCAGTCAAGTGATGTTAAGACAGGAGAAAGTATTACTGTAAAGGGAACGCAGTTGGCATATCTCGCACCTGCAGAAATACTGGGAAGCGATGGGACTGACAGCAGTAGTTTTACAAATCCTATGACATATGAAGACAGTAAACAAAATAATCTGGATTCAGATTCTGTTCCTGTAAAGTGGAATACACCGGTTGAAAGTTGGGGTAATAGAACCCTGAGTCAGATAGGTGTATCAGAAACACAACCAATTCAGAAAATATATGATCAGAAAGAACAGGTCGTCTATTTTTATCTGAATTTTGAAAATGATGAAAATGCCGCCTCATTTATGAGTATGTACTATCAGAAAAATCCTGAAATGAAAAAAAAGATGGATCAATATCTTTCTTTCTATTTTCAGGGAGAAGATTCCGGAATTTATGTGAAAGACAGTCAGGCTTATCTGATGTATGTTACAAATGGAAATATTCTTTCTTATGAAGGCGGAGAGAAAGACGAAGGTAATCTGCATGAGGCAACACATTCTCAGATGTCAGCAAAATTACTGAATGATCAGATACGTTACCAAAATGAGTGGTATGCACTTAACAGAAAAATGGTAGAGGATATGGGCGATCTGGAACAAAATGTGAAAGACCCGGATGATCCTGATTCGGTACATAACGAAGATTCAATTGATCAGAGTGTGTTTGATAACCTTGTTAATGAAAAAAAATTACGGAAATATGTTGAAAATAAGCCAGATAAAATATACCAATATCCTGAAGGCAGTAGTTCACCAAGTATCATAATGGCTAATAATGCTTCAAATTCAAAGTATGATATGACTGGTACAAGTAAGACGCTTATTGTTACTTCTGGCGTGGCGAAAAATTTACGTCTGGTTGTATGTACTGGTGATGTACAAATTGAAGGAGGAGTTAATTTCCAGGGAATTATTATGACAGATGGGAAAATTACCCTACAGCCGAAAGCATGTCTGGAAGCAGCACCAGTAGAAGCAGCAAAGATATTCCAGCAGCAGATAGATGACGGAGCCGGAAATATTAAGGCTCAGGATTTCTTCTGGATGGGGGATCAATATGTATTAGGAAATACAACGGATACTTCTCAGAATGCAAACAAAGATTATACCACATATGATCTGGCAGATTGCGTAACCTACAGAAATTGGAAAAAAGAATGATTTTATGTGTAAACCACAAAAAGAAGAAAAGGGGGGGAAACAGATGAAAAAGAAAAACAGAGGATTTACTCTTGTGGAAATGGTTGTCATAATCTCCATTTTTGTGCTACTTCTTGGAATCATGGTTCCATCTCTAAACTCAATATTAGGCTTCAGGGTGCAGAGGGCTGCCAATTCTATTGCATCCGCTCTGGACAAAACCAAAATCGAAGCATCTAGCAGACTGATCGGTGAAATGAAACTGGAGAAACGTTCAGATGGATATTATATCAGTTATATTCTTGACAGAGGAAAAGTGAATGGACAAGAGAATATAAAAACAACTGAAGATGAAGAAAAAATTGCTCCTTCCAAAACACAGATTACTTATGTGATAAATGGAGAAGAAAAGTATCTTAAAGATAATGAAAGCATTGTAATTACTTATGATCGCGCAACCGGTGCTTTCCTTCCGGTACAACAGCAAAGTGAAGATTGTTGGAATGGTTTTGATTCATGGGCGTGGGAGACTTTGCGAAGAGGAAACAGTATTTATGCAGATAGAGAGAATCAGCTTACAAATTTAGGTAACTGTGAAAGAATAGTTGTCAAGGGTGGAAGCAGAATACGCAATATTGTTTTTTATACGGATACAGGCAAATATGAAATTACCGCGGGATGACAGATTTTATTTGTACATGAAATATGTCTGATGAAACGAGCGTATAAAATTTTGAGGGAGAAACGTTTATGAGAAACCACAGCAGGAAGCACAGATTGAATAACAGTGGGCTAACATTAATTGAATTGATTGTTGCGATTGCTATTATAGCTATTTTTTCCGGTGTTGTGCTGACTTATATTACATCAAGTTCAAATTTTTACAGAAATACATCAAGTAACTCTAAAGTTCAGATGGAGACACAGGAAACATTTGATAAACTTGAAGATATGATTATCAATGCTAACCGTAATCTGGCATATGGCACTCTGGATGGACAGCCTATAGAAAATGATATTAAGAGGAATAATCATTCAACAAGTAACAGCAGTAAAATATTTATGGTTTCCAGTGGCGTGGATTCAGAAGAACCAGAACCATCTTCAGAAGATGAGTCTGATGCAAGAACAAATCAGACTGAAAGAGAAGATGAAACAGATAGACAATATATAATATGGAATTGCACTACGGGAGAAATCAGATATATTCATTCCGAAAAGCAAAATAATAATTGGGTCAATAAATCCAGTGGAGAGATTCTGGCAACTGGTGTAATTGATTTCAGAGCAGACATCAGCAAAGCAGTCAGCAATAAAATTGTAAATTTTCAGCTGACAACTGAAAATGGGACAAAAAAAGTTCAGACATTACATAGCGTAAGCCTGAGAAACGAATTGGGCGTCACAGAGGAGATAGATGATCCTTTTGTAAATCCTACTGTTCCTCCTCAGCCAGGCACTAATACGCCAAAACCGGAACCGCCTAGTTCAGCACCAGTTCCGAATAGATTGCTGCTTGATAAGTCCACAGCTTTGATTGCAGCAGGAACAAATAATGTTGATTTAGGTATAACAGCTACAGTAAGTTACGATGATGGTACAACTTCACCTGCCGGAACATTACAATGGTCTGTAAGTGATTCATCTTGTGCAAGTATTACAGATCAGGGAAGACTTTCTATTGATCCAGCAGCCGGAACTGCTGATAAGGGAATGGTAACTGTGACAGTAACGGATACGACTCATAATAATGTTTCCGGAACATTAACTGTATACATTGCCAGACTTGATTTTACTGCACCTGCAAATAATGATTCCTATACAGTTGGACAGGATAAGCCGCTTCAGTATACATATATGGAAGGTGGACAAACACCTTCGGACGCAGGAACAGTTGTAAATATTCAAACAGTATCGAAGCCGGATCAGGCAGCAGAGTATTCTGCAGATGGAGCGTTTACGCAGAATGACGTTGGAAGTTGGAATGTTAAAGCAATAGTGAATTTGACAGAACGTGCAGGATATGACATTGTAGAGGTTCATATTGAAAAAATAAATCAATTTAGTGTCATACAGAGCCATGAAACTGGGGAAATTACCCTGGGAGATTCAAACAATAACGTTGACATAGTTTCAGCAGATGATAATTATGCCTGCAGTCCACATCATAAATATGGTTTTTCAATTTCTTATGATGAGAGCAATATAAAATATATAAAAAATGTTAATTGGAGTTTAGGGGGAAATTATGAAGGAATTAGTATTGATCCTTCGAATGATAATGTAACAACAATTCATATTTCAAAGACCGCAAGAAACGGATTTGTTTTGTGCGTGGATTATACTGGTGTAACGTATCAGAATGAAGAAATTAGTATTCACGCTGAAAAGGAGGTAAGAGTAGCTAATGGAATGGAAATAATACCTCTGAATGAAGATAAACAGCATGCATATATTGGAGAATCATATTTAATGCAGGTTCAGGTAAAAGTATATGATGCGAATGGATCAGAATCCAAATTGCGTATATGTGATAATGTCAATAAGAAGACAGATTTATCTGAATTTTCTATTCGCGGAAATCTTAATGGGACAGCTCAATTATCCTCTGACAAAAAGAATTGGGATTATTATCCGGCTGATAATCCTAAGGATTATGGAAGTGAAGAAACTGCTACGGCTACACTGCAAAGAATTCCGGGTGTGATTTTTTCAAATAAGAATAATGCTCTTTTTGTTGAATCTATTAAATTTACACTTACCGAACCAAGTTTTTCTTCAAACATTGTTTCAAGCGGAAGTGACAGTATTGAAATAGGCGAAAATAAAGAATTATATCTGGAATTGCAGAACAGAAAAAATGAATCTGTGAATAAAGATGTTACATGGTATGTAAATGATGGGAAAACGAATTTAAATGTATATACATCACAATGTGGCAAAAATAGTAAAGTTACCTTTTTCGCAGACAGACCTGGCACATATGTTATAAAAGCTGAATATCATACCACTCAAAATTCTGTAAAATATGCTGTTAAAACTCTCCAGGTTCGAAGGCCAGATGTACAATTGAGCATACAAGGTATGGACGAAGTTTCAAAGGGAGGAACGGCTTCTTATTGGTTACAGGTAACAATTGATGGCAATGTTAAAAATGACATTGATGTACAGTGGTCTGGCGATTGGCCTGCAACATTTAATCATGATAGTTCAAAGTCAAATAATATGGATAAAGTAGAAGTGGCTTTTTCTCAGTGGGCTGAGTCATGCACGATAAAGGCAGGTATAAATTATGCCGGGGAGAACTTTGAAATTGAGAAAACAATAAAGATTAAATAATCAAGAGCCTGGCAGGGTCACACCCCCTGTTAGCAGGTATATGAACTATCTGGTAGAGAACAGAGAAATCAACAGTCAGATTGATTACTCTACTGGTGGCAGACCATCTATTAAGTATACGAAGCATTGAGAAGTATAAAATGAAACAGCTCTGATTTTTTTCGAAAAGTTCAGAGCTGTTTTTTCAGCAGAATATCAGAAGAATTATTCTGCCGGTAATATTGTTATTATGGATTAACAACCGAGATTGAAATATTTGCAGATTGCATTAAATAACTCGGAGCAATTACTGAAATTAAAACACATAGATATTACGTCCTCCTTATTCTTATTATTTGTGTTAGCTAAGCACAAAAGAATAGTAACATTTATGAAACATCTTCTCAATAGGAGGTAGCTGGAAAATCTGGAATTAAGATGAAAATGTTGCTGATTTGGAAGGAAAACTTTCTGGTTTAAAAAAAATTAATTCGTTTTTCAATGTGTTCTGCGCTATTATGAAATTACGGCAGTTCATTCTGATACTGCGTCTTATTTTCTGGCCGTTCGGCCGAAATTTTTTCAAAAAGTAGTATAAAAATAGAACGATATGTACTATACTAGGGGAGGAGGTACAACAATATCCTTACAAAAGATAAATGTGGCAATTGACTGACATGACAGTTTCCAGGTAGCAGTAAATGTGGAACTGAATGAGGTTTGGTGCAAACGGGAAGTCTGACAGGAATATCTGCTGGGTTCCTGTCCTATGCGTGTAGATTTATTGATTAAGAGAGATCGGGAAATTCAAGCTGTAAAGAGAGAAGAGCGAATATATGATCTGACCGGAGATTCTTTTCCATGCAACTGATTATTCCCCATGAATTTACAAAAGAGAAAAATTATTGTGTTTCAAAGTCTGGTTGCACAAATTTATTTAAACGAAAGAGAAATATTGGGAACAAAGGATATAGTGATCAGATAATCACTGTATTCAGTTGTAAATTACAGAGAAAACGGTGGATAAAGCCAGCAGGAAACTTGTTAAAGAGCTGATAAAGGAGAAGAAGCTGATGGTAAAGGCCATAAAAGTAATGCTCTTGCCAAACAATGTGCAGAAAACTAAGATGTTTCAGTACGCAGGTGCTTCAAGATTTGCCTATAATTGGGCTTTAGCTAGGGAAAAAGAGAACTATGAAAAAGGTGGCAGATTCATTTCGGATTCAGAGCTCAGAAAAGAATTTACAAGGCTCAGACATTCTGAAGAATACGCATGGTTACTGAATATTTCAAACAATGTAACGAAACAGGCAATCAAAGATGCGTGTACTGCTTATAGGAACTTTTTTAAGGGTTTACAAAAATTTCCGAGGTTTAAGTCTAAAAAAAGATCAACGCCGAAATTCTATCAGGACAATATTAAGATACGATTTAGCAATACCCATGTTAAACTGGAAGGATTTTCTCTCGGCAGGAAAGCAAATAAACAAAAAATAAATTGGGTAAGATTTGCGGAACATGGACGCATTCCGACAGATACGAAATACATGAATCCAAGAATATCCTTTGACGGATTGAACTGGTGGATCAGTGTATGTGTGGAATTTCCCGATTGCAAAGAATCACTTAATAATGACGGGATGGGCATAGATTTAGGAATCAAAGACCTGGCGGTATGTTCTGATGCTGTCAGATATAAGAATATCAATAAGAGCCAGCCTGTCAGGAAACTGGAAAAACAAAAACGCAGATTACAGCATAGTATTTCACGGTCTTACGAGAAAAATAAGAAAGGAAAAAATTACTGTAAAACACATAATATAGTCAAAAAAGAAAAACTTTTATTAAAATTAAATCACAGATTAACAAACATCCGTAAAAACTATTTGAACCAGACCATATCTGAAATCATAAATCGAAAACCAAGATTTATCTGTATTGAAGATTTGAATGTTAGTGGGATGATGAAAAACAGACGTTTATCCAAAGCGATTCAGGAACAGGGATTTTTCAGATTTAGGAGACAGCTTGAGTACAAGTGCAGTGATAAAGGTATTCAGCTTATTGTCGCTGACAGATTTTACCCATCATCTAAGCTTTGCAGCAGATGTGGAAAGATCAAAAAAAATCTGAAGTTATCTGACAGAGTTTATAGATGTGAGTGTGGGAATATGATTGACAGAGATTTCCAGGCATCTATAAATCTCAAGACTTAT
>ENA-OWPD01000620-OWPD01000620.1-human-gut-metagenome-genome-assembly--contig:-NODE-620-length-38550-cov-8.469256_pt1 | contig 38550 bp, 39 predicted proteins | sample MGYA00248262_ERZ651842 | MGnify/ENA primary metagenome ERZ651842 (study PRJEB26924, sample SAMEA4378253) | human gut metagenome | biome: human gut; feature: human-associated habitat; material: faeces... | reverse complement strand
CACGATATTGCTACCACAGGCACCTGAAGCCTGCGCGTCTGCCAATTCCGCCACTCCTGCATTTCTTATTAAGTTTGTGCTGTCTTAAGCACAAGGTATATAATACATGATGTTATTCGAAATGTCAACAGTAAATTTGAAAAAAATTTAAGTTTTTTTATGAGAATATTCTACACAAGAGTATGAAAAAAAAGGTTGAAAATTACTATATGTTGTGATAAACTTTTAGCAATTTGGGAAAAAATAGGGCTTTACAAAAGAGCCGCTCAGAAAGGAAGACAGGTGAAAGCATGAAAGCATTTTTGATACTGGAAGACGGAACTGTTTTTACAGGAACCAGCATTGGTTCTAAAAAGGAAATCATCAGTGAAATTGTCTTTAATACATCTATGACAGGCTATTTAGAGGTGCTTACAGATCCTTCTTATGCAGGACAGGCAGTCTGTATGACCTATCCTTTAATCGGAAATTATGGTATTTGCCATGAAGATCAGGAGTCTTTAAGACCATGGCCGGATGGGTATATCGTTAGAGAATTATCTCGCATGCCAAGCAATTTCAGAAGTGAAGACACGATTCAGAACTTCTTAAAGCAATATGATATTCCGGGAATTGCAGGCATTGATACAAGAGCTCTGACGAAGCTGCTGAGAGAAAAAGGCACAATGAACGGAATGATTACAACAGATGCAGCTTATAAATTAGAAGAGATTATTCCAAGATTAAAGGCATACAACACAGGAAAAGTAGTGGAACGTGTAACCTGTGAAGAAAAAACAGTTTTAAAGGGAGAAGGTCCGAAGGTAGCTTTAATGGACTTTGGAGCCAAAGATAATATTGCAAAATCTTTAAATGAAAGAGGCTGCGAGGTAACTGTTTATCCTGCCTTCACAAAAGCAGAGGAAATTCTGAAAACAAATCCAGATGGAATTATGCTTTCTAACGGCCCTGGAGATCCGAAGGAATGTACTTCTATTATAGAAGAAATAAAAAAATTATATGACTCTGAAGTTCCTATTTTTGCTATTTGTCTGGGACATCAGCTCATGGCGCTTGCCACAGGAGCGGACACAAAGAAAATGAAATACGGACACAGAGGAGGAAATCACCCTGTAAAGGATTTGGAAACAGGAAGAGTATATATTTCCTCTCAGAACCATGGTTATGTAGTCGACACAGAGACCTTAAATCCGGAAATTGCTGTTCCGGCATTTATCAATGTTAACGATAAGACAAATGAAGGCTTAAAGTATACAGGAAAGAATATCTTTACCGTACAGTTCCATCCGGAAGCTTGTCCGGGACCACAGGACTCAGGCTATTTATTTGACAGATTTTTAAAAATGATGGAGGTGACCAAATAATGCCGAAAAATCCAGATATTAAAAAGGTATTGATGATAGGCTCCGGCCCGATTGTTATCGGACAGGCAGCAGAATTTGATTATGCAGGTACACAGGCATGCCGTTCCTTAAAAGAGGAAGGAATTGAGGTCGTTTTATTAAACTCCAATCCGGCTACGATTATGACGGACAAGGATATTGCAGATAAGGTTTATATTGAGCCTTTGACAGTGGAAGTGGTAGAGCAGCTCATTTTAAAGGAAAAACCGGACAGTGTGCTTCCGACTCTGGGCGGACAGGCCGGGCTGAACCTTGCTATGGAGCTGGAAGAAAGAGGTTTCTTAAAAGAGCATAATGTGCGTCTTATCGGAACAACCTCCGAAACCATTAAAAAGGCAGAAGACCGTCAGGAATTTAAGGACACTATGGAAAAAATCGGAGAGCCTATTGCAGCTTCTCTGGTAGTAAAGAATGTAGAAGACGGAATTGCGTTCAGTAATAAAATCGGTTATCCGGTAGTTCTTCGCCCTGCTTATACATTAGGAGGAAGCGGCGGCGGAATTGCCAATAACGAAGAAGAATTAGTAGAAATTCTGGAAAACGGACTTCGCCTGTCTCGTGTAGGAGAGGTACTGGTAGAACGTTGCATTGCAGGCTGGAAAGAAATTGAATACGAAGTAATGCGTGACAGTGCAGGAAACTGCATTACCGTATGTAATATGGAAAATCTCGACCCCGTAGGTGTACATACCGGAGACAGTATTGTAGTGGCACCTTCTCAGACCTTGGGTGACAAGGAATATCAGATGCTTCGTACTTCTGCTTTAAATATTATTACAGAGCTGGGAATTACAGGCGGATGTAATGTACAGTATGCTTTAAATCCTAACAGCTTTGAATATTGCGTAATTGAGGTAAACCCTCGTGTATCACGTTCTTCTGCGCTGGCATCTAAAGCTACGGGATATCCGATTGCAAAGGTAGCGGCAAAGATTGCCCTTGGATATACCTTAGATGAAATTAAAAATGCCATTACAGGAAAAACTTATGCCAGCTTTGAGCCAATGCTGGATTACTGTGTTGTAAAAATTCCTCGTCTGCCATTTGATAAATTTATCAGCGCTAAGAGAACATTGACAACACAGATGAAGGCAACCGGAGAGGTTATGAGCATCTGCAATAACTTTGAAGGCGCTTTAATGAAGGCAATCCGTTCACTGGAGCAGCATGTGGACAGTCTCATGTCTTATGATTTTACAGGGCTTTCCAAAGAGGATTTAATAGAGGAGCTTTGCATTGTAGATGACATGCGTATCTGGAGAATTGCCGAGGCAATCCGCAGAGGCGTTGATTACGAAACCATTCATAAGATTACGAAGATTGATAACTGGTTTATTGATAAAATTGCCATTCTTGTAGAAATGGAAGAGGAGCTTAGAAAGAAAGAGCTTACCGAAGACCTTTTAAGAGAAGCAAAGAGAATTGAGTTTCCGGATCATGTGATTGCAAAACTGGCAGGTAAAACAGAAGATGAAGTAAAAGCTCTGCGTAAAGAATACGGCATTACAGCAGCTTATAAAATGGTAGATACCTGTGCGGCAGAGTTTGAGGCAAGTACACCATATTATTATTCTGTTTACGGCGGCGAAAACGAAGCAGAAGGTAAAACAGACAAGAAAAAAGTATTGATTTTAGGCTCCGGTCCTATTCGTATCGGACAGGGTATAGAATTCGATTTCTGCTCCGTACACTGTACATGGGCATTTGAAAAAGAAGGCTACGAAACCATTATTATCAATAATAACCCTGAAACAGTAAGTACAGACTTTGATATTGCAGATAAGCTTTATTTTGAGCCGTTGACACCGGAAGATGTGGAAAATGTAGTAAATGTAGAAAAGCCGGATGGAGCAGTCGTACAGTTTGGTGGACAGACAGCAATTAAGCTGACAGAAGCTTTGATTAAAATGGGTGTGAAAATTCTGGGAACTTCTGCAGAAAATGTAGATGCTGCCGAGGACAGAGAGCTGTTTGACGGTATTTTGGAGGAATGTCATATTCCAAGACCAAAGGGGCATACAGTATATACAGCAGAAGAAGCAAAGAAAGCTGCAAATGAGCTGGGATATCCTGTTTTAGTACGTCCTTCTTATGTATTAGGCGGACAGGGGATGCAGATTGCTATTAATGATGAAGATGTGGAAGAATATATTGGAATTATCAATCGTATTGCACAGGAACATCCAATTCTGGTAGATAAGTATTTACAGGGTAAGGAAATCGAGGTAGATGCAGTATGTGATGGAGAGGATATTTTAATTCCGGGAATTATGGAACATATCGAAAGAGCCGGTATTCATTCCGGAGACAGTATTTCTGTATATCCTGCAAGAACCATCAGTGAGACTGCGAAAAAGACTATTGAGGAATACACACGAAGACTGGCAAAATCTCTTCATGTGCTGGGAATGATTAATATTCAGTTCATTGTATGTGGTGAGGAAGTATATGTTATTGAAGTAAATCCACGTTCCAGCCGTACCGTACCGTATATCAGCAAGGTGACAGGTATTCCAATCGTTCCGTTAGCTGCAAAGGTGATTTTAGGGCATAAATTAAAGGACTTAGGATATACACCGGGACTTCAGCCGGAAGCAAAATATTATGCAGTGAAAATGCCGGTATTCTCCTTTGAAAAAATCAGAGGTGCGGACATCAGTCTGGGACCTGAAATGAAATCCACAGGAGAATGTCTGGGAATTTCCGAAAGCTTTAATGAAGCTCTGTACAAAGCCTTTTTGGGAGCAGGCATCAATCTTCCAAAGCATAAAAATATGATTATCACCGTAAGAGATGAAGACAAACAGGATATTATTCCTATTGCAAAACGTTTCTCTGATTTGGGATATAAGATTTATGCCACAAGAAGCACTGCAAAAGTATTAAATGAAAACGGTGTGAAGGCAGTGAGAACTAATAAGATTGAGCAGCCGTCACCAAACCTGATGGACTTAATTCTGGGACATAAGATTGACCTTGTTATTGATACGCCGAGTCAGGGTGTGGATAAGGCAAAGGACGGATTTATTATCAGAAGAAATGCCATTGAAACAGGCGTAAATGTATTAACCGCATTAGATACGGCAGAGGCACTGGTAACCAGTCTGGAAAACACAGATATTCAAAAGCTGGAATTGATTGATATCGCAGCAATTTAAGAGGAGAAGGTATGGATATTTTAGAACTGTTAAAGGTTGTTTTTTTAGGAATTGTAGAGGGTATTACAGAATGGCTTCCTATCAGTAGTACCGGACATTTAATTCTGGTAGAAGAATTTGTAAAGCTGGATGTAAGTAAAGCATTCTGGGAAATGTTTATGGTAGTCATTCAGTTAGGTGCAATTCTGGCGGTAGTTGTCTTATATTGGAAAGATATTTGGCCATTCCGAAATAAGAAACCAAAGCATGAAAATGTGACAAAAGTAGAAAAGGCAGCAGGAACTTTATGTCGTTTTGTCAAAATCGATAAGATGATTATGTGGCTGAAGATTATGGTATCCTGTCTTCCTGCAATTTTAATCGGTCTTCCTTTTGATGACTTTATTGAAAAGAAGTTCAATAACTGGTTTGTAGTAGCAGTTATGTTGATTGTATATGGTGTTCTCTTTTTAGTAGTGGAGGACTACAATGAAAAGAGAACAGTGAAAATTCATTCTATTGCAGATATTACATGGAAAACAGCGCTGCTGATTGGAATTTTTCAGGTATTGGCATTAATTCCGGGAACTTCTCGTTCCGGTGCGACCATTATCGGTGGAATTCTTCTGGGAGCGTCCAGAACAGTGGCAGCAGAATATACCTTTTTCCTTGCAATCCCTGTTATGTTTGGTGCAAGTCTTTTAAAAATTGTAAAATTTGGATTTGACTTTACTTCTTGGGAACTTACAATTTTAGGTGTAGGAACAGTTGTATCTTTTGTGGTGTCTATTTTGGCAATTAAATTCCTTATGGGATATATCAAAAAACACGATTTTAAAGCTTTTGGCTGGTACCGAATTGTATTAGGTATTATCGTAATGCTGTTCTTTACAATATTCAGATAATGAAAAGGGGCTGTCGCAATGCGTCAGCCTCTTGTTTCTAATTTTATGGGACATTGAGAAAGGAACGAAAGAATTAAGATGGAGAACGAGGATAAAAAGGTTTTGGACTTGTCTATGGAAGCCGGCAGGATTTTATTGGATGCAGGGGCAGAAATTTTCAGGGTAGAAGAAACTATTAAACGCATTGCAATGGCATTTGGAATTGAAAAATGCAGCCCTTTTGTTATGAGTACCGGTATTTTTCTTACAGCCGAAAATGAAGAAGGAGAGATGTATGCCAGTGTAAAGCATATTCCTATTCAAGGGGCAAAACTTCATAGAATAGCGGCGGTAAATCAGCTTTCCAGAGAAATTGTAGAAGGAAAGTATACCATTGAGGAAGCTGAAAAAAAACTGGAAGAAATTAAAAAGGAACCGGGAAAATCAGATATTAGTAGGATGCTTGCATCGGGGGTAGGTTCCGGTGGTTTTTGTTATCTGTTAGGTGGACAGGCTATGGATATGCTTGCGGCATTTCTTTCAGGTTTTTTGTTATATGTGGTACTTCTTGCTTTTGAAAAACGAGAAAAGACTACATCAAAAATTGTGTTAAATATGATTGGGGGATTTTGTGTATCTCTTTTTGCTGTGATTTTTTATCGCATGGGACTTGGAAATGCACCGGGCAGTATTTTGGTAGGTTCTGTTATGCCCTTAGTTCCGGGCGTATCTCTGGTGAATGCTGTCCGTGATTTTGCAGAGGGAAATTACATCGGAGGCGGTGTCCGCTTTTTAGACGCTTTGATGGTGGCTCTTGGAATTGCGTTGGGAGTCAGTCTGATGCACGTGGTTTACTTTCGGATGACAGGAGGAAGCCTATTATGATTACAGATGCAGTTTTACAGTTTCTGGCAGCCTTTTTCGGCACGATTGCTTTTTCTGTTTTGTTTTCTGTACCGAAAGAGCATTATCCGCTGTGCGGTGTGATTGGGGGAACAGGATGGCTGATTTGCTGGGCGCTTATTCATGTGCTCCATGTAGGTGTTGTAGAAGCTAATTTTGTTGCAACGGTATTTATTACGCTGGCATCTCGAATTGGCAGTACCGTGCGAAAATGTCCGGTAACTTTGTTTTTAATTGCTGGAATTTTTCCGGAAGTACCGGGAATTGGGGTATATAGAACCATTTATTACAGTATGCTGGATAATCATGAAAAAGGGCTTTATTACGGAAGGGAAACCTTGGGAATAGCCATTGCAATGGTATTGGGAATTATTCTGGTGTTTGAAATTCCTCAGAAAACCATTAATAGGTTATTTGGAGATAAAGCGCTATATGGAAGGAAATAAAAAGACGATTACCTATTACAAATCAAAAATTATAGATACATTTACGCTCAGTCTGCGCTCCCTTTGAGCCTGAGGTCTCAAAGCGTACTCGACAAATTCGCAAAATATATCTATAATTTTGATTATGCAGTAATGGGTAGTCGTCTTTTTTATTTTGAGAGAGTTTAATTTAAAATAATATCGTGCCATATTTACATTATAAAAAACCCTATGCTGTTACAATCGTGCCTGTTTTACCCAGATATCCGTCCTTTGCTTTTGCAATGGAGGTAATAATGGCTTTTCTGCCCGGTTTGGCTTCTACGAAGTCGATAGAAGCCTGAATTTTGGGCAGCATCGTGTAGTCTTCAAATTGCCCTTCTTCCATGTATTCTTTTAATTCGGCAGAAGTCACTTCGTGAAGTGCTTTTTCCTGTGTTGTTTCGTAATTTACAGAAACACAGTCTACGCTTGTTAAAATCAGGAGAATATCAGCGTCCAGTTCATCTGCCAGTTTTTCGCTGATTAAGTCTTTTTCAATGACTGCACTTGCTCCGGTAAGCTCTTCATTCTGTTCTAAAACGGGAATTCCGCCTCCTCCGGCGGCAATGACAACCTGTCCTGCATCAAATAAGGTTTTGATTGCGTCAATTTCAATAATCTTGTCCGGCTTTGGGGCGGCTACAATTCTGCGATATCCCTGTTCTGTTTTGGTTACATAATTTCCCTTTTTCTCTTCTTGGAAAGCTTCTTCCTCTGTCAGCGTTCTTCCGATAACTTTTACCGGTTCATGAAAAGCATCGTCATAAGGGTCTACGGTAACCTGTGTTAAAACAGTGCTGACCGGTTTATAAATACCCCTGCGAAGAAGCTCTGCTCTTAAAGCGTTTTGGATATCATAACCAATGTAGCCCTGACTCATGGCAGAGCATACAGACATGGGAACGGCAGTAAAATCAGGATGTACCTTTCCAAATTCGTTCATGGCAGTGTGTATCATGCCAATCTGAGGTGCATTGCTGTGTGTAATTACCAGATTAAGTCCGCATTCAATTAAATCTGCTAAAATTTTAGCGGAAGATTTTGTGGCACATTTTTGCTCCGGAAGTGTTGTGCCGAGAGCTCTGTGTCCAAGCGCTACTACTACTTTCTTTTTGCCCATAAAATAAGTCCTTCTTTCCTATCGTTTATAGTTATAAACCATTATATCGGTTACGGAAAAGAAAAGCAACAGAAAAAACCCGATACAAAAGTATCGGGTCTTTCCAACTTGAGGGGGGAGATAGTGAGTGGTTTATCAACTATCCATGTTCCATTATAAGGACAAAATATGAGGAAATTATGTCGGTTTTATAAAAAAATTGAAAACTCTCTTAAGAAAAATTAAAAGAAGCTTATCCTAAATAAGATTTTAAAAGTAAAAAGGTATTTTTTACACCGTCTACGTGGCTTCGCTCATAGCCATGGGAGGCGTAGACACCTGCACCGATAAGCCCGTGACGCACATCATAGCCTGCCCGCAGAGCCGCTTCTGCATCCGAGCCATAATGAGGATAAACATCTACGGCAAAATCTGCGCCTGCATTTTTTGCAGCAGAAATTAAATCACTGACAAGCTGGTAATTATAAGGACCGCCGCTGTCCTTGGCACAGATAGATACCTGATGCTCTTTACAATTTAAGCCGTCTCCCACGCAGCCCATATCAACCGATAAAACCTCTGTGACACCCGCAGGAATAGAAGCAGAGCCTCCATGTCCAACCTCCTCATATACGGTGAAATGCTGATAGAGCTTTCTTTTTGGACAAATTCGGTTATCCTTTAAATATTTGGCATAGCCCATTAAAATAGCTGCACTTAATTTATCATCCAGAAAACGGCTTTTGATAAATCCGCTTTTGGTAATGGTTGTGCGTGGGCAGAAGCAAACAATATCCCCTGTCATAATACCCAGCGCTTCGGTGTCTGCTTTTGAGAAAACCTTTTCGTCAGGGACAATTTCCATGACATCAAAACTTCTGGAAGTTTCATCGTATTTTCCGTTTACATGAATGGAAGCATTGCAAAGCTGGCACGTACCTTCATAAGCGCCGGAAAAACGTGTGATAATTTTACAGTTTTCCCCTTCTGCATTATTGGCATTCATACCTCCCAGCGGAGAAATGGCAAGTCTGCCGTTTGCTTTAACCTCTGTAACAATAGCGCCCAGCGTATCCACATGAGCTTCCAGAAAAACGGCATTTTCAGCATCTGTTCCGCCTAAATCTACCAAGACGCCGCCTTTTACCGTCTGTGTGGGAGTATAGCCCATTGCCTTATATTCATCCATGAGATAGTCCGTTACATTTTTTGTATAGCCTGTCGGGCTGTCAATGGACAATAATTTTTGTAATTGTTCTAAAATATAATCCGTGTATTTTTCCATGATTTCAATCCTCCTATTGCTCCCATTGTAGCTTTTCCGTTATATTACGTCAAGAAAAAGAAAATTGTAGTAGAAAAATTCATTCATTCCATATATAATAGAAATAGTATGGACATATTAAAGACAAGGAGGAATATAACCCATGTATGATATGAAAATTTCAGACTCTGTTGTGTATATCGGAGTAAATGATAAAACCATTGATTTGTTTGAAAGTCAGTATAAGGTACCAAATGGAGTTTCTTACAATTCTTATGTAATTTTAGATGAAAAAGTAGCTGTTATGGATACTGTGGATAAACGTGCCACAGAGCAATGGATGGAAAATTTATCTCAGGCGTTAAACGGCCACAGTGTGGATTACCTTGTAGTCTCTCATTTAGAGCCGGATCATGCGTCTAATGTTCAGAAATTAGCTGAATTATATCCGGATATGAAAATTGTGGGAAATGCAAAAATCTTTTCTATGCTTCCTCAGTTTTTCAGCATGGACCTTTCAGACAGAAGCGTTGTGGTAAAAGAAGGAGATACTTTAAGCCTTGGAAGTCACACCTTACAGTTCTTTATGGCGCCGATGGTTCACTGGCCGGAGGTTATGGTAGAGTATGAACAGTCTGAAAAAATTCTGTTTTCCGCAGACGGATTTGGAAAATTCGGCGCTCTTGATGTGGAAGAAGACTGGACAGACGAGGCCAGAAGATATTTTATCAATATTGTAGGAAAATACGGCACACAGGTACAGAATTTATTGAAGAAAGCGGCGACTCTGGATATTCAGACAATTTGTCCCCTTCATGGACCTGTTTTAAAAGAAAATCTGGGCTATTATATTGAAAAATATCTTACATGGAGCAGTTATGAGCCGGAAGAGGAAGGCGTGGTAATTGCTTACGCATCTATTCACGGAAATACGGCAAAAGCAGCCGAAAAGATGGCTGAGATTTTAAAAGAAAAAGGTGCGAAGGCAGTTTGCTGCTTTGATTTGGCGAGAGATGATATGGCAGAGGCAGTAGCAGAAGCATTCCGCTATGACAAGCTGGTAATCATGTCTCCGACTTATGACGGAGCGTTGTTCCCTTGCATGGAAGACTTTTTATATCACTTAAAAGTAAAAACTTACAAAAAGAGAACCGTAGGTATTGTGGAAAACGGTTCATGGGCGCCTATGGCCGGAAAATTGATGAAGGCTTATCTGGAAGCAATGAAAGACGTTCAGATTTGTGAGCCGGTTGTCAGCATCAAATCTGTAATGAAAGAAGCTGATGAGAAAAATCTGGAGACTCTGGCAGAGGCTTTACTGGGGTAAGAAATCAAAATCTGTGGAGATAAAACTACAAAAGACAGGAGGACTTTGCCATGAAGTGTCCGTTTTGCGGTCAGGAAAATACAAGAGTTATCGACTCAAGACCTGTACCGGATAATAATTCTATAAGACGAAGACGTCAGTGTGATGAATGTGGGAAGCGTTTTACAACGTATGAAAAAATTGAAACAATTCCCCTTGTGGTAATCAAAAAAGACCAGAGCAGAGAGCAATATGACCGTTTGAAAATTCAGGGAGGCGTTACACGTGCCTGCTATAAACGACCGATTTCCGTAAAGAAAATCGAAGAATTGATTGATGATATTGAAACCGAAATTTTCAATAAGGAAGAGCGGGAAATTCCAAGTACACTGATAGGGGAAATTGTTATGGACAAGCTCAAGGAGCTGGATGCAGTGGCTTATGTCCGATTTGCGTCTGTATATCGGGAATTCAAAGATATTGATACCTTTATGGACGAATTAAAGAAAATGATGAATTAAAAAGGGAGTTGTTGCTTTAAAAATATTCGAGATATGAATTTAAAGCGACAACTCCTTTGCGTTATATTGTCTTACATTAAGAATTCAATGAGATTTTCGTAAATATCCTGACTTTTTTCCTTCCAGTTCATACAGACGGCAGCAGCAGCTTCTTCTGTGGGAACTGCTATGGTTAAATCTACCACGGAAAAGTCATTTTTTTTCAAACGACAGCGTACGTGATAACCTTCGATTTCACTTTTGTAATAATCTGCAATAGCAGATAGTTCTTCTCGCATCTGAATAATATTTTCTTTGAAGAAAGCAGAAATATCAGATTTAATCCCATCGGAAATCTGATCCTCAAAGTAGGACAGTGTCTGTTTACCCTGAGCAGTAATCTCAAAGTAAGAGGAGTTTCGAATGGTTTTGGACTCAATCAGCTCTGAGTCAATCAGCTCTGAAATTGCCTGCTGGAGATGGAAATAGGTGGTATAGCCTTTATCCAGCACAAAACCGGATATCTGAGCATTCGTAAGCGGAAAATCCACTTTTTCCAACATATACAGAATAATCAGTTTATAGAGTGTGAGTGGCTCTGACATGACTTAATCCTCCTTATTTTCCATTGGTTTATATTGTTTTCCCTGAAAAGCGTGCCGAAGCTTACATTCTCGGTGAAGGGTGTTTAGAACGGTTCTTTTTGCGCTGCTCCATAGAGGGGCAATGAGCAAATCCTTTGGACCGTCACCGGTGAGACGGTGAATGACAATTTCCGGATTAAGATGCTCCAGACAGTCTATGACAAGCTCCAAGTATTCCTCCATAGAGTATACCTGAAATTTTCCTGCCAGATAATCCTCTGCCAAATCGGTTCCTTTTAATACATGAAGAAGCTGCAATTTAATGCCCTGAATATCCCCGTGATTAAGATATTCTATGGTAGATAAAATATCGTTTTTGCTTTCGCCGGGAAGCCCTAAAATGGTATGTACAATCACATCCAGATTTCTTTTTCGAAGCTCTGAAACAGCCTGTTCAAAACAGGAAAGCGGATAGCCCCGACGAATATATCGGGCAGTGGTTTCGTGAATGGTTTGAAGACCTAATTCCACCCATACAGGCTTTTTTTGATTTAACTCATCCAGAAGCTGTAAAATATCTTCACCCAGACAATCCGGTCTGGTTCCGATAGAAATTGCTACAATATCAGGGTGTGAAATCGCTTCCGTATAAATTTTTCGTAAGTAATCCACAGGAGCATAAGTATTGGTGTAGGCTTGAAAGTAAGCAATAAATTTTGCTACGCCCCGCTTTTGCCGAATAGAAGCTGCCTGCTTTTCAATCTGCTGTGTAATAGAGTCCTGACGACTGCCTGCAAAATCTCCTGAACCTCCTGCACTGCAAAAAATACAGCCGCGGCTGCCAAGAGTTCCGTCACGATTGGGGCAGGTCATACCTGCGTCCAAAGCAACTTTATATATTTTTTCTCCAAATCGCTCCTTTAGCATATAATCAAAAGAATGATATGGTTTTCCGTTCCAGTTTTCCATAAGAAATCCTTCCTTTTTTTCTTCTTTCTATATCATACCATTGGAAAAATTCTTTTACAAGAGAAAGAATAAGACAGAAATCGAGTCTGCCATTCCCGATATCGTTGACAAAGGTTTTCAATTTGTGGTAATGTGAACTTAAATAAATGGAAAGATAATGGGATAGACGTATGAGAAAAAGTGCCAAGAAAGTAATAAGTATTTTGTGCTGTATGACCGTGCTCCTTACAGGACTGAGCGGATGCAGCTTAGGAAAAGAAAAAGCAAGACCAATAGAAAGCGGAACTTTAAAGGTAGGTATGAACTTGCAGATTGATAAAATGTGTTATGTGCCATCGCAAAGCAGTATGCCTGAGGGTTTTGAAGTAGAAGTAGCACAGAAAATCGCAGAAAAGCTGGAGCTGAAGCTGGAGATTGTAGATACATCAGAGGAAAATCTTTTGAAATCCTTGGATGCGGAACTATATGACTGTGTCATATCAGCAGTGGGGCTTGCAGACTGGAATAAGAGCCATTATTCCTACACTGATGCTTATGCAGACATTGCAGAGGTAAAAGATGTAATAGGAAAAAACACAGAAGATACAAAAATTGCGGTTTTTACGAAAAAAGGTAATCCTATGGCGAAAGAAATCAATAAAAAATTAGTTGAACTCAGAAAAGACGGAAGTATCGGAGAGATTTCAAAAAAATATTTTGAAAAGGATATCAGTATTCCGGTTCAATAAAAAAATGCGAGAGGAAACAGGGAAAATATGCCTGAAAAATCCTCTCGTTTTTTGTATAAATTTACAGGCGGTTTTTTGAAAAAACAACTTGATTTTTCAAGGGTGTAATGTTAGCATAAAGATATAGTTTAATGGCTAAACTAAGTGTGGCTGAACGAAACTTGAAAGCACATTTTTGAGAGTAAAAGGTGAGAGCCTTTCAGAAGAATAAAAATTTTCAGGAGGAAAAAAGTATGAATTTATCAAACATGCCGGAATTAAAATTAGGTATTGTTGCAGTAAGCCGTGACTGTTTCCCGATGTCTTTGTCAGAAAACAGAAGAAAAGCAGTAGTAGAGGCTTACAAGAAAAATTTTAGCGGAGAAATTTTCGAATGTCCCACAGTTGTAGAAAGTGAAACAGATATGCTGAAGGCTGCTAAGGAATTAAGAGAAGCAGGCTGTAACGCACAGATTGTTTACCTTGGCAATTTTGGCCCTGAAACAGAGGAAACTATGCTGGTAAAAGCTTTCCATGGTCCATCTATGGTTGTGGCAGCGGCAGAAGAAGGAAATCTGGTACAAGGCAGAGGCGATGCTTACTGTGGAATGTTAAATGCCAGCTATAATTTAAAGCTGCGTAATTTAAACGCTTATATTCCGGAATATCCTGTGGGAACGGCAGAAGAAATTGCAGAAATGATTAACGAATTTGCACCGATTGCAAGAGCTGTTGTTGCATTGAAAAATCTGAAAATTATTAGCTTTGGTCCAAGACCGGCAAACTTCCTTGCATGTAATGCACCGATTAAGAGATTATATGATTTAGGTGTAGAGATTGAAGAAAACTCTGAGCTTGATTTATTTGAAGCATTTAATAAACATGCAGATGACCCACGTATTCCTGACGTTGTAAAAGAAATGGAAGCAGAGTTAGGCGAAGGAAATATGAAACCTGAAATCCTACCTAAGCTTGCACAGTATGAAATTACCTTATTAGACTGGGTAGAAGCACATAAAGGAAGCAGAAAATATGTAACGCTTACAACAAAATGCTGGCCTGCATTCCAGACACAGTTTGGATTTGTGCCATGTTATGTAAACAGTCGTCTGACAGACAGAGGAATTCCTGTTTCCTGTGAAGTGGATATTTGGGGAACATTAAGTGAATATATCGGTACAGTTATCAGTCAGGATACCGTTACCCTGCTGGATATTAACAACACAGTACCTTCTCATATTTATAATGAAGAAATCAAAAACAAATATGACTATACACAGAAAGATACTTTCATGGGATTTCATTGCGGAAATACAGCGGCAAGCAAGCTGACAGCATGTTCCATGAAGTATCAGATGATTATGGCAAGAACCTTGCCGGAAGAAGTAACACAGGGTACTCTGGAAGGAGATATTATCCCCGGAGATATTACTTTCTATCGCTTACAGAGCACAGCAGACTGCAAGCTTCGTGCATACATTGCACAGGGTGAAGTACTTCCGGTGGCAACACAGAGCTTTGGGGGAATTGGTATTTTTGCAATTCCTGAAATGGGACGTTTCTATCGCCATGTGCTGATTGAAAAAAATTATCCTCATCACGGAGCGGTTGCTTTTGGACATTACGGAAAAACATTGTTTGAAGTATTTAAGTTCTTAGGCGTAGAGATTGATGAAATCAACTACAATCAGCCAAAAGGCGCATTATACCCAACAGAAAATCCATTTGCATAGATATAATTACAGAGGCTGTCTTTCTACGGGCAGCCTTCATTGTTTTACAGGAGGTTTGTTATGTTATATATTGGAGTAGATTTAGGCACTTCGGCGGTAAAACTGCTTTTGATGAATGAAACAGGGAAAATAGAAAAAATTGTATCAAGGGAATATCCTTTGTATTTTCCAAAGCCCGGCTGGTCTGAGCAAAATCCGGAGGATTGGTGGAAACAGAGCTTAGAGGGAATTAGGGAATTGACGGCAGAATGTGACAAAAGTCAGGTGGCAGGCATCAGCTTTGGCGGGCAGATGCACGGCCTTGTAATTTTAGATGAGAATGATGAGGTCATTCGTCCGGCAATTCTGTGGAATGACGGAAGAACACAGAAAGAAACCGATTATTTAAATGAAGTAATCGGAAAAGAAAGAATATCTGCCTGTACAGCGAACATTGCTTTTGCAGGCTTTACAGCGCCGAAAATTTTATGGGTGAAGGAAAATGAGCCGGAGAATTTTAAGAAAATCAGAAAAATCATGCTGCCGAAGGATTACCTGGCATATAAGCTCTCCGGTGTTCACTGCTGCGATACGTCTGACGCATCCGGAATGTTGCTCTTTGATGTGAAAAACAGATGCTGGTCAAAAGAAATGCTGAAAATCTGCGGGATTACAGAAGAACAGATGCCGAAGCTGTTTGAAAGCTATGAAACAGTTGGAACATTAAAGGACGAGCTGGCAGAGATGCTTCAAATTCCGAATACCTGTAAAATTGTGGCAGGTGCCGGAGATAATGCGGCGGCAGCCGTGGGAACCGGAACAGTAGGTGACGGAAGATGTAATATTTCTTTGGGAACCAGCGGAACAATTTTCATTTCCAGCAAGGAATTTGGTGTAGACCCCAATAATGCGCTCCACGCATTTGCCCACGCAGATGGCAATTATCATTTAATGGGATGTATGTTAAGTGCAGCATCCTGCAATAAGTGGTGGATGGATGAAATTATCGGTACAAAGGATTACAGAAAAGAACAGGCGGCGATTGACAAGCTGGGGGAAAATAAGGTATACTTTCTTCCATATCTGATGGGAGAACGTTCTCCTCACAACAATCCAAATGCAAGAGGAACTTTTATCGGACTTACCATGGACACAACGAGAGCGGATATGACGCAGGCTGTTTTGGAAGGCGTTGCTTTTGCCATTCGAGACTCTTTTGAGGTGGCAAAATCTCTGGGAATTAAAATTGAGAGAACAAAAATCTGCGGCGGCGGAGCAAAAAGCCCTCTTTGGAGAAAAATAATTGCAAATGTTTTAAATATTAAAGTGGATATTATCAAAGCAGAAGAAGGACCGGCTTTAGGCGGAGCTATGTTGGCGGCTGTTGCCAACGGAGAATTTGCTTCTGTGGAGGAAGCGGCAGAAAAGATTGTAGAGGTTGTTGATACCATAGAACCTGAGCAGGAATTAGCTGCAAAATACGAGGAGAAATATCGGAAATTTGCGAAAATCTATCCCACAGTGAAGGATTTATTTAAAGAAATTGTATAAATTTTATAAAAGGGACTGTTGCATTAAGAGCATATTTCTGTTTATGCAATAGTCTCTTTTCTTAAAATCGAAAAATACAGGGAGGAAGGGAATATGAATTACGTACTGGATGTGCATACACATACCATTGCCAGTGGGCATGCCTATAATACCATGAGAGAAATGGCAAAAGCAGCCGCAGATAAGGGATTGGAGCTTTTGGGAATTACAGAGCATGCTATGGCAATGCCCGGAACATGCCATGAATATTATTTTCAAAACCTGAAAATGGTAGAGCGGGAAATGTATGGAACAGAGCTTTTGCTGGGAAGTGAAGTAAATATTTTAGACAGCAAAGGAAACGTGGATTTAGAGGAAAACATCCGAAAAAAGCTGGATATTATCATTGCCAGTCTTCATATTCCCTGTATAAAACCGGGAACGAGAGAAGAAAATACACAGGCATATATCGAAACAATGAAAAAGCCTTATATTGATATTATCGGGCATCCGGATGACGGACGATATCCTGTGGATTATTTGGCGCTGGTACAGGCAGCCAAGGAATATAAAATTCTTTTGGAAGTGAACAATAATTCGCTGGACCCTCGCTGTACACGGCAGGGAGGAGCGGAAAATGTCAAAATTATGCTGAAATATTGTATGCGGTATCAAGTTCCCGTAGTAGTAAACAGTGATGCGCACACAGATGCTTTAGTGGGATTTCACAAGTATGCACAAGAGATTTTTGACGAAATTGCTTTTCCGGAGGACTTAGTAGTGAACAGAAGTGTATGTGAATTGAAAAAATACGTCAATAAATATAAAAATTTATAAAAAATCGGTAACTTTTCTTTACTTTAAAAATTTACTGTGCTACTATATATAGGAGGAATGGGGCGTACACTACAAATGTAAGGAGAACAAAAATTATGAGCAAAAAAATTCACACAGAGGCTGTTGACTCACTGTTTGATGCAATTTTAAGTTTAAAAAACAGAGAAGAATGTTATCTGTTTTTTGAAGATGTTTGTACTGTGAACGAAATTTTATCTTTATCTCAGCGTTTTGAAGTAGCGAAAATGTTGAAAGAAAAGAGAACTTATCTGGAAATTTCAGAAAAGACAGGGGCATCTACTGCAACAATCAGCCGTGTTAATAGAAGTCTGAATTATGGAAATGACGGATATGACATGGTATTTGAAAGAGTAGAAGAAAAATAAAAAAAGAGCTGTGGCATAGGTGGCTGGTAAACAGGATAACTTATGTCACAGCTTTTTTGTTTCATAGGAAATTGCGTCCTATGAAACAAAAAATGCTCCGCAAGGATGCGCAGCTCGCGGAAATGAAATTATCACTTTGTGAACCGCTCGCGCGCGGAGATTGGCTATTGCACAATCTTTTTATATATAGAAAATCAGTCTTGATTTTTAGAGGAGTCCTGCGTTGCCATCTGGTCAATGAGATTTTCTATGACCTGTTTTTTTACATAAACATCAAAGCTTAACATACAAATAAAGGCAAATTTTTGAAGAAAATCTTGTTCTTTTTCATCGGCATTAGAGAAAGAAGAACGGGCTTTGTTGAATTTTTTTGTAACATCCTTTATCAATGGCTCAATCTGTTCTAATTCCAAATCCATAATTTCCTGATATACTTCTTGCAATTTCAAACTGCCGTTTCCCGGAAAAAATTCCTCTGCAATAGGTCCTAAAAGAACTTGTATGTCATTGATGGACATAATATTTTTAAAATAATAAATAAATGTCAGCATTAAAATATGCTCACGAGAATATTTTTTCTTTACAGGAGGGGGCAGTAAATGATTTTTGGCGTAATTATTAATCATGGTTTTGGTTAATACTTTATCTTCAGGATGACGCTTGGAAGAAGATAAGTGGTTTTCCATGAATGTTGTAACCTGATCCATATATAAATCAATGCCAGGGATTTCATCTGGTTTGATGTAGTCAATCCGTGAAATGCTGGCTAATATGCTGTTTAAAATATCTTTTGTGTCTATCGTCATGTTATCACCTCTACTCCTTATTATATGGTTTTGAAAACCATTTGTAAAGGGTGGATTTCAGATTTGACAAAGAAATCAAGTTGACATGTTTTTAATACTTGCTTTGTTAAAAAAGGATATGTTATATTAGAAGAACAAATGTTTTGATAGTATCAGGAGTTTAGATGGAGGATAAATAACAATGAGTATCTATGATACATTAAATACAGAACAAAGAGAGGCTGTTTTTCATACAGAGGGACCTGTACTTATTTTGGCAGGAGCCGGTTCAGGAAAGACAAGGGTTCTTACCCACAGAATTGCCTATTTAATAGAAGAAAAAGGGGTAAATCCATGGAATATCATGGCAATTACCTTTACCAATAAGGCAGCGGGCGAGATGCGTGAAAGGGTAGATAAAATCGTAGGTTTTGGTGCGGAAAGTATTTGGGTATCTACTTTCCATTCCAGCTGTGTGCGAATGCTTCGCCGTTTTATCGACCGTTTGGGATATGATACCAATTTTACGATTTATGATGCAGATGACCAGAAAACATTGATGAAGGATATTTGTAAACGTCTCAATATTGACACAAAGGTTTATAAAGAAAAGGCGATTTTGGCAGCAATTTCTTCAGCAAAAGATGAGCTTATTAGTCCGGAAGAATATGAATTACAAAATATAGCAGATTTTTCCAAGAAGAAAATTATTTTAGCATACAAGGAATATCAAAAAGAACTGAAAAAAAATAATGCACTGGATTTTGATGATTTAATTGTAAAAACCGTAGAACTTTTTCAGTCCTGTCCTGACGTGCTGGAATATTTTCAGGAGCGTTTTCGTTATATTATGGTGGATGAGTATCAGGATACCAATACAGCACAGTTTAAATTTGTAAGTTTATTGGCAAGTAAATATCAAAATCTTTGTGTAGTAGGTGATGATGACCAGTCTATTTACAAATTCAGAGGAGCAAATATCGGAAATATTTTAGGATTTGAAAAAGTATTTTCCAATGCAAAGGTAATTCGTCTGGAGCAGAATTATCGTTCAACACAGAATATTTTGAATGCAGCAAATCAGGTTATCCAAAATAATATGGAACGAAAGAGAAAAACTCTCTGGACAGAGAATGAAGAAGGTGAAAAGCTTCATTTCAGACAGTTTATGAATGCTTATGAAGAAGCAGAATATGTGGTAGGAGAAATCAGCAAAAAGGTACGGGAAGGGAAGGGTGAGTATCGTGACTTTGCTGTGCTGTACAGAACAAATGCCCAGTCTCGTCTTTTTGAAGAAAAACTTTTGATGGCAAATATTCCGTATAAATTAGTAGGCGGTGTAAATTTCTATGCCAGAAAGGAAATTAAGGATTTACTTGCATACTTAAAAACAGTAGATAATGCAAAAGACGATTTGGCAGTCAGAAGAATTATCAATGTGCCCAAAAGAGGAATTGGTGCAACGACTTTAAGCCGTGTGCAGGATTATGCCAGCGAAAGAGGAATGGGATTTTATGATGCACTTCGAGAGGCAGAACAAATTCCATCTATTGGAAGAGCAGCTGTAAAAGTAGAGCCTTTTGTTACTTTTATTCAAACGTTGAGAAGTAAGCAGGAATTTCTTTCACCTTCTGAGCTTTTAAAGGATATTATAGAAAGTACAGGGTATGTAGAAGAATTGCGAAACGAAGGCACAGATGAGGCAGAGGCTCGAATTGAAAATATTGACGAGTTGATTACAAAAGTAGTTTCCTATGAGGAAGAAAACGAAGCTCCTACTTTGTCCGGATTTTTAGAGGAAGTAGCGCTGGTGGCAGATATTGACTCGGTGGATGGTGATGATAATCAGGTACTTTTAATGACCTTGCACAGTGCGAAAGGATTGGAATTTCCTTATGTGTACCTTGCGGGGATGGAAGATGGTATCTTTCCAAGCTATATGACAATTACAGCAGATGATCCTACGGAAATTGAAGAAGAACGACGCCTTTGCTATGTGGGAATTACAAGAGCCATGAAGGAACTAACTCTTTCCTGTGCACAGCAGAGAATGATCAGAGGGGAAACACAGTATAATAAGGTGTCCAGATTTATTAAAGAAATTCCAAGAGAATTAGTGGAATTGGGCAGAGAATTTCCAGAGAAAAAGTTAAAAGAAATACCAATGCCAACATCTTATCAGCAGATGAAACAGGCATTTAAGCAACCTGCCTTTATTCCAAAGCAGTTTGAGGTGAAAAAAGCACAGGGACTGGACTATGTAGTAGGTGACACAGTAAAACATATTAAGTTTGGTGCAGGTGTGGTGACAGATATTACAGAAGGCGGCAGAGACTATGAGGTCACTGTGAATTTTGATAAAGTTGGTGTGAAAAAAATGTTTGCATCTTTTGCAAAATTAAAAAAAATTTAATGAGTTTTCAAAATTGAAAAACGCCCCTTGAAAATTTTAAGAAGGGATAGTAAAATTCAGATTACGGTGGTATAATAGAAGAAAAAGTTGAATAAACAGCAGCTTTCAAAAAGATTTTACAACAGCTTGTAAAAAGAGAGGACGGTGCAGTATATGAATCGTATTGAGGATTTAATCACAGCATTACAGAAGAAAGAGGAAGAAAAAAACAAAAATACGGTATTATGGGTATTGGCAATTATTGGTGCAGTAGCAGCAATCGCCGGAATTGCTTATGCAGTTTACCGCTTCTTTACACCGGATTATCTGGAAGATTTTGAAGAAGACTTTGATGATGATTTCGATGACTATTTTGAAGACGAAGATGAGGACGAAGAAGATAAATAGGAAAGAAATAGGAAGCTTCGGGAGACCGGAGCTTCTTTTATGTAATGGAAAATAGAAAGGAATTGTAATTTGAAAAAGGGAGAAATTTACGAAGGAATTATTGAAACAGTAGAGTTTCCAAATAAGGGAAAAGTGCAAGTAGAAGGAAAAACAGTTGTTGTGAAAAATGGCATTCCGGGACAGAAGGTTCGCTTCATGATTAATAAAAAGAAGGGAACACGTCTGGAAGGCAGACTTTTAGAAGTTTTGGATAAATCTCCTTTGGAAGTGAGAGAACCTGTATGCAGCATTTTTCCTGCCTGTGGAGGCTGTATGTATCAGACAATGTCTTATGAAGAACAGTTAAATATGAAGGCAGCACAGGTCAAAAAGTTAATTGATGAAGCAGTAATCAGAGGCGGACAGGTGGATATAGAAGGCAAACCGGATTATATTTTCGAGGGAATTAAAGGAAGTCCACAGGAATTTGCATATCGAAATAAAATGGAGTTTTCCTTTGGAGATGAATATAAAGACGGCCCATTATCTTTAGGACTTCATAAAAAGGGAAGTACTTATGATGTGTTAAATGCTTGTGATTGCAAGCTGGTACATGAGGATATGACAAAAATTCTTACCTGTATTTTAGAATATTGCAGGGAAGAAGGATTTTCCTATTACCATAAAATGCAGCACACAGGATTTTTGCGCCATTTACTTTTACGCAGAGGAAATACAACAGGGGAAATTTTGGTAAATTTGGTAACTACAAGCGAAATAGAAACAGATTTTGCAGAGCTGCAAAAACGATTATTAGCATTGCCGCTGGAAGGAAAAATTGTAGGTTTCCTGCACATTATCAACAATTCTCTTTCTGACGTGGTAAGAAGTGACGAAACCAGAATTCTTTATGGACAAGACTATTTTTACGAAGAAATTTTAGGATTGAAGTTTAAGATTACGCCATTTTCCTTTTTCCAGCCTAATTCTTATGGGGCAGAGGTGCTTTACAAAACTGCCAGAGAATATATCGGTGATACAAAGGAAATGACAGTATTTGACCTTTATAGCGGAACCGGTACAATTTCACAGATTATGGCTTCTGTGGCAAAAGAAGTTATCGGTGTGGAGATTGTGGAAGAGGCAGTAAAGGCAGCGGGAGAAAATGCACATTTGAATGGAATTGAAAATTGCAGATTTATTGCAGGGGATGTGCTGAAAGTGCTGGATGATATTCAGGAAAAGCCGGACTTTATTATATTAGACCCGCCAAGAGATGGAATTCATCCAAAGGCATTGCCGAAGATTATTGATTATGGAGTGGATAAACTGGTGTATATTTCCTGTAAACCTACAAGTCTGGCAAGGGATTTGGAGATGTTTTTGGGGAGAGGATATCAGGTGGAGAAGGTGTGTTGTGTGGACCAGTTTTGTCAGACGGTGCACGTGGAGACAGTGTGTCTTTTACAACGTAAATAAGCGGTTTTATAGGCTTTGCGGTGTGAGGTTCAGTCTATTTGCCACCGATTTGCCACCCACAAAAATAAAATGAACAGAAAATGAAGAAAAGCGGTTGAACACTCTGAACTAAATCGGAATGTTTGACCGCTTTTGGTTAGAGAAAAGCTCTGTTTTCAAAAGTTGTGTGATAACAAAAAAGATTAGGTACATTTCTATAGAAAAGTGAATCCAAAATAAGACTGTGGATTTCATACAGTCTGGAAAGTATATGATTATAGTTTTCATTTAAATACAACTTTTTATATAATTATGATATCACTAACGTGTATGTTTTTAGTATCTTCCAAACTTTCTATTAGGTCGGATAATGGAACGTATTTTGGAAGATACCTCTGTTATTCTAGATATTATTTCAAGACATATAGATAAAGGTGATTGCAAAAGTTGTATGAGGCAACTTTTTATTCGGTTTAATATATAACTGTGGTTTGATTGTAATTATGCTTGCTGTCAGTAGAGATAGTAATGCTTAAATCGGATTCTGCGTTTATAATGGCATTTAGATTTGACAAATACATCACTGCAAAGAACTCTTGCATGATACTGACAGGGTTAATACTGTTAAACTTTTGCAAAGGAACTGCAAGCATTTTGGAACGATAAGCAGGCAGATAAGATAAAGCAAAATCAATCGGAGTTACAGGATGCTTATAAGGTACTTAAGAATGTTTAGGCATATGCAGACAAAGGTATCGTATTCGTGTCAATATCAAGAACCTGAATATTAGAAAAGGATCTGGTATGAATTATGAGAAGACTGGAAAGTTTACTGGTATTGGTGTGTTTACTATTATGTCAGAAGTTGATGGTGAGGGAGCAACGAAGTGGAGTAAGTTGAAGAGTAGAGTCGGATGGATTTCGTTGGATTATGCGAAAAAGATATAAAATATAAGGACGAGTCCTATTGCTGTTAGAGATGACATTGACAGGTCTTATTTTTGCTTCAACTAGGAACCATTGTTATTTATGTAAATTGATATTTTTTGCACAAACGAGTATAATGGAATGTAAGATTTTGTGCAATAATTTAACTAATGTTTTATGAAAAAATAGAGAGGTTTACATGATAGAAGGGTATACAACAGTAAAGGACATCGCAAATAAATGGGAGATAACGGTAAGAATAGTACAAATAATGTGTGCAGAAGGGAAAATGGAAGGAATTACAAAGTTTGGTAATGTTGGGGCAATCTCCGTGGGTGCAGAATAGCTAATTGATAATCGTGTAGTTTCTGGTGAATATAAAAATTGGCAAATCATTGAAAGAAGGGCAACAAAATGAAAAGTAATGAAGAAAGTTGCCTAGTAACCATAGTAGTTTTTTTATTTTGATATTCTTGCCAGCAATGGTAATAGGAGATGATTTCAGCTGGGGTGTATTGATTATTTGGTGGATAATTTTGGATGTGATTTGCTGGATTGTTTATGAGTGTATAAAACCTACGACATAAACATCAAAATTGAATACAACTTATTATCATAATAATGGTATTCAGACTAATCTAGCAATTAATAGAGATAAAAGCTTGCCGTTAAATAAAAGGAATATTAATGCGTCTCTTACAAGTAAGTATAATGCAAAGTTGCAATGTAAGGCGAACATAGAAAAAGAAGTGAGAGATTTATCTGGTGAAGTTTAAGAAGACACAATTAGAAATAGAGGAATCAAAAGAGTCGATAAAAAGAATTGATGATTTTTCCGATAGACCGTTTTTGGCGTCGCAAAAGAAGTACATAAGCAATATGGGTTCTGTGGTTGAGGAATATAACAAGAAGATAATAGGATTAGAAGAGAGTACCGAATTGCTATGCCATCAAATAAGTGAAAAAGAATGTATTATTAGAGAAATGAGATTTTCTCTGTTTGAAGAGAGTAATAAAGAATTTGAGGCTTAAAAAAGCATTTGAAGCTTTTAAAAAATCATGCAAGGTCGAAGGAAGTGTAGGAATTAAAGGAAGTATGATATCTGCTTACCAAAGAGATAAGCATTTGAGTTTTATTGATTATAAGATTCAAATGTATAGTTTCAGCTGTGGGAGTAATAGAGGTTATATATTTCTTGCAAGTGTATGGGTAGATGAAGGCGAAAATAATTTGGTTGGAATATTCAAACCGAAGGTAATTGAATCGAAATCTGAGCATAGAGAAAATATAAAATATTTGTATAGAACTTATGCAGATATTGCGGATGATACTAAAATTATTACAAAAGATATTCTGCATAATACCTGGTTATATACATGTCGAGATGGTTACTGAATCTGAGATATAGTCATAATCCCCAAAGAACATATTATATACAGCAAGAGTATTACTTGGAATGTGATTTTGAATTAATTCTATGCGGATATATTTTGAAATGCAAGGTTAGTTCCTATGACAATTGTGAAATGCTTCAAAAGGTTATTAAAAAGTATTCAGCGGTTAGAGAAAGCGTAGGTATTATTCAAATAATTTTGGATTTATTGATATCAATAAAAAGATAATGAGTAATTAATTTTTGGGAGGAAGAAAAATGGATAACAACAAAACCCAGTTGAATAGAAGATTAAACGAAACTGTATTAAACACATATACTATGGGAAATGCAACAGTTCTAAATAGACAGGTTTTAAATACAGGTACAAATATGGTTGGACAAGTTATTGGTGGCCAATATACGTTAATGGATAAAATGGATATTTCTACAGGGGAAGCTGACTTATATGTTTGCACAGATGGTTCGAATGAGTATGTGGCAAAGATTTATAGAAGAAAAGTTGCAATAAAGGAAGAGGTAACTGAAAAACTGCAGGCAATAGATTCTCCATATGTGGCAAAGGTTTATGCGACTGGTGAGGTGGATGGCTATCCGTATGAGATTTTACCATATTATAGAAACGGAAGCCTTGAAGGCAGAACGTTTTCATATGAAGAACTTAAAATGTCAATAATACCGTCGTTAAATGAAGGATTAAGAGTACTTCATGATAATGGGATAATTCATAAGGATTTAAAACCGTCAAATATCATGCTTGCTGATAATGGATTGGATGTAGTAATTATCGATTTTGGTATTAGTTCTATAAGAGAAGATGGTAATACTGTTGTTGTAACAAGAACTGGAATGACTCCGGAATATTCGGCACCAGAGACATTTAAGAATTTGTTTTTGAGTGAATCTGATTATTATTCTTTAGGAATAACGCTATATGAATTATATTGTGGACATACGCCATATGAGCAGATGAGTCAGGATGAAATAGAACAGTTTGTATCGGTGCAGAAACTTCCACTTCCGGTAAATATGAAAGATGAATTGAAGGTTTTGGTAACTGCATTAACATATCCAGATATTACAAATCGTAAAAATAAATCAAACTCAAACAGACGATGGGGATATGAAGAGATATTGAAGTGGTGTGTTGGAATAAAACAACCTATTCCTGGGGAGGGAGTTGGTACAGCAATGGTATCCGGAGATATCAGGCCGTATAAATTCTTAGGAGAAACATATACCGATAAATCAAAGTTAATATATGCTCTTACTGATGATTGGAATGATGGAAAAAAACAATTGTTTAGAGGGTTGCTTTCTGCATATTTTAAGGGATTTGATGCTGAAATCGCAGGATTTTGTATGGATGCAGAAGATGAGGTAGAAAATGGAGATGAAGATGTTATCTTCTTTAAAACACTTTATAAGATTGATTCTTCGATGACGAAATTCTTGTGGAAGGGCAAGCAGTATGATGATATTTCTGTACTTGGGAATGAATTGTTAGAAGCATTGTGGACAGATAATATTACGAGCATAGCTTTTGTAGAGGAGTTACTTCAGAAAGGTGTGCTTTCACAATATGTTTTATGCGTGGATGAAAATGAAAGTCAAAAAGTAAATGCTATAAAAGCAATAGAATCATCTTATCGTACTTTTAAAAATGATAATCGTCAAAAAACGATGAATTACTATTTGCTAGCTTATATGTTATCAGGAAAAAAAGTTTTGTATAAAGATGGTGTGGAATTTAATAATGTTCAGGAACTAACAGGTTACTTAGAAAAATTGTTAGATCATTCATATGATGAATTTGAAAAACTGTGTCATAAATTAATTGATTATAATGATAATCTTGATGCTCAGTTTGAAAGCTGGCTTTTGGCATTAGGCAAAAAGAAAGAAATCGAACAGTGGAGAAAGAACTTACAGGGGTAAATATTGCAGGTAGAATGGTGGCTTGAAATGATAGAGGAAATGAAATTATGCACTATTGCTGATTTGGATAAGTGATTTATTAATCATGTAAACTCTTATACAGAGAGGTATAATCAACTGTTACAAGAGGAAGAACAGTATAAAAAAGAGAGGATAAATGTCAAAAATTAGAATTCAAAGCAGTTATTATTAAAAAAATATTTTCGTCTAAAGCAGATTTTTTTAGGTTTCTTCAATATTTGGGCGGAGATATGTGTGAGTTGCAAAATATGGAGGAAAGATTAGTCAAAATTAGGCTTAAAGCAATTCTTAAGAATAAATAGATAGATGAATGGATTTTAAAGGTAATAGGAAGTATCATGCATTATTCCAAAATAAGAAGGAAAATTATAAGGTAAGCGCAAAATAATTCGACGGATTGTGTTGCCCTAAAAATGAATCCATAATAATCATTAGAAAATGCAAGCATTTCACTTCATCTTCTCTTGCTAGAAATGATAGATGCGAGCATTTTACTCTATCCGATTTATGGAGGTGTGCTCATGAGAAGCAAAAGAATACCTGCCGAAGAACAATACCGTCTCATCATGGAATGCCGTCAAAGTGGATTGACAGATCATCAATGGTGTGTGGAACACGACATCAAACCGGGAACTTTTTACAACTGGGTAAAAAGGCTGCGTCAGAAAGGTTGTGTGGATTTGCCAGCGTCAATCGGACGCAGCTATCGTGCACCGGAAAGCCAGGAAGTTGTCAGAGTGGATTTTCATGATACTGACCCGCTCCCATATGAACAGCCATTCAATGTGATTCCGGTAGCTACGGAAAGAAATAACCTTTCCGTAGCAGAGCCAATGAAGCTGTCTGTAGGAAGTTTTCATCTAACAATACCAAATGGAATAGATCCTCAGCTTCTGGCTCAAATGCTCCGCATTGTGAAGGAGTTGGAATGTTAGGGGATATCACAGCCGCCGATGAAATCTATATCGTAACAGGCAGAACGGATATGCGGAAATCCATTGACGGGCTGTGTGCTATTGTAGAAGAACAACTCCATATGGATCCAAGGCGAAGCGCCCTGTATCTTTTCTGTGGAAAACGTTGTGACAGGATCAAAGCTTTGCTCTGGGAGTCTGACGGATTTGTGCTGCTGTATAAACGCATGGAAGTCCAGGGCAGGTTCCGCTGGCCCAGAAATCAGCTGGAAGTAAAGCAACTGACCTGGCAGCAATTCGACTGGCTCATGTCCGGTCTTGAAATCGAACAGCCAAAGGCATTCAAACCTACGCAATGATCGTGTAAAAACTCTATGCCAACCAACAAAAATGGAGAGCTTTCCACACTCTGTATCATGTCTGCAATCCCTTGTAAATACTGGGTTTTCTGCTTCTTTTTCATTGCTTTTTATGGTATAATAAGAGCAATGAAAAAGGAGCAGAAGACATATGGCCGGTAATTCAAAAGATTCAAAAATCCTTGCGTACAAGGACATGATCAACCAACTGAATAAGACGATTTCCGCACAGACAGAATTGATCCAGTCTTTACAAAAAACATTGGAAGCAGACCGTCTGGAAAAAGAAAACCTTCGTCAGCAGATTGAATATCTCACGAAGAAACTCTTTGGTACTTCCAGTGAAAAACGGAAAGATATCGATGGTCAGCTGAATCTTTTTGATGAAGCCGAGCAGGAGGCAGATCTGACATGGAAACAGGAACTTCCTGATGACATCACTGTTCCGGAACATAAGAGAAAATCACGACGGACACATACGGATCTCTTTAAAAATGTTCCTTCCTGCGATGAGATCATTTCTCTTCCGGAGGAGGAGCGAAACTGTCCAACCTGCGGAACACAGATGGAATGTATTGGGAAAGAATTCGTCCGCCATGAATTCCGGTTTACCCCTGCCAAAGGGAAAGTAGTAAATATCTATCGTGAAACCTATAAATGCCCGGAGTGTGCCATATCAGAGGAACACCCGGATGATCAGACATTTGTCAAAGCGCCTGTTCAGGAACCATTGATCCCAGAAAGTTATGCATCGGAATCCGTTGTAGGATGGGCAATGCACCAGAAGTACCAGAATGGTCTGCCATTAAACCGGCAGGAAGCGGACTGGAAGCAGCTGGGTGTCCCATTAAGCCGGGCTACGCTTGCTAACTGGATCATTTACTGTGCCGAGAATTACCTCTATCATGTTTATGATTATTTTCACCGTCAGTTACGGATGCGTAAATATCTGATGGCAGATGAAACCCGGGTTCAGGTACTGAATGAGCCGGAGCGCAATCCTGAAACAGATTCCTGGATGTGGCTCTTCCGCAGTGGAGAAGATGGACTTCCGCCGATCCTGCTCTATCATTACACAGAGACAAGGGCAAAGTTCCATGCAGCATCTTTCCTGCAGGGGTTCCGTGGATATCTGGAGACCGATGGATACCAGGGTTATAACGATCTGCCGGATATCAAACGCTGCTCTTGCTGGGCACATGTGAGACGTTATTTCACAGATGCCATACCGAAAGGGAAAGAGTATGATTACAGCCTTCCGGCGGTGCAGGGAGTACAATTCTGCTCCAAGCTGTTTGATTGTGAGCGGTACTCAAAAGCAAAAAATCATACTGCGGAGCAGAGAAAACAGTTCCGTCTTGAAAAGGAGAAGCCGATACTGGAGGCATTCTGGAATTGGCTGGATCAACAGCGTCCAAATAAGGGAACCCGTTTGGCGAAAGCGGTGAACTATGCCCAAAATCGGAAAGACACCCTGATGACCTATCTGGAAGATGGTCATTGCAGTTTATCCAACAATCTTAGCGAGAATGCAATCAGACCATTCACTGTTGGCCGGAAGAACTGGCTGTTCAGTGCCAGTCCGAAGGGAGCGGCCTCTAGCGCTATTGTGTATACAATGGTTGAGATGGCAAAAGCGAATGACCTGAATACCTACAAATATCTGACATACCTCTTATCACAGCGGCCAGACGCTAAAATGTCAGATGAACAGCTGGAACAGCTTGCCCCATGGAGCGAGACTGCGAAAGCGAACTGTCAAAACTAAACATAGAGTAAAACGCTTGCATCTATCATTTTGGTGCAAGCGTGATTCATGGGTAGCGTAGCAATATTTTGCGCTTACATTATAAGTATTGTTTTTGTAAATTTTGATGAAATATAGCATTAGATGAGATATATCAATGCGTTATATTCTTTATATATTAGCACCCGAGACATTGATATGTATAAGAGATTTATGAATAAGCTAGTTTCTAATTAAATAGTCACTCCTAAATTTACAATAGAAATGCTGAAAGTGGATTATAGATATTATGTAGCACAACAATAAATGGGAAGTTTGAGGTGAAAGGCTTGATTTTTGGGCATAGGCAATTGACAGAAAAAGACAATATAATCGCAAGTCTTGAAGATGATAAAGAGAGACTTCAAGAGGAACTGCAAAAATTAAGAGTTCTGAATGAAAATATAAGTTTTGAATTGACAGAATTAAGAAAATATAATCAAGAATTAATTATAACGAATGAACAAAGTCAGAAAAAAATACAGAAAATGGATCACAGAATACATGAGTATGAAAGCGAGAATTGGACGATAAAGAAAGAAGTTGATGCTCTGAAATTACAACTGGCAAAACAAAAGGTAGAGATTGATTCTCTTGTTAGAGAAAATAGTAATTTACAGCGGAATGTTGATTGTTATCAGAGAATGGGAGTAGATGAATACATAAAGCTAGGATTAGATTTGTTTCCGTTGGAGAAATTAACAGAAGTTTTAGAGGTTGTACAATCAAAGGCATTTATAAAGTTACAAAATAATAAAAGGAAAAGATTATTACAAAAACTAATTACGGACATTCAGATTTTACTCTGCCCGATAAAAACGGATTTGGATTTAATTCGTTTATTGGCTACTGTTGAAGAAAGTGAGGAAACAGATTATATTTGTGACAAACTGCAACTAGTAAGTTTGGAGGAAGTTCTTGATTCCAGTGTAGTAGAAAAAGACATGTGTGTAGCAGTAAAGAAATTGAATTATTGCGTAGAACAGGAAGAAGATTATCTTATCTGCGCACAAACAGCAGACGAGTATTTGCGTAAAGGTGCGATTAGTAAACTTGTAAATGTATTACACAAAATCGCAAATTGGGAAGGATATTGAAATGAGTGGACCTAAAACATCAAGATATGTATTAACAGAGGAACAAAGAAGAATACTTGAAGAACAGCAGCGAATAATTCGGGAAACAAAAGTAGAGCAAGAAAAACATGAAAAATTACAGAAAAAATGTGCTGTTTGTTTGGCTGAAACTGAGTCCATACTGGAATCTTTAAAGGAACTATGCGATGAATCTGGAATGGGAGTAGAAGTACTATGTAGTTTAAATGATAGATTTGGTAAAATGTCCAAAAATGTTATTGTGAAAAGTAGCACAGAAACACTTGACTTATTGAAAAGAAGTAATCGTTTTTTAGAGCAGGCTTTGCAGGAAGTACATGGAATTAGAATTGAGGCTGAAAAGGTTGTAACACAAATAACAATAGATTATAAAAAGGAACTGTCGAAAACCATTTCATCTGGTTTTGAATTGTCATTTTCTAGATTAGGGAAAAATAGAAAAGAAAAGGATAACCCATTCATAATAAGAATAAATGAGGCTCTATCTAAAGTGTCAGATATTGAATTGAGTGCGGAATTAGAAAACAGATTGAAACTATTGCAAAAACGAGCCGATGAAATTTCTAGTTCGGACTTTTTGGAAAATTTTTGTTCTATGCAAGTATATCCATTTGTTCGAGATTGTGAATTTTATAAAGAACATATTGATGAATATGAAGATTTATTACATCAGTATGTGTATTTAGCAGCAGAAACAGAGACTCCAGCTAAGCACTTTGTTTTTTCTGAGGAAAATATAGAAAGATTGCAAGAGGAGATTTCTAAATTAAATCAGATACTATTGGCACAGAAAGAGCAAGAGTATATAAGTGCAGCTATAGATGAAGCGATGCTTGAAATGGGCTATGAGCTGATAGGAGAGAAAAACGTAGTAAAAAGAAGTGGAAAAAAATTTAAAAAAGGTCTGTATACATTAGAAGAGGGTACTGCCGTCAATGTTACTTTTTCGGATTCGGGGCAGATTTCAATGGAATTAGGGGTGTTAGACGTGCAGGATAGAGTGCCAACGGAATCAGAAGCTACTGAGTTGGAAGATGACATGCGTGCTTTTTGTGTAGATTATTCTGAACTTGAACAAATTTTGGTACGAAGAGGGGTTCGTACTAATAGAATATCTATACTACCACCATCTTCCGAGTATGCACAAGTTATTAATACCGGAGATTATGATTTGAGAAGACCTGTGGAAATACATCGAAAAGAAAAGAAAAAATCTACTATAGAAAAAAAGTTGCGAAAAGGAGAATAGTTTACCGTGGAAAAGTATAAGGTATGTCCACATTGTGGGAAGCATAATCCACCCAAGTTACTGGAATGCATTCAGTGTGAAACAGATTTGTCGAATGTGAGAGTGATTGACGAGGAAATTGAACAAAGAACGGAAAATAACAATGAACCTGTCGTAATAGATATGACAAGAATATGTGATTGTGGATTTCATAATCCAGTCAATGCAAGAAAATGTGAGAATTGTGGCGAAGATATATCAGATATTATACCTGTAGAAGAGCATGAAAAAAGTTTGGTACATAATCGATATACATTTGCATCTCTCGATGGTGCGTATGCATATGAAATAGTGGATTCTGCAGTAATTATTGGACGTGAAGCCGTTATGCAGGAATATTTGGTTGAAAAGCCATATGTTAGTCGGAAACATGCTGAATTATCTATTGATGATGAGTTGCTATTTATTAGGAACCTTAGTGAAACAAATTACACATATGTAAATAACGAAAGGATACCAGAAGGAAAATATGAGTTACATGATGGAGATGAAGTAGGCATTGGGGGAAAACTACAAAACGGAAGTCGCCAAGAAGAAGCCGCATATTTTCTGGTAAGAATAGGTCGATGTATATAGCAAGGATTTTGTATCCAGTAAAAGTTTTAGGACCAGGTAATAGAATAGGGATTTGGTTTTCTGGATGCGAACATCAGTGTAAGAATTGCAGTAATCCGGAACTATGGAAACAGCAAGAAAATCAGCGCATTTCTTTAAAAGAACTTATGGGGCTTATAAAGAATATCGAAAAGAACTATCTGATAGATGGTTTTACGATAACAGGGGGAGATCCATTTTTTCAGTTAGACGCGTTAAGAGAATTATTGCCGTATTTATATTGCATAAGCAACGATATATTATTATATACAGGATACAGATATGAAGAGTTGGTAAATAAATATCCTGATGTGATGAAATATGTAGCTGTGATAATAGACGGGAAGTACATTGAAGAAGAAAATCATGGAACAGTGCTAAAGGGTTCAGAAAATCAACGGATTATATATTTGAATCATAATTTTTCAGAGCAATATGAAATATATATGTCAGATGAAAAGAGTAAAATTCAAAATTTTACAACGAGCGATGGCGTGATTTCTGTTGGAATACATTTGCCGGATTATGAGCAAGAGTTGAAAAATAAAACTATCCAAAAAGGATTGGAGGAAGTATAAGATGGATGAATTTATACCAAAGTGGCATAAGGAATTGGATATATTTGGTAAGATAAAGCCTATTTTGATATTGGAAGGAAATGTTCTAGACCGGTATCAATATCCTGTCGATGGGAGCGTTGATAGGGGAAGTATATTGAGATTGGTTGAATATCTTCATTATTATTTTAAGGATCAAGGTTACCAGAATATTGCATTTTATGATAGTATTCGTGGATTTTATAATAATTGCGAAGAAGGATATATTCAGGCGTTTGCAAAGTTAGTTAATGGTAAAGTGGATGCTGAATCTATTAGAGCTGAATTTAAAGGAAAGAATAATACAGCCGCAACATATGTAAGAACAGCACTTACGCAAGCAGAGCAAGCAACTGTGGTTGTATTAGATTTTGCATCAAGATACATAGCAGATCCAACAAATATGGAACAAGCGGAGATAGACGGTTTTACAATTCTTTTACAGTCATCTTTAGAGGGAAAAGATGTTAGGACGGAACAAGGTATATTAAAAAACCTAGTAGTAGTTTTGGTTAATAAAGTCAATGATATTCCTGCATGGTTTTATCTGGATAATCCAAATGTAAAAACAATAATGTTGAGAACACCTGCCAAGGAAGAAAGAGAACAATTGGTTAAAGGTGATAATTTTCCAAGCTTCTTTGCAGGAGATATTTATGTAGACGAATATCCACACTTTGAGGAATGTCCAGACGAACTAGAAAAAATTCAGGATAAATTTGTCGCTCTTACAGAAGGTTTTTCGTTCACGGAACTAAATGGATTACGTCGTTTATGCAAGAATCAGAGAATTCATATCAAGAACATGTGTGATGTTGTTGATCTATATAAATTCGGAATAAAGGAAAATCCTTGGAATTCGTTGGACTATGAAGAGATAAAAAATGCTTATGAGGATTTTAATAAGAGAGTAAAAGGCCAAGATAACGCACTTACAAAAACACTTGACATAGTTAAGCGAGCAATAACCGGAATGTCGGGAATTCAAACATCATCTCATACACGCCCGAAGGGAGTCTTGTTTTTTGCGGGACCAACAGGTACTGGTAAGACGGAAGCCGCAAAGACATTGGCAGAAAAGTTGTTTGGTGATGAGTCTTGTTGCATAAGGTTTGATATGAGTGAGTATGGACAATCGCACAGTGACCAAAAACTGCTTGGAGCACCTCCAGGATATGTTGGATATGAAGCCGGAGGACAATTAACTAATGCAGTTAAGAATAATCCGTTTTCCATATTATTATTTGATGAGATTGAAAAAGCGCATCCATCGATATTAGATAAATTCTTACAGATACTTGAAGATGGCCGTATGACAGACGGACAAGGTAATACAGTATACTTTTCAGAATCAATCATTATTTTTACGAGTAATTTAGGAATATACGGAATTAATTCTGCTGGAGAACGCTATCAATGTGTAACAAGAGATATGTCATATGAAGAGGTTCAAAGCAATGTTCGTAGAGGAATAGAAGATTATTTTAAGTTGCAGTTGGGAAGACCTGAAATTTTAAATCGAATAGGTGAAAATATAGTGGTTTTTGATTTTATCAGAGAAGATGTAGCTGAGGAAATTTTGCGTTCACAGATAAATAAAATTTCGAATAATCTTAAAGCTGATAAGAACATAGTGCTTACTATATCGGATAAAGCATATGATATTCTTCGTCAAAAAGCAGTTGCAAATTTAGATAATGGAGGTCGTGGTATTGGAAATATCGTAGAGAGTTTATTGGTTAATCCGCTTTCAAGATATATGTTTGATAATGAGTTGTTTGAAAATGCCATAATAAATATTGATTCAATTGATGCTGTGACGATGCCGTATTCTTTGGTATGTACTTGCACTGAACAAGAGAACTAATATGGATTTAACAGAATACGTACCATTATTAATGTTAATGCGTATAGAGATACGTCTTCTAAAACAATCATAACTATGATAGTGGGAGCATTAAGTATGACTTCTATCTATGGCTTTTATAACGTAAAGATTATTATTAAGCGTTCTATGGAAGCAAAAAAGGCACGTGTGCGAGAGGCAGAATGCGAGAGAATTAGAGAGTAAATAGCTCAAAAGGAGACAAGGTTTAAAAAGGCAAGACTGTTTGTTGAAAAGAATAAACAGGTAAAAAATGTTATCACATTATTATCTATGATTGGTTCGGATATGGAATTAAATAATGCTGTTTCTACAGAGATAATGAAAGAGAATGAACAAATCATTGTATTAAAAAAAGACATTAGTTATTTGAATGAAAAATTGATTTAGTGGAGGAGGTGTCAAACAATATGAATAATTCATCTGGTTCAGGCGGTTGTTTTGCAATGATAGTATGTGGAATATTATTCATATTGGGACCGATAGTTGTTTTGTTATATGGATTTTCATGTGAAGAAGTGTACATAAGATGGAGTTGTTTGGTATGGCTTGTAATATTAGCATGCTTATTTGCATTCATAAGGGATAATACTTCGAAATTCACGCTGGGAGCTTTGACCTGTTTGGTATACGCTATTATATTTTGCTCGTATTATTCGGAGTATGAATTGAGAGGCGATTATAGTGATGGAGGTCTGGGTGATTTAATTGGATTTTTTTTGTTTCCATTTACTATGCTGGTTCCGATGTATTTTTTTGGTGAAATGATTTCCGCTAAGATTGAGCGCAAAAGACAGGAAAAAAGGGAAAGCAAAGCAAAAAAGATTGAGCTACAGATAAATGCGTGTAGAGATGAGATAGAAAAAATGGAAAAAAACATCAAAGATAGAAAACACACATTAAAGCTTATACATCTATTTAAGGAGTGCGGGGCGGATATAAAGAATATTATGGAGAATTCAGAGTTTTTATCAATTGAAAATACATATATCATGATAGAAGACAAAAAGAAAACTTTGGAAGAGTTACAAACCAAATTAAAGGCATTATAATTTCTGCACAGGAGGTGACAAGTAGTGAATTTTAAAATAACATACAAAATTCAAATTGGAAAAAATAAAACAGTTTGCGAAGACGCATTGTATGATGGCAAAGAAGTTGTGGCAGAAGCATGTGCCTGCAAATATGTACAAACCCCTATGATGGTATGTATAGCAGATGGCGTTGGTGGAAATGCAGGTGGTGACAAAGCATCAGTTTTTCTATTACAGAATATTTCGAAATTATATAGTGTTGAAAGCAGTGAAATGTTGAGGAATCGGCTGCTAGAAATAAATGATGAGTTGCTTGAATTTGCAAAAAATACTGAACAACAAGAGAAGATGGCAACTACTTTAACTGGAGTTTTTTTTCAAGAAGATAGTATTTATTTAGCGCATTGTGGAAATACTAGAATGTACGAAGTGAAAGGACGATTTTTGAAACAAATAACGGTGGATCATTCTACATATCAGTGGTTAATGTCTACGGGAAACTATAGCGCGGCTGAAAACTGCAACAAGAGTGAAATTATAAGTGCGTTTGGCGGTGGGAATAAAAAATATATAGAAAGATTATCTGTAGATAAGATATTTGATAGAGGATTTCCGAAAAAAATAATATTAACATCTGACGGGATTCATGATTATGTAAGTGATGATGAGATGGAAGATATTATTATGGGATTTGATGCAGAAATCGCTGTGGAGAAATTGATTGATGTTTCACTTAAAAATGGAAGTTGTGATGATTGTACGATTGTAATCTTGGAAAGACAGGAATAAGATTGGAGTGAAGTGAAATGGGATTAAGATTCAGACGCAGTGTAACATTATGTAAAGGTGTAAAACTAAATTTTGGAAAAACAGGGATGAGCGTTTCGCTTGGAGGCCAGGGATATCATAAGACATTTCATCAGAATGGTAATGTGACAACATCTGTGGGCATTCCGGGAACTGGAATATATTGGACTGATACAAAGAGGCCGAACAAAAAGGAAAATAGAAATACAGGTAATTCAATAACCAATAATTCTAATTATTCAGAGGCTTCAAGCAGATTAACGGGAAGCGGACAAGCAGACGGTGATGAAAGAGGTGCATGGGTAGAGCATTCAATTACTGATAATAATGAGCATGTTATGCAACAGGAATATCATTTGGATGATGCTATAGATACATACTTTTCAAAAGAAAAGAGAGAGTCAATTGATGTGTCTACTGTTGGAATTATGCATGATGAGTTTAGTAGAAATCTATCTTTGGAACAAATTAAGACTATATATAAATCTTCGGATGAAAATGTGGATTGGACAGAAATACTAGTGAGCATGTCCGCAGAGGAGGTCTATTTAGAAAAGTCGATATGGAAATTTTATAAATCTGTAGCGGGTAAGGTATTAAAAGGCGATATAGATGCATATTTGGATGTAATAGAATATGCGAAGCCATTAGATGATTTGTTGGGGTACGGAGGAGAATTTGAGTTTGGAACAGATTCGTCGGGTAAGATGGAAGTTGAATTTAGAATCAAATCAGAAGACATCATAGAGAAGAGCGAAGAGGACAATGTGTTTTGTGATTATGTCTGTGCAACAACTATAAGGGTTGCACGAGATATTTTTGCATTGTTACCAGTAGGGATTGTTGTAGTGCATGCAATGAGAGATAATCAGACCGTACTATCGGTTCTATTCAACCGAATGGAGATGAATAAATTAAATTTTAAACAGCAACCACAAGCTATAATAAACAAATTTAGACATCATATGGAATACGATGGAAAAATAATGAATCCAGTTAATAGAATTGATTTATAAATGACGAATGGAAAGAATGCCTATAGGCTTTTAGATAAGTTTGTAGGTGTTTTTTTGCGTCGAGGTTAAAATTCAGCCCATATTTTTTGCCTGTGACATAGGAGGAAACTTCGTAAACGCAAAATAGCGAGTACCTTGACATTTTTAGGCGGCTGCTTTGCAGCCA
>ENA-OWPD01000600-OWPD01000600.1-human-gut-metagenome-genome-assembly--contig:-NODE-600-length-39745-cov-7.220610_pt1 | contig 39745 bp, 35 predicted proteins | sample MGYA00248262_ERZ651842 | MGnify/ENA primary metagenome ERZ651842 (study PRJEB26924, sample SAMEA4378253) | human gut metagenome | biome: human gut; feature: human-associated habitat; material: faeces... | reverse complement strand
GGCAATTCATCGCACCACCTATAGAGGTGGGCGACTTCTTGCCCGTTAGGTTAAAATAGTAATAGTTCTTTGAGTCTAAATATAAACAATCTATTTTTCCTTATACTATTAGTAATTATTTGACAATTAATAGTAAATAGAGTAAAATTATTTAAGAAAAAGGTATATTATAGGAGGAAAAATGTTAAACAATGATATATTAAGAAGAGTGAGATACGCTTTAAATATAAAAGATAGAACTATGCTAGATATATTTAAATATGGAGAAAATCTAATTACTCATGAAGAATTATTAAATCTTTTAAAAAGAGAGGGAGAAGAGGACTTCTTAAAATGCAGCAACAGAGTGTTAGAAGCATTTTTAGATGGATTGATTATTTTAAAAAGAGGAAAACAAGAGCCAAAAGATGGTAAAGAGTATACTCCAGTAAAGATAACTAAAAATAATATAAATAATATAATCTTAAAGAAATTAAAAATAGCACTTTCTTTAAAAAGTGATGATATGTTACAAATATTTAAACTTGCAGGATTAGAACTATCTTCTTCTGAATTAAGTGCAGTATTTAGAAAAGAGGACCATAAGAATTATAGAGAGTGTGGAGATAAATATATTAGAAATTTCTTAAAGGGATTAACTATTTATTATAGAGGATAAGAGGAGGATAAAATGGCAAGAACTTTAATTTTTAACATATTGTTAGTAATAACTTTTGAAGTTTTTATGTTTTTAAATGGACAAAAAAAATATAGGGGATATGTTACTTTAAAGCACTATGTTTTAACTTTAAAGATGCCACTTTATCAAAAGGTTTTGATGGGAAAAATTTTAGTTGTTTCCTTTCTGACAATTTTATTTCAAACATTGTTTTAAAAAAATCGGCTCATATTATAATGAGTCATTTTTTTATTTTTATGAAAAATTATTGTTCAGTATATGTAAAAAACAAAAAAAATACTTGAAATTTTATGTAATATTAGTTACAATAATACAGAGTATATAGTAAAGTATTATTTTACAAAGTTAAGTAAGTTTTAAAAATTAAGTAAGTTTTAAATGAAATTTTAATAGGAGGACAGATGTCAGACAAAGGATTTATTCTTCAAAGTTCATATGGTTCAGTTTTCTCAGTAGTAGAAGATTTAGAAGAGAAAGTAGTAGAGCAAAATAATGAAAAATTAGTAACAATAGCAGGTAGGGTAAACAACCCAGGAACTATTGAAATTCCAGAAAATTCAACTTTAAGAGATGTAATTGGATTAGTTGGTGGAATTAAAAATAAAAAGAATTTTAAAGCTGCTCAATTTGGACTTCCATTTGGAGGATTTTTAACAGCTGGAAGCTTAGATAAAGTTATAGATTTTTCTCTTTTCCCAGAAGGAGTAGAAAAAAATATAATTATTTTATCAGAAGAGGACTGTATAATTACTTTTGCTAAATTCTATGTAGAGTTTTTAATTGCTAAGGTAAAAAATAGTGAATATGAGCAATATTTCCAAGTAGAAAATGAGATAGAAAGAATTTGGAGAATATTAGATAGAATCTCTAAAGGTAAAGCAACAATGAGAGACGTTTACCTACTAAGATATCTATCAGATATAATCAAGACAAAATTAAACCAAAGACACAACCTAATTTTAGAAAGTATAGAGCAATTCTATGATGAGATAGAGGAGCATATTGAAGAGCATAGATGTCCAGCAGGAGAGTGTATCCATCTATTAAAATTTAGAATTACAGAAAAATGTATTGGATGTACAGCTTGTGCAAGAGTGTGTCCAGTAAAATGTATAGATGGAAAATTAAAAGAGAAGCACACAATAGATACTGACAGATGTACTCACTGTGGACAATGTGTTGCTGCTTGTCCAGTAGGAGCAATATTTGAAGGAGACCATACTTTAAATCTATTAAGAGACTTAGCAACTCCTAGAAAGAAAGTTGTTGTACAAGTAGCTCCAGCAGTAAGAGTAGCTATAGGAGAGGCTTTTGGATTTGAGCCAGGAACAAACGTTGAGAAGAAATTAGTAGGAGCTCTTAAAAAATTAGGAGTAGACTATGTATTTGATACAACTTGGGCAGCTGATATGACAATAATGGAAGAAGCAGCAGAGTTCCAAGAAAGATTAGAGAGATACTATAAAGGGGACGACACAGTAAAACTTCCAATACTAACTTCTTGTTGTCCAGCTTGGGTAAAATTTATCGAGCAAAACTATCCAGATATGATGGATGTACCATCTACAGCTAAATCGCCTATGGAGATATTCTCTACAATAGCGAAAGATATCTGGGCAAAAGAGCAAGGATTTAGAAGAGAAGAGATAGCTTCAGTTGCTATTATGCCTTGTCTTGCTAAAAAATATGAAGCAGCTAGACCAGAGTTCTCAAGAGGAGATAACTATGATACTGACTATGTAATCTCTACTAGAGAGTTAATTAAGATATTTAAAGAATCTGGAATAGATTTAAATAATGTTGAAGAGATGGAATTTGATAATCCATTAGGACAATATTCAGGAGCAGGAATAATCTTCGGAAGAACAGGAGGAGTTATTGAAGCTGCTACTAGAACAACTGTTGAGATGATTACAGGAACTCATTTAGATAACATAGAGTTTAATGAGTTAAGAGGTTGGGATGGATTCAGAGTTGCTGAATTAACAATAGGACATATTGAACTTAGAATTGGAGTTGCTCATGGATTAGAAGAGGCAGCAAAAATGCTAGATAAGATAAGAGCTGGAGAAGAGTTCTTCCATGCTATTGAGATAATGGCATGTAAAGGTGGATGTATCGGTGGTGGAGGACAACCAAAAGCACTGAAAAAACAAATCACTTTAGAGAAGAGAGCAGAAGGATTAAATAATATAGATAGAGGATTAGAGATAAGAAGATCTCATGAAAATCCATATGTAAAAGCTATGTATGAAAAATACTTAGATTATCCATTAAGCCACAAAGCACATGAGCTATTACATACAAAATATTTCCCAAAAATAAAATAATTTAAGATTTATTAGGAGCTATTGAAGAGATGGCTCCTATTTTTTTATTAAAAAATTACTCTAAATAAAAACATATAAAATTTATATATATAATTTTGAAAAAACATTGATAAAAATAATTGACATATTTTGTAAAAAAGTTTATCATATATGGAGATAAGTATTTATAAAAATTATTAGGAGGAGATTTGTGGAGCTGATACTAAATTTTTTTTATGGACTAAATAATTTTCTATGGTCTTATGTATTAATTATTATGCTAGTAGGATTAGGATTATATTTTACTGCTAGAACAGGTTTTGTACAATTTAGAATGTTAAAGGATATGTTTTTATTATTAGGAGAGGGAGCTGTAAAAGGAAAAGAGGGACACAATGGAATATCATCTTTCCAAGCTTTCTGTATTTCAACTGCATCAAGAGTAGGAACAGGAAACTTAGCTGGAGTAGCCATTGCTATTTCAATCGGAGGACCTGGAGCAGTATTTTGGATGTGGGTTATGGCAATTATTGGAGCAAGTTCAAGTTTTATAGAAAGTACACTTGCTCAAATATATAAAGAGAAAGAGGGAGACCACTTCAGAGGAGGACCAGCTTACTATATGGAAAAAGCTCTTGGTCAAAAATGGATGGGAGTACTTTTTTCAATAATTATCTCTATTGTTTTTGGACTTATTTTTAACTCTGTACAAGCTAATACAATAACTTTAGCTTTTGAAAAAGCTTTCTCAATAGATAGAACAATATTAGGAGTTATTTTATCAGTGATGACAGCAGTTATTATTTTTGGTGGAGTAAAGAGAATTGCTCAATTTGTTGAGTATATAGTTCCAATAATGGCTGTAGCTTATGTAATAGTAGCTTTAATAGTAATAGTAAAAAATTTCAACCATATACCTGCTGTATTTTCTCAAATAATAAGTGGAGCTTTTGGATTTAATCAAGCTGTAGGTGGAGGAATAGGAGCAGTAATTATGCAAGGAGTAAAGAGAGGACTTTTCTCTAATGAAGCTGGAATGGGAAGTGCTCCAAATGCTGCTGCAACTGCTAATGTATCTCACCCTGTAAAACAAGGACTTATCCAAACTTTAGGAGTATTTACTGATACATTATTGATATGTTCTGCTACTGCTTTTATTATTCTTATCTCTGGTGAGAGCTTAAAAGGAGTTTCAGATGGAATACAACTTACTCAAGATGCTCTTGTATCTGAAGTGGGAAGTTGGGGAGCAATATTTATAGCTGTGTGTATATTTATGTTTGCTTTTTCTTCTGTAATTGGAAACTACTACTATGGAGAAGCTAATATAGAGTTTTTAAATGGAAATAAAGTATGGCTTAATGCTTATAGAGTATGTGTAGTTGGAATGGTAATGTTTGGAAGTTTAGCTAAAATTCAAGTGGTTTGGGATATGGCAGATCTATTTATGGGAATTATGGCTGTAATCAACTTGATAGCTATTGGACTTTTAGGTAAAATTTCAATAGAAGCTTTAAAAGATTATAGAGCTCAAAAAGCTCAAGGATTAGATCCAAAATTTAGAAAATCTTCTATTCCTGGTTTAAAAAATGTAGAGTGTTGGGAAGATTAAGAAAAAATTAATAAAAGAGGCTGTTGTAATTTAAGAATTTGCAATAGCCTCTTTTAATATTTAAATAAAAAATTATTTTGGGATATGAACTGAAGAATCTTGTGTAATAATGATATCCATTTTATTTGTAGGAAGTTTAATATCATTTTCAGCTAAATAATCTTTTAAATTATTCATTACTTCCCAATAAACTTGCCAATAATTTTCATTTTTAGTCCAACCTTTTAGAGCAATATTAATAAATCCCTCTTCATATGACTCCACATGAGAGAATATAGGTGGGTCATTTATTACAAGAGGATTATCTCTAAGAAGTTTTTCTAAAGCTTCTCTTGCTGCTTTTATATTGCAGTCATAAGATACTCTAATAACAAATTTTAATCTTCTAATTGGTATTTTAGTATAGTTAATAATTTTATCAGATATTATTACTCCATTAGGAACTATAATTAAATCGCTGTTATAGGTTCTAATTGATGTGGAGAATACATCAATCTCATATATAAACCCTATCTCTCCATTGATATTAACTTCATCTCCAACTTTATAAGCCTTAAATATAAGAATGATTATTCCAGCTGCTAGATTAGAAAGATTATCTTTTAAGGCTAATCCTATACCTATTCCTAAAGTACCAAAAAGTGCTGCTAAGCTACTTCCCTTTATTCCTAATATTAAAAGACAGATTGTAATTAGAAAAAGATGTATACCAATATTTAAAATAGATTTGATAAAACTTTTTAAAGATTGATTTCTAATAAGATCCTCTTTATTTTTAGAAAGTAAAGGAGATAATTTTTTTATAATCCTAGTGGCAATATAATAGACTAAAATACAAGCAATTAGTTTTATTATAAAAATAATAAAATCTACAAAAAAATTAAGTAAAAGCTGTTTTTCTAAAATTTTTCTTAAAATCTCTCCAGTAAATAAGTTAATGTGTTCTATCATCAATTCAACTCCTTTTTTAGCTAAGAGTATTATACTAAAAAAATAAATTTTGTAAAGAAAATCTTAAAAAAATAAAATTATATGGAGAGAAATGGAGTAAAATCGAATTTTAATAAGATAACTACGAACAAAAAATTAAAACTTATTTATTAAAAAATGTAGAAAAATTAAGGGGTTTTATTTTCATTGAGGAACAAATAATAAAAATAATTGTTATCTACACAAAAAAAGATTTTAGTAGTATTATAAATCTATAAATAAGACATCAGGGGGGATCAAAATGAAAAAACTAGCAATGGCATTATTATTACTTTCAACAGTGGTTATGGGAAAAGAGATAAAAGAACCTAAAAATATAGAAATAGGAGTTACGCAGATAATGGAGCATCCAGCTTTAGACTCTGCAAGAGTAGGATTTGAAAAAGCTCTAAAGGATAATGGATATGGAGATGTAAAAATAGATTATCAAAATGCTCAAGGAGATTTTGGAACAGCACAGATGATAGCTAATTCATTTGCACAAGGTAAAAAGGATTTAATCTATGCTATATCTACACCAAGTGCTCAAGCAGCTTATAATGTAACTAAAGAGATACCAATACTTATTACAGCAGTAACAGATGTAAAGGCAGCTGGACTTGTAGGAGATAATATTACAGGAACAAGTGACGCAACATCAATATACAAACAATTAGAAACTATCACTAAGATATTACCAAAGGCTAAAAAAGTTGGAATAATCTATAACACAAGTGAACAAAACTCTCAAGTACAAGTAGCAAGTGCTAAAGAGGAAAGTAAAAAGCTTGGATTAGAAATAATAGAAACAGGAGTAACAAATGTAAATGATATGGCTATGGGGCTTGACTCATTACTTGATAAGGTAGATGTGCTATATACACCAACAGATAACTTAGTAGTTTCAGCTACACCACTTGTATTAGATAAAGCTAATAGAAAAAATGTACCAGTAGTTGGTTGTATTGAAGACCAAGTGGCACAAGGGGCTTTAATAACTGACACTATTGATTATGAAAAGTTAGGATATCAAACTGGAGAGATGGCAATAAGAGTTTTAAAAGGAGAGGAGCCAAAAAATATGCCAGTTGAAACTTTAAAAAATACTCAACTTATAGTAAATAAAAAAGCAGCAGAGAAATATGGAATAGATTTAGGAGCTTTAGAGGGAGCTAAGTTGTATTAAGAGAGGTAAGAGAGATGTTATTAGGAACTATTGAACAGAGTTTTATATTTACAATAATGGTATTAGGAGTCTATATATCATATAAGATATTGGATTTCCCAGATATGACAGTAGATGGAAGTTTTCCATTAGGGGCAGCTGTAAGTGCTGCACTTATAGTAAAAGGAGTAAATCCATTAATAGCTTTAGTTGTAGCTATGTTAGCTGGAGCAGTAGCTGGACTTATAACAGGTATGATTCATGTAAAATTAAAAGTGACTAATCTACTTGCTGGAATTATAGTAATGACAGGATTATACAGTGTAAATTTAAGAATAATGGGAAAATCAAATATACCACTATTTATGTCAAAACATCTATTCAATGGAACTGTATCAGCAATAGTAGTTGTAGTTATTTTTCTACTAATAGTAAAATTAGCAATAGATTTTTTACTTAAAACAAAATTTGGATTTGTACTAAAAGCTTTAGGGGATAATGAGAGCTTAGTAACAGCTCTAGGGCTTGATGGAAACAAATTAAAACTTTATGGACTTATGATAGCTAATAGTTTAGTAGCTCTTTCTGGTGGAATACTTGCTCAATATCAAGGATTTGCTGATGTGGGAATGGGAACAGGAACTATCATTACAGGTCTTGCTTCTATAATAATAGGAGAGGCGGTAATAGGAAAGAAAAAAATTATAAAAGCTACTACAATGGTAATAATAGGAACTGTAATATATAGAGCAATAATAGCTCTATCATTAAAATTGGGAATGAATGCTAGTGATTTAAAACTTATAACATCTATATTAGTAGTAATTATTATATATTTAAAACTAAAAAAAGAATCATTGAAAAAAGGAGGAGTTGTAAATGCTTAATATAAATTCTATTGAAAAAAGCTTTGTTACTGAATTAGGGACAGTGAAAAAAGTATTTAGAGGTTTAAATCTTCAAGTGGAGAAAGGAGATTTTATCTCTATAATAGGAAGTAATGGAGCAGGAAAATCAACTCTTCTAGATACAATAACTGGAAATGTAGTAGTAGATAGTGGAAGTATTGATATAGATGGTAGAGATATTACAAAACTACCTAAATATAAAAGAGGAAGTTTCATCTCTAAAGTTTATCAAAATCCATCTATGGGAACAGCTCCATCAATGACAGTATTTGAAAATCTTTCTATGGCAGATAACAAAGGAAAAAGATTTGGATTTACTATGGGACTTAATAAAAAGAGAAAAGAGTATTATAGAGAGCTTTTAAAAGAGCTTGATTTAGGAATAGAAAATCAAATGGATACAGAAGTAGGTTCTCTATCTGGTGGACAAAGACAATGTCTTGCTCTTATAATGGCTACTCTTAATAAACCAGAGATACTACTATTAGATGAGCATACAGCAGCTCTTGACCCTAAGACTTCTAAAATTATAATGGATAAGACAAAAGAGATAGTAGAAAAAAATCAAATCTCTACACTTATGATAACTCATAATTTACAAGATGCTATAAACTATGGAAATAGACTTATAATGTTACACAATGGAGAGGTAATCATTGATATCAAAGGAGAGGAGAAGAAAAAACTTACTCCTGAGAAACTTTTAAAAATCTTTAATAATAGAGAAGCCTATCTAAAAGATAGTGAACTTTTCTCAGCATAGCTATATAAAATATATTTAATAATATAAAAAGGACTTTAGTTTGTTGTTTGTTCTAAAGTCCTTTTTTATTTGTAAATTGGTAAGTTATAAAGTATAATAGAGATAAAAAGATAATAGATATAATGCAGAATAAAGTTTGGAGGAAGAAATGGCAGTAGAAAAAGATAATTTTAAAGAAAATTTATGGAAAGCCTGTGATAAATTAAGAAATAATATGGATCCAGCAGAATATAAATATGTTGTTCTAGGATTAGTATTTTTAAAATATATAAGTGATAGTTTTGAAAAAAAATATCAAGAGTTAGTAGCAGAAGGAGAAGGATTTGAAGAGGAAAGAGATGAGTATACAGCAGAGAATATTTTCTGGGTTCCTCAAGAAGCAAGATGGAGTGAGATAGTAAAAGTAGCTAAAACTCCAGAGATAGGAATAAAAATAGATGATGCTATGAGAGCTATTGAAAAAGAGAATAAAAGCTTAAAAGATGTATTGTATAAAGTATATTCAAATCCATTACTTGATAAAGGAAAGTTAGGAGAATTAATAGATATAATTGGTGGAATAAATTTACAAGGAAAAAATGAAAAGGGACAGGATATACTAGGACAAGTATATGAATTTTTCTTGGGAAAATTTGCAAATTCAGAGGGGAAAAATGGAGGACAATTCTATACTCCAGAGTGTATTGTAAAAACAATAGTAGAGTGTTTAGAGCCAACAAAAGGAAGAGTGTATGACCCAGCTTGTGGAAGTGGAGGTATGTTTGTACAGTCAGAAAAATTTATAGAGGCTCATAGTGGAAAGATTGGAGATATATCTGTATTTGGACAAGAGAGTAATGGAACTACTTGGAAACTTTGTAAGATGAACTTAGCTATTAGAGGAATAGAGGTAGATTTAGGAGTAGAACCTGCAGATACTTTTACTAGAGACCAACATAAAGATAAAAAGATGGACTATATTATGGCTAACCCACCTTTTAATGTGAAAGATTATTGGCATGAATCTTTAGATGGGGATGTAAGATGGGAATATGGAACTCCACCTGAGGGAAATGCTAACTATGCTTGGCTTCAACATATGATTCATCACTTAGCCCCAAATGGAAGTGCTGGAATTGTTTTAGCTAATGGTTCTCTTTCATCTAATACTTCTGGAGAAGGAGAGATAAGAAAAAAAATGTTGGAAGATGATATTGTAGACTGTATAGTTGCTCTTCCAGATAAACTGTTTTTAACTACAGGAATACCTGCTTGTCTTTGGTTTTTAAAGAGAAATAAAGAAAATTCAAAACAAAGAAATAGAAAGAATGAAGTATTATTTATAGATGCTAGAAAGATGGGAGAATTAGTAGAGAGAAGCTTGAGAGAATTAACTCCAGAGGAGATAACTAAAATAGCTGATACTTACCATATGTGGAGAGGAACTTATAAAGGAGAAGAGAGCTATCAAGATATACAAGGTTTCTGTAAAAGTGCTACTCTTGAAGATATAAAGAAAAATGATTATATTCTTACTCCAGGAAGATATGTAGGAGTAGAGGAAGAGAAAGATGATGGTATTCCTTATGAAGAGAAAATGAAAAATCTTACCACTGAATTAGGAGAATATTTTAAGAGAAGCAAAGAGCTAGAGGATGAGATAAGAGCTAATTTAAAAGAGCTAGGATTTGAGATATAGAAGATAAAAATTATAAGATGGTTGATGAATGGAGAAGAGATGGAAGAGTTAAAAGAGGGATGGAGAAAGGTAAAGCTAGGAGAGATAGCTAATTTAAAATATGGAAAAATGCCTAAAAAAGATAAAATAAAAGAAAATGGATATCCAATTTTTAGTGGATATAGAATAACAGGATATTATGATGAATATATGTTAGAGGAAGAAGAAATTATAGTAGTTGCGCGGGGAGTAGGAGGAACAGGAGATGTAAAAATTTCTCCACCAAAATCTTTTATAACAAATTTAAGTATAATATTGTTATTAAAAAATGATATTAATAAAAAATTTTTATATTATCTATTAAAAAATAAAAATCTTAGAATATTAGATAGTGGTTCAGCTCAATCTCAGATAACAATAAATGACTTAAAAGAATATGAAATTTTTTTACCAAATTTAAAATTACAAGATAAAATAGCTTCAGTTTTAGCAACTTTAGATGAAAAAATTGAATTAAATAGAAAGATAAATCAAAATTTAGAGGAGATATGTCAAAAATATTTTGTAGAAATTTTTATAAAAAACTCTAATAAAAATTGTTCTATTGGGCAGATTTCTGATTTAGGTAATATTGTAAGTGGAGCAACCCCAAGTAAGAAAAATCAGAAGTATTACACGAATTTTGGAATTCCTTGGATTACTCCAAAAGATTTATCTAAAATTTCTAATAAATTTATTTCACGAGGCAATTTAGATATCACTGAATTAGGATTTAAAAATAGTAGTGTAAGATTATTACCTAAAGGGAGTGTTCTTTTTAGTTCAAGAGCTCCAATTGGATATATAGCTATTTGTAGTAATGATGTTACAACAAATCAGGGATTTAAATCTATTGTTCCTTTTAAAAATATTGGTACAGAATTTGTATATTATTTTTTGAAAAATAATGTACAATTTCTTGAAAGCAGAGCTTCAGGTTCGACTTTCAAAGAGATATCAACTACTATTATGGCAACAACACCTGCAATAATTCCAAAAGAAGAACCTTTAAAAGTTTTTAAAAAAATTTGTGTCAATATTTTTGAAAAACAATATATTATAGAAAAAGAAACAGAAAAATTAATTGAATTAAGAGATTATTTATTACCAAGATTAATGAGTGGAGAAATATCTGTTTAAAAATAAAAGGGGAAATATGGAAACATTAGAAGATATTCTTAAAGAAAAAGCACAATGGAAAAGATTAAGAGAATATACAAGTGAATTTAATCAAGAGATAATAGAGAATAATCAAAATAAAATTATAGATATTTGTAAATCTATGATAGAAAGTGTCTTAAATACAATTTTAGAAGATAAAAAATTAGATTATGATATAAGTGATGTAATTAATCAAAAAGTTAAAAAAGTACTTGAAAGCTTAAAATTATTTAAAGATGATATTTTTATTGAAACTAAAGATAAAGATAGTATAAAACAAATAATAAATGGTATTATAACTATAATAAAAAATATAGGAGAATTGAGAAATAGACATGGATTTATTTCTCATGGAATAGATTTACACAGTAATCAAATTTTTGAAAAAGAAACAATAGAATTTTTGATAGAAATTTCTTTAGCATTAGCTAAATTATTAATAAAGGTACATGATAAAGATAAAGTAGGAAGTAAAAGAAAACATTATGATAATTTCTCTGAATTTAACAATTGGGTAGATAGTCAAGAAGAAGCACCAACTTCTTGTGGAATAGAAGTAAAGGCAAGTGAATTTCTATTTAAATTTGACCCAATTGCTTATATGGATAAATATGAGGAATTTTTAAATGAAAATAAAGAAATTGTTAAGGAATTTGAAGGAGAGAATTGGAAAAATTACGATTTAGAGATATTGATAGAAAGAGTACAATTTTTAGAATCAGAAGAACTAGATAGAGTTATTTGTTATATCATTACAAATAAAAATACTGAATTTAGACCATTAGTTGAAGAAATTATAGATAAAAGTAGTTTAAATAATTCACATAAAATAAAACTAGAAGAGATTTATTTAGAAAAAATTGTGGAGGAATAGAATTGAAAATTGAGGGATTAGATGAATTTGGAAAACAATTGGAAACTTTAGAAAAGAATACTAAAAAATTACAAGGAACACATAATATAGAATTTAGTATACTTTTTAATGAAAAATTTATGCATAAAAATACAAATTTTGATAATATATATGAATTTTTTGAAAATGCTGGATTAAAAATAAAAAGTCAAGAAGACTTTGAAGAGTTAGAGGAAATAGAACTAGACAGAGCTGTAATAGAATTTACTAATTTTGATAGTTGGCAAGATATGTTAGATAAAGCAGTTTTAGAATATATGGACTCTATGTTATTTAAAGGGGTAAAATTATGAATGAAGAGTTACAATTAAAACTTGCTAGGGAAATATGGGAAAAAACAAAGGGAAGTTTAAATGCAAGTATATATTTTATTAAATCAAGTTCAGAAGAAGCTTTAGCTCTCGAAGAACTTTTAAGACGTGGAGTTATAAAAAGAAGTAATGGATATAATTATAAGATATGTCCAGAAACAAAAAAATTTTTAGATAATGGTGGAAAAACTGAAAGAGAATTAGAACAAGAAGAGGAAAAAAGAAGAAAAGAAGAAGAGTTAAAAATAGCAAAAGATGCTAACAGAATTTCAATAATCTCCATGATTTTCTCAGGTTTAGCTATAATAATATCAATTCTATCTTATTTAAAGGAATAGGTGATATTTTATGAAAAGTCAAGAAGTTTTAGAAAAACTAAAAAAATTTAGAAATGTTTCTTTAAATAACGGAGAAAAAAATATTATTCTAATTGATGGAGATTGGGGAATTGGAAAAACATTTACCTATAAAAAATATCTTGAAGAAAATAGTTTAAGAGAGATTTATATATCTTTATTTAATTTAGATAAATTAGAAGACATTGATAAAAAATTAATTTCAAGTTATATGATAAATCGTATAAATAGAAATAATATTGCTACAAAAACAGTTTCTAAAATTTCTAATTATTTCAATATTGAAGCTTTTGATAAATTATTAGAAAATAAAGTTGGTTTTTCAATAAGTGATGTAACTAATTTGTTGCAAATTGAAAATTTAGAATTTGATAATAATATAGTTTTATGTTTTGATGATTTAGAAAGAATAGGAGATAAGGTAGAGTTTAAAAGTCTATTAGGAAAAATAGAACAATTACATACTAAAATAGATATAATAGTCTTATGTAACACTAAAAAACTTTCTGAAGAAAATCAAAGTATATTTGATGAATATAAAGAAAAAGTAATAGATTACACTCTAACATTAGATTCTTTTGATAGTGATTTTTTAGAGAAATTTATAAATAAAGTTAATTTAAATGATGAAAGTAAAAAAATTCTACTTGGTATATTTAAAGAATATGGAAAAAATAATTTACGTTATCTAATTAAAGTAATGAAAAGATATCAAGAAATAGAAAATTTATGTTCTAGGGAAGAATGGTTTATTAAAAATCAAAGTTTAATAGTAAAAGGAATAGCAAACTTAGAACTTGAACTTAGTTTAGGAGTATATTCAAAAAAAGAATTAGAAACTTTAAAAGGTTATGAAGAGTACTTTTCTAAAAATAATAAAGATAGAAAGAAAAAAGATGAGTCAGAATTAAAAAAGGAAGTAAATTTTTTAAATGGCATTTCAACAGAAATAGTGAAAATAGTAGAGTTATTGTATAAATATTATTTAGGGAATAGTGATTTAAAAAGAGAATTGAATATTTATTTTAATTTTGTCTCAGAATATGAAGAATTTTATAAGTTGGTAGATTTATATTTTTTAAATACTGAGGGGAATTTAGATAGATATATAGATAAGTTAGAAAAATTATATTTGAAATTATTTGATAATCTTTCATTAAAAGATAAAATGTATGGTTATTTTATTTATATAAAATATAAAAAGATAAGTAATTCTGAAATAACAAAAAAGAATAAAATTAAAAAGAAATTAAAAGATTTTTATAAGATAAAATTACAAGAAAAGAATATTTATGGAATTGATTTTGATTTAGGAGTATTAAAAGAATATATTTTTAGAGAGAATAAAAAAATATTTGAAGAATTAAAATTGGAATGTATGGAAGAAATAAAAAATGAAACTTTAACTGATGATTATATTAAAATTTTAATTTCTAATGAAGAATTTGAAAAAATAAGAAATATAAATACAAAGAGATACCAAGTTACTTCTTATGAAGTTGTAAAAGATTTTTTTGAAACATTGATGTATAAAGAGTGTCCATTAAGTTATTGGGAAAATGATGATATAATTTTTAATTTATTGAGTAAGGAAATAAAAGAAAAAATTATTAATCAAATAAAAGAAAATATAAAAAATGAAACAGATACAATATTAAAAGAAAGAAATTTTTATCTAAAAAATAATCTTGAAAGAAACAATTTATAAAAAAGTTAAATAAGTATAAGGAAGTGAAGTATGGGAGAAGTTGAATTTGAAAAAGAGATTGAAGGAGATTCAGAAGAGTTAAATATAACTAATCCTTTTGATATAAAAAGTATAAAGGTAAGTAATAAAGTAATTTCATTGGAAAGTCTTATAAAAAGATTGAAGTATGAAGAGATTGATTTAACTCCAGAGTTTCAAAGAAACCCAGATTTGTGGGATAGAAAAAAAATGAGTAGACTTATAGAATCTATCATATTGAGATTACCACTTCCTATTTTTTACTTTGATGTAAGTGATGATAATAAGTGGATAGTAATAGATGGGTTACAAAGGTTATCTACTTTTAAAAAATTTATAGTTGAAGATAAATTAAGATTATCTAATTTAGAATTTCTAACTGAACTGAATGGAAAAAAATATAGTGAGTTAGGAAGAAGTATTGAGAGAATTATTGAAGAAACACAGATAAACACATATCAAATAGAACCACAAACACCTAAAGAGGTAAGATATTCTATATTTAATAGAATAAATACAGGAGGATTAACTCTAAACTCTCAAGAGATAAGACAAGCTTTAAATCAAAAAAATAATGGAGTTAGATATTTAAAAGAGATAGTAGAGGATGATATATTTAAAAATATTGTAAAGATAAAAACTCAAAGAATGCTAGATAGAGAATTAGTTTTAAGATATATAGCTTTTAAACTGAATTCTTATGAAGAGTTTTATAAAAAAGAGATAGAATTGTCAAAATTTTTAGATAAAACTATGGAGTTAATAGATCAAGAGGATTTTACAGAAGATAAATTCAATAACTTGAAAGAGGAATTTTTTGAGAGCTTAAAATTTTTAGCTAATGTTTTTGAAGTAGGAACTCTATTTAATAAGAAAATTGTTGATGAAACTAAAACAGCTACCTTAAATCGTTCGTTATTTGAGATATGGACTGTCTTAATAAGTAATTTAACTAATGAAGAAAAAGAAAAGGTTTATAATAATAGAGAATTATTGGTAGAAAAATATAAAGATTTACTGAGAAGTGTAGAGTTTGAAGAAGCTGTTACTAAGGGAACTAACAGTAGAAAAGCTGTTAAAACTAGATTTGAAAAATTAAGTTTTTTATTAGAGGAGATAAAAAATGTTTAATGATATTAAAATAAAAAATTTTAAAAGTTTAAAGGAATTAAATGTCAATTTTAAAAATTTAACACTGTTTACAGGAGTTAATAGTAGTGGGAAATCTTCAACACTTCAAGCATTGTTATTATTAAAGCAAAATTTTCAAATATATGGTTCAATGATAAAAACATTTGAATTACCTATGGAAACTTTGAAGAATATTTTTCAAAAACTTAGTATAAATGGAGAATATTTAGATTTAGGATTAGGAAAAAATATTTTATATGATAAAGCAGAGGATGATATATTAGAATTAAATTTAAAATTAAATGATGGGCAAGTTAATTTTAAAAGTAATATAAGAGAGAGTAAAGATGAAGAGAGTATCAGTTGTGAAATGAGTTATAGTGATAATATAGAGGAACTTTTTTTACAAAGTAATTTTACATATCTTTCCGCAGATAGAATAGTACCACAATCTTCATATAAATATTCTAAAGAAAATGTTTTAAGAGGAAACCTTGGAAAAAATGGAGAATACACTATTCATTTTTTAGCAGAGAATAAAAATAGTTCAATTCCTTTAAAAGAGTTGCAACATCCAGAAGCTAATTCTAATCAACTATTAGAAAATGTTGATTATTGGCTTTCTAAAATAAGTAAGGGAATAAAAGTAATTCCATCTGTAAATATAAATTTTCAACAGTCTACTTTACAATATTCATATGGTGGTTCAGAAAGATTACCTCAAAATATAGGATTTGGAGTAACGTATGTTCTGCCTATTATAGTTGCAATTTTAAAAGCTAAAAAGGGAGATATTATAATAATAGAAAATCCTGAATCTCATCTTCATCCATCAGGGCAAGTTGAGATAGCAAGACTATGTGCAAAAGCGAGTGAAGCTGGAGTGCAGATTATAGTAGAAACTCATAGTGACCATTTTTTAAATGGAGTGAGAGTAGCTATTAAAGAGAGAATTTTAAATAACAATAATGCTTTAGTTTATTATTTTTCTAGAAATGAAGAGGAAGAAAAAACAGAAGTACAAGAGATTGAAATAGATGAAAATGGAAAAATAGATGAATGGCCAAAAGGATTTTTTGATGAATGGGATATTCAATTGGAGAAGTTGCTATGGTAGATTATTCAATATTAAATACAAAATCTCTTCCTTTTTCAGCAAAAGAAGATTTTTATAGAGAGTTACAAAATTTTTTTATGATTTTAAACTATCTTAAAGATAAAGGATATTATAAAAGTATTAGGAGTATAGTAGATATAAAAAGTTTGGATATTATAGAAAGTACTAATCTTCAAAAGTTATTAGGAGAAATTAGGGATAGAGATATGAAAAGAAGAGTTACATCTTTATTTACTAATAAGATTATCCCATTTGAATATCCAATATCTACAACAGGAGAAGAGTTAGGACTTCTAGAGTACAGATATTTAGATGAAAGAGTAGATGAGATTGGTTATGCAGATATCTTTCAAACTCTATTAATTAGTTTTAATAGTGATGAAAAATGGAATAAAAATAGATTAAATTTGAAAAAAATAATTTTAGAAGAATTAGGAGATTATATAGAACAAGAAGTTGAGATATATAATGCTTCTAGGGTTGAACACTTAGATAGTAATTCAGAGATTTTTGAAAAGATAGATAATGAAAAAATAGAAAGTTTAGTAAAAAACTTTAAAGAAGTATATAAAGATATTTTTAAAAAATTAGAGTTTAGTGTAGATATAGTAAAAAATATAGAGTATTTAGATAAACGAGTTTTGAAAGATGCAATTGTTATTTTATATCAATTAGAAATTAATAAAAAGAAAATAAATGATTTTACTTATACTGGAGAATCTGAAAGTGTGATGAATAATCTAGAGTTGAGAGAAAAAAGAAAATTTAAAATGGAAAATGGTGAAGAATATTATATGTTTCAACATATAAAAAACCTACCTAATGGTAATAGAATCTATTTTCATAAAAAATCAGAGGAAAAAATTTATGTTGGATATATAGGAAAGCATTTGAAAACAGTTAAGTATTAGGGGGAAATATGAATTTTACTGAAGAGGAGTTAGAGCAAGCATATATAGAGATATTAGAGGAGTTGGGCTGGGAACATATAGATGGTAGACAGATGGAAAGAGATGATTACCACGAAGTAATTCTAGAAGAGAGATTGAGAGAATCTGTTTACTTATTAAATAAAAATATGCCAACTTCAGCAAAAGAGGAAGCTATTAGAAAGGTTATGAATCTATCCTCTCCAATTCTTATAAAAGCAAATGAAGAGTTTCATAAGATGTTGACAGATGGAGTGGATATAGGAGAATATGTAGCTGATGATAAAACTATTAGAAGTGGTGGAAAGATATATCTTATTGATTTTCAAAATATAAATAGAAATGAGTTTTTAGCTATAAATCAATTTACAATAATAGGAAATTCTCAAAGAAGACCAGACATTATTTTATATATAAATGGACTTCCATTAGTAGTAATAGAGTTAAAGTCTTTAAGTAATGATAGTGTTGGAATAAAGGAAGCTTATACTCAATTAGAGAGATATAAGTTAGAAATAACAGAGCTTTTTAAATATAATGCCTTTATGGTAATAAGTGATGGGGTAAATGCTAAAGCTGGAACTATTTCATCTAATGAAGAAAGATTTATGAGTTTTAGAACTATTGATGGAATAAATATAGTTCCTACTAATTCACTTATGATGGAAGTTCTTTCTAAAGGAATGCTAAGTAAAGAGAGAATATTAGAGATAATAAAAGATTATATTTTATTTTTACAAGGTAAAAATGAAAAAATAAAGATATTAGCACAGTACCATCAATTTTTTGCTGTAAAAAAAGCTTTAGAAAAGACAAAAGAAGCACAGGAAAATGATGGTAAAATAGGTGTAGTTTGGCATACTCAAGGAAGTGGGAAATCCCTTACAATGGTATTTTATACAGGTCAACTGATGAAAAAATTTAATAATCCAACTGTAATTGTTTTGACAGATAGAAATGACTTAGATAACCAACTTTTTGGGACATTTTCAAAAGCTCAAAGTTATTTAGTGGATACACCAAAACAAGCTGAAAATAAAGAGGAATTAAAGGAGTTATTAAATGTAAGCAGTGGTGGAATTATATTTACTACAATACAGAAATTTTCACCTAAAGACGGAGAGATAGTAACCTCTATTTCTGACAGAAAAGATATCTATATAATAGCAGATGAAGCTCATAGGTCTCAATATGGATTAGATGCAAAAATGGATTTAGAAGGAAATAGTAAATATGGATATGCTAAATATGTAAGAGATGCCTTACCTAATGCTAATTATATAGGTTTTACTGGAACTCCGATTGATTTTGAAGACAGGTCAACAGTAGCTGTTTTTGGGAATTATATAGATATATATGATATGAGTAGAGCTGTGGAAGATGGAGCTACTGTAAAGATTTATTATGAAAATAGATTTATAAAATTAGATATGACAGGTCATTTGGAAGAGATAGATAAAGAGTTTGCTGAAATAATGGAGGAGCAAGAAGAATTTGTTGTAGAGAAAAAGAAAAAAGAGATTACTAAGATGGAAGGGATAATAGGTTCTACTAATAGAATAAAATCCTTAGCTAAAGACTTTATAGCTCATTGGGAGAAAAGAAGAGAAAACTCTTTTGGAAAATGTATGATAGTTTGTATGTCTCGTAAAATCTGTGTAGATTTATACAATGAGATTATTTCTTTAAGACCAGAATGGCATAATGAAGATAAGAAAAAAGGAAAAATTAAAGTTATAATGACAAGTGATATAGCTAAGGATCCAATAGAGTTTAAGCAACATTTTACTACAAAACAAGAGAGAGAAGAATTAGCTATTAGAATGAAAGATGAAAATGATGAGTTGGAAATAGCAATAGTAAGAGATATGTGGCTTACAGGGTTTGATGTACCTTGTATGCATACTATGTATATTGATAAACCTATGGTTGGACATACTTTAATGCAGGCAATAGCGAGAGTAAATAGAGTATATAAAGATAAAAGTGGAGGTCTTATAGTTGACTATATAGGAATAGGAGAAGATTTAAAAAAGGCATTAAAACAATATAGCTCTAATGATAAAAAAATAGTTGGAATAGATACGGATGAAGCTGTAGCTACAATGTTTGAATATTATGAGAAAGTTCGAGATATTTTTCATGGTTTTGATTATTCAAGATATAAGAGTGAAAGTCAATTAGAAAGAGCTAGAGTTATAGTTGAAGGAATGGACTTTATTTTTAATTTAGATAATAGAGAAGTAGGAGTAAAGAAAAAATTTATAGATTTAGTAACAGGACTAGCTAAAGCTCATTCGTTGTGTATTACTACTAAAGAGGGTCAAGTTTTAAACTCTACTATAAGTTATTTTAAAGCAGTAAAGGCAAGTATCTTAAAACTAGAAACAGAAGATAAAGATAAGAAAGGTAAGTTATCAGAAAAAGAGATTAACAAAAGATTAGCTAAATTGATGGCAAATACTATAATATCTGAAGAAGTAATAGATGTTTATGGAGTTTTAGGATTAGATAATCCAGATATTTCAATATTATCTGATGAATTTCTACAAGAAGTGGAAAAGATAAAATATAAAAATTTAGCTGTAGAAATGTTAAAAAAATTGATCGAAGGAAAAATACATTATGCTAGCAGAAAAAATATTGTAATGGCTGAAAAATTTTCTCAAAGACTTCAAAAAAGTATTAACGCTTATAGAAATAAAGCTCTTTCAAATTTTGAAATAATAGAAGATATGATAAAAATGGCTAAAGATATTATGAACTCTTATAAAGAGGGAGAAGAGTTGGGATTAACAGAAGAAGAATTTGCTTTTTATGATGCTTTAACCTGTGATGCAAGAGTAAGGGAGGTAATGGGAGATGAAACTCTTATTCAAATTGTTAAAGAATTGGCAGACACAATTAGAAAAAATATAACAATTGATTGGGGAAATAAAGAAAGTGTTCAAGCAAAGATGAGATTATCTATAAGAAGACTTTTAAGAAAATATAAATATCCACCAGAAAATACTGAGGATGCTACAAATTTAGTGATAGAACAAGCTAAGCTTATGTGTGAAAATGAATTAGGTTAATAAGAAAAAGAGAAGACTTGTTTTTCTAACAAGGTTTTCTCTTTTTATATTTAAATATTTTTATATGTATGATATAATAGAAAAATAGTATTGGAATGGGGGAAAAACTATGAAGAAGATAAGGGTAACTGTTCCAGAGGATATATGGCGTCTTATGAAAAATGATACAGAGGAATTTGGTATCAATAATAATAAACTATGTAATTATATTCTAGAAAGATTTAAATATAATAAAAAAATGGAAGTAGAGAAACTTCTTGAAACTCAAGGACGTCCTCTGAAAAAGATTATACAATTTGATTTAAATGTTTCAAATAGGGAGATATACTATGATGTTTTAAAAGCTAATGAAGTAGATATAGAGGCTGAATATTTTAGAGAGCTATTTGAACTATATACTTCAAAATTTAAATATCAAAGGGAGCTTTTTATATTTGAAGACAGAGTAAAAGCTATATTAGAAGCAATTAAAGAAAAAAAGAAAATAAAGATAAAATATTTAAAGAGAGTTTTTAGTGTAGAGCCGTACTTTATTAAAAGAGAGGAAAGAGGAGATGAAAACTTTCTCTTTTGCTACGATGAGGAAAAAAAAGAGTATGCTAACTTTAAATTAAAAGAGTTGGAAATAGTTTCTATTTTAGAAGAAAAGATAAAAGGTAAGGATAAAAAATATATAGAGAATATGAGAAAAAACTTTGACCCTTTCTTAGGAAATGGAAATATTGTTAAAGTAAGACTTACAGAAGAGGGAGAAAGCCTTTTAAAAAGTTTGACTAACTATCGTCCAAAACTTGTAAAGAAAGAGGGACATATCTGTTATTTTGAGGTAGCTAATGAAAATGCTAAACTCTATTTTAGACAGTTTTCTAAAGAGGCAGAGATTTTAGAACCAAAGCAGTTACGTGAAGAGATAAGAAAAGAGTATTTAGAGATACTTGAATTATATAAAGATTAATTTTTTTATAAAAAGGGCAATTCTTTAAAAAAATTATTAAATTTTTATAAAAAATTTGAGAAAAAATCTTCTATTATATATATCTTATATTTGACAGGAGATAAAAAATTTTTTTGAGGCTCTCAAATCAAAAATAAGAGGAAAAAGAAGTCTTAGCACTATATAGTGTTAGGATTTTTTTTATTTGCCACTATATATTGTATATATTTTTCTTTTTACTTAAAAGGTTGTATAATAGTTTAGGTAAAAAAATGAGTGAGGTTGATATAGATGAAAGAAGTTATAAAAAGAGATGGGGCTATTGTAGAGTTTGATAGAGATAGAATAGTAAGAGCTATGACAATGGCTTTCAAGCAAAGTTCTGGAACTGTAAATAACGAACTTGTTGAAAAAATAACAACACAGATAGAAAACATGGATAATAAAAGAATGCACGTAGAGGATATACAAGATATAGTTGTAAAAAAACTTATGGCTTCTAGTGAGAAAGATATAGCAATAGCTTATCAAAGTTATAGAGCAATTAAAACTGAGATAAGAAATAAGGAAAAAGGAATCTATAAAAATATAGCTGAACTGGTAGATGCTTCTAATGAAGATATAATGAGTGAAAATGCTAATAAAGATGCTAAAACAATATCAGTACAAAGAGATTTATTAGCAGGAATATCTTCAAAGGATTACTACTTAAATAAAATTTTACCTAAACACTTAAAGAAAGCTCATGAAACAGGAGAGATTCATATTCACGATTTGGATTATCTTCTATTTAAAGAGACTAACTGTGAATTAGTACATATAGAGAGAATGTTAAAAGGTGGTTGTAACATAGGAAATGCAAAGATGTTAGAACCAAATTCTGTAGATGTAGCAGTAGGACATATAGTACAGATTATAGCTTCTGTTTCATCTAATACATATGGAGGATGTTCTATTCCATATTTAGATAGAGCTTTAGTTCCATATATTAAAAAAAGTTTTAAAAAGCATTTTACTAAAGGTTTAAAATATGTAGAAAGAGTAGATGAAGCTACGATAAAAGAGATAATAGATAGAGGAAATATAGAGTATTCTAATATGGAGTTAAAGGAAAAATATCCATTGGCATATGAGTATAGTTGTGATTTAACAAGAGAGTCTGTAAAACAAGCTATGCAAGGATTAGAATATGAGATAAACTCTCTTTCAACTGTAAATGGACAAACACCTTTTACAACAATAGGTATAGGAACAGAAACTTCTTGGGAAGGAAGACTTGTACAAGAGTTTGTATTTAGAACTAGAATGGAAGGGTTTGGAGCTAAAAAAGAGACTGCAATATTTCCTAAGATAGTATATGCTATGTGTGAAGGGCTAAATATGAATGAGGAAGACCCTAACTGGGATATAGCACAACTTGGATTTGAGTGTATGACAAAATCTATCTATCCAGATATTTTGTTTATAACTAAAGAGCAACTAGAAAAGGGAACAGTTGTTTATCCTATGGGATGTAGAGCTTTCCTATCTCCTTGGTTTGATGAAAAAGGAGAGGAAATTTACTCTGGAAGATTTAATATAGGAGCTACAACTATTAATCTTCCTAGAATAGCTATAAAAAATAGAGGAGATGAAGCAGGATTTTATAAAGAGCTAGATAGAGTGATGGAGATGTGTAAAGAAAACTCTGTATTTAGAGCTCACTACTTAGAAAAAACTCAAGCTGAAATGGCACCAATTTTATGGCAATCTGGAGCATTAGCAGAGAAACAACCTAAAGAAACAATAAAAGATTTAATCTGGGGAGGATATGCTACTGTTTCTATTGGATATATAGGACTTAGTGAAGTATCTCAACTTCTTTATGGAGAAGATTTTGCTTATAATGAAGAGATCTATGAAAAAACATTTAATATCTTAAAATATATATCTGAAAAAGTAGCTCAATTTAAAGTTGAAACAAATTTAGGATTTGCACTATATGGAACTCCATCTGAATCACTTTGTGATAGATTTGCAAGAATAGATAGAGAGGAGTTTGGAGATATAGAAGGAATTACAGATAAAGGATATTATGATAACTCATTCCATGTATCTTCTCATATTAATATCAATCCATTTGAAAAATTGAGATTAGAGGCTTTAGGACATCAATATTCTAAGGGTGGGCATATCAGTTATATAGAAACAGACTCTTTAAAAAATAATTTAGAAGCAATAATAGAGATATTAAGATATGCAAAAGAGATAGGAATACACTATATGGGAATAAATCAACCAGTTGATAAATGCCATGTATGTGGATTTAAAGGAGAGTTTTTAGCTACTGAGAGAGGATTTGAATGCCCACAATGTGGAAATCATGAGAATGATAAGATGAGTGTAATAAGAAGAGTATGTGGATATTTGAGTCAACCAAATGCAAGACCATTTAATAAAGGAAAACAAAAAGAGATAATAAGTAGAGTAAAACATAACTAGGAGATGCAATATGAATTATTCTGGAATAAAATACTCTGACATGATAAATGGAAAGGGTATAAGGGTTAGTTTATTTGTGAGTGGTTGTACTCATAGATGTAAGGGATGCTTTAATAGAGATACTTGGGATGCTAATTATGGAAATCCTTTTACAGAAAAAGAGGAAGAGGAGATATTTTTATACTTTAAAAAATATGGAAAGGCAGCAAAAGGGTTATCCTTATTAGGAGGAGATCCTACCTATTGTAAAAATGTAGAACCACTCATAGAGTTTTTAAAAAAATTTAAAAGTCAATTTCCAGATAAAGATATTTGGATGTGGTCAGGATTTACTTGGGAACAGCTAGAGAAAGATAAACAGAGATTTGAGTTGGTTTCTTTATGTGATGTATTAATAGATGGAAGATTTGACATAGAGAAAAAAGATTTAAATTTAAAATGGAAAGGTAGTAGTAATCAAAGAGTGATAGATATACAAAAAAGTATCTCACTTGGAGAGATAGTGGAGTATCACTAATTAAGAAAGTTACTAGAGATATAAAAAATCAAGAGTGACAAAGATTGATAAAAGTCATTCTTGATTTTTATATTTTTTGATATCTATAATTAAAATATCTTAAAAAAGAAAATTTAAAAAAAGAAAAGTATTAAATAAAAAGAAAATTTGAAATAATATTTTTATATTCAAAGGTTTTCTATTGACAAATTTTTATTTGTATTTTATAATTATTACATAGAATGAAGAAGTATTTCTGAAGGAGAGGATTGATATGGTACCTTTATGTTTTGCTCAAATGAATAAAGATTTTTTAATAAAAGAGATAAAGGGACAAAGAGGGTCAAAATGTTGTCTTTTAGATAAAGGGCTCTGTGTAGGAAATAAGATTCGTGTAATGAATGGAAGCAAAGATTGCTTCATAGTAAAAGTTAATGATAAGATAAAATATGCTTTAAACTTTGGAGTAGCAAATAAAATAATGTTACAAGAGATATAGAAGATATTAACAGCCTGAAAGGGCTGTTCTTATTTAAAATAAAATTTTGTATATCAAAGGATTTAAAAGTTATATATGGAGGAAAACAAATGAAGTTATGTGATTTAAAAAACGGGGAGAGAGCAAGAATTATCAAAATAGGAAGAATAGGGGAGCTAAAAAAGAGATTAGTCGATATGGGAGTTACAGCTGGAGAAATAGTTAAACTAGAAAGAAATGCACCATTAGGAGATCCACAGGAGTATATAGTAAAGGGAACAGGAATAGCTATAAGAAAAGAAGATGCAAAAAATATAGAAGTAGAGAAAGTTGAAGAATAATTTATAGAGGGAGAGAAGGTTATGATAAGATTAGCATTTACAGGAAATCCAAATGTTGGAAAATCAGCTTTGATTAATGCTATTGCAGGTTCAAAGTTAAAAGTAGGAAACTGGCCAGGGGTAACAGTGGAAAAGAAAGAAGCAACTTTTACTTACAAAGGTGAAGAGATAGAGTTAGTTGACTTACCTGGAGTATATAGTTTGAGTCCATACTCATTAGAAGAAAAAATTACAAGAGATTTTATACTTGAAGAGAATCCAGATGTTGTAATTAACGTAGTAGATTCTACAAACTTAGAGAGAAACTTGTATTTAACTTTTCTTATAAAAGAGCTAGAAAAACCTACTATTATGGCTCTAAATCTATATGATGAGTTTGATAAGTTAAAATATAAATTAGATATCAAAGAGTTTGAAAATTTTATGGAGATGAAAGCTATACCAGTATCTGCTCTAAAAGGAACAGGAATAACTGAGCTTATGGATAGAGCTTTAGAGCTAGCTAAAGGAAATAAAAAAGAGAAGTTTTCTTTTCCATTTGATGAAGGGACAAGCACATTAATAAAGGATATTGTAAAAACTATTGAGTCAGATAAAAATTATGAAGAAGCTTTAAAAGTATACTCATCAGAATTTTTAGCTATAAAATTAATAGAGAGAGATACTCATATAATTGAAAAATTAAAAACTAGATTTAATATAGATGCAGAGAAGAGTTTTGAAGAGAAAATATTAAAACTAGAAGATAAATATGATAATGATAGTGAAACAATATTAGCAGAGCAAAGATATGGAAGTGTTAATGGAATTTTAGCTAAGACATTTACTACTTCAATGAAATCAAGATTAGATTTTACTGATAAAGTAGATAAATTACTTTTAAATAGAGTGTTGGGATTACCACTATTTTTCTTAATAATGGCTGGAGTAATGGCTTTTGTTTTCAATGGAAGTGCTCCATTTATTGATTGGGTAGATGGATTCTTTGCAGACTTTGTAGGAAAATATGTAGGTATGTTAGTAGAGGGAACTCCAGATTGGTTAAGCTCTTTAGTTGTAGATGGAATAGTAGGAGGAGTAGGAGGAGTTCTTACATTTGTTCCTGTTATGGTATTCCTATATTTCTTCTTAGCAATTTTAGAAGAGAGTGGATATATGTCAAGAGTAGCTTTCTTAATGGATAAGATTATGAGAAAGTTAGGATTAAATGGAAAATCATTTGTACCTATGGTAGTGGGATTTGGATGTACAGTACCAGCTATATATGCTACTAGAACTATGGAAGATGAAAGTTCTAGAAAGATGACAGCAGCAATGACACCGTTTATGTCTTGTGGTGCTAGATTACCAGTATACGGATTATTTACAGCAGCTTTCTTTGGGGCTAAAGGTGGACTTGTAGTTGTATCTATCTATTTACTAGGAATAGTAATAGCAATTTTAGTAGGACTTGTATTAAAAAATGTAAAAGGGTTTAAACCAGAAAATAGAGCTTTACTTATAGAGTTACCTCCTTATAGAATACCAAGTTTAAAAGTTATTTTGAATTCTACTTGGTTAAGAGTATTTGATTATATTAAAAGAGCAGGAACTGTAATATTAGGAATTATGATGATATTATGGGCTCTTACATATTTCCCAAATCATGGAGATTCAAACTCTTCATATATAGCTAAATTTGGACATACTTTTGCACCTATTATGAAGCCTACTGGTTTTGGAGATAGATGGGAGACAGTGGCAGCTATTCCACCTAGTATAGCAGCTAAAGAGGTAGTAGTAGGATTCTTAGCACAAGCATTACCATTAGAAAATGGAGATGAAGAAGCAGCTGAAGAAGTTGTAGAAGAAACAACTTTTGGACAAGATTTAGCTGAACAAGTAAAAGGACTTGGGGTGGCTATAAAAGACTCTGTAACAGGAATGTTAAGTCTAAATGTATCAGGACTATTTACAACTCCAGAAGCAGATGAGATAGAGGAAGAGGGAAGAGGAATAGTTCAAGCAACTGCTAATCTATGGCCTAATGATGAGTTAGCACCATTAAGAGCTTACTCTTTCATGACATTTATTCTTCTAGTTGTTCCATGTGTAGCTACATTAGGAGCTATCAAACATGAGTTTGGTTGGGGATATTTAGGAAAAGTTGTAGGAATAATGTTGGTAGTACCTTATATAGTATCTACACTAGTATTCCAAATAGGAAGATTTTTCTTCTAATATTTTGTGAAAAATTATCTCTAATGAAAGGAGAACTATTATGAAAACAATTATTTTAATAATAATCATAGCTATAATTGCTTTCTTTGCTCTAAGAAGTGTTGTTAGAGCGTTTAAAGGAGAGGGATGTAGTTGTGGAGATGGTGGTTGTAGCTCTGGAGGATGTTCTTGTGGAGGACATAATCATAGTTCTAAGGAACATAAGTGTAACTGTGAAAACCATCATAATTAAAGATAAAAAAGAATAGTCTAAATTCTTAAATTGAAATCAGAAAATAAAATTATTCAATAATATAAAAGGAAAAAAGTTTACTTTCAATCGCTGGTGCTTGCGCAATGCTCATTATAGTAAATTTTTTTCCTTTTCATTTGTTTTTACTTTACCTTGATTTCAATTTAAGAAGATTAGTAGAGACATAAAAAATCAAGAATAACGAAGATTGAGAAGAATAAATAGAGCAAGTCAGCGAAAGTAAACGCTAAAAAACACAACTGTTTGAGTGAAACGAGTTTTGTGTTTTTAGTGAGCTGAGCCATACTTGCTCTTTATTCTTTGAACGAAAGTTAGTCTTGATTTATTTTTATAATTTCTTAAATTACAACATCCTTTATGTTTTGACATAATCAGGACACAAAGTTAATAGATAATAAAAGAAAAAAATATTATAGGAAGGGAGTAAGATGAAGAAGGGGATTTTTTTATTTTTTCTATTGGGGATAATGAGTTATGGAAAAAATATAAGTTTAGATACAATGCTAAAAGAGTTAGATGAAAAATCTTACAATAGAGAAATTTATGAGATACAAAATAAGATAAACAGTGATAAAGAGAAGTATTATAAATTAGATGATTTTAATGGAGTTGAAACAAGTGCTACCTCTAACTATAGTAATAGAGAGGATGCCTTTGAAACAACTGGTAGAGTACAGTATGGACCTATATATTTTGAAGGAACAAAAAATTATAACTCAGAAGATGAGGCTGTATATGGAATAGAGAAAAGTTTAAAAGATTTGATTTATTCAGAAAGTAAAAATCAATTAAAACAGTTGGAATATACAAAAGAGATAGATAGAATAGATTATAAAAAGAATTTAGAGACACAAAAAATAGATTTACTCAATCTATATAAAGAGTATAAAAACAGTGAGTTAGAGATAGCGATAAAGAAAAGTGGTATCGAAAAACTAAGTGTAGAAGAAAAGAAAATGAAGAAATCCTATGAGTTAGGAGCAGTTGCTAAGATAGAATTAGATAGTATTCAATATAGTATAAAAAATATGCAACTAGAAATTGATGTTTTAAAAAGAAATTTATTAAAGTTAAAAGAAAAATTTGCCTATGATTTTGGAATAGAGATAGGAGATAACAGTTTACAGGAGATAGTTCCACCTAGTAAAAATTTTGATATTTATGTAGAGGAGTATGGAAAAAAGGATATAGAGTTATTAGAGTTTCAAAAGAGAAAAATCGAGGAAAATATAAAGTATTTGAACTATGATAATACTATGCCAGATATAACTTTAGGGGTAGAACATAGTAATAAATATGATGAGAATAGAGTAGTTTTAAAGTTTTCTAAAAAATTATTTGATTTGAATATAGATTTAGAAAATGAAAAGGATAACCTGCTACAACAAGAGATAAACTTACAACAAAAAATAAATGAGAGAGAGGGAGAAAAATTAACAATACTCAATAATTATGAAAATTATTTAAAAGAGTATGAGGTAAATAAAAATAATTCTGAATTAGAGTTATCTAAATATAATATAAAAAAATTGGAATACTCTTTAGGAAAAGTTGATTATATAGAGGTAATGGAATATTTTAATTCATATATAAATTATGAAGTGGCTAAAGAGAAGGCTAAGAATAATCTAAATGGATATATTTATGAAATAATGATAAGGGGAGAAAAATGAAAAAGATAAATTTTAAGATTGTAGGAATAGGAGTAGTAGTTTTAATTCTGTTAGGTTTAGAGTTTATAAGATATAGTAATAGTAAAAAGGTAATGGAAAATCTTACTACCTATAGTGCTATGAAGGTAGGAAGTGGAAATGTAAAAGGTTATATAGATGTAAATGGTAAGGTAGAAGTAAATGATACGAAAAAAGTCTTTGTAGATAAAAAATTAAAAGTAGATGAGGTATTTGTTCAAGAGGGAGATTTTATAGAAAAGGGACAACTTTTAATGACTTTTGATGAAACAGAGAGAAATAATATAGAAAGAAACTTAGAGAGAGAGAAGTTAGCTCTATCTAAATTAAAAAGAGATTACAATGTTGAAAAAGAGCTATATAAAATAGGGGGAAGTTCAGCTAATAGTGTAAAAGAGTTGGAAGAGGAGATAAGAAAAGTAGAGATAAATATAGAGGAGTATGAAGAGGATCTAGCAAAAACAGCTGAGAAAATATTGAGTCCAGTAAGTGGGACTATAACCTCTCTTACAGCTCAAGAGAATTATCTAGTTGATACAGACTCTCCACTTATGGAGATAGCGGATTTATCAGATATAAAAATAGTTTTAGAAGTACCAGAGTATGATGTAAAAAATGTGCATATAGGACAAAAAATACTTCTAAAACCTGAGGCTTTTGAAAAGAAAAAAAGTTTTCCTGGAAAAGTAACAAAAATATCTAAGATTTCAGAGGTGTCAGAGACAACTTCAGAAAATATATTAGAGACAGAGGTAAAACCAGATGAAGTTATTCCATATATAGTTCCAGGATTTAAAGTAACTGCAACTATATATTTAGATGAACAAGAGAGCGAGATTATTGTGCCTAAAACATCTGTATTAGAAAGTGATAAAAAATATTTTGTAGTGGTAGCTAATAGTGATGGAATTGTAAAAAGACAGGAAGTGGAGATAGAAAATCTTGAAGGAGATAATGTAATTGTAAAAAAAGGATTAACAGGAAGTGAAACTATACTCATAACTCCAGATGAAAGTTTACAAGATAATCAAAAAGTAATACTACAAATGAGAGGTAGAGGTAGCCAAAATGTTAAAAGTGGAAATGCTAAATAAATATTATGTAAATGGTGAGATGAAGCTACATGCTCTAAAGAATATAAACTTTGAAATAGGAAAAGGAGAGTATGTAGCTATAATGGGAAGTAGTGGAAGTGGAAAATCTACAATGATGAATATTTTAGGTTGTTTAGATAGAGAGTTTGAAGGGGAATACACACTAGATGATATAAAAATATCTCAGATAGATGAGAAAGATATCTCTAAAATAAGAAATTTGAAGATAGGGTTTGTGTTCCAAGCTTTTAATCTTCTCCCTAAATTGACAGCCCTACAAAATGTAGAGTTACCATTAGTATATGCAGGTGTACATAAAAATGAAAGAGAAAAAAGAGCCAAAGAGATGTTGGAGAAAGTAGGATTAGGTGAGAGGATACATCACAAACCAAATGAGTTATCTGGAGGACAGAAACAAAGGGTAGCAATAGCTAGAGCACTGGTAAATAATCCAGCTATAATTTTGGCAGATGAACCTACTGGAAATTTGGATAGTGTTTCAGAAAAAGAGATAATGGAACTTTTTACAGAATTAAACTCTCAAGGAAAAACTATAATAATAGTTAGCCATGAACCAGAGGTAGCTCAATATGTAAGAAGAATTCTACTCTTTAAAGATGGGGAGATAATAAGAGATGGTGATAGCAGATGAATTTTTTAGAAAGTTTAAAAAGTGCTATTCAAAGTATAAAAGGAAATAAGATGAGGTCATTCCTTACAATGTTGGGAATAATAATAGGAATCTCTTCTGTGATAACTATGTCATCTATTGGAAAGGGAGGACAGGAGAGTATAACAGGAGATTTAAAAGAGGGGGGATATGGAAAATTTAATATCACAATAGACAAAACTGATGAGAATTTTAGATGGAAATATCTTTTAAATGAGGATATAGTTGAAAAATTACAAGCAAGTAATAAGTTTAAAGCGGTAAGTCCTAAAATAAATAGTAATTTTGGAATAAAGATAGGGGAAAGTAATAGAAGACAGATGGTAATGTTCAATGCCACAACTCCAGATTATGAGGAGATAGATAGAGTGAAAATACTCTATGGAAGAAATTTACTCCCTTTTGAATATGAAAATAGTGAGAAGGTAATAACTATAGATAATATTACAGCAAAAGATTTATTTGGAAATGCTAGAGCTGCTTTAGGACAGAAGTTAGAGATTTTTAAAGGAAGATTTGGAAATCCACAGACTTATAAAATAGTAGGAGTATATCAAAATCCATTGGAACAGATGATAAAAGTAATGGGAGGGAAAAGAGTACCTAGATTTGGAAGAATGCCTCTTCCTACTTATGAAAAATTATATGATAGTTCTCAAACAGGATATACTACTATAATATTAGAATCTAAAACACCAGAGGATATGGCTCTTAGTATGACAGAAGCTAGAACACTATTAGAAACAATAACAAGTGAAGCTGAATTGTATGATATAAATGTAGAAAATAATGGAGCTGCTTCTTTTGATAGCATACTTACTACTCTCAATATATTTGTTACTTTTGTAGCAGGAATCTCTCTTTTTGTAGGAGGAATAGGAGTAATGAATATAATGCTTGTAAGTGTTGTAGAAAGAACTAAGGAGATAGGAATAAGAAAAGCTATAGGTGCAACAGATTTTGATATTTTATCACAATTTTTAATGGAGTCAATTATATTGACTGGAATAGGAGGAGTACTAGGAATAGGTTTTGGAGTTTTGTTAGCTGTAGTTATAGGATATTTTATAGAGATAACTCCAGTTTTTTCTCTAGTGACGATACTTATATCCCTAATAGTATCAATGGGAATTGGAATAATTTTTGGAGTTACTCCAGCAAAAAAAGCTGCAAAATTAAATCCAGTAGATGCTCTTAGAGCTGAATAAATAAAAAAACAATAGAATAAAAAAATAAAGTAACAAGAATTTAAAAAATTTGGTATAATTAAATAAACAAAAACTATGGAGGAAAAAAGTGAAATACCTAAAGATAATTACTCTACTTTCAACTTTAATGGGGATAGGGGTTTCAGTTTATTATAAATTATATCTATTAACTGTTTTTTTAGTCTTGTTACTTTTTTATTTTTTACATATTTTTATGAAAAAAAGAGAGTACCATAGAGCTAATAATTTTAATAAAAGAACAATTTTAGCATCTAATGTTATTTTGTTTGTAGTTTTATTAATAGTTGTAAGATTGACTCAAGTTCAACTTTTTAACTATGAAACATATGAGAAAAAAGCTATTGAACAGATAAGAAAAAATGATAAAAGTTATGGAAATAGAGGAAATATTTTTGACAGCAATGGAAAGAGTTTAGCTTTTAATAAAAACATATATATGTTGGGAATAAATCCTAGTGCTATATATGATAATGAAGATAATTTAAAAGGAATAGAAAAAATATTAGATGAGCCTTATATTAGAAAAAATAAAGAGAAACTTTTAAGGGAGATAAAAGAGGGGTATGAAAAAGATAGAAAGTATAAGGTAATAGCTAAAAATTTAAGTGAGAAACAAAAGGAAAAAATTCAAGAGATAGTAAAAAAATATAAAATTACAAGAAATGTAGTACAATTTGATAGAAGTATAGAGAGGACTTATTATAAGCCTGAAATTTATAAAAATTTAGTTGGGTTTATAGGTTATACTAATAGTTCTAATGCCTATAAGATAGGGGTATTTGGTTTAGAAAGACAGTATGAGAGATATTTAAAAGAGAAGATTTTAGAAAGACAAAATATCTATACAAAAAATAGGGGAATGAAGTTGCCATTTTCAAAAGAGAATGTAAAAATAAGTTTAAATGGTAAAAATCTTCATACTACAATAGATAGTGATATACAATTTATTTTAAATGATGAGGTTAGAAAAAAATTCATCTCTTCTGGTTCAGAAGAAGCATATGGAATAATAATGGATCCAAATAATGGAAAAGTACTAGCTACTTCATACTATACTATTTTTAAAAATAGAGCACTTAGAAATCCTATATTTCAAAATCAATTTGAACCAGGTTCTATTTTTAAGCCTATAATTGTAGCTTCAGCCCTTGATGCTGGACTTGTAAGTAAATATACTAAGTTTGATATAGGAGATGGAAAAATAACAAAGTATAGACATACTATAAAAGAAGCTAGTAGAAATACTAAAGGAGTTTTAACAACAGAAGAGGTATTGAAAAAATCTAGTAACGTTGGTATGGTTATGATAGGGGATAAATTTACTAATCAGGAATTTGAAGAGTATCTTAAAAAATTTGGCTTCTATGATAAGACAGGAATAGACTTTCCTGGAGAGATAAAACCATATACTATACCTTATAAAAGATGGGATGGTTTGAAAAAGAGTACAATGTCCTTCGGACAGGGGATAGCTGTTACGCCAATTCAGATGATTACAGCTTTTTCTGCCCTTGTGAATGGGGGAATTTTATATGAACCACGTCTTGTAGAGAAAATAACTGATGAAAATGGAGTAGTAGTGAGAAGAAATCCTACTACTCAAGTGAGAAGAGTTATTTCTGAGAAGCTTTCTAATGAGATGAGAGATATGTTAGAAAAAGTAGTTAGTGATGGAACAGCTAAAAGAGGAGAGGTTTCAGGATATAAGGTAGGAGGAAAAACGGGAACAGCTCAGTTAAGTACAAAGGGAGGATACTTAAAAGAGAACTATCTTTCTTCATTTATTGGTTTTTTTCCAGTGGAGAGACCTAAGTATGTTGTTTTAGTAATGTTTTTAAAACCTAAGGGAGAAACTGTGTTTGAAAAATATGGTGGAGCAACAGCAGCTCCAGTTTTTGGTGAGATTGTAAAAAGAATAACAAAAACAAAAAATATATTATCAGAAAATATATCCAGCCTTTCTCAAGTAAAAAACTTTGAAAATGGATATAAAGAGGAATTAAAAGATGTATTGATGCCAGATTTAAAAGATTTAAATCCTAAAGATGTAATACAGATTTTTAAAAATAGTGGAATAGAAGTAAAAGTAAAAGGAACAGGACTAGTTAAAGAGCAGTATCCTAAAGCTGGAGAGTCATTACAAAATGTAAAAGCGATAAGAATAGTTTTAGAGTAGGAGATAATATGAGATATTATAAGATTTATGTGGATAATACTAGAGAACTATATACATATGAAGATAGAGAAGATAAATATGAGGTAGGAGATAGAGTAATTATATCTTTTAGAGGAAAACAAAGGACAGGACTTATAATAGCTCAAGATACTAATGAAGAGAAAAATTATAGAGTTTTACCTATTCAAAAAAGAATGGAAAACTCTATAAAACTTTCGGAAAATTATATAAAACTTTTAGTCTGGATAAAAAATTACTATATGAGCAGTTATGAACAAGTTATAACCTCAGCTATTCCAAGTGGATTAAGTGTAAAATATGAAAAATTTTATTTTCCTAGAGATATTGTGGAATTTTTAGATACAGAAGTAATCAGTCCTGAGATAAGAGAGTATTTTAGAAAAAGAGTGAGTATAACTAAGGGAGCTCTAAGTAAAAATTTTGGTCTAGATAAAATAAATTCCCTTTTGAAATCTGGATTACTTCTAAAAGATGGAAAGGTAAATATAGTAGTAGATTATTCAAAAATTTTAGATTTAGAATTGGTGGAAAAAAATATCTATGAGTATTTTAAAAGAAGAGAGAAAGTTAAAGAAGAGACTCTTGAAAAAATATTCCCTAAAAAAGAGTTAGAAAAGCTTTTAAAAGCTGGAGATTTAAAATTAGAAAAATTTATAAAAGCTGAAGAGGAAAAAGTAGAAGAGATAGATGAGATAGAGATTGAAAGTAGAGATAGGGAGTTAAATGAGGAACAAAAAAAAGCAAGGGAAATAATAATCTCTGGTATAGAAAAAAACTATCTTTTAAAAGGAGTTACAGGTTCAGGAAAAACAGAGGTATATATTAGTATTATAAAGTCAGCTTTTAATGAGGGAAAGGGAAGTATCTTTTTAGTTCCAGAAATCTCTCTTACTCCACAGATGATAAATAGATTTAAAGGGGAGTTTAAAGAAAATATTGCTATACTTCACAGTAAACTTACAGCAAGTGAAAGAGCAAAAGAGTGGTATAATATCTATATAGGAAAGAAAAAGATTGTATTGGGAGTTCGTTCAGCTATATTTGCTCCTGTTGAGAATTTAGGATATATATTTTTAGATGAGGAGCACGAAACCACTTATAAACAGGATAATAATCCTAGATATAATGCTAAGCAGGTAGCTATAAAAAGAGCAGAATTAGAAGGAGCAAAGCTCATTCTTGGTTCAGCTACCCCATCTATTGAAACCTATTATTTTTCACAAAAAAATCTTTTCAAACTGGTTGAATTAAAAAATAGATATAATAATGCACTTCTTCCAGAGATAGAGATAGTAGATATGAAGGGAGAAGAGAGTATATATTTTAGTAAGAGACTTTTAGAAGAGATAAGAAAAACTCTATTAAAGGGGGAGCAAGTTCTTTTATTGTTAAATAGAAAAGGCTATTCTACATATATTCAATGTAAAGATTGTGGATATGTAGAGGAGTGTTCTCACTGCTCTATAAAATATAGTTACTATGCAAGTCAAGGGGTACTTAAGTGTAATTATTGTGGAAGAGTAAAAAAGTATACAGGCCATTGTAGTAAATGTGGAAGTTCTAACCTTATACATAGTGGAAAGGGAGTAGAGAGGGTAGAAGAGGAGATAAAAAAATATTTTGATGTAAGAGTCATTAGAGTTGATTCTGAGATGTCCAAGGATAGAGAGTTTTTTGAAAAGATGTATTTTGATTTTTTAGAAAAAAAATATGATATAATGGTAGGGACACAACTTATATCAAAGGGATTGCATTTTCCAGATGTAACTCTAGTAGGAGTTGTCAATGCTGATACAATATTAAATTTTCCAGATTTTAGGGCTGGAGAGAAAACTTTTCAATTGGTTACACAGGTAGCTGGAAGAGCTGGAAGAGGGGATAAAAAAGGAAGAGTTATAGTTCAGACCTACCAAAGTGAGCATCCAGTATTTAAAAAAGTGAAAACTAATGATTATGAGGGCTTTTATAAAGAGGAGATATATAACAGGGAGCTTTTAGAGTATCCACCTTTTTCTAAAACTATAAATATTGGAATATCATCTAAGTATGAGAAGTATTTAGAGGAGTTTGTAAAGGATTTTTTTAGGGATATAAAATATGAAAATGTAGAGATGTATGGACCTATGAGAAGTATGGTTTACAAGGTAAAGGATAGGTTTAGATATAACATCTTTATCAAAGGAAATATCAAAGAGATAAATATTTTTAAAAAGAAATTAAAATTAAAGATTACAAATTATGAAAAAAATGATAAAATTAGAATAGTGATAGATATAGATCCTATCAATTTAATTTAAAAATAAAAAATTTATATAGAGGTGAATAGATGATTTACGAAATAAAAAAGTATGGTGAAGCTGTACTTAGAGAGGTAGCTCAAGAAGTAGAAAATATTGATAATGAGATACTTGAGATACTTGATAATATGGTAGAAACTATGCATGAAGCTAAAGGAGTAGGGCTTGCAGCTCCACAGGTAGGAATTAGTAAAAGAATGTTTGTATGTGACCAAGGAGATGGAGTTGTAAGAAAGGTTATTAATCCTATTATTACTCCAATGACAGATAAGCTTATGGATTTTGAAGAGGGATGTTTAAGTGTTCCTGGAATTTATAAGAAAGTACAAAGACCAGAAAAAATAAAAATTGATTACTTAAATGAAAAGGGAGAAAAGGTTTCAGAAGAGGTTGAAGGATTTTTAGCAATAATTATGCAACATGAATTTGACCATTTAGATGCGGTATTGTTTGTAGATAAAATTTCTCCTATGGCTAAGAGAATGATAAATAAAAAATTACAAATGTTAAAGAAAGAAACTTTAAAAGAAAATAAGTAAGGTGTAAATGATGATAGAAAATAGGGTTGGAAAATTTTTATTATATGGTATAATCCTTTTGAACATATACTTTTTTGTACCCTATATGTATAGAAGCTATGTAAAAATGGAAAAATTACAGAGAGAGCAGAATGATATAAAGGAAAAAATAGAGCTAGCAAAAAATAAAATAGAGGATTATAATAGACGAATAGATAAACTTGAAGATGATTTTCAAAGAGAAAAAATTGCTAGAGACAAACTTCAAATGGTAAAAGAAAAAGAAGAAATCTATAGATTTATTAATAATTAGGAGGAAAAGATGAAAAGAGAATTAGCACTAGAATTTGCTAGAGTTACAGAGGCAGCTGCATTAGCCGCTCACAAATGGGTAGGAAGAGGAGATAAAGAAGCCGCTGACCAAGCAGCAGTAGATGCTATGAGAACTATGTTAAATAGAATCTCAATAGATGGAGAGATAGTTATAGGAGAGGGAGAGATAGATGAAGCTCCTATGCTATATATTGGAGAGAAAGTTGGAAGAGCTAATCAACCAGAAAGTGAATTAGAAGAGGGAGAAACATTAGATGGATGTTCTCCAGTAGATATAGCTGTAGACCCAGTAGAAGGAACTAGAATGACTGCTCAAGGACAAGCAAATGCTATTACAGTTCTAGCTGTTGGAAATAAGGGAAGTTTCTTAAAAGCTCCAGATATGTATATGGAGAAATTAATAGTAGGTCCAGAAGCAAAAGGGGTAATTGATTTAAATAAACCTCTTATAGAAAATATTCATAATGTTGCTAAAGCATTAAATAAAGATTTAAAGGATATGATGGTAGTTGTATTAGACAAGCCAAGACATACACAAATTATAAAAGATTTACAAAAATTAGGAATAAAAGTATATGCTTTACCAGATGGAGATGTAGCTGGTTCTATCCTTACTTGTATAGTAGATTCAGATGCAGATATATTATATGGTATAGGTGGGGCTCCAGAAGGAGTTATCTCTGCTGCTGTAATTAGAGCTTTAGGTGGAGATATGCAAGCTAGATTAAAACTTAGAAGTGAAGTTAAAGGAGTAACTTTGGAAAATGATAAAATCTCTAACTTTGAAAAACGTAGATGTGAAGAGATGGGATTAAGAGTTGGAGATGTATTAAAGATGGATGACTTAGTAAAAGATGATGAGGTAATATTCTCAGCTACAGGAATTACTAGTGGAGATTTATTAGAGGGAATAAAAAGAAAAGGAAATATTGCTAGAACTCAAACTTTAGTAGTAAGAGGAAAAAGTAAAACAATAAGATATATTAATTCAGTTCATAATTTAGATTATAAAGATGAAAAAATAAGCCATTTAGTAAAATAGTAATAAAGAGGAGTTATTACATAGAGTAAGAGTAGTTGTAATAACTCCTTTTTCTAAAAAAGGAGTTAAGTTAATGTTATTTTATGATGAATTTTTAAAAAAATTAGATGAAGAAAAATTTCAAATAGATGAGATAGAAAAATTTTCACCAGAGATAAAAAAGGTAGTTGTTGGATTAGGAGTTTCACTACCACTTATTATAATTGCTATAGCTCAGCTATATATGGCTAAGGTAGATGGAAATATGGTAAGAGTTGCTTTTGCTATAGCTTTTATATTTATGGGAGTAAAGCAGTTAAAAACAACTTTTTCTTATAAAATTCAAATAGATACTAAAAATAAAAAAATGAAATTTATGAATGTAGATATAGATTTGATGAGAGTAGAAAGTTGCACATTAAAAGAGGGAAGAGTTGGGAAAAAATTAGAGGCAGTATTAGATATAATTACTTTTGATAAACAACAATATATCATTCCATTATATATGAATAAAAAATTAAAATTTGTATGGATAATGAGGGAAATTTTAAAGGGTATTTTTATAATAAAAAAATAATTTAAAAAAAATGAAAAAAATATTTGACAAAAAATAATTAATGTGATATTATAATTCTTGTCTGCGGGAATAGCTCAGTTGGTAGAGCGTCAG